>Ga0310910_10001997_pt1 | contig 11382 bp, 10 predicted proteins | sample GREbulkMGHF172_FD_203448 | JGI IMG/M metagenome (GOLD analysis project Ga0310910, IMG submission 203448) | Lab enrichment of tropical soil microbial communities from Luquillo Experimental Forest, Puerto Rico - GRE.bulkMG.HF172 | ecosystem: Environmental > Terrestrial > Soil > Tropical forest >... | reverse complement strand
CCTTGACCTTGCCCGCATCGCACTTGACTTCTTGCTTGATGCGCGCGTACCCGTCCATGATGATGTCGATGGTGTAGATCTGCCCCGGCCGGAGCACGGGGAACAGTGCCTCGCCCTTGACGTCCGTGACCTTGGTCGTGGGGGCGAGGAACCCCTGGGCATTGCTCACGGTGACCGCCGCTCCGACGATCTCCGACTTGTCGCCGTTGTCGATGACCCTGATGTTGAACCCGCCGGTCGCCTGTGCGAATGCAGCGCCGCCAGCCATGACGGCGAGTGCCGCCGCCACCACCCCCCTAACGACCCTCATGAGACGACCTCCCGGCGACGCTGCGGAGGATGATCTCGCGCCGCCCGGCCCGGGCGCGCAATACCGACCGCGCGGTGTCCCGATCTGCGCGATCCCCCCTAGAACTCCGTGTCGAAAACGCATGGTTTCTACCACCGGCGACCCCTCCAGTCAACCGACTACTCCCGCTCGCCGCCGCTTCGGGAAGATATGTAGGTGTTTTCGGTTCGCGAGCAAACCCGAACAGCCTAGCGGCCGCTGTATTCGCTCCGCAGGGGGACGGGTCAGGTCCGGATTCCGAGCCGCTTTATCTTCTCGTTCAGGGTGGTTGGTTTCAGGCCGAGCAATTCCGCCGCGTGTTTTTGGACGCCTCCGGAGCGTCGCAGGGCGGATTCGATGAGCTGGCGCTCGAACCGGCCGACAGCGTCGTAAAACCGTACCCCCTCAGGAAGCGGCACCGGCTCGGGAAGGGTGATTCGCCGCCAGAGGTCCTTCGGGAGGAGATCGAGGCCGATCTCCTCCCCCTGCGCCAGAACGACGCCCCGCTCGACGACGTTCTCGAGCTCCCGCACGTTGCCGGGCCACGGGTATGCGAGGAACCGCTCGAGCACCTCCGGCGAGAATCGCTTGACGTCCTTCCTGTTCTCCGCGTTGAACTTCTCCAGGAAGTGCTGCGCCAGTACCGGAACGTCCTCCATCCGGTCGCGAAGCGGCGGAAGCGTGATGCTGATGACGTTCAGCCTGTAGTAGAGGTCCTCGCGGAACCGGCCTTGCTCGATGAGCCGTTGCAGGTCCTCGTTCGTCGCCGCGATGATACGGACGTCGACCGTCCGGCTCTCGAGGGAGCCCAAGGGCAGGAACTCGCGCTCCTGGATGACCCGCAGGAGCTTCGTCTGCACCTCCGGCGCCACCGTCGAGATCTCGTCGAAGAGCACCGTCCCGCCGTCGGCGACCTCGATCAATCCGATCTTCGCGGCGTTGGCACCGGTGAACGCGCCGCGGAGATGCCCGAACAGGTTGTCCTCGAGCAGCTCGGTCGGGATGCTGTGGCTGTTGACGACCATGAACGGCTTGTCCGCCCGGCTGCTCCTCCGGTGGATCGCCTGGGCAACCAGCTCCTTGCCCGTCCCGCTCTCTCCGTAGATGAGGACGGTCGCGCGGCTTTGCGCCACCTGGTCGATCAGGCGGTAGACCTCCTGCATCGCGCGCGACTTGCCGACGATCCGCTCGAACCGGTGCCGCTCCTCGAGAGCGCGCCGAAGGTCCTTCACCTCGGCCGCGAGCTGGCTCGTCCGGAGCGCCTGGCCGACCAGTGCGCGGACCTCCTCGTTCTTGAACGGCTTCGTCAGGTAGTGGAACGCGCCGAGCTTCATTGCGGTCACCGCGTTCTCGACGGTACCGAACGCGGTGATCATCAACACCGCGGTGTCCGGCTGGCGCTCATGGAACCAGCGAAGGACGTCGAGACCGTCGGCGTCGGGGAGCATGACGTCGAGCAGGACCGCATCGAACGGGGCGCCCGATTCGACCTCCCTCCGGCCGGTCGCCGCGTCCTGCGCGACGACGACTTCGTGTCCTTCCTTCCGGAGCAGCGTCCCGAGGACGTCGGCGACGACCGGCTCGTCGTCGATGATCAGGATCCTTCCCGAGGAGGCGCCGAGCGCGGGGGGAGTCGGAGCGGGCATCGGTCTCAGAGCTCGCCCAAGAGGATCTCCGCGACCTCGAGCCCCACCCGCGCCTGCGCCTCGACGGTGGAGGCGCCGACGTGCGGTGTCGCGATCACGCGCGGATGCCGGATCAGGCGGAGATCCGACGGCGGCTCCACCTCGAAGACGTCGAGGGCGGCGCCCCCGACCTGGCCGGACTCGAGCGCGGACAGCAGCGCGGCCTCGTCGACGACGCCGCCGCGCGCGCAGTTGACGATCAAGACGCCCCGCTTCATGGTGGCCAGCTCGGCCGCCCCGAGGACCGCCTTCGTCCCGGCGGGCTTCGGGAGGTGAAGCGAAAGCGCATCGGCGCGTCGGAAGACGTCCTCGGCCGGAAGGAGCGTCAGCCCGTCGACGGTCCCGGACGTTCCGAGGGCCGGGTCCGCCCCGATGACGACCATCCCGATCGCCGAGGCGCGGCGCGCCAGGGCACGGCCGATTCGGCCGACCCCCAGGACCCCGAGCGTCTTCCCCTCGAGCTCCATCCCGCGCGCGAAGCTTTTCTTGTCCCACGCTCCCGACTTGGTGGACGCGTCGGCGCGCGGGATCTCCCGCGCGAGCGCGAACATGAGGCCCAGGGCGAGCTCCGCGACGGACACCGAGGAGGCCGCCGGAGTGTTCAAGACCTTGACCCCTTCCGCCTCCGCGGCCGCGACGTCGATGTTGTCGACGCCGACACCCCCACGGACCACGACCTTGAGCCGCGAGCCGGCGGCGAGATGCCGGGCGCCGATCTTCGTGGCGGAGCGCACGACGACCGCGTCGAACTCGGGGATCGCGCGCTCGAGGTCGTCCGCCGTGAGCCCCGGACGCTCCTCGACGACGAGCCCCCCCGCCCGCATCCGCTCGATGGCCTCGCCCGAGACCGGATCGCAGACGAGGACCTTCTTCGCCTCGTGCGCCACGACCTAGTGCTCCAGGATCCGGTCGAGCACGGCGAGCAGCCCCCGGATCTCCCATTCCTGAGTATCGCCCATGTGCGCGATCCGGAACGTCTTCTCCTTCAGGTCGCCGTATCCGTTCGAGATCGCGGCCCACTGCTTGCCGAGCTCCTTGTTGAGCTGCGCGACCGAGATCGACCGGGTGTTCGCGACGCAGGTGAGCGTGGGCGACTCGTACCCTTCTTCGGAGAACACCGCGAAGTGCCGCCTCGCCCACTCGCGGACGACGCGCGCGAGAGAGTCGTGGCGGGCGTAGCGCGCCTCACGGCCTTCCGCCGCGATGTCGTCGAGCTGCGCGTCCAAGGCGTGGATCTGCGGGATCGCCGGGGTGGCCGGCGTCTGGCCGCGCTCGTGGTACTTCATCATGTCGACGAAGTCGAAGTAGTAGCCGCGATGCGGGATCGTCTTCGCCTTCGCGAGCGCGCGGGCCGATACGGATGCCACCGTGAGGCCGGCGGGCAGGGCGAACGCCTTCTGGAGCCCGGCGAGGCAGACGTCGATCCCCCACGCGTCGACCGGGATCCGCGTCGCGGCCATCGAGGAGACCGCGTCGACGAGGAAGAGAACGTCGGGGTACTTCCGCATGACCTCGGCGATCTCGTCGAGGCGGTTCATGACGCCGGTCGAGGTCTCGTTGTGGACGACGGTGATCGCGTCGTACCCGCCCTTCGCGAGCTCGCGGTCGACCATCTCCGCGGTGATCGCGCGCCCCCACTCGACGCGCAGCGCCGACGCCGCCTTGCCGTTCGCCTCGGCGACCTTCAGCCACCGGTCCGAGAACGCGCCCTGCATGCAGCAGAGCACCCGCTCGCGCACGCCGTTGCGGATCGCGGCTTCCCACACGCCCGTCGAGGAGCAGGTGAACAGGAAAACCGGATCCTTCGTCTCGAGAAGCGCGCCGAGCTTGGCGGTCACGCGGCCGTAGAGGTCCTTGAACTCGTCGCCCCGGTGGCCGATCTGGGGGCGCGCCAGCGCGGCGAGATTCTCGGCGCGCACCTCCGTCGGACCGGGGATGAAGAGCCGCTTGTGGGGCATCGTGGGGTCCCTCGCGAGGGAGGGACTCTAGCATGCCGGACGGGCCCGGCCGGAAACCCTACGAGCGGGCGACGGCGGTCCCCGCTCGCTCGATGACCGCGTCGATCCACGAGAGGAATTCCTCGGCCGGCATGAAGCCCGAGTTGCGCGCGACCTCGTTGCCGTTCCCGTCGATCACGACGATCGTCGGATAGACGTCGATGTTGTAGCGCTCCGCGAGCTCGGCGCCCTTCAGACCGCCGCGCGCGACCTGCTCCTCGGAGTCGACCCGGACCGGCACGACGTCGCGAAGGCGCGTGAGCACGCGCGGGTCGTGGAACGTCTGCTTCTCCATCATCTTGCAGGGGCCGCACCACGTCGCGTAGAAATCCGCGACCACGAGCTTGTGGGACGAGCGCGCCGCCTCCATGCCGCTGGCGAAGTCGTTCCAGGTCACCGGCTCCGCGACGCCGACCGATGACTTGACGTCCTCGGCGCGGCGCCTGGGCGGCGCATCGACCCTCGTCCTGACGGCCCACGCACTCGCGCAGGTCAACGCGACGAAAGAAAGGGCGGACACTGCGAGAAGAGCCCGTCCGCCGGAGCGCGGAGACACCACGGTCGCGGGCGCAGCCGGAGCGGCATCGGGCGCGGCCTCGACCACAGGAGTGGGCGGCGCCGGGGATGCCGCGTTCACGACACGGGGACGTCCCGTCGCCGGGACCAGGAGGAGGATCGAGGCGAGGATCGAGGCGAGGAGCACGAGCTTGCCGAGCACGCCGTCGTTCGCCGCGATCGGCAGCGCATAGAACGCGAACCAGAAGCCCGATACCGCCCCGAGCCAGCGTGCCCAGCTACGCTGCATGAGCAAGCCGATCGCCAGCGTCCCGCCGAGCAGGATGAGGCTCGCGCCGATGATGCGGTATGGGAGCACGGGCGCCGATAGGCGCTGGATGCCCAGCCAGATCCCCAGGACTCCGAAGACGATGGCCCCGAACATGGCGCCGAACGGCATGATACGTTCCTCATGATGCGAAACGAGCGAGCAGCCTTTGTACCGCGCCGGCGGCGGACACGCAACTTGGCAGCCCTGGTCCTTGCGATTTCGTGGGCCGGCCGCGCTCCGGCTCAGGACGTCGGGGCCCCCAGCCTTCCGGGACTGCGGATCCACGCTCGGAGCTACTCGCCCGGTGAGATCCTGCGGATCGAGGCGCAACGCACCGATTGCCCGGCGGTGTCCGCGACCGGGGAGTTCCTCGATGTGCCCTTCTCCCTCGCCAAGCTCGACAGCCCGCTCGCCTCACCGCGATTCGTGGGGTGGGCGGCGATCCCGCTGGACCGGAAGGAGGGGACCGCGCGGATCGCGGTCACGCTCGAGTGCGGCGAGGACATACCGTACATGAAGGTTCAGCGCGACATCCAGATCGCCGCGAAGACGTTCCCCGAGCAGAAGCTCGAGGTCGAGGAGAAGTTCGTCAATCCCCCGAAGGCGGCGCTGGCCCGGATCGAGCGGGAGAAGGCGATCACCGACAAGATCTACAAGCGCCGCACTCCCCTCGCCCCGCCGACGGATCCGTTCGTACCGCCGGTCCCCGGCTCACCGACGTCGGAGTTCGGCGCCCACCGGATCCTGAACGGCCAGCCGAAGGCCCCTCACCCCGGCATCGATCTCCAGGCCGCGACCGGGACGCCCGTCCAGGCCGCCGGACCGGGGACGGTGGCTCTCGCGAGCGATCTCTATTACTCCGGCGGGACGATCATCATCGATCACGGCTCCGGGCTCTTCACGGTCTACGCCCACCTCTCGAAGATAGAGACGAAGGAAGGTAGCGCGGTTCACGAAGGCGACCGGCTCGGCCTGTCCGGGGCGACCGGCCGCGTCACCGGCCCGCACCTGCACTGGGGGGCCCGCGTCGGGGACACGATCGTCGACCCGCGCGGCCTGCTCGACCCGAAGGTCTTCAAGTCTCCGTGACGTGATCGCGGCTCCAGCGGACCGGACGCGCGGAGAGCGTCCGGGAGAACCGCTCGAGCTTCGCGATCTCGCGGCGGCCGGCGGCCGTTTCCGACAGCTCTCGCGCGCATGCTCCCGCCCGTGTCGCGAGCGCGCGATGCTCGAGCGCCGCTGCCCGGACGACCCGCGCGCCTTCACGCGTGAGCAACCCCGCTCCCCGTGCCCGCGCGAGGACCCTGAGGGACAGCGCGACCGACGCGCGCTCCTCGAGCATCCGTCGCGCGAGCCAGAGGCGCCGCGCCGTGCCGAACCGCAGCGGACCCGTCGCGCTCGACGCGGCGAGCATGCGCTCGAAGAAGCGCGCCCCCGCCGTGAAGGTGCACACCGCGTGCACGAGGCCGCGAAGCGGCCGCCACTCGCGCCGCCACGGCGAATAGAACCGGGGCGAGCGCGCATGGTCCTCCTCGGCGTCCGGGACGACGAGGGCGTGGAGCGATTCGATCTCGTGGATCCGCATGTGCGTCGCTTCGTGGACGAGATCCTCCGCGAGGCGCACGGTGGGAGCGCTCCGCACGTTGATGTAGGCCACCCCCGGCTCCCGCGCGGACGACCACGAGACGGTGGCCCAGGCGGTCACCGGCACGACGCGCCACACGCGCGTGCCCACGAGCCGCGCGCCGTCGGGCCACCCGTGCTCGAGCATGTGGACGGCGCGGGTGACGTGCGCCTCGAAACGGCGGTTGCGCCGTCCCTCCACGACGTGAACCCCGCGCTCGACGAGCACACGCCCGATCTCCGGGCCGGCCGGAGCCCTCTCCGCCGGGACCCGCCGGAGGAGCTCGTCGAGGCGCTGCCGCACTTCGCCGAGGGCCCGCGCCGGAAGCGAGTCCGGGATTCGGCCTCCCGGAGCCAGGCGCGAAAGGACGCCCTCGTCGGCGACCCTCGCCACGAGACGGTCCCATGCCGGTGAGCCCCTCCGCCTTCCCGGGGGCCGCGCGGCGCAGGCCGACGCCGCGCGCTGGATCGCCAGGAGATCCTCCAGCTCGGCAAGCCAACGTCGGATCGGGCCGGACGACGGGCGCATCGAGCTCGCTCCATCCGGCGCGGGGACCTCGATCCCGAATCGTCGCCATGCGGCGATGGCGCTCCGCAGCCGCCGCCGCGCGGACGCGCGAAGGGCCTCCGCGAGCGGTGCGTCGGTTCCGGTGTCGCGGGGAACGAGCACGTCCAGGGGTGAGCGCGGCATTCCAGAGGAACTGTAACAGCCGCGAGCGGTCAAGGGGACCAAGGGAGTCTTACCGTCCGCAATCCGCGTTGACGGAACCATCCCGCCGGGGTCAGGTACATCGGATGGAGCCCGGCGTCCGCCGGGCGGGAGCCGCCGATGCGCGTGACCGGATGGACGGTGAGCGGGCCCGGGATCCCGATGACCCTCGCCGACAGGGACGAGGCGATCGGCGCGGGCGACGCGCTGGTGCGCGTCGCCGGGTGCGGCGTTTGCCACACCGACCTCGGGTTCTACTACGACGGAGTCCCGACGCGGCACGGTTTCCCGCTCGTGCTCGGTCACGAGATCAGCGGCACCGTGGTGGCCGCGGGCGATTCGGCCACGGAGTGGATCGGGCGGCGCGTCGTCGTTCCGGCCGTGATTCCGTGCGGCCGGTGTGCCGCGTGCCGGGCGGGTCGAGGCGCCATCTGTCCCGACCAGGTCTTCCCCGGAAGCGACGTCGACGGCGGATTCGGATCGCATGTCCGCGTCCCGGCCGCGGGGCTGTGCGCGGTGCCCGACCTCGAGGATCCGGAGGTCAACCGCGCGGGGCTCTCTCTCGTCGATCTCGCGGTGATCGCCGACGCGGTGTCGACGCCGTACCAGGCGATCGTCAGGAGCGGGGTTCGTCGGGGTCGGTGGCGTCGGCGGGTTCGGAGTCCAGATCGCCTCCGCGCGGGGAGCCACCGTGATCGCGGTCGACGTCGACGACGCGCGCCTCTCCGCGGCGGCCGCACGCGGGGCGTCGCTGACCCTGCGCGGCGACACCCTCGCACCGAAGGAGCTCCGCTCGCGCGTGAAGGCATTGGCCGCCGAGCGACGGATCCCGACCTGGCGGCACCGGATCTTCGAGACCTCCGGAACACCCGCCGGTCAGACCGTGGCGTTCTCCCTGCTGGGGAAGGGCGGCTACCTCTCCGTCGTCGGCTTCACGCCGAGCAAGGTCGAGGTCCACCTCTCGGCGGTCATGGCGTTCGACGCCACCGTGCAGGGCAACTGGGCGTGTCTTCCCGAGAACTACCCGGCCGTCGTCGGGCTCGCGCTGTCGGGAGCGATCTCCCTCGCGCCGTACGTCGAGCACCGGCCGTTGGGCGCCATCAACGAGACGTTCGCCGAGCTGCACGCGAAGGGGTCGTCCCGGCGCGTGATCCTCGTCCCGGAGCGCTGACCATGGAGCACAAGAGCCACGACCTGGACCTGCCCGCCGAGCACCCCGGAGTCCTCTACGAGACGGTTCCCCTCGTCGACCCCGGCGGCCACGCGGCTCCCGGGCTGCACGCCGTCCGCATCACGCTCGACAATCCCGCCCAGCTCAACTCCTACACGACCGAGATGGTGAAGGGCGTGATTGCCGGGATGAGGCGCGCCTCGCACGACCGTGCCGCGGTGGCGGTCGTGTTCACGGGCTCGGGAACGCGGGCCTTCTGCACGGGCGGCAACACGGCCGAGTACGCGACCTACTACGCGGGCCGTCCCGAGGAGTATCGCCAGTACATGCGCCTGTTCAACGACATGGTCACCGCGATCCTGCACTGCGACAAGCCGGTGGTGAACCGGGTGAACGGCATGCGGATCGGCGGCGGCCAGGAGATCGGAATGGCGTGCGACTTCACGGTCGCGCAAGACCTCGCCCTGTTCGGGCAGGCGGGGCCGAAGCACGGCTCCGCCCCGGACGGCGGGAGCACCGACTTTCTCCCGCTGTTCGTCGGGATCGAGGCGGCGATGGAGAGCTGCACGCTCTGCCGCCCCTGGAGCGCGCACAAGGCCTACCGGCTCGGCCTCGTCACGCGCCTCGTGCCGGCGCTCAAGGTCGACGGCGCGTTCGCGGCGAACCCGCTCGTCGTCGTGGACCGCTGGACCGACGAGTGGGGGCGGATCGTCCACGGAGAGGCCAAGGAGGGCGCCGAGCTGGCCGCAGCGAAGAGCCGGCTACTGTCCGGGACCGTCGACCTGTCTCTCCTCGACCGGGCCGTCGACGAGCTGGTGTGGTCGCTCGCGACCACGATGCCCGGCTGCCTGAGCAAGACGGTCGAGAGCGTTCGGAAGCACAAGCTCTCGCACTGGGATCGGAACCGGGAGACGAATCGCGCCTGGCTCGCCCTCAACATGATGACCGAGGGACGTGCGGGGTTCCGCGCCTTCCACGAGGGAGGGAAGGCGTGCCGCGAGCCCGACTTCCTGCTTCTGCGCCGGCGGCTCGCGGAAGGGCGCGTCTGGGACGAGAGCCTTCTCGAGGAGATCCTCGAGAAGGCGCACGGCAAGACGGCGGAGGTCTCTTGAGCGCGCTCGCCGAGATCGTCGCGCGCGCCGAGGAGCTCGTCCGCGACACGACCTTCGGCATCGCGCGTCGCTTCAAGGCGGAAACCGGTGGGCTCGCCGTCGGGTACATGCCGGTGTACGTCCCTCGCGAGCTGCTCCACTCCCTGGGCGTGCTCCCCATCGCGGTCTTCGGCGGCGGCGAGGATCTCGAGATCATCCGCGGGGATGCCTTCTACCAGTCGTACATCTGTCACATCCCGCGCAGCACGATCGAGCTGGGGCTCACCGGCCGCCTCGACGCGCTCGACGGGATGATCTTCCCCGCCATCTGCGACGTCATCCGCAACCTCTCAGGGATCTGGAAGCTCCGGTTCCCGGACAAGCTGGCGTGCTACCTCGACGTCCCGCAGAACTTCGCCCCCGGGTTGGGGGGCCGGTTCTACCGGCACGAGCTCGAGGATCTCGCCCGCGAGCTGCACGCGCGCGGCGCGCGCGCCTACGACCCGGCCGCGCTGTCCGCCTCGATCGCCCTCTACAACCGGGAGCGTCGCGCCGTCGCCGAGCTGTCCGATCTGCGCCGGCGGGAGCCGTGGAAGGTCCCCGCCAGCGAGGCGTACCTGGTCCTTCGCGCGTCGCTCCTCCTGCCCGTGGAGGAGGCGACCGCGATGATCCGGACGTACTGCGGGCTCGCGCGCGCCGAGGTGTCCCGCTCCGCGAGGGACCAGGCCCGCGTGGTGGTCGTCGGATCGTTCTGCGAGCAGCCGCCTCTCGGGCTCGTCCGCACGCTCGAGAAGTCCGGCTGCTACATCGTCGACGACGACTTCGTGCAGATCCACCGCTGGATCGCCGGCGGCGTGCGGGAGGACGGCGACCCCCTGGACGCGCTCGTGGCCGCCTTCCTCGGCGACACCATCGACGTCCCCGTCCGGTACGCCGGCGACACGGTCAAGGGCGCCGAGCTCGTCCGCCGCGTGCGCGCCGCCGGAGCTCAGGGGGTCCTGTTCTGCGCGCCGAGCTTCTGCGATCCCGCGCTGCTCGACCAGCCGATGGCGGTCGCGGCGATGGAGGCCGCGGGGATTCCGTGGACCTCGTTCAAGTACGCGGAGAACAACGGCCAGTTCCAGGTCATCCGGGAGCAGGCCGGAACCTTCGCCGACTCGATTCAGCTCTGGAGCCAAGCGTAGCCATGGCGACCGAAAGACCCGAAGGGAGAGCCACCCCCGCCCGGAAGGACGACAGCCAGGTGCGGCAGAAGCGGATGATGGCCGAGCACTACGCCCGCCTCGCCCGCAGCGCCGAAACCGGCGAGAAGAACGTCTACACGTTCGTCCCCGGCAACCTCACCGAGCTGTTGCGCTCGTTCGACCTCCTCCCGGTCCTCCCCGAGATCAACGCCCTGCAGTCCGCGATGCGCGGGAAGTCGCGAGAGTACATCGCCGTCGCCGAGAAGCTCGGCCATTCCGAGGACGTCTGCACCTACGTCAAGTGCGATCTCGGCATGATGAAATCGGGGAACGTCGGGCCCACGGGCGAGTTCATCCCCGATCCGAGCCTCCTGCTCCTGTCGTACACGGGGTGCTTCACGTTCATGAAGTGGTTCGAGATCCTGCGGCAGGAGTACGACTGCCCGATCGCGATGCTCCACGTGCCGTACCAGGCGGACGGCGCGATCACCAGCGCGATGCGCGACTACGTCGTCGGGCAGCTCCGCGACGAGGTGATCCCCGTGCTCGAGCGCGTCTCGGGCCGGAGGTACGACGAAGACCGTCTCCGCGCGATGCTGCGCCAGTCGGCCCGCGCCGAAGACGATCTCGTCTTCGTGCTCGAATCCGCGAGGCACCGCCCCTCGCCGATCGACGCGTACTTCGGGGGCGTGTACTACATCGGACCGATCTTCACGGCCTTCCGGGGGACCGAGGAGGCCGTCGGCTACTACCGGGCGCTGCGCGAGG
>Ga0310910_10001993_pt1 | contig 11391 bp, 14 predicted proteins | sample GREbulkMGHF172_FD_203448 | JGI IMG/M metagenome (GOLD analysis project Ga0310910, IMG submission 203448) | Lab enrichment of tropical soil microbial communities from Luquillo Experimental Forest, Puerto Rico - GRE.bulkMG.HF172 | ecosystem: Environmental > Terrestrial > Soil > Tropical forest >... | reverse complement strand
AGCGTGTTCGTGATGGCCACGACCACCGATTCTTCGCTCTCCCCAACTTGAGCGTGCCTTGATAGTCTCCGGTCCCGATCAATCGAAGCGTATTGTGGCCGAGCAATGTGTTGGCTTTCGGCAATCCTGTGTAACTGAGAACCACGCAATGTACCGGAAACCGCATCCGATCTGAGTTTTCAGAACAGTACGCGCGAGATCGATCTCACGGCACGGACGAATGACACTCATTTGCTGACCGTCAAGTTGTTTGCCACCTGCGAAACTCCCTGTACAGTCTTCACCACGTTTGCCACGCTTAGACGGTCGGTGCCACTGGACACCTCGCCTTCGAGTGTTACCAGATCACCTTCGACAACAATGTGGATTGTGCCACCGCTCACCAGGGTGTAGGGACGGAACCTAGGATTGGCGTAGATGGCAACAAAGATGGCCTTTCGAAGTTGGCACTCCGACGGGGAGACGGTTAAGAACCGAATTTCATTGTTCACTTGGCCCACGCCCTCGATCGTCGAGACAAGGGTCTGGGCATCGCTTCTCAAATCCGGATGGACTACCTGACCATACAGCGTCACGATGCTTCCATCGACTCGATACTCCAGATGATCGAACACTCCGAAGTAGGGTAGGGTTCGCAACAAACGTCGGATTTCCAGTTCTATCCGGTTCTCGAAGTACGTGGACTCCCGTGAAACGCTCAAAGGCTCATATTGGCTGAGTGTCGGAGGGAATTGGCCCAGCGCGGTGGCAGCCCAGAGAAACATGGCCGCAGCACGGTAGTTGTATCTGCTCATGTCCGCACCTATAGGTATCGAGATTCATCACCAACGTGCCGGGATGGTTTTTTTTGCGGTGAACCCAAGAATCTTGGATTGCCTCCCTGAAGGTGGATCTGAAAAAACATGGACTCCGATTCCTGTTATAGGCACTGCCGTATTGGCGATCTCTCTCGGGCTTGGCATGAGATGTGGAGCAGATTGACTACACAGGTGTCGCACTAACGGCAAGGCAGCCGGTTCAGGGGTTGGATCCAAAACCACATGGCCAGGCTCACCGAACGCGATCTGATGATCAGTTTGGGCCAAAGTAAACACCATGGAGAGCCAACTCCTGGTAGGCGCGATCGGAGATGGGACTCAATACATCACCAACGCGGCCAGAGGGAGCGGGTGGCGGAAATATCGCCTAGCGAAGGCGAGCGACCAGCCTAGAATCGATCGGCGAAGTCCGCCCGGCCTTACCTCACCTCGGGCCTCGGCGACCGATTCCGGCGGGCGTTGCCCGTGGCCATAAGGGGCGAGCTGTTTCTCGCACATTCGAAGGCCGCCATTCGAGCTTCCGACACGATATGCGGTAGCCGAACCCGGTAGTATGCGGGATGCAGGCGCATTCCCAGGAGGAACCTAAACCCTCTCGCCTCTAGCATTCGTGTCGTGTGACCTGAAGCTTGTACCGTTCTGTCAACATCTCGACTTTCGTCATGGGTTCCTCCCGTCTCGAATCGGCAAGTTGCGGAGGATTCGAGCTCCGCATACACCAAACCGCAATCGTAAGCAGGTGCAACGAGGATTCAGCAGATTGCACGGTTAGTGCGTAATGGGAGCTTAGTGCCGTGCAGTAAACGATTTCCGGCAATATGGTCCACCACGTAACAGTTCATACGCACCACCCCTCCTTCAAGGAGAGCTCAGTCCAGAAGAGCAGCATGCGCTCGATGAAAGCTCTGGTCTTTGCTGGCGGCACTGCTAGAGTGTAAGGCTGCTCGGGTGTCGGTGAAACGCGAGTCGCCTGGAGAATGTGGCCGATACACCTTAGGCACAGCGGAACAGCTATGCTATTCAGCTTCCTGCAACAGTTCCAGAACTGCTTCTCTATACAGCGGGTTGATGTGCCAGTAATCACGAGGTTTAAATGGTGTTGCGTGGCTGTTCTCGACAAGACCGGCGTTCTGGCGGAACCAGGTCACAGTCGATTTCCATTCCTCCTCCGACATGCCTCTTCCGGTCAAGGTACGGTACAACTCATTATGTTCGATCGCTTCACGCTGGATTAGAGCCCGGATAAACTTCAGTTGAACTTCCCCCCAATTGGCGAGTTCATTCTTCGCTTGATCATAAATAATCTGCTCTGATCGAGTTCGCCTATGTTTTTTTAGTTCCTCATTCTCTCTGACGGCCGCTTTGAGGCTATTCTCACTTCCCTCGCGAGCATCCAAGGCATCACGAAGCTGCCTGGCTAGTTCCTCATTCTTTCTAACGGCCGCTTCGAGGCTATTCTCACTTCCGTCGCGAGCATCCAAAGCATCACGAAGCTGGCTGGCCAGTTCCTCATTCTCTCTAACGGCCGCTTTGAGACTATTCTCACTTCCCTCGCGAGCATCCAAGGCATCACGAAGCTGGCTGGCCAGTTCCTGATTCTCTTTAACGGCCGCTTCGAGGCTTTTCTCGGTTCTCTGCCTGGCATCCACGGCGTCACGAAGCCCGCTGATCCGCTGGTTATCGAGATCAACCGGGGCCGTGGCCATCGCCGCAATTATCAAGCAAAGAATTAGGCCGATATAGGGCCCCACTAGGCTGATGATCGCTGCGCGGGTGATTGGCGCGGTGACCATCAGCCCAAACGGTGTTACATAAGGCTGGATCAATCCAAAATAGATTTGTAGCACCAATATCGCGACGGCAAGCACGCCTCCAATCGCTTGCGCCGCTCCAAGACGAAACAGGTCGTGCAAGAACTGCCTGAACAGACGCCGATAGTAGCTCAAGAAGTTAGCCGGAATCGACACGGAATGAGATTATATCGAGCGGCAAGGAAGTGCGTCGCCCTCCCCGACGTGATTCAAAATCTGGCTTCCCTCGAAAAGACCAATTACCGAAGGCGCAGGCGCCTTCGCCCGAATCGGGGTTGCGCGATGAACGGGAATAGCCTTGCGAATTCTTTAGAGGCACCCGTATGAAGGTGAAGGCGTTTCTCATTCACCCACCGCACCAAAGGTGTTTGCGGACGGCGCGGTACGGAACAACAGGGCGTGACCTCAGGAGGTCTGGCAGGGTCTCCGGATGGCACCGGAGTAAGCAGACCAAGTCCGGTACAGGTGGATGATCGATGTCTGCTTGATTTTCGTTATGTCTTCGTTTTCGTCTCAAATGGACAGGTTGTGGAGGATTTCGCGCTTCGGACGTACCAAATGGCACCCGCAAGCACCGCGGGGTTCAACGAGGATTCAACAGGTTGCGCGGTTAGTGCACAATGGTAGCCTATGTCGCTTGGCGATCTGCTGTTCGGCAAACCTCTAGCCAATTATGAAGACTCCGGACAACGGCTCGGCCCGTTGGAAGGTATCGGCGTCTTCGGGCTCGATGCGCTCAGCTCCGCAGCGTATGGGCCGGAGGCCGCGCTCACTCTTCTCATTCCCCTCGGAGCGCTCGGCGTTCAATACATTGTTCCCATCAGCTTCAGCATAATTGCCCTGCTGATCATCGTCTATACCTCATACCGGCAGACTATTGAGGCGTATCCGGGAGGTGGTGGGTCCTACACCGTGGCCCGCGAAAATCTGGGGACGGAAATGGCCCTGCTGGCAGCCGCGGCTCTCATCATCGATTACATCCTGGTGGTCGCGGTTGGTATCTCGGCCGGAGTAGGCGCGCTGGTGTCCGCCGCACCCAACCTCCAGCCTCATACCCTTGCTCTGTGTCTCGGGATCCTGGCGCTCATAACTTTGATCAACCTTCGAGGCGTTCGCGAGACGGGAAGCATGTTCATGGCACCGACGTACCTCTTCATCACGTGCCTGCTGAGTGCGATCGGCATTGGCCTGCTCAAGAGTATGCTCACCGGCGGCCATCCAGTTGCCGTCATTCAGCCCCATCCTCTCAAAGCTTCGACCACGCTTGCAGGTACCTGGCTGCTTCTCCAATCGTTTTCGAGCGGCTGTACCGCCATGACCGGCGTCGAGGCCGTCAGTAACGGCGTAAGAGCGTTTCGGGACCCCGCTGTCAAATCGGCCCAGCGCACGCTGTCGGCCATCATCGGAATCTTGATCCTGATGTTAGCGGGCATCGCGTGGCTCGCGCGCGTCTACCACATTGGCGCCACCGACCCCGGCCTGCCCGGCTACCAGAGCCTGCTCTCGCAGCTAATCGCCGCCGTTGCCGGGAAGGGAATCTTCTATTACGTGTCGATCGGCTCGATTCTGGCGGTGCTCGCGCTTTCCGCCAATACTGCGTTCGCGGATTTCCCGCGGCTGTGCCAAATCGTCGCCGAAGACGGCTACCTTCCACACGCGTTTTCCGCGCGCGGTCGGCGGCTGGTCTTTTCTTATGGCATCTCCGTCCTGGCTCTGCTGTCGGGGATTTTGCTGACTCTGTTCGGCGGGATCACCGATCGTCTGATCCCTCTGTTCGCGGTCGGCGCGTTCCTAGCCTTCACGCTCTCTCAAGCAGGGATGGTGATTCATTGGTGGCGCCGCCAGGCGTGGCATGCCATGCTTATCAACGGCTTCGGCGCCACCGCCACCGGCATTACCGTCCTGGTGGTTCTCGCGGCGAAATTCGAGGAGGGTGCCTGGATTACTGTCCTGCTCATCCCCTCGCTGCTGGTAGTCATGATCGCCGTGCATCACCACTATTTGGCGTTGGAGCGCGAGATCGAGCTCCATACGCCGATCAATCTGACGCATCTCGAACCGCCGATCGTCATAGTACCCCTCCAAGGATGGAGCAAGATCGCCGAGAAGGGCCTGCGCTTCGCGATCCATCTGTCCACAGAAGTTCACGCGCTTCAGGTGAGGGTCACCGAAGGAAGCGAAGATCTCCGCAAGTCTTGGGTCCACCTGATCGAAGGACCGGCGCTGGAGCTCGGCCTGCCCGTGCCCAAACTCACCGTTGTCGACTCCCAATACCGGCGTTTATTTCGGCCGATACTCGACTTCGTTAATGAAATCGAGCAGCAGCATCCTGGAAGATACATCGCGGTTCTGATTCCGGAACTGGTGGAGCGGCACTGGTACCATTACATCCTGCACAACCAGCGCGCCGCGGTTCTGAAGGCGCTCCTGCTGTTGAAGGGCAACCAGTTCATCAGCGTGGTAAACGTCCCCTGGTACCTGAGAATCTGAGGGTAACTATCCCCAAGCCGCGGGCCTAATGTCGAACTGCTGGCGCCATTACTGATCGCCGGGCTGCCCTTCGCTTTTGGAGTGCCCTTGGCCGCCGGCCGGCAGCTCCTCAGCGAAGACGTCGATACGATCGCCGGTTCTTGGGAGGGCTAAACCTTTTCAGTTTGCCGTGGCCACGAATGAGCAGGCTCCGCCGTTGGATCCGGGTACACCCACGTGCCAGAGACGATGAAGGGCACCAGATAGAAGCGATCGATCCGGCCAACACCACATCATAGATGCGCGTCTGACGGTTCCATCCGATGGGTGTTAGACGCTCAACGCATCTCCTTCCGAGGCGCGCTCTAGCCAGCACGTTCCGGTGAGCCAGGTTATAGACCATGAGAGATCCTCGTCGTCTGGCAGCGGCACGGACGCACGACGGATGAGTTGTAAGTCCCTGCCGGCCGTGAGTCCGCCGACAGTCCGGAGTTTGGGATCAAAGGATCGGCGCGTCTCCTGCCTTTCCCCAACGCTCGCGGGGATTGCTCACCGTTCGGTGCCGTTCGGCTGCAGGAACGTGACTCGACTCATCACTGGGTCGTCCGTCGTTGGAACGGTACGCACGCCAACCCCGGGCCCCAGGGAAGCTGGCATAAGCATTTCCGTGAGCCAGCCACGCGTAAGGAAGTGCTCGTCGCGACGGCCGTCTTTTCAGGCTCCCATCCACCGCATCAGGAGAAGCGGCCACCAGCCGCGACGCCGGGGGAATCATCAGCTGGAACCCCGGGTTGGACCCGGCGGCGTGAACATCCAGCTCGGGGAACGCGACCGCGAACAGCGCTCGCAATAACGCGTTTGCCGTCAACGCCTGCTCAAAAAGATCTCCGCGATCACTCAAGCCTCCCGCCCATAAATGGGAATCGCTGCCCCGGTAATCTGTGCGGCGGCATTGGAAGTAAGAAACACCACCAGATCGGCCACGTCTTTCGGTGGAATCCAGCGCGAGAAATCCGCCTTCGGATCAGCCTTCCGGTTGGCGACCGTATTCATCGTCCCGGGCAGAATCGCGTTGACCGTAATGCCGACGTCCTTGTTCTCGGCCGCAGCCGACCGGACCAGCGAGAGTAGCGCAGCCTTAGACGCGCCGTAGGCTGCAATGTTCGCCGCCGGTTCGGCTGCCGCGCGGCTGGCAATGGCGACAATTCGGCCGCGGCCCGCCGCACGCATGCGCGGAATCACGGCGCGGAAAATGTTGAACGCGGACCGAACGTTGAGGTTCATCATCCTGTCCCACGTGACGTCATCGGTCTCGGCGATCGGCTTGCCTCCGGATAAGCCGCCCATCACGTGCACCAGTGTGTCGACTTGCTGGAATCGCTGCGCGATACAGAAGACCAGCTGCCTCGCGGAGGCTGCATCCGTTAAGTCCGACGCTATCGCTACGAAACGCGGACTGGCGAAATCAGCCGCCTGGATCGACCTGGAAGTACCTACCACGGTGTCGCCCGCGGCCAAAAAGGCCTCTGTCACGATACTGCCCAGCCCGCCTTTGGCTCCGGTGATCAAAACGATGCGGTCACTGTCCATGAAACCCTCCCCTATTCACCAGAAGACCACGCCGTTGGAGACTCGGGGTAACCCTGAGTCTGCCAGAAGGGCAGTAGAGAGTTCGGCCAGTAAGATAAGATACGAAGCGTCATCGGACGCCGGAATCGCGAACACCATGCGATCTCCTCTGCGGGCACGCTGCCCATTCATCGGGATGTGGCTCTCCAGGGCGCCCGGCGTTTTCGGATATCAATCTACGCCCGACGAATAGGTGTCACCACTGCGCCCGGCCCCGCTGCATTTATCCGGATGCCATGGCTGGCGTACTCCGGCGCCAATGCGCGTGATGTTCTCCAGACCCCCTTGCACGGTCGACTTTGCCCGGTCGGGAAAAGCCGGGGCGGTGCTGGGAGGGCAAACTCTTCTTGAAGCCGCTGCCGCCGCTGGTGGAGAGATTCCCTCCGCCTGTCGACAAGGTAAATGTGGACCTTGCAAGACGCGTCTGCTCGAAGGACATGTCCGGATGACTGCGCAACAGGGTCTGGACTCGGAATCAAAAGCGCGAGGTTTCGTTCTAACGTGCGTAGGCCGCTCTGAGGGCAACGCTCGGCTGGATGACTGATCGTTGGCTCGAAACAGATTTTTTTAGTCCAGGCGCCCGGTGCCGCCGGCGACGACCTCAACCTCGCCGCTCTTTCCGCGCCGTGCCCCGGCCGCCTGCCGCTCGCTGAGTTCCCAGAAGCCTCGGAGTTCCGCCCGGGTCTGCTGTGCGGCTGCACGGCGCGACCTGGTGGAACCGCTTGCAGAAAAGCGAGCCACTTTAGACTCTAGAAGCCTCTCAGAGGTCATACGGCCTTCGAGGAGATTACGACCGAAACTGGCTTAACCGAGTTAGACCTGCAAGGGTAAGAATCGCTAAGGGGAGGGAGCGACGCCGCCGCTTTTTATCCGATGAATGCAGGCGCAGGAACGGCAACAATATCGATTTCATTGGCAGTCTGGTATACTTCCGCGCATGAGGTTGACTGCCACCGCGCCACTTGTGCTCGCTCTTTTGATAATACCGTCCAGCATTGCACAGGGTCGCTATTCCGGCGATGCGCCGCGCAAGCCGAAGCCGGCCTTCCCCGGCCAGACGGATGCACCGAAGCCGTCCAGGCCCTCCGCTCTCCTGAAAATCGAGAGCATCACCAACAGACTCACGGGTCCCTGGTCGGTGGCGCTGCTGCCGGACGGTAATTTTCTTATTACGGAGAGCGTCGGCCTGATGCGCGTCGTGCGCCCGGACGGCGTTGTATCGGCGCCGCTTGCGGGAGTGCCGGACGTCAAAGTGGTTGCGGCGCAAGGCTTACACGATGTGGTGCTCGACCCCGATTTCCCTCGGAATCGCTTGCTCTACTTCACCTACTTCGCACCACCCCGCGGCGAGAAGCCCGCCATCTGGCCGGTTGAATTCTTCTATCAGAAGGTCTGGACGAAACCGCTCGCCGAGCGCCGCCTGACCGACATCGGCACAGAGCGCATCGCACGGGCGCGCTTGAGCGAGGACGAAACGAGGCTCGAAGAGGTCCTGCCGCTCGCCCAAAGCGCTGAACGCCGCATCGTGTTCGCGCCCGACGGCACACTCTACGTCACCGGTGCCGACCGCTTCCGCTTCTACGATTCCAAATACGATGGTGTCGAACACGACTTCACCGACAATCCTGACATCGGCCGCAACTTCTCGGGCCGTGTGCTGAGGATTAACCGCGATGGGTCGATTCCGAAAGACAATCCATGGTTGAGCCGTGCGACGGTTGCCCCCGAGACCTTCGCGCATGGGTTGCGCGACCCCGAAGGCGCTGCGATCAATCCCGCGACCGGCGAACTCTGGGTCACTGATCATGGCCCGCAGGGTGGCGACGAGATTAATATCATCCGGGCAGGAAGGAACTACGGTTGGCCGGATGTCTCCTACGGCACACAATACGACTTCCAGCGCACCGACGACCGAAAAAATGTTCCCGTGGGCAACGGGAAGACGTCTATGCCGGGCGTCGAAGAGCCCGTCTACTTCTGGTTCCCCGACATAGCACCATCCGGCATGCTGTTCTATACGGGCGACCGCTTCCCCGAATGGAAGGGCAATTTATTCGTTGGTGGCCTGGACGCGCAGGCGCTCGTGCGGTTGGTGCTGAATGGCGACAGGGTTGTTGCCGAGGAACGCCTGCTCGCCGAACGCCATCAGCGTGTACGCGATATCCGTCAGAGTCCAGATGGTGCCGTTTATCTCTTGGCTGGCTCCGAGCTGTTGCGCCTCACGCCCAAGTGAAAGGTCGTCGTGCGCGTTTATCCGCAGAGAAAAACAACGGGGAGAGGCCCGCTGTTCTCGGTGCGCCCCGATTTTTTCGCAGGCCAGTCGATTATCTCCTCCCCCGATTTCAGTGTTCCGTGTCCGCACAAGGAAATAGGGTTCGTCGCCTCCAAGATCCGGGCCGAACGCCGTGCGTGTTCGCCAACCACGCGCGGGCTCGCACCCTACCGGGCGGTTCGAGTCTCCCGAAAACGAGAGTCTACCGGCAAGCATCGACGTTCGGCAGACCCTCGATTTCGATCCCTAGGTGCCCTTCACGAACGTGTTCCGGAAGGCGGTCCCGGATAAGTTGCTGGTCTTGAGGTGGTTCGGGAAATCTTTGCACTGTCACTGGTACACTGAACAGGATCGACGTTGCCGTTTCGGAAACCTGGAGGTTTCAAGATGAACCAGCAAAGGTCCAAGTGGATTCCGCTGTTTTTCGCGGCTATGTGCGCAACCCAGTCGGTTCCCGCGGAAGTGCTGGAGAAGACCAAGAAGGTCGGCGCCACCACAGTGCAGTATAAGGTGGTTCTTCCCAACGGATATGATCCGGCAAAGACGTATCCAGCGATCCTCGCGTTTGGCGGAGGTCCGCAAACCATGGACACGGTGGAGCGTGTTCTCGACCGCAACTTCCGCGCAGAGGCGGAAAAACGCGGCTACCTCGTAGTGGCTCCCGCCGCGCCCGACGATCAGTTGTTCTTCGAAGACGGGGCGCGCATTTTTCCCGAGTTCCTTCATATGATCCTGGCGGACTACCGGATCCTGGAGAATAAGTTCCATATCGCCGGACCGTCCAACGGGGGAATCGCCGCATTCCATGTCGCGGCCTTGTATCCTCAGTACTTTTTGTCCGTGACCGCCTTCCCCGGATATATGTGGGAGCCCAGCCCGGCCAAACTCCAAGCGATTTCGAAGATGTGCGTCTTTATGTATGTTGGTGAGAATGACCCATACATGTGGCACTCGGAGATGAAGAAGGAAGCAGAATTCTTGCGTTCGAAAGGGACAGTCGCCCGCTATACCGTTGAGAAGGGCCAGCCGCACCGGATGGAAACGCTTGCCGACGCGAATGCCGGACGCCTGTTCGACGGATTTGAGGAAACCAAAAAGGGTTGCAGTCCCTAGTAAGGTGGCCGGTGGGGCCGGGCACGGCCCGCAGATTCGGTCGCATAAAATTGGAGATCCCTGGAACCCTAGCCGGGTTTTGCCCCGCCACTCTGTTGGGCGGTTGCGGCTAGTGTCACGCTCGAATGCCCTGGCGCCCGTTTGCATGGCGCGGCAGACCCGCACGGCCAATGATCGCGTGTAGACCCGACGCCCGGGCGACGCGAGAACGCACGCTCTATCGAGAAAAGTGCATGCCCTGGAAGGGAAACTCGAGTTGGTGCTGGGTGCACAGGGAAGCGCAGTCATTATCGGAGTTGGCGTTGCAAGCCCCGGAACCCGCAGTCGGCGGGGGATCCGGGGAAGTTCGAGCCTTCCTTAACGCCGACCTCGTCGTTTCCATGCTGCTAGCGCAAATTTCCATCGGGAAGAGACGAACCTGGCGCCGACGAAGCTGTGCTAAAGGCCATCGTACTCCTAGCGACCAGACCGCGAACCGCCGCTACGGCCGTCGCAAGCGCCGGTCTGTCAAGCGAGGGCAATCGGTCTCGGGTGGTGAGAGGCACCCTCTTCTCAGGTTCCAACATTATTTTCAACCTCCAACTCAACCGGAGGCCACCGTGGCCTCTAATGGCTTGACTGGGGCGATCTACGCCGGCGGGCAGAAGGTCGACTATGTGGCGGTTGCAGACGCAGAACTGGCTCCGCTCATATTGGCGCTCGGGCGCTGTTGCGAGAACGGCAGCTCGTACCGCTCGATCAGCCCGACTCGGCGGCCGCTGCGGCTCGCCATGCTCTGCAAACCGGTGGCCCGCGACAACTCTATCGCTCATCTGCACCCACAGGAGAGCAAATGGATATAGAATAACTCGGTACGGTTAGGTCTACCGTAACCGGGCGTCGAGGAGGAGCGAATATGTGTGATCAGGATCATTTTGAGAAGGACCGGCAGGAGTATGAGGCTCTTGGCTTGGTGACACGAAAGCAATTTGGCAAAATCTTGGGAGCAGGCGTGGCCATGATGCTGCCGCAAGTCGCGAACGCGGTGGCAGTGACCGAATCGGACGTGAACGTAATGACGCCGGATGGCACGGCAGACTGCTACTTCGTACATCCGGCGAGTGGCACGGCCCCAGGCGTTCTCGTGTGGCCAGACATCTTCGGGCTTCGGCCGGCGTTCCGCCAGATGGCCAAAAGGCTGGCCGAATCGGGCTATTCGGTGCTGGTGGTGAATCCGTTCTACCGTGTCAAGAAAGCCCCGACTGCGGACGCCGGCGCCGCAACCCCAATCCCGCAGCTG
>Ga0310910_10001976_pt1 | contig 11445 bp, 5 predicted proteins | sample GREbulkMGHF172_FD_203448 | JGI IMG/M metagenome (GOLD analysis project Ga0310910, IMG submission 203448) | Lab enrichment of tropical soil microbial communities from Luquillo Experimental Forest, Puerto Rico - GRE.bulkMG.HF172 | ecosystem: Environmental > Terrestrial > Soil > Tropical forest >... | reverse complement strand
ATCCTCAGGCGGAACCAGCGCGCTCAAAAGCACGCCGAGGAGCGCGACGAAGATGACAGCAACTTGCTGGCTACCAGATTGCCAACTGACATAAAACCCCTTGTTGCCGGGAGTAGCGATTTCAGCGAGGTAAACCGATACACCCCCAAGCTCGACGCCGGCAGAGAAGCCCTGGATCAATCGGCCGATCACGACGATCACTGGCGCAAGCGCGCCGAGGGTGGCATAGCCCGGCACCAGCGCAATCGAAAGAGTGCCAACTGCCATTAAAGCGAGCGTCAGCATCAAACCGGCTCGCCGACCGTAGTGATCGATGTAAGCGCCAAGGAAAATGCCGCCGAGGGGCCGCATTAGGAAGCCGGCACCGAATGTCATGAAAGCCAGCATCAATTGGGCAAAATCGCTTCCGGTTGGGAAAAACACTTTGCCAATCGCGCTGGCGTAATAACCAAATACGAAAAAATCGTACATCTCCAAAAAATTGCCGCTCGAAACCCGGATCACCGACCAAATCTGCTGTTTGCGTTGTTCAGGACTGAGCGTAGCCATTTCTATGTCCTCCCACTGCACGCGGCCGCGATGGCCTGCCGCGGCATTAACCGTCACGGCAGATTATACGACAAACGCGCACTGCTCTTGCGGCGTTCGCGTGTCCATGTTTCGGCCGCGGTTGAGATGATCATCAATCTCAGCGGCAGCGCCAATCATGCGTCCATATAGGAACACGTTGAACGCGGCCGTCTCCAAATCTTTCTCAGCTAACACGCCAGATCGGTAATCTTTCCACAAGACGGCAAGCAGTAACGCGGCGATGACCGCATCCACATTGACGCAAAATACGTAACGTGACGCGCCCGTTTCATATAGCGCCTGCACAAGCTCTCGATAAAAGGCATGGAAGATGTTGTAGTCACCCCGCTTCTCCATAAAGGCGGCGATAAAACGCTCGCGCGGATCATAGTTGACCGGCTTTCCCTTAAAGATCGGATGATGAACGCCCGGCAATGCCCGCGGTCCGTCAAAGCCCGCTTCTTTGGACTGGGTTTTCTCTTCTTTGTAAGCCTCAGCAAATTTCATCGCCATCGCTTTGAGATCGAGACCGTGCTTGGGATTGGTGGGATCTTTCAGACCGGTATCCTTGAACTGTTCCAGCAGAAACGCCATGCCCTCAAACCCATTGCCGCCATGGCTATAACCACTGTGCGTGAGGAAGCCGAGCATGGCTTTGTTGATCTGAACGCGACCAGGCGTTTGCGGGCCGTCGGCTGCCACCGCGCCCTTGGCACCCTGCGCGCTAATCGAACCGGGACCGTTGGAGATCAAAAGTCCGATCAAAATCTGCAAGGGCCGTGCTTCGTCCTCGGTCGGACGCTTGCCAGTTAGCGCCAAAAACAGGAAATCTGCCATCGTCCAGCGTCCGAAACGCTCGTCGCGCGGTATACCCCACAGACTGCCATGCTGATGGTGTTTGCCGGGGATCGAGGCGCCAATCATGACGCCGTAGAGCCGTAAATACCAAGACAAGGTTTCCGCGGTGAGCCGCGAGATGCGCTTGCGCATCAGCGGTCCCCACGCGATCGTGGTGGCAATCGCCGCAAGAATCGCGTCGCGCGACGGCCGGCCGTTGAGCGATTGCAGGAATTTCAGAAATACCGATTTACCACCGCGGTCGTGGACCGCTTTCAGCATGGCTTCGGGGCGAGGGTCGATCGCCTCGTCGGCACGCGCCAGAAACAATTCCCGGGACTTGGCGTCGACCTTGATCGTGCTCAAATCGAAAGTCTTGTCATGTGAGTCGGTCAAATCAGAATGGGCAAAAAGGTCGATGAGCTCGCGAGCGCATACTAGAGCGCGTTCAACGCGATTCGGACCAATGATCGCAACCGCTGCTGCCATGATCGTGTTCGGCGAGTTACCCGCTTCGCGAGCGGCATCCGCGGCCGCCAGTGCTGGATCACCGACCAGGTTTATTTCCGCGGCGACCGCGATATCCAGCATCGCCCGATCTTCTTTCGAAGCGATCTCATGAACGAGCGGCAGGGCAAAGTTTGCCTCAAGCGGCAACAGCGCGAGATCGAGAACCTGATGTCCGTGCACGCTTGTGACCTGCGTCTTCCCGTCCATCACCGAGGCGCCGGATTTGTCCTTCATGCTCTGGCGAGGAATAACTGCTCCGATTTGGTCGCTAAGCGCTTCGATCTGGCTGTTGTACGGCGCCAGCGCTTCGACGACCGGCAGTGCTATCTCCGGCGGCAAGGTCAGTCCCTGATCGCTGGCAATCCAGGGTTTCAGCGCGAGACTGCCGCGCGGGGCGAAGTCTGGCTCGATGCCGGCCTTCTTCATCACTGCGGTTAGTGCCGACGGGATATGGGCGATGTTTGTCACCACCGCGCCTTTGGCAGAATAAGTTGGTCGCTCTGGTGTGAAAATGCCGTCCACACCAAAGGCTTCCATAAACCAGCGTTCCTTATCCTCGGCCCTGTCGCCGGAACCAGCCATGGCACCCGCATGGCCCACGGCGCGCGTCAGTTTAGACTTCCAACGGCCGACTACGCACGCCACGACTGGCTTGCCGAATTCAAGACCGTGCTCGTAATAACCACCGGGTTCGGAATAGAGTACCGCCGCCTTGCTGCGAGGATCGTGCCGAAACGCGTAGACAAAATCGCGGGCCGCGTAATGGATATAGACGTCCTTGCCTGAGGAGATCAGTGTCGTGGTTCCCCACCCTTCCGTCGCCAGATACTGGGCGATCGTGGTAGTGAACCCACCAGAATTGGAGAAAATCGCCACCGAGCCCTTAAGCAGCACCTCTTCGGGATCGTCACCGCCGAGCGCGCCGCCAATCCGCACGCGGTTCCAGGAATCAGCCACACCGAGGCAATTGGCTCCGAAGACATCGATGCCGTTGGCCTGGCCCAAAGCTCTGATCTCGCGCGCGTCGTGAACGGCAATTTTTTCCGTGATCATCACGATCTTTTCTAGACCGGGATTGACCCGGACCAGTTCAGCGACGCCATCGCGAACGCCGGAAGGTGGCAGATAAACGACTCCGGTATTGAAGGAAAAACCGGCGTCGAGGCCTTCGCGCACATTGTTGAAGACTGGAATATCGCCGATCGGAGTCGGCAGAACTTGCCCACGCCGGCCGGGAGACGTACCGAACACGACATTGCCGCCGGAAAACGCGTGGCTGACCGGTGTAACTTGTCGCGACTCACCACCAAGAATGTTGAGAACACAAACTCGATCGTCGCGTGTGGCCACCTTATCAAGCGCGGCCACTCCAAGGAAATAAGGAAAGCCTTCAATACCGCGCTTGAACATAACCCAACTCCAAGCAACAGCCGCTTATGTGGCAGTCTTTAAACCGAGATGCGCCGCGATTTGCGCACGGCCTCCCGCCTTCATCCACTCGTCTACTTTTTTTGCGTAATTGACGACTTCTGAGATTGCGCTATCGAAGCCGAAGAAACGATACGGCAAATTGAGCGAGTCGCAGGTGTCGGCGAGCGCGCTCATGCCGCGGACGAGATTGGGCCCGCCACGTCCTACCACGACGTAGAGCGGCGTTGGGCCGTTCGCGCTGAAATACTCGCGCAGAGCGTCGCCCGTCGCTCGGAAAGTTTCATAGATGTCAGTGTTGTTCGACTTGCCACCGATGATGAACAGCACATTTGTCTGAGCAAGCCAGTGTTTGTAACAGATGCGTGCGACCGATTTCATCTTTTCGTAGGGCGGATTGCCGCCGAAATCCGAAGAAATGATCGCGGCTTCGCCGAGCACCTCGGTGACAAGTGAATTGGCGCCCCCACCGAAGGTGGGCGCCAAGATCGTGCCCTTCTCGTTGATAACGAAAACGTCGGACTGACCCTGATGAGTGCGCAACTGGTTAACCTCGTGCTCGAAATCCGACGTGTCGGCCGCGAAGAGATGGTTAGGCAGGCCGAGACGCTGCCAGCGCGGATCGTCGCGATCGAAACCGCATTTGAAATCGCATGCTACCGGCGTTAGGCGACCATCGCGGCTGGGTCGCATGCGGATCGGGTTCAATTCGAGGGTCGTCATACCGTAGTGGTGCACCAGTTCCCAGAGTTTCGGAAGATGTTGGACCAGTGGCGAGATGATCTCTTTTGGCGCGCCGATATCGCTTAGCGCGTTAGCGACGACAAAGGCTTTGAGCCCCGTCAGTGCCTCGAATGGCACCTGAGCGATGTCGCTCTTGTCGAGCTCCTCGATGTCCATGCCACCGCGGTGCGTCAGCGTCATTGTTGGTGCGCGAAACTCAGTCGAATCGCTGATTGCGAAATAGACCTCGTGCTCTGCCGGGACCCCGCCTTCGAAGGTGACACCGTTCGCTTTGGCGACGGCGTTTCCATGGTGATGCTCCACGAAGTAGAGCCGCTCTTTCTCCTTCAGCGCGCTTTTAAGGTCCGTCGCTTTGCCGATTAATCCCGACTTCCCTTTCTTGCCGACGCCGCCGCGAAATAGCGGCTTGATGAAGATGAGCTTGTGCCGATCGATCAGACCCTGGATGTCGTCCTCAGTCGCGTCCGGCCCCAAGACCTCTGCGGCGGGAAACTCGACATAATCGAGCAGCCGTGCGCCATGCAACATTCCTGTAATCTGCATCGCAACTCTCCGACGGCCTAATAAATTACGCCGATATCAACGGCTAGGCCAATGCTAGGGATGGGTGTTCCGCCGACAAGGAGCCACATTCAAGCAACGTCTGATTTCACCCCAACATCAGCTGCAATCTCCAGAGACGCTATGTCCGCTTTACTCCCGAAAGCGGACATCCGTCAGCGCGGTCTCGATGTCCGCTTTGTGCCAACAGCGGACATCGCGCCGCGATAGACCCGTTCTGTGCCAGCCCGGATTCCGGGCTGTATAGTCGGGGCATGAATGAAGCGTTCTTCGCCGAACTGTCAGCGTGGCTGACGCAGGCTGGCCTGGCTGGCACTCCCGACACTGCCATTGTGTCTGAGTTCTGCGACCGGTGTGTTGCGGCTGGACTTCCACTGGCACGGAGCCTGTTGTTTATTGACACGCTTCATCCTGTCCACGAGGGCCGCTTGTTTCGCTGGGGTTACAGCCCGGCCGAAACTCCTCTGCTCGAATATGGCCGCACCAGCCCTGACGCGCTCGCTGCGTCCGGGTCCAATCCGCGTGATGTGGAGGTTGCCGAACGCTGGCGAGGTAGCCCCCATTACAGGATGCTACAAACTGGTGAATCTTTTTGGCGACGGCGCTTGGATGGCGCGACCGAGGACGAGTTCTCGGTATTACAAGAGTGGCGTGCAGAAGGTATGACCGACTACGTCGCGATCATCACCCGCTTTGCCACTGAAGGCGTTATCGGCGAGATGGATGGCGTATACTCAGCATGGGCGACAAGGGACCCAGACGGATTTACGGACGATCAAATTGCTGCACTCAAGCGCATCGTGCCGTACCTGGGACTAGCCCTTAAATCAGTATCGCTCGCCCGCATGATCCGAACGCTGATGGAAACTTATCTTGGCCGCGATGCCGGTCAGCGCGTGCTAAGCGGACGAATTGTGCGGGGCATTGCCGAGCAAATCGATGCCGTCATTTGGTTCAGCGATTTGCGCGGATTCACCCGCATCACCGATACGGCACCGGAAGAAATGATGTCTCTGCTGAACGACTATTCTGATGTGATCATCTCGGCAATCGACGAGCATGGCGGTGACGTACTCAAGCTCATCGGCGATGGCATTCTTGCGATCTTCACGGCCGAAGATCGCGTGCATGCTTGCGATGCGGCTTTACGCGCGACAATCGCGGCACGGCAAGGCGTTGCCGAATTAAACAAGCACCGCGCAGCCAAGGGCAAGCCATTGACCTACATGTATTTGGGTTTGCATGTCGGGAACGTCTTTTATGGCAATGTCGGAAGCCGAGAGCGGCTTGACTTTACCGTCCTTGGACCGGCCGTGAATGAGGCAAGCCGCATTGCCGCGATGTGCCGTTCGGTCGATCAACCTGTTCTTATGTCGGCGGCGTTTGCCGAGGTCGGGAACGTTAGACGTCGTCTCGTTTCAGTAGGTCGATACGCACTGCGCGGGGTATCGCATCCCCAAGAGCTGTTTACGCTCAATCCTGAGGCTTAAAAACGGTTCACGCATCGACACGAGGTGCTATTTCGGTCGAACCGTTTGATGGTGCGCAAGTGGTAATGCGTTTTTGCGTCTAGCAATCACATACGCTTATGGAATTTGGCCCTTAAGTAAAAGGGTTCGCTAATCGATGAATCCGCTATCTTTGACGAACTTCCTGATCGTCGGCGCGGGCGCCGCAGGACTGATGACCGCTCACGAGCTTGCACGCGCCGGCAAAAAGGTGACCATCATAGAGGCGCGAGATCGATGCGGTGGACGCATCTACCCACTGCCGGCTCAGGAATTTGGATACCCGGCGGAGGGCGGCGCCGAGTTCGTCCATGGCCCGGCGCCTGTTACCCGTGCCTTGATGCGGGAAGCGGGACTTTCGCTGGTGCCGATCGAGGGTACTCGATGGGGTGCCCGCAACGGCGCATTCTCGCCGAACGAGTCTCAGCTTTCTCATGCGGCCACACTGGACCGAGCCTTAAGCGAGTTGAAAACCGATTTACCGGTCGCTGAATTCCTGAAGACGCATTTTAGTAATCGGCAATACGCTGAGCTGCGCGACGCGGTCAAAAGAATGGTCGAGGGCTATGATGCGGCCGATCCAGACCGTGCCAGCACCTTCGCACTCCGCGACGAATGGATGGGCCGCGGACTCCGTCAGCAGGGGCGGATCGCAGGGGGATATGGGGCGCTGATCAAGTTTCTCGTATCAGAGTGCCGCAGGCAAGGCGCCACGATCCATCTATTCTCTGTCGTGACCGCGATCGAGGAGAGCCGCGGAAGGATTGCCGCATACTGTGGCGACGGCACCATCTACGAGGCCGATGCCGCAATCCTTACCGTGCCGCTCCCGATCCTACGCGACATTTCGTTTCCCCATGGCGTACACCAGAAGGTCACAGCCAGTACCGATATCGGCTTCGGTAATGTCGTCAAAATTCTGCTGCGCTTCTCAACGAAATGGTGGACCAATTGTGGCGGGCGCGATCTTAGCGACCTGTCATTCTTGTTCTCCAGTGCAACGGTTCCCGTCTGGTGGACACAGCATCCAGCAGAATATCCAGTGCTGACCGGCTGGTTCGCTGGACCAAAAGCTGACACCGTCGCGCAACTCACCGTGAGCGAGCTTATTAATATGGGCCTCGGCTCACTCGCGGAGATTTTCAAACAACCTCTACACCGCATAACGAGAGATCTCATTACCGCGCAAGCGATCAACTGGGGCCTCGACGCTTTCGCACGCGGCGCTTATTCCTATGCCACTCCCAAAACACGGGAAGCACAAACGGCGCTGCGAAAATCGGATGCTGGCGCCGTATTCTTTTCTGGCGAAGCACTGTATGGCGGGGATATGGGCACAGTCGAAGCGGCGCTGGCTAATGGAATGGAAACAGCGCAGGCGATTCTGGCCGCCGGATAATAGGGCGCATCCCCTATGGCGAGCGGATGGGTGAACTGGACCTGAAGCGAGAGCCTGCGTCAGGTACGCTCGATGTCCGCTTTGGGTCATAAGCGGACATTTCGCTGAGTCTGGCCGATGTCCGCTTTACCCCCGAAAGCGGACATTGGAACTCAGCCGCGTGATGTCCGCTTTGTGCCAAAAGCGGACATGCTGCGCCGCAGCACTCGATCGCGATTTATTAGGGTAGGTAGTGCCGAATTTTCTCCAGCAGTTGGCGCGGACTGTAGGGTTTCGTGACATAACCGTCGCAACCGGCCGCATGCGCTTTGTCGTCGTCGCCGCCCAATGCGTAGGAAGTTACGGCGATAACAGGAATGCTTTTTAGTTCAGGATCGGCCTTGATGCGACGCGTCGCCTCGTAGCCGTCCATATGCGGCAGCTGGATGTCCATGAGAATAAGGTCGGGATGCTGCTGTTTCGCAGCGCTAACGCCGGCCTCGCCATCCCAGGCTTCCGTCATCTCATAACCGGCACTGTCCAGGAGATCGCGGAGGATTTGCCGATTGTCCTCCTGGTCCTCGACCACCAGAATGCGTTTGCTCATGCTGCCTCCACCTGCCGCTCAACGCGAACCGGCAATGTGAAAAAAAACGTCGAGCCTTGGCCGACGATCGAATCGACCCAAATCCGTCCGCCGTGCATCTCAATGATCCGCTTCGATATGGCCAGTCCCAAGCCGGTGCCACCCTTCTTACGGGTGATGGCATTGTCAGCCTGCTGGAATTCCTGAAACAGCTTGGCTTGATCCGCAGCGGAAATACCAGGCCCGGTGTCGCGCACAGATACATGGAACGCGCCATTATTCGCTTCGGCCTTGATGGCGACCTCGCCTGAGTCGGTGAACTTGATCGCGTTACCGACGAGATTGATGAGCACCTGCGTCAAGCGGCGGCCATCGCCGTGGCCCGGTGGCAGCTCGGGAGCCATCTCGACTTTGAAGGCAAGCTTCTTGTCGGCCGCGAGCGGCTCCAGCGTGCTGCGGACGGTCTGGGCAATGTCCTGAACGGTGTATTCCGAGAGTTCGAGGACGAGTTGGCCGGCTTCGATTTTGGATAGATCGAGCACGTCATTGATGAGTCCGAGAAGATGCTTGCCGTTGGCCTCAAGCCGCTTGAGGATGCCCATCATCTTCTCGGATGGCTCGCCATAAGCACCGTCCGCCATCAATTCGGTATAGCCCAAGATGGCGTTGAGCGGGGTGCGTAGCTCGTGACTCATGTTGGCGAGGAACTGCGATTTGTGCTGGCTCGCCTCTTCAAGTTGCCGGCTCTTGTCTTGGATTTCATCGAACAGCCGCACGTTCTCGATGGCGATCGCGGCCTGGTCGGCGAAGGTCGTGACCAACTCGATTTGCTTATCAGTGAAAGCTCTCACACTTGTGCGGATCACGTTTAGTAGACCAATCGGGACACCCTCTCGCAGGAGCGGCACACCGAGCACCGTACGATAACCAGCTCTCTTTTGAGGTTCGTGCATCGCGTATTCAGGATCGGCCAGAACATCGACCACTTGAACAGGCTTGCACTCGAGCAAAACCCGACCGAACACCGATCCCCGTCCCCGTTCGAGCGGCACAGTTTCTACGTATTCCTGGTAGCCCGGCGGGAAGCCGTAGCTGGCTACGGTATGGTAGTATTTGTCTTTCTCGCGAGCGATCGACGCGATGTCCGCCTCGCAAAGTCTGGCGGCGGACTCAACCAGAGTGTTGAGCACCGACTTCAGATCAAACGTTGAGCGACTGATAAGCTTAAGGACGTCGGCGGTCGCGGTTTGCTGTTGGAGCGATTGGCGCAGCTCGTCCAACAGTCGGACATTGTCGATCGCAATGGCCGCTTGGTCAGCGAACGTCTCGACCAGAGCGATCTGTTTGTCCGTAAATAGCCTGACGACTTCCAAGTGATAAATAGTCATCACACCGAGCAGGTCGTCGCCTTTCAGTATCGGCACCGCGAGAATTGTCCGGAGCTTACCGACATGTTTCGGTGCGTACGAATATTCCGGATCGGTCAAGGCATCAGGAACATGAACCGTTCGGCGTTCGATCGCGGCGCGACCAGCAGCGCTGCCGCGCCCAGGGCGTGGTGGATTTTGCGTTATGGCCTCCTTAACCGCCTGAGGAGCGTTGAAGGCCGCTACCATCCGCAGCAGTTCGCCATCGGGTCGGAAGATAAACGCTCGGTCAGCCCCACACAGCCTCACCGAACTTTCGGCGACAGTTTCAAACACAGACTGAAGATCGAATACCGAGTGGCTGATAACCTCAAGCACCTTCGACGTCGCGGTTTGTTGCTCCAATGATTCGGTAAGATCGCTCGTGCGTTGGCGCAGCTCGCTCAGAAGCCGCGTGTTCTCGATGGCGATGACGGCCTGAGCAGCGAAGTTCTGCACCAGCGCAATCTGCTTATCGGTAAAGGGACGAACTTCTTGGCGATAGATTGCAACAAAGCCGATCAGTTTATCATCCTTGAGCATCGGGATCAGGATCAGCGTTCGAGCACCGCCCACGTCGGCGAGGCCCCTAACGATCGAATCACCTTCAAGGTAGGGGGGCGACGTGCGGAGGTCATCAATCTGTACCGGCTGCTTGGTCCGTACCACCTCGGCAATACCGCTGCGAGGATGAGGTCGCCACAATCGTTGTCGCAGACGCATTTCTGTGTATTCGGGTGGGAAATTATAAGACGCTGCGAAACGGATTGCTTCGCCATCGAAGAGGCTTAAACCGGCGAATTTGGCGCCGCACAGCCTAGTCGCGTTTGCCAGAATGGCTTGAAAGACTGGCTCCAGATCAGCCGGCGAGCTTGATATGATGCTTAACACCTGTGAGGCCGCTGTCTGCTGTTCCAGCGACTCGGCCAAATCGGTCGTGCGCTGGCGCAGCTCGCTCAGAAGCCGCGTGTTCTCGATGGCGATGACGGCCTGGGCGGCGAAGTTTGTCACCAGTGCGATCTGCTTGTCGGTGAACGGCCGCACCTCTTTGCGGTAGATGGTAATGACGCCAATAAGAGCATTCTCTTTGAGCATCGGCACACTGAGCGCCGTGCGAACACCCCCAAGTTTGACGGCAGCGACAACTACTGGATTCCGGTCGGAATAAGATTGCGTCGCCGCGAGGTCGGCTACTTGGACCGCCTGCTTTGTTGCAACAGCCCCACCGATGGCGGTGTCCGGTGCTGGACTGAACGGGCCTCTGCCACGCGCCTCGGCAAATGCTGGCGGCACATCATGCGCCGCACCAAAGCGAAGTTTTCCCTCTTCATATAAATAGAGCAGGCCGAATTTGGCCTCGCATAGTCGCGTCGCGTTCGTGAGCATTGCCTCGAACACTGGCTTCAGATCGCCGGGCGACGAACTGATAACTCCGAGAACTTCTGATGTCGCAGTTTGCTGCTCCAGCGACTCACTCAGCTCACGCGTGCGCTGCTGCTCGGCCTCGAACAGCCGCACGTTCTCGATCGCGATCACCGCTTGGTCGGCGAATGTCGTCACGAGCTCGATCTGCTTGTCCGTGAACGGATCAACGGTACTGCGCGTCAACACCAACACGCCGTTCGGCGTGCCCTCGCGCAACATGGGTACGCCGAGGGCTGTGCGCACGTTGGCAAACCCGGATCCTACAGTCAGCCTCATCTCGGGATCGGCCTTGGTGTCCACGACATGAACTGCTTTGCCCTCGAGCACGACCCGACCGGAGACCGAGCCGCGATCCGGCTTGAGCGCATGCTCTTTCATGTACTCCTTCTGCTCAGGGGTGAAGCCGTAGCTTGCGACGTGATGGTAGGCACCGTCCTTGGCGAGCCGGATGGCAGCTCGATCCGCCCTGCAAAGGCCCGCCGCCGACTCCAC
>Ga0310910_10001973_pt1 | contig 11457 bp, 8 predicted proteins | sample GREbulkMGHF172_FD_203448 | JGI IMG/M metagenome (GOLD analysis project Ga0310910, IMG submission 203448) | Lab enrichment of tropical soil microbial communities from Luquillo Experimental Forest, Puerto Rico - GRE.bulkMG.HF172 | ecosystem: Environmental > Terrestrial > Soil > Tropical forest >... | reverse complement strand
TCCGCCCAAGGGGAATCGGGGATTCCCAATGGCCGAGTGGGGAGCGAGTCTATGCGCATTGATTGGGCTGGGAGGCTGATACCAATCCGCTGAGTGGCGACTTGAAGGTTGCTCGACGAGCTGCACGCCTGACAACTAATTTTGAAACTGCTTCTTAGCATGTTGCGGTATCGATTCTAATTTTCTTCTTTGACAGCGGCGAGGACACAGTTGGGGTCGGCCGTCGGGGCGGTATGGGTAACATTTGCGCCGGGCGGCCCGCTCGCCCACGCGTTCACCGGCTCTACCCGATTTTGACCACGATTCGACCGCGGATCCCTCCTTCGACGATACGCCGACCGGCTTCCATCACCCCCGACAGATCGATCTCGCTCGTCATCGCCGCGAGTTTGACTGCGTCCAGATCGGACGCCAGTCGCCTCCATGCCTCCCGCCGCCGTTCCAGCGGACACATCACGGAATCCACGCCGATGAGCGACACCCCGCGCAGGATAAATGGCGCGACCGTCGCCGGAAGATCCATCCCACCGGCCAATCCGCAGGCGGCGACCGCGCCGCCATAGCGGGTCATCGACAGCACGTTGGCCAGTGTGGTCGATCCAACGGTATCGATGCCTGCGGCCCATCGCTCTTGGCCAAGCGGCTTGGCTGCGCCGACGAGCTCCTTGCGTTCCATGATCTCGCTGGCACCGAGGCTTCTAAGGTAATCCGCCTCGGTCGGACGTCCCGTCGAGGCGATGACGGCAAAGCCAAGCTTGGCGAGCAGCGCCACTGCGATCGAGCCCAGTCCTCCCGCCGCTCCGGTGACGATGACCGGCCCGTGTCGCGGCGTAACGCCATGACGCTCGAGCGCCATCACCGCCAGCATGGCGGTGAACCCGGCGGTACCGATCGCCATCGCGCCGCGCGCGCTATTGCGCGCGGGCAATCGCACCAGCCAATTGCCCTTGACCCGCGCCTTTTCCGCGTAGCCGCCGAGATGGGTCTCGCCCAACCCCCAGCCGTTGAGGATGACCCTGTCGCCCGGCTTCCATTGCGGATGCGTGGAGGATTCGACCGTGCCGGCGAAATCGATGCCGGCAATCATCGGAAAACGGCGAACGACGGGCGCTTTGCCGGTGATCGCGAGCCCGTCCTTGTAATTCACCGTCGACCATTCGACGCGCACGGTGACGTCGCCTTCCATCAGATTGGCTTCGTCGAAATCGGTGAGGCGGATCTTTTGCCCGCCATCACTCTTTTCGACCACAATAGCCTTGAATGTCGGCACGTATCCCCTCCATTCATGCGTGCGAAAAGCTGTACCGTGCGGCACCGGCCGCCGCAACTCGATGTCTGGGATCAGCACCTTTGAGAGTGAGTCTTGCGCGTGATCTTTTGGTGGAGCACCGTTATTGATCATGCTGTTCCGCTCAGAACGATGAACGCAATGACGCTCGATAAGTGGGTACCATTTCGCAATGAAGGCCCGGTCGTACGTTGCCGCCTTTTCTGCTTTCCGCACGCCGGCGGCAATGCCACGTTTTACCGGCCGTTACGGAATTTCATGCCGCCGGACGTGGATTTCTGTCCCTTGGAGTTGCCGGGCCGTGCGGCGCGTCTTGACGAGCCGCCGTTCACGTCCATGAGCGCGCTGATGGAGCCGCTGGATCGTGCACTGCAGCCGCTGATGGGAGTGCCATTCGGTTTTTTTGGCCACAGCGTGGGCGCCTGTATGGCCTTTGAAGCCGCCCGGCAACTGCGCTCGGTCGATGGCCGCATCGCCGTGCATCTGTTCGTTTCCGGCCGCGGGAGCCCCAAATTCGCTCCCGCTGACCCTCCCCAGGCACGTCCGCCGTCGGACCAGGACTTGCTTGCAATTCTAGGCCGTTTTGGCGGCACGCCCGCGGCCGTCATGCAACGGCCGGAACTCATAGCTGCTCTACTGCCGGCCTTAAGAGCAGATCTTGCGCTCGTGGCGGGGTATGCAATCGATCCAGGGGATCACATTGCTTGTCCGATCACCGGATTTGCCGGCGCCGACGATGTTGCTCATCCCGGTTCTCTCCAAGCCTGGAGAGACTTCACCCGCGGAAAGTTTCGCACCTGCATCTTCCCTGGAGGGCATTTTTACTTCTCACCTGCGGCAGGCGCTCTCGCCGGGGAGATCATCGAGGACTTGTATGCATCCGTGGGCATGCACGCGCCAGATGCGAGGCCGTAGATATGAACGATCCCCGCGTAGCTCGTCCGGCATTATCGCTCGGTGAAGTCCACGTGTGGACTGCTCGTCTCGCCGACGAGCATCACGCAACGGCTGACTTGCTGCGCATCCTGAGCCGAGAAGAGCGCACACAGGCCGCGCAGTTCTCATTCGAGCGTGATCGGATGCGTTTCATACAGGCGCACGGGATCGTGCTACAGATACTTTCCAACTATTTGGATGCGGACGCGGCGACACTGATCTTTGCACGCACTCATCATGGGAAGCCGTATTTGATTCCGCGGGCAAACGGTCCCCATCTCGAGTTCAGCGTCTCGCGCAGCAGCAATTGCTGCATGCTCGCGGTGCAACTCGATCACTCGATCGGCATCGATGTCGAGAAGGTGCGCGACCTGCCGCAGGCCATCGACATCGTGCGAAGCTATTTCACACCGGCGGAAAGCAAAGCCTTGAGTGATTTACGGGGAGCGGCGCGGCGGGATGCATTCTTTGCTTTATGGACGCACAAGGAGGCAACGGTCAAAGGATTGGGCATCAGCTTGGCGGCTTATCTGGGCCGCATCGAGTTTGATCTCGATCCGATCGGCGGCCTGCGGCTGGTCGCGTGGGATGGCGATCAATCCGTTGCCCAAAAGTGGTCCGTTGTTCGTCTTGATCCTGCACCGGGGTACGTCGCCGCCGTAGCCAGCGCGCATCCGATCCGTTGCCTGACATTGCACAATTGGAACCACACCGGCGCTGAGTGATGCTGGTGCTACTTATGCGGCTGCGAGCCGTGGACATATATTAGGAATTGTGCAATGTTTGCAACGCAATCGGTGAAGCAAGACCATCGGGGCGGGAACGTCGCTGGGGCTGTTGTGTAAACGGGGGTGCCTCATGTTTTTCGATGACGCGCAGCAGCATCCGTCGGAGTCTGACGCTCCCGAATCAGGCATCCGCTTTGCCATGATGCTTGCCGAGCTTTGGCATGATTGGTTCGAGGCAATGTCGGAGGTGGCCTACCAGACGCACAGAGCCTGTGAATTTTTTGTCCGACATGGAGGGTCACCGAACGGGCAACACGGACGTTTCAGTATTCATGAACCTTTCGATTTTCGCGCCTCTCGCAGTCCATATGAAGGGCCGAACGGCTCCATCGACATGGACAAACTCAAAGAGTGCCTACAATCGTTGGATTCCATGCAGGCGGCGCGGATCATGCATGCCGTTCAGACGATGCAAGCCATGGAGGCTATGCTGAAAAGGCGAAGATCGCGCGCAAACCAGGCGGAGGAGGCTGCTTGGTAGAGGCTTGAATGGCAACGCAGAGCGGCAGGGGCGGGCGGTCATGAGCCCTCATTGGTTGACTCGGCGATTGCAATCTTGGGGGGACAGACCGGCGCTGATTTGGAGCAATGAGAGTTGGTCGTTTCGCCAGCTCTGTGACGGCCGTGATGCTTGGCTTCGCCACTTGGCGCAACACGGGGTCAAACCGGGAGACACGCTGGCAATCTGTGGTGACTATTCGCCGAAGCTGTGCGCTTTGCTTCTGGCCGCCTTGGTGAATCGCAACATCATCGTCCCGTTGGCGTCCGCGACTGCGCCGCGCTGGAATCGGCTGATGCAGCTGGCGCAGGTGCAATTCGCCGTTCGATTCGAGGGCGACGATTCATCGCACGTTACCAGCTTCGAGCGTGCGGTGAGCCGTCCGCTGTTGCGGGGACTCAAGGAACGCGATGCACCCGGTCTGGTTCTATTCAGCTCGGGCTCGACCGGCGAGAGCAAGGCTTCGGTCCTCGATTTTGATCGGCTATTGGTGAAGTTCGAGCTACCGCGACCGGCCTATCGCATGCTGGTCTTTTTGCTGCTCGACCATATCGGCGGCATCAACACGCTGTTGTACGGGCTCTGTCACGGCGGGACCATCGTCACGACACGTGAGCGCACTCCAGACGCTGTATGCGCCGCGATCGAAGCGCGCCGGATCGAGTTGCTGCCCACGACGCCAACGTTCCTGCGGATCTTGCTGATCGCCGACGCTATCAGACGTTACGATCTTTCCTCCCTTAAGATCGTCACCTACGGAACGGAGCCGATGCCCCCCAGCACGCTTGCGGTCGTGCGCGAAGCTTTGCCGTGGGTGCGGTTCAAGCAGACCTACGGGCTTTCGGAACTCGGCATCCTGCCGACCCAATCACGCGACTCCGGCTCGGTGTGGCTCAAACTCGGCAATGCTGGATTTGAGCACAAGATCGTCGACGGCGTGCTTTGGATCAGGTCGCCGAGCGCGATGCTCGGCTATTTGAACGCTCCGTCACCGTTCGATGCGGACGGCTGGTTCAACACGCAGGACCTTGTCGAAAGAGAGGGCGAGTACATTCGCATTCTCGGCCGCAAGTCGGAGCTGATAAACGTGGGCGGCGAGAAAGTGCATCCGACCGAAATCGAGAACATTCTGCTGCAAGTCGACAACGTCAAAGACGTCACGGTGCGCGGCCAGCCGAATCCGGTCACCGGCGAGGTCGTTGCAGCCAAAATCACCCTGCTCGGGCCGGAGGATCCCGACACGCTCAAACGGCGCGTGCGTCAATTCTGCCACGCGCGACTCGAGCGCTACAAAATACCCGCCGTCATCGACGTGGTCCTGGAGGATCATTACGGTGCGCGTTTCAAGAAATCGCGCGATCAAACCTCGATTCGGCGCCCCGCCGATACCGACGCCGGATCGTAAGTTGAGCGCAAGGACACGACGACCATGCCACAGGCCAGAAAGGTCGCGCTGGTTAGCGGGGGGAGTCGCGGCTTGGGAGCCCAACTAGTGTCCGGGTTTCTCGACCGGCACTATCGGGTGGCGACGCTAAGCCGAACGAAGACAACTTTCATCGCCGATATGTTGCGTGCCCGCAAGGGCCAGCATTTCCATTGGGGCGCAGTGGACGGCCGCGATCACGAGGCATTGCGCGCCTTCGTGAAGGACGTGGGCCATCGGTTGGGCCGCATCGACGTGCTCGTCAACAATGCCGGAATTGCAATGGAAGGCGTTCTACCAACGATGCGCGCGCGCGATATTGTCGAGGCCATCGAAGTGAACCTCACCGCAGCTCTCGTGCTCGCGCAGGCGTGTTCGCGGTTCATGCTGCGGCAGGGCTCCGGGTGCATCGTCAACATATCCTCGGTGCATGCAATCCGCGGGCATTCCGGAGTGGCCGTCTATAGCGCGACTAAAGCAGCGCTCGACGGTTTGACGCGTAGCCTTGCGCGCGAGCTCGGCCCACGTCAGATCAGGGTCAATTCCGTGGCTCCCGGCTATTTCGACAGCGACATGGTCAGCGATATGGCGGAGGAGCAGAAGCGGGGCATCGCTCGGCGCACGCCGCTGGGTCGGCTGGCACGCATAGATGATGTCGCGAACGCCGTTCACTTCCTGACCTCCGACCAAGCGTCTTTCATCACCGGACAGACCCTCGTGGTGGACGGAGGCATCACATGCTGACTGCGCCGACGCTCGCGCAAATCGAATCCATCGTGCACGGCAAAATCCGCGCGGTCTTGGCAGAGCGCGTCGGGGAGGTCGCTCGCCTGTCAGGTACCGACAGGCTCAGCGCAACGCTCGGCCTCAGCTCGCTCGACTTGGCGTTCGTTGTGGCCGAATTGGAAGCCGAGCTTGGCGTCGATCCATTTGCCAAGCTCGTTTCGATCACAAGCGTTCGATCGGTCGGGGACCTCGTGCGGGCCTATCAGCAGGCGTTTTTTCCCGAGCTCGAGCGCAGCGCAGACGAGCATGCGGTCGCGGCAGCGGTTAAACGAGCTCAGACCAGACGAACGCGGAGAAAGCAGAGATGACGGGCGGCAATAGCTCCGCCGGTGTCGCGATTGTCGGTATCGCTTGCCGTTTTCCCGGCGCGGCCGATCATTCCGCCTTTTGGCGAAACCTTTGTGAAGGTGTGGAATCGATCAGCGAGCTGAGCGACCAGGATCTCCTGTCCGCGGGAGTGCCTGGCGAGCTGTTGCGCAATCCGTCCTATGTTAAGGCTGCCTCATTGCTGCCGGACATCGACCAGTTCGATGCTGCCTTCTTCGAATATTCGCCCGAGGAGGCGCGGCTCATGGATCCGCAGCAGCGGCTGCTTCTGGAGGTGGCGTGGGAAACCTTCGAGGACGCCGGCGAAGCGGCCGGACGCTCGGCCAAGCCGATCGGCGTTTTCACGGGAGTGGGCGGAGTAGTCAGCAGCTACCTTGTCGATCGCCTGCCCTTCAGCGCGGACCTGCCAGGCACCACGGGCAACCTCACGCACCTTGGCAACGACAAGGATTTTTCGAGCACTCGCGTTTCTTACAAACTCAACCTGACCGGACCAAGTATCAACGTGCAGACCGCATGTTCGACGTCGCTGGTCGCCGTGCATCTCGCCTGCCAGGCGATTCTTGCAGGCGAATGTGACATGGCATTGGCGGGAGCCTCAACAGTGCGCGTACCCCAACGCGTCGGCTATATGAGAGTAAAAGGAGGCATCCTGTCACCCGACGGGCATTGCCGTGCTTTCGATGCCGATGCGCAAGGCACGATTTTCGGCAGCGGTGTCGGCGCGGTCCTGCTCAAGGAGCTCACCGCTGCCATCGCCGACGGCAATCACATCTACGCGGTGATCAGAGGGTCGGCCATCAACAACGATGGGGCCGATAAGGTGAGTTACACGGCGTCGAGCGCGGCAGGTCAGACGCGCGCGATGATCGAGGCTGTGCTCATGGCCGATGTGTCGCCGGACGACATTGCTTATGTCGAGTGCCACGGAACGGGCACGGTTGTTGGTGATCCGCTGGAGATCGACGCATTGACGCGCGCCTTCCGCACCAGAACGGACCGGCGCGGTTTCTGCGCGATCGGCTCGGTGAAAACCAACATTGGGCACCTGGAACAGACGGCTGGGCTCGCCGCTCTGATCAAGACCGCGTTGGCATTGAAACACCGAACAATCCCGCCCAGCCTCAACTTCCGCAACCCAAACCCGAAGATCGACTTCGCCGCGAGCCCGTTCTTCGTCAACACACATTGCCGCGACTGGCCCGCCGGCGATCGTCCGCGGCTCGCTGCGGTCAATTCGCTCGGCCTCGGCGGTACGAACGCGTTCGTCGTGCTCGAAGAACCGCCGGCAGCGAGCGGGAGAACGGCTGAGTCGGACCTGGCCTTATTCACGTTGTCGGCAAGGAATGAGACCGCATTGCGGGCATCGATCGAGCGCCACCTCACATCGCTTAGCCGCGACCAAACGCCGTTGCCCGATATTTGCTTTACCAGCACCAGCGGCCGAACGCATTTTCCCGTGCGTTTCGCCGCCGTTGTGGGCTCGAAAGAACAATTGCGTGAAGCACTCGTCGCGAATAACGCCGGCGGCGTGGGGTCTCAACCGACTGGAGAGCGCCAGTTGGCCTTTCTGTTCTCCGGACAGGCGTCGCAATATGCGCGGATGGGTGCAGAGCTCTATCGCCTTCAGCCGGTATTCCAGGAGGAAGTCGATCGCTGCACCGAGATCGTGGGCAGCCGTCTGGGACAGCCGCTCCGAGACGTACTCCTCAGCGACGATGCGGATTCAATTCTGATTGACGAAACCGCCTACACGCAGCCGGCGCTGTTCGCGGTGCAGGCCGGCCTCATTGCGTTATGGCGGTCCTGGGGCATCGTTCCCAACGTCGTCCTAGGCCACAGCGTCGGCGAGTTTGCGGCAGCCTACTGCGCCGGCGTGTACACGCTACAGCAAGTCCTTGAGTTGCTCGTCGAACGAGCGCGTCTTATGCAAAGTTTGCTGCGGGACGGCGTCATGGCGAGCGTTTTCTCGGACGAAGCGACCGTGGTGGCGGCGATCCAGCAATCTGACCGCGCGGATCTTGCGCTCGCGGCGCTAAATGGGCCGCAGAACACAGTTATCTCGGGCGCGCGCGACAGCGTTACGACTCTCATTGCGCATTTTGAGGGTCTCGGCATCCGATGCCGATTGCTGACTGTTTCCCATGCCTTCCACTCTCAGTTGATGCGGCCAGCCGTAGATGCGTTCAGTCGTATGGCCGCTGCGGTGCAAGGCCAGACGCCGAAGATCGCGTGGATCTCGACTGTATCCGCTGCGCCCATGCGGAAGCCGCCGGGCGCGGGATATTGGTGCGACCACGCGCTCAATGCCGTGCGTTTTGTCGAGGGAATCCAAGCGCTGGACCAGACTGGCGCTTCCGACTTCCTCGAAATCGGGCCAGGCAACACCTTGCTCGCGCTTGGACGACAATGCGTGAAAGAAAACGGAAAAACATGGCTCGCCTCGCTCAGCAAGCGCGAAGAATTGAAAGCGATCCTGACGAGCCTTGGCGAGCTTTACCGTCGCGGTTACGACGTCGATTGGGACGCATTCAATCGACCATACCCTTGCCGTCGCGTGCCGCTACCGACCTATCCTTTCGAGCGCCGCCGTTTCTGGATCGAGGCCGACGCGAGTGCGCGATCGGCGGGACCTCTTTCCAATGGGCTGACCGGCATACGCTTGCGCTCGGCATTGCCGGATGCCCAATTCGAAAGCGCCTACAGCTTGCAACGCTTCTCTTATCTTGACGATCATCGCATCTATGGCATGCCGGTGCTGCCGACGACGGTTGGTGTAACGGCTTTGCGGGATGCGGCGTGCCGGTATTTCGGCTCCGACGCAGTCGAGATCGCCAATCTGCAATACCGCGAGGCAATGGTGTTGCCGGAAAGCGGCGAGCGGATCGTGCAATCGATCCTCACACCGCTGGGCGATTCGGTAGCTGAGTTTCGCTTCGCCAGCATCGGTACGAATGGCGCCGATACGTGGCGAACTCATATGGTGGGCGTGGCGCGAAAGGACGACCCGGCGCGGAATGGTGAGATCGCCGTTCCTCGGTTCGATCAGATCGAACAACGGTGTGCCAGTTCTATCCCGGTCGACCGCTATTACGAAACCTTGCGCGCTTTGGGATTGGAATATGGCGCATCATTCCGCGCCATCGAGACGCTGCAGCGGGGTAACGGCGAGGTCCTGACGCGAGTTCGGCTGCCCGCGCATCTCTCCCATGATGGCCAGGCCGGCCTGCACCCGGTGCTTCTCGACGCCTGCCTGCATCTTTATCCGGCACTGGTGGCGGACTATGGCGATTTCACACAAGTGGCCGCAGCGCGGCGAGGCACCTACTTACCGATCAGCGTCGAGCGTTTCCGTTGCGCGAACGTCCGTGCTCGAGAGGTATGGGCGCATGGCGTGCTGCGCCAACCTGCAAACCGCGACACGGACGTGTTCACCATCGATGTCGTCATCTACCAGGACGACGGTCGGTTCGCGGCCGCCATCGAAGGATTGTCGTTGAAATCATTGCCGCCGGAAGCATTGAGACTCACATCAGGGACCGGCGATTCACCGAAACAAAGGCCAGAAGCCGGTTCGGCAAGCCCAAGCGCAGGGCCCGGTGTGGCAGCGGCGATGAGGACCCAATTGAAAGAGGTGTCCGGAGCGAAGCGCCGCGAGTTGCTCGTGGGATTTGTCCGGCAGGAGGCGATGGCGACGTTGGGCATCACCGGAACGATCGATGCGACTCGCCCGCTGCGTGAGCTGGGGCTCGATTCGCTGATGTCGGTGACGCTTGTGAATCGGCTGGAGGCCACGCTCGGCATCAAGATTTCAACCGTGAAACTGATTCAGGGCCCCAGCATCGAGCGACTCGTGGATGACATCCTGCCGGACGTGACGGGAACCGACGATGATGCAGTGACGCAAGCGCTTCAGCCTGAGCTCTCCGTCGGTGTTTGGCCCAATACCGCGGGCCTGAGCGCCGACGAAGATGCGGTGCCGCAACCAATTGTGTTTCAGCCTGAACATTCTGCTGGCAGTTGGCCGACCGCCGCGGATCCGAGCGCCGACGGTAACGGCCGGCCGCCGCGACCGATCGCGATTCAGCCCAGAAGTCACGCCGGCCGTTGGCTGATTATTGTGGGCCCAAGAGCAGCTCCCAGAGTTCGGCTTTTTTGCTTTCCGTTCGCCGGCGGAGGCTCCGTGGTTTATCGAAGCTGGGCGCGGTTCATTGATCCAGAGGTCGAGGTGGTCGCAATCGAGCCGCCCGGCCGTCTCGGCCGAATCACCGAAACACCAATTGCCAACATGAAGGAGTTTGTCGAACAGCTTGTTCCCGAAATGGAGGAACTGCTGGACCGGCCGTTCGTGTTTTTTGGCCACTGCCTGGGCGCCTTGACCATGTATGAGACCGCGCGCCGGCTCATTCATGCGACCAAGGTCGGGCCCGACCACTTGTTTGTCTCGGGTGCGCGGCCGCCCGACCAGATCACTGAGCAAGGTCCATTCGAACAACGTGTGATGCACGATTTGTTGAAGCTGGCGGAATTCCGAATCAGTCTTCCCCCTTACGCACAGCCGGACGATGTATTCGCCGAGCTCATTCGCCATTTCAATATTCAAGCGACGGACCAGCTGCTCAGTAACCCCGAATTGCGGCAGCTGATATTGCCGGTCGTGCGCGCCGAATTTCAGATGGCGACCGACTACCAATTCGTGCGCGAACCGCCATGGGAAATTCCAATTACGTGCTTCGCGGCAAAGGGCGATCCCTATGTGTCGCGCCACCACGCGCTGGGCTGGGGACGTTTCACCAACTTGCGTCTGCAGGTGCACATCCGCGAGGGTGCCCATTTCGCAGTCGTGGACGATGCCGCTTTCATCCATGAGGTCATCAATTGGGAACTGCAGTCTAATCTGAAACAAACCGGCCAACAGGATAATGTGGCGCCGTGGTGATAGCCGCTTTCCCCCAACGCTTCGGCCTTTTCGCGCGATGCTCGCCTCGAGGCACCAAATGGTCATTGACCGGATCGGCCATCGCGATACGATGCAACCCTGGGAAACCCGCTGGTAAGTTTCTAAACCATCCAAGCTAGCTCTTTCTGTGGACATTGTTGGGCGTGGGTGCTCACGAGCTCAATGGGGGCTTCAAATGAACAATCCGCAGGCGAACAGCCCACAGCCGGTACCAAAATTGCCAGAGCACCTGAAAAAGAAAAAGCGAGCGATTTGCCTCGCGGGCGGCGGGCCGGCAGCAGGATTGCACATTGGCGTTCTAAAGGAGCTCAAAGAAAAAGAACTAGAATTCAACAAGCGGGAGGATGTATGGGCACTGTCGTGCATCGGTGCGTGGGTAGGTGTCATCTATAACCAAGCCCCAAAAGGCAAGGAGGTTGAAGAAACTACTAGATTTTTTGAGGAGGTGTT
>Ga0310910_10001969_pt1 | contig 11471 bp, 9 predicted proteins | sample GREbulkMGHF172_FD_203448 | JGI IMG/M metagenome (GOLD analysis project Ga0310910, IMG submission 203448) | Lab enrichment of tropical soil microbial communities from Luquillo Experimental Forest, Puerto Rico - GRE.bulkMG.HF172 | ecosystem: Environmental > Terrestrial > Soil > Tropical forest >... | reverse complement strand
CCGTCGACAAAAATCAGGCGGTCAACAGCCTCGTCAATTCGAGCAACAGCACGAGCGGCGCCACCACCGGCGCCACCAGCGCGAGCGGAACAACCAATCCGTGGGCGCCAGCGCAGCCGTTTCTCTCCGGCATCCTCGCGCAGCTGCAAGGGCAGCTCGCCAACACCTCGCTCACGCCGCAGGAGAACGCTGCGATTGGCGGGCTTGCCGGCAGCTCGGGCTATATCAGCCAGTTCCTGCCGCAGACGACCGATCTCGCCAACGCGCTGCTCGCCGGCGGCGACGCGCAGGCGCAGGCGCCGATGATCAGCGGCGCCTACCAGCAATATCGCGGCGAGCTCAATCCATACCTGCAGACGAGCTTCCTGGATCCGCGTTCGACGCCCGGCTTTTCCGACGCGCTCGCCGCCACCAACGCCGACATCACCAACCAGGTGAACGGCATGTTCGCCGGCGCCGGCCGCGACCTCTCGGGCCTCAACCAGCAGGCGCTGGCGCGCGGTTTGAGCCAAGGCGAGGGGCAGCTCATCGCCAACCAGTACAATCAGAACGTCGCCAACCAGCTCGGCGCCATGGGATCGCTCTACGGCGCCGGCAACACCACGGCGGGGCTGCTCTCGAGCCTCAACCAGCAAGCGCTCGCCAACCGGCAAGCCGGTCTCGGCGTCGCGAGCACGGGGCAGAGCTTCGCCAACATGCCCTACGAGCAGCAATTGGCGGCGGCGGCGCGCTCGCGCGGCATTCCGCTGCAGACGTTGCAGACATTGGCGCAGCTCGGCGTGCCGATCGCCGGGCTGGGGAGCTCGTTCGCCAACACCGGCGCGGCGTCGGGAACGACGTCCGGGACGCAGAGCGGCACGCAGATCGGCAACACCACCGGCGCGAGCACGCAGACGACGTCGACGCCGTTCAATCCCTGGTCGCTGGCGCCGCTCGCGTTCCTTCCGACGACGGGCGGCAGCTCGCTCGGCGGCGGCATCCTCGGATCGCTCGGCGGCGGCCTCTTCAACGCGCTGTCCAACGGATTCATGGGCCCGGGATCGTTCAACCGGGGGTAATAAGTTGGTCAGGTCACGGCAGCCGGATTGCACACAACAGGAAAAAAGCCATGGCGGGAATTCTCGATTTCACCGGCGCTGCGCCGCGCGGCGGCGTGCTGCCGTTTGCGAACACAAATCCCATCGAAGACAGCCGCAACGCCATTCTCGGCTATCTCGCCGGCGCGCTCCAAGGCGGCAATCTCGGCCAGTCGATCGGCCACGGATTGGCGGGATGGCTCACGGGGGAGCGCCTCGATCAGCAGCGGCTCGCGCCCGGTCAAACCTATCGCGCGCTCGCGCAGGCCGGCGTTCCCGACCCCGTGGCCAAAGCCGCCGCGTTGAACCCGCAGGTCATGAAGGCGGTCGCGCCCAGCTATTTCGCTCCCCAGCCGTTCAAGGATGTCGCCGCGCTCAACGCCGTCATCGGTCGTCTCGGCGATCTCATGATCGCCGCGGACAAGCGCGCGGGCATTGCGGCTCCAAGCGCGTCGTCCGATCCGCAAACGCCCGCGCGCGGGGACGTCGCTCGCGCGCGCGACGCCGTCGCCGACGACATGGCGCACGTGCTGCGCTCGGGCGGCATGGGCGAGGACGACATCCGCGCCTGGAAAGACGCGCTCGATTCATCCGCCTCGGCCGACGAGCTCAAGGCGGTGATCGGCCGCGGCATCGAGCGCGTGAATGCGCGTCTTGCCGATCTGCAAGCGCGATACCCCCCGCGGTGCCAAGGCGCCGCCCGAACTGCTCTCGCCCAAATCGAAGGCCGCGCTGGACAGGCTACGGCAATGGACCGCGCCCGCTGGAGGATCGATGATCGGCAAACCGGGCGAGCGCACGCTCGGATGGGAGCGCGGCCAGGGACCGATTTAGCACCTCGTGCCTAGCAGCAGCCCCGGAACCGACCTTTGCCAACGGCGTAACGCGCCTGCTGGCGTTCGCGGAAAAACTCCACATAGCTCATGATTGGCTGGTCGGGATGGTTGGCTCGCCGGTGCGCCACGTAGGTTTCGTAGTCGGGAACGCCGATCATCAGCCGCGCGGCTCGTGTGGCCCAGTAGACGGTTGCGCCCGCCGCGCTCGCGGAGCGATCGAACAAGTTTTGCAGGTCAGACATGGCGACCTCCCACGGCCGCGCCGGCGAGCCCGATTTCCACTGCGGTCGCCTGCGGGCTGGCCAGCGCCTTCCAAATGTCGATCAGGGCATAGATCACGGTCGCAACGACGACCAGCACGAACACCGCGGCAAGCGTCGCATCGATGTAGTCGTTGACGACGATCCGGGTCATCTCGGCGGCCGACTTTGCCGGCGCCAGCAGCTGACCGGCTGCGATCGCGTCCCCGTATTTGAGCGCATGGCTGATGAATCCCACGTTCGGATTTGGACTGAACACCTTCTCCAATCCGGCGGTTGTTGTGCATGCGACGAGCCAAGTCGCAGGCGCAATCGTTACCAGCGCGAAGCGCTCGTGTTTCATCTTGAACAGCACGACCGTGCACAGCGTCAGCGCGATCGCCGCGAGCATCTGGTTGGCGGTGCCAAACAGGGGCCACAGCGTCCAGATTCCTCCGAAGGGGTCGATCACGCCGACATACAAGAAGTATCCCCACAGCATCACCGACAGCGCGGACCCGATCAGGTTGTTGGTCCAGGACGTGGTTGCCTTGAAAGGCGGCAGGGCATTGCCGACCAGATCTTGAATCATGAAACGGAGCACCCGTGTTCCGGCGTCGACCGTGGTCAGGATGAACAGCGCCTCGAACAGGATCGCGAAATGGTACCAAATTCCCATCAGCGTCGGCCCGCCGAGAAAGGACGACAGGATGCTCGCCATGCCCACGGCGAGCGTCGGTGCTCCGCCGGTGCGCGACATGATCGTCGTCTCGCCGACATCCTTTGCCATCTGGGCAATCTCGCTCGGTGTCACCACAAACCCCCAGGACGAGATCACCTGTGCGGCTTGCTCGGCGGTGGTGCCGATCAGCCCTGCCGAGCTGTTCATGGCGAAGTAGACGCCGGGATGGATGACGCTGGCCCCGATCATCGCCATGATGGCGACGAACGACTCCATGAGCATCCCGCCGTATCCGATGAATGCAATCTGGCGTTCGTTCTCGATCATCTTCGGCGTGGTTCCGGACGCGATGAGCGAATGCCATCCGGAAACCGCTCCGCAGGCGATGGTGATGAACAGGAACGGAAACACGCTGCCGGCCCAAACCGGCCCGCTGCCGTCGATGAACTTGGTCACGGCGGGCATCTGCAGATCGGGACGAACGATGATGATGCCGACGGCCAGCAGCGCGATGGTGCCGATCTTGAGGAAGGTCGAGAGATAATCGCGCGGCGCCAGCAGCAGCCAGACCGGAAGCACGGAGGCGACGAACCCATATCCGATGATGATCAGTGCGAGCGTCTCGCCTTTGAAGTCGAAATAGGCGGCGAGCGCAGGCGTCTCGGAGACCGTCCTTCCGTAGATCAGCGCCGCGAGCAGCAGCAGGCAGCCGATGAGCGACATTTCGCCGACATGGCCGGGGCGGATGAACTGGTTGTAGATCCCCATCAGCAACGCGATCGGGATCGTGCAGAACACCGCGAAGGTTCCCCACGGGCTGCCGATCAGCGCCTTGACCACCACGAGGGCGAGAACCGCAAGGACGATGACGCAGATCAGGAGAATGCCCACGCCGGCGATCGTGCCTGCAACCGGTCCCATCTCGGCACGGACCATGTCGCCGAGCGAACGACCGTCGCGCCGGGTCGACAGGAACAGCACCGTCATGTCCTGGACCGCGCCGGCAAACACTGCCCCGGCGAGAATCCACAACGTGCCTGGCAGGTAGCCCATTTGGGCGGCAAGCACGGGACCGACCAGTGGACCCGCGCCTGCAATCGCCGCGAAGTGATGGCCGTAGAGCACGTACCGATTGGTCGGGACGTAATCGAGACCGTCGTTATGGCGGTAGGCGGGCGTTGGCCGCGTGCCATCGACGCCGAGCGCCCTCTCGGCCACGAATAGCCCGTAGAATCGGTAGGCGATGAAATAGATGCAAACCGCGGCGACGACCAACCACGCAGCATTAACCGCTTCGCCCCGATTGAGCGCTACGATCGCGAACGAAACGGCACCCAGTACGGCGACCCCTGCCCATAAGATCTTCGTCTGCCACCCCGTTGTATCCGTGAAGATGCCCATCGCTGTCCTCCCGTCGTGCAGCCAAGTCTTGACCGGCTCGCCGGGGCAAACATTACCACGTCGCGCCCGCGGTTGGATTTGACTCCTCGGCTGCCCGCGCATGGCTGCCCCGCTTGGCGGGGCTTTGTTTTTGAGGTCCGACAATGAGCTTCTGGAAATGGTCTCGCACCGCCGCCAACAACGCCACCGCCGACGGCTCGATCGATTGGGCGGAAGGGGCCTGCGCCTCCACAGTAACGGATTGCGCGCGCGAGCTGCGTCGGCGGCATAGCTGCTGCCCGGCCTGACACGCGCATGACATCACTCTGTGGTTGCTGGCTGAGGTCGAGGCCGGATAGCCTTGGGTTTTGTCCGTCCGACCGTTCGCCTCACGACCGCGCTTGCAACGCCCGACCGCGGGCGTGGCGCGTTCGATCGGACTTAAAGCGCAAGGGGGTGACCATGTCGCGCATGTCCGTTAACCATATCGCCGTGCTGCTCGCCATCGGCGCGATCGTGCCGATGCAATCGTTCGTTTCGAGAGCCCGTCAAGTCTTTCCAGCGGCATCAAACACCATTGCAGATATTCGAGAACTCTCCGATGGCCGCGTCGTCGTCGCCTCCATGGCTCCAAGCCTATCGCTCTTTGATCGGACGGGCTCGGTCTTATGGAAACACGACGCGCTGGGTACTGACTTCTCTGATCAAGCCGCAACTCTCAAAGTCAGCCTGGACGGAAAGCAAGTTCTGTTTCATTTCGACCGCAACGATGACAAGTCGCTGGCCACTTTCGACATTAGCACGCGGGCACTTGATCTATCTCCAGCGCAGCGCCCAGAGCTCATCGCCGCCCGCGTTGAGGGACTTCCAATCACGAATTGGCGAAATAGCGGAGAGCCGAAAATTAAAAGAAAACTTCTTGCAATCGAAAGGTACGAAATCTCCCGCAGCCTTGCCATTACACACGACGCTCGCAGTTTCTGGCTTGGAAGCGACTGGAGCCTTCGCCACTTCGATGCCACAGGCGCTTTGATCCGGACGATCCAAGGGACAGGTACTGTGTATGCTGTAAACCTCGCGGCTGATGATCGGTTAGTGATCGCTGCGCGTGATGATGGCACGATCCGTTGGTATCGGAGCGATGATGGCGCGGAACTTCTGGCCTTTTATCCTCACTCGGATCGTAAGCGATGGGTCGCGTGGACACCCCTCGGCCACTACGCGGCCTCGCCAGGGGCTGAGGATTTGATCGAATGGCAGATCAACCGCGGCCTCGATCAGGAACCTGCTACATATTCCGCATCGCGATTTCGCGATCAATTCTACCGGCCAGACGTGATCGAACGCGTGCTCGATACGCTCGATCCCAAGAAGGCGCTAGAGGCAGCTGATGACGCGGCAGGTCGTACACGCACTTTGATCAAGTCAATTGCGGAAACCACTCCCCCGCGCGTCGCGATTGTCGATCCAGCGGACGCAACATTCATTGAGCGGCCCGAACTCGTCGTGGCCTACACGATAGAGGACCGTCCGGGCACTGTGATCAAACGCATCCGATTAATGCTTGATGGAAGGGCCGAGAAAAAAGATCAAGCGGTTTCCGCGGATGGCCGGATGGCGGGTGAGTTCAAGGTCCCGCTTCAAGGGGAGCAGTCGCTGATAACATTGCTCGCAGAGAACGAACATGGGAGCAGTGACCCCTCCAGTGTACGCATCCGCCGCGATCCCACCACAGAGGCCCACAAACCGACGCTCTATGTGCTTGCGGTTGGGGTCGCCAAATTTAAAAACCATTCACACCTCAAGCTCAATTTCGCGGACGCTGACGCGAACGCCTTTGTCGAGCGCATTATGAAACAGGAGCACGGGCTTTACAGTCGGGTTTTAGCACAAACCCTGGTGAACGAGCAGGCGACGGTAGAGGCAATTCTGAAGGGCCTCGAATGGCTGGAGCGAAATATGAGCCCCCGTGACGTGGCGGCGGTGTTTTTCTCCAGCCATGGGGCGAATGATGCAAGCCGACAGTTCTACCTTCTGCCGTATGAGGTGAACGTTCAGGACGACATCACCCTCCGCCGCAGCGCCCTTCGTTATGTAGACCTGCGTGACACTCTCGTACACCTCGCAGAGCGGGGAAAAACCTTGCTCTTCCTCGATGCATGCTATTCCGGCAACGTTTTGGCTGGCGCGAAGCAAATAGCGCCACCCGACATAGACATGGTGGCAGCTGATCTGGCGAGCGCCGAAGGCGGCGTGGTCGTGTTCAGCTCTTCCACGGGCAAACAGTTCTCAATGGAGTACCCGGAGCTTGGCCACGGGGCGTTCACGGCGGCCCTTCTTGAGGCTTTCGACGGCAAGTCCGACCGCCCCCCACCCTGGCTTCGTGTCAGCGATCTTGAAATCTGGCTGGCAGCCCGGGTCAAGGAACTGACAAAGGGTGCGCAGACACCCAGGACCACCATCCCCGGCGAACGCTTCATCAACCCGCGCGTGTTCATGGTTCAGCAGCAGGCGCGATGAGGCGATCATCGAAACCTGTTCTGATCCATTAGGCGCCTCCGGGTTGGCGCCGTTCTGTGATCGAAATACTACACTCCACGGCTTTTTTGGAAGCGCGCGTCTCCCCCGCGCACAATTGCAATTTTTCTTCACAAAGCAGGAGTAAACACAAGAACCGGTGCCGATGCACAAATCGTCGGGAAGCGAAATTCCCGACACGGCGCCGGACGTGGAATGGCTCGCAAGCGTAGGCTCCATCGTGGTGGCATTCTGCTTTGCGCAGTCCTATTCTCACATGGCGTCCTAACCTGAGGGTCCTCCCGGCGGGGGAGTAAAAGGCTCTGCGTCAGCTCGCGCTCGATCGCGAGACGGCAGCTTTGGCCTTTCCGCAGTGAATGCCGGCGGAAAACGGAGATGGACATGTTCAAGAGCAAAGCACCCGAGAAGGATAAGGATACGGCGGCACACGCGGCCGAAGCCGTGGAGAGGGCGTTGCAACAGCAACACCCGGTCGTCGAAGAGCCCCCGCCGCGGCGGCACCCGGCGACGAACGCGGGGCCAAGCTCTTGCATCGGCTCCGGAATGTCGATCGTCGGCAACATCGAATGCAGCGGTCCGGCGCAGGTCTACGGCCGCATCAAAGGCGAGCTGCGCGCCTCCGATCTTCTCATCGGCGACGGCGCACAGGTCGAGGGCAGCGTCATTGCGCAGGACGTCACGGTCTGCGGCCGCGTCAAGGGCACCATCCGTGCCGTCCGCGTCAAGCTGCAGAACGGTGGGGCGGTCGAGGGTGACATTTTTCATCGGTCGTTGTCGATCGACGAGAACTCTGTGTTCGAAGGATCGTCACGGCGCGTTGAAAATCCAACGGACCTACCGGCGGTCGACGCCAAAGGCCCGCGGGAAGAAGACATGCGCGGCTCGGCCCTGGCCCCGTATTTGCAGCGCGTCGAAGGATCGGCATCCACCGAGTGGTCCGAGTCGACGGCTGAGCCGAAGCATTAAGGCGCGCGCACACTAGTGTCCCGATTCCGAAGTTCGCATCATTGTGCCGCAGCCTCGTTTGCGAACTTCGGAATCGAAGGACACTAGCAACTTATTGATCTAGTGTGGCTTTGGTTCAGAAGTCCGCATTTCGGACGCGGCCAACAATGATGCGGACTTCTGAACCGCCACACTAGACGTTCTCCAGCGCCCGCGTCGTCCCGCGCCCTTAGGGCCGCTCGTGCTCGCGACTGGATGACGGCGCATTGCGGACGGCCGCGGCGCCCGTGACTTTCGGCAAGACATGCCACAGGACGTGAGCACAGCTTTAGCGTTGGCCCAACCGGACCGGCGTTTCGCGAGCGCCTTCGTGACGGCCCAGGACGGCCTCAGGCTGCATGTGCGTAGCTACGGGTCTCGCGTCGCTTGCGCGCGTCCAGTCGTTTGCCTGCCCGGTCTCGCCCACACCGCAGCCGACTTTGATCCCTTGGCGACGGCGCTCACGGCCGACCCTGCCAAGCCGCGGCTCGTATTGGCGCTCGATTATCGCGGCCACGGCCAATCCGAATACGACCGCAACGCCGACAACTACACGCTTCCGGTCGCACTCGCCGACCTCTCGGCCGTCGTGATCGCGCTCGAGATCGCGCCGGCCATAGTCGTCGGCACCTCCTACGGCGGCCTCCTCGCCATGATGCTGGCGGTATGGCGGCCGACGGCGATCGCCGGCGTCATCCTCAACGACATTGGTCCTGTCATCGAGCCGCCGGGCCTGCTGCGGATCAAAAGCTATGTGGGAAAGCTCCCGGTCCCGCGCAGCTTCGAGGAGGGCGCGGACATCCTGCGCTGGTGGTTCGACGCGCAGTTCCCGAAGCTCGCACCGCAGGATTGGATCGCGTTTGCCCGGCGCACCTGGCGCGAGCACCGCGGCCAACTGGTGCCCGACTACGATCTCAAGGTGGCCCGCACGCTGCAGGCGGCCGATCTGCAGCATCTCCCGACGTTGTGGAGTCACTTCGACGCGTTGGCGCGGGTGCCGCTGATGGTTATTCGCGGCGCTAGGTCGGATATGCTGGCCTCGACCACGCTCGATGCGATGCTCAAGCGGCGCAGCGAGATCGACATCGCCGTGGTGGCGGATCAGGGTCACGCGCCGTTGCTGACCGAGCCCAAGCTGATGCGGCGGATCGCAGATTTTGTCGCATCGTGCGACGTCTCCGCCCGGCTGTGACCGGGGGAGCGGCTGCATCAGGGGCGCTATAGCCATAGCGTATAGCCATCCGCGGCCGCACGCACGGCCGCCTCGGCAGTCAAGAAAACAAATCCATGGTCCGACTCATCATCGAGAGAGAGCGAGCGCAAACATCCCGCTGACCCGACGATCAGAAACAGGACCCCGCCATTGAGCTTTGATCCGGGGCTGAAGAAAGAACATGTCGCCGGCCGTTCCAATCCCGCCGCGAGTCCTCCTGCATAGGTGAGTTTTTTCGCGACCCGTCCGTACTGCCCGGTTTCCCCCGCGTTAGGCGAGGTCATGACACGGGGAGGGCTCGACGTGGGTTGCAAAAGCCGGACCCGATACTACCGCTTCCGACGACCGTGCTGACGGTAAACGCGGACCGCCGCGGCCGGGATTGCAGTCAATGCCCAGGGGCGTGGGGACGAGACCAAGATCAGCCCGTGCAGCGTGGAGACGTGCTGGTGTGGCCGTTAGCGGCGATCGGGAGGGAACGCAAGCGGCAGGAAGAAGCTTGGAAGCATTCCAAAGAGGACGGCGGCGGGGAGAGTGTCGGTGCTCCGGGAAGGGGGGATTCGGCGCCGTCCGGCAGCGATTGAGGCAAAGCCGAGAAAAACCGACCGCCGCACCCAGGGGATGGCCTGTCGTGTCCGCGCAGGCGACTTGCTTGCAATTAGTTGCTAGCTCAAAGCAACTCTGGCCGGTACTTAAAGTGCATCGTATCGAAGGCACAAGATCGACACCGCGACGCGTATACGACTGTATGGCCAGTTGCCGCAAAAGCGTTCAGGTCCTCGGCGCTTTTTTTGTTAGTGCAACCGCAGATCCAATTGTAATGGCGCATAAATTGTGTCAAGCAGGGACCAGGGAATCTTCGAACCAACGAATGCCGGTTGGCGACCATTGCTTGAATCGAAGTGCCGCCGGGGGGTCGCAAATGCATCAAGGCTTGCAGGAGTGAGGCCGCAGGGTAATTGCGGGTGTCGCACCTTTACCTCGACTTGGTCATAAATCGCCAAGATGGGAAGATGCGCCGCCTTACCAATGGCCCATGCACCCACCTAAGCCGAAACGGATTGACCATCTTTTCGACCAGGCGAAGGTCGAAGAGGTCAATATTGGAGGTTGAGGGGAAGCTGCTATGGCTACGCAGAAACGGCACTCCAAGGTGGAAGTCGCGACGAAGCTGGCGCAGGCAAATGATTTGGCTGGGCAAGGCAAACCGCAAAGCGAAATTGCGCGCACGCTGGGTGTGAGTGTCATGACCTTGCACCGGTGGCGCAAAGCGCCGCCGCCTGCGCCTCAGCCTGCACGCGAGGCGGACGAGCCCGATTGGACGCGCAGCGGGGACGACCGAATTACCGAACTCCAGCTCGAAAATTCACGGTTGCGGCGACTGGTGACCGATCTGCTTCTTGAGAAGATCAAGCTCGAAGAAGCTGCCCAGAGAACAAAAGCTTTCGGCATGACGCGACGACGACGAGCATCCCGATAAATGGCCAGCTGTCTTTCCGAAAAATTCCATCCGGCCCGGATTCGCATCATGCAGCCGCCAATGCGTCATCATCGAAAACCGGCCGGATGACGGCAAGGACTGGCGCCATCGCGCAGCGCTTGAATTTGGAGCATGAGATCCACCACCCTGCCTCGAAGTCGCGCATTCTCTGCTTCGAGCCGCTCAAATAATCTCTGATCGCCGGCACTCTGCCCATCAAGCTGCGTGGTTTGAGGATTCCGCGCTGACAAGGCGGGTCCATTCGACCCGCCTCTCGGTTGCCGAGCGCGCCCACCGGCAAGCTGCAGACGCAGTACATTGTTCATGATCCACCCCCCATTGTCGAGGAGCAACGCGCGAGAACGGCTCGCCTTTTGCGCTGCGGCGCCTTCGAGCGGCCCGCAGTCGCTGCCCATCGATCCAGAAATGTTCGGAACTAGAGCCCCCCGAACATCTCGGGACGGCCAACATCCAACCTTTCAGAGGGTTCCCGCCGCGCCTGCCGCTTTCTATGCTTCCCTATCGATTCCCTCGGCACTGTGTTCTGTTTGCCACACTCGCCACGCTGATGCGCGGCTTGCTCTCACGAGCGGCGACCTCGCGTCTCGCCAGCGAGACGGCTCTACGCTTTGGCCACCAACCGGCGTCTAGCTAGGGGCGCTCCCCGTGAAGACCTGCCGCAGTTTGCCTGCAGGATCGGCATGTGGGACGGCGACGGGGCTGGGCGTGTTCGCACACCGCGCAGACTGTAGTCGCGCATAGGAAGGAACGCCTCTCTTGGACGCCCGCTTAGTGCAATGTGAACAGAAAAGACACTGCCATCCAACCATCGCCGTTGGCACTTCTGCGACATGGCAAGGTCGCGGATTGACTTGGGCTTGAAGGCGCATCTTCTGCAACACACGGCAGAAAAGCGCATTTTTGTGATCGCCATCACATCGCAAGCGCAACGGCGTCGCTAGCCTCTCCCAAATTCAGCCCCGTCCACGCGGGGCTTGTTTGCTTGTTACGTCATCGATGGGGAGCGTTCCGGAAGGCATGGG
>Ga0310910_10001965_pt1 | contig 11484 bp, 22 predicted proteins | sample GREbulkMGHF172_FD_203448 | JGI IMG/M metagenome (GOLD analysis project Ga0310910, IMG submission 203448) | Lab enrichment of tropical soil microbial communities from Luquillo Experimental Forest, Puerto Rico - GRE.bulkMG.HF172 | ecosystem: Environmental > Terrestrial > Soil > Tropical forest >... | reverse complement strand
ATCAGCACCGAGAGCCGGTTTCATTACCGAGTAATGTTCGCCGTCTGGATAATCAGCGGCGCAGTCTTGAAATCGGCTAGCAAGCTTTCGGAAATGGTTTCGATCAGCGCCTTGGGGTGTCCGTCTAACGTGAAGCTTTTCAGATGTGGCGTGTTCTCCTGTTTCCACTTGGCGAGCTCGATTATGACAGGCCAATATCTGGTACGGCGGATTAAATTATTCGGTGAATTGTTGTGAATTTCTTTCAAAAGTAACTTGACGGTCACGCAATGGCATTTGGCTAGCAAGCTGGTACTGCTCTCTTTGCCTAATATCCTAAAATTCTCCTATTGTCCCTCCTGCTGTGCACTTCATGGGTGGAGCCCCGATGAAGCATTTTTCAATGATGCCGAATATGAGGCTTTTCTAAACGAAGCTCCTAATACCCCGGCTTCGGCTGGCTCCAATGTCACGAACGTGCCGCGACGCCGAAAAGAAAAGCCCCAACGTAGCCGCAAGAGGACCGTTAGGGGACGTTTGCGTTCGATTACGGTTAGAACATTTCCATGAACACTGCGCGACAGTGTTCACTGCCGTGCGGGATCTAGTGCCGTGCAACAGAGGTGACCGCACCTGATGCGTTCTCGCGACGAAACTCTGCGTCATACTCCATAATTTCGCGCCTCAAGGTCTCGATTATTTGCTGGCGAACCGTACTGTTCTGGCTGCACGTTAAGTCTGCCACTGTCTTTGCAAGCGCAATAATTACTTCATCAGTGTCGATTGTCTCTGGCTCCCCAGACACTGCGGGATTCTCAGCGAAAAAATCCTCGATCAGTTCGACCATCATGCAGTGGAGGCAGGGGCGCTCTTCGGTGTCTTGGGCTTCTGACATGGTCGAGTACTCCTTACAACACAGTCTAGATGTATGGCGCTCATTGCTACGCTTGCAAGGTGCGAAAGCTCCAGTCTTCAGGCGGCTTCGGTTCCCTCAAGTGGTGAAAACCGTACCGGCAGAATCTCTTTGGTCGTTACCCCGCCATCGCTTGGCTTTTCGACTAGGATCAGCGTCTGCGCATCAGGCAGACCGGCCGGAATTGACGGTGGCAGTGACCGTGCAAACGAGGACCGCGGCTCCCCCGCAGTACGCGTTCAAGGTCAACGTCCCAATCGATTTATCATTAGTGTTCAAGGGCTGGGGACCATTCCCTGCTGTGCGAGGGGTGGAAAACCAGACCGGTGCATGGGACCACGTCGGCACCTCTCGGAATCCAGTTCTTTCGGATGGCACTACGGCTTCGTTCTTTACCGCTTGTCGCGGCTCGCAATTTGCTCGACAAGATCGACGATGCGGCGCCGCAATTTCGAATCCTCGATCCGCATGAATGCTTTGGTCAAAGCAAGGCCGTCGGCGGTGGCCAGGAAGTCGGACACGTAAGCGGGTGACGGCGCGCCTTCGAAGAAAAACGCGGCCGGGACCTGAAGAATGTGAGAAATCTGCTGGAGGCGACTGGCGCTGATTCGATTGGTCGCTTTTTCGTATTTCTGAATTTGCTGAAATGTCAGGCCAAGCGAGTCGCCGAGTTTTTCTTGGCTCATCCCGAGCATCATCCGGCGCATGCGAACCCGGCTTCCGACATGCTTGTCGGTCGGGTTTGGCGCCTTTTTTGCCAGCGTAGCTATGGGCTTCTCCCCCTTTTAAGGTTCGCTTTGGGTCACGTGTGGACGGCGCCTTGGCAAGAACTTTCTGACGTTGCTGCAGCATTGGTCGGGTGCGGTCATGTGTCCGGCCTGTTTGTGCGGCGGTGAAGCCGCTGGCGATTATTTGCCCTGAGTTGGGACGGCCAACTCGGACGCTCGAATCGCGAGCGAAGGGCTTTTCGGTCATGCGCGTGGGCAACAAAGATTTCCAATCTTCCTCTACCTCCCGCTTCACTGCCGGCGCTTTCGGATTTTTGACCTTGACCCAATGCGCCGAACGCCCCGAGACGTTACTATTCGATTACCTCATCGGCAGTCGCATGCAACTCATCTGGGATGGTCAGTCCAAGCGCCTTGGCGGCTCAGCCGGGTCGGCCGAGGTCCGCTCTGGGTCATTCGCTACCGATTCCTTTGGTGTCCGCTTCGCGCTATGGCGTCTTGAAAACAGCTTCGTTCACGCAGCTTTCTCCCGCTTCGCCAGATGTTGTTTTCTCCAAGCTTTGTTCAACCAATTCCGACGCCACTTATTAAGCGCCTGCTTGTATTGGATGCGGCTCGAATACTCAACGCGCCGTGGTTTATATTCTGCCATCACACTTCCTTGTGCTGGTGCGCCAATGCCAAATTGGCATGGCATTATAACGCATGATAACGGATCTCGCCCGGCTCATCGACCTCGCGGTCGTGACCCATTCCCGAGAAGCGATCGAGGAGCGGCCGATTTCCGAATTTGGCCCGACCTGCGATTTCGTCTTGCACGAAATGCAGCGACGCATTCATGAGATCGTCCGCCGGCTTTGGGATCGCCAATTCGGCGGCGACGGTCCGGCGGCCTGACAATGCAAAGCGCCTTTATCCTGGCGTCCGGCGCAGGCGGCCTCGGCTTTGCGCTGTTGCTGTGGCGCCCGGTACTCCGGCGCGCCTATGAGGCGGCGCGGACCGACCGCGGCCGGCTATCGTGTGGGCCGGCTTCGCGGCCTTCCCGATCGGTGTGGTGATCTGCGCCTATCGCCGTTCGGGGCTATTCGCACTGAACCGGGAAATCTCCGTTTGCGCAGGACTGCGTGGTGGGGCAGGGAGGACTCGAACTTCCAACCAAATGGGCTGATGCGAGCCCCCGCAACCGTTACCTCACAGACTTCGATGTACTAAGCAGACGTCCCTGGGACATTCCGACAGTCGATAGTTTCTTTTACGAATCAAGCCAGGGTAGAAAGATGGATATGTCGGAATGAGCCTTGATCTCTAATTAATCTCTGATGACTCTTAATCAGCGGGTCCAAGGTTCGAGTCCTTGTGCGCCCACCAGTTTCATCAAAATTTCAAATCGTTATTGCGAATTCGGCTCGCGGCAACGTTTATGAGAAAAACTTATAAAGAGTTATAAAGCGAAACTCACGCTATTATTGCGCTGTTCGCTCGCCAAAAATCGCTCTGAATTCGATATCTGCTTTCCTCCCAAAAGCGGACGGACAATCTTAAAAATAAGCATTGGAATACAACGGGACCTTTGGCAAAGGTGGGACACGCTAAGGATTTGAAATCTGAAAAATTCCTGACGCCGCCCCTGGGCGCCACCGCCTATGTAGCCCATTGAACCTCTCAGAGTTGCGGCTGTATTTTCCCTCACAAGCACATGCTTCATGTTGTCTGTTGACTGCGAATCGAAACGATTAAAGAAAGCTCTAACCTAGCAGACTCCCCATGTAAGGCGACGCTCGATAAAAGACTGCCTGATAGATGAGCGCGGCACCGGCGTGGTCTTCTTGTCCATCAGTTTTCACACACCATTGAAAGGGACGACCAAGCGCGCAAGCCCTAAAGGGTTTGTAACTGCGAGAGATAGTCTATAAGGCTCAATAAGGGGCAATATCGCTGTTTGTGGCCGTAACCCATTGACAATGCTTCGCCACCATAATTCTGTCGGGACCGCCAATAAATCAAAGACTTAAAAGGCGATCGCCGATCCTTTGATGCTGCTTTTATGGATTGGGACCACATTAGGGTGCACAAGCCTCTGACAGGAGATGCCCCGCCCCGCCGCAGCCGTGCCCGTCAATGCGCGTTTTGCGGTCGGAGTAGGGGCAAAACATCCGGCTAGGCCCTTGCATGGCTAAGTCGCAGCTCGTAGCCGAAGGGTCCGCGCTGGTCTGCGCCTGCAAATTTCCGGGGGCGTTCAAAGTCCCGGTCCGGAGTGGAAACGTCGACAATGGGTAGATGAGCCCACGACATGCCACGACGCCCTGACTTGTCACCGAGGGGCTTTGCCACTGAATATTCCACTCACTGGCTGAGGTCAGGCCCTGCGAGGTGTTCGTGGCATCTCGCACGGCCGATTTTGTCGTAGACTGCTTTGGTCAAGGAAGGAGGTCACCCATTCATCGATACCGCTTTCCTGGGCCCCTCTTCATAGGTCATTGAAAACACGATGTCGGTCAGCCAGCGACGGAAATCCGAGTTGTCACTGAATTGCTTGTAGAGTTCGGCGTCGTCCTTGAGCACCGCCGTCATCACGCGCTTGAGCGCTTTGTCGTGCTCGATCCGTGCATTCTGCCTATCCGAATGTTTCTTGGCGTTCTGATAGGCCTTGTCGGCCGACACCTTCGACGGAATCTCCTCGGTGACGAGCTTCCGGATCCGATCGCTGTCCGTCCATTTTATGTTGCCAAATTGGTCGTTGAGTGACTTGAGGATGCTCGACAGCAGATCAAGCTCCGGCTCTTTCCTCCCACCGTGGGCATCCGCGGGCACGGGCTCAATTTCCGCAGCCTCATCCGGCAATTGAATCTTGATCGCCGCCTTCTTCTCCGCACGGTTTGCAACTGGCCACCGGGCGACAAAGGTTCGGCGAGTACCGTGAAGTTGGATCTACCCGGTTCTTCCAGCGAGGCTGAGCGCCTTCCACTCCTAATTGCGCTCAATCAAAAAGCGTCACATCCTTGAGTGGAGGGAAATAGCCTCCAAGGGTCATGTGGCCTTCCGGTGACCGCAGGACAGCATGCTGAATGATCCCTGAGGCGAGATTTCGTATCAGGATGTTCGTCGGCTTTTTTGGATCAAACGTATAGAGCCGGAAAATTTCACCCGTCTGGTAGTGATACGCTTCCTCTATGATCCACGGTGCGGGGCCGCCCATAAGCTGCAGACGCGACGGAGAGGTGCCGGTTCCGACAGCCAAATTCAACGCGAAGCCGCGCCGCGACCGTCCGGGAGGTTCGCGCCATTGGGTAAATCGAGGCGTCTCCGAAATACACAGCGCGTGACCTATAACGCTCTGGTCGTTTGCCTGTTCGACGACAGCAAGCTGATAGAGGTAAATGCCATCAATCGGACTTGTAGGATTGTCTGCTAGATACGCCTTGGCCCACTTGTTACAGGCGCGAAGTGACATGGTCTCTGGCACGCGCATGACGACGATTCTCACGCTGCTCGGTGTCTCGATGGCATGTCTCTCGGCGTTGGCGAAGGCGTCATCAAACTTGTCTGAAAGATTTTTGCTCTCGTTTTGGTGGAACGGAGCGGCGAAGAACACCTGATGTGAAAGGTGGTGAGGGCTGTAAGGCGCAAAATCAATTGGCAGCGAACCCAACTTCACCGACCAATTGCCTCTCAGTACGGCTTGATCAAGCGGCAAGTCGGCGAGCGTGGTGCGCAGCGCATTCCAATCGGTCGAGCCGGGATAGGTGTTCGCTATTGCCATGAGCACTGCACCAAGGGAGCCGCGCTCCCTCAGCAAGCTGAGAAAGACTTCCTCGGTCTTACTGGCTTCCTGGCGAAACGAGGCTTCATGGTATGAGATGCCATAACTCTTGAGGGACAAGTCTGCGGTTGCGCCATCGGGCATGGTCAGGAGGAAATCGTAGCCGGGATTGTCACGCCTTGTCGGCACAAACGCTCGCGCTATGCCTTTGCACCGTGCTCGGATCAACGCCAAAACGCTTGGCAATACCACGCACGCCTTCACCAGTGCGCTTACGCTCGTTCAGGGCGGTCTGAATTCGCTTCTCAAGCTCGGGGGCTATCGGAGGTCGACCAAGTCTTTTGCCCTCGTCCTTGGCTCGCCTAAGTCCGGCGCGGACTCGTTCTGCGATCATCGCCCGTTCAAATTCGGCAAACACCCCCATCATCTGAAACATGGCTTTGCCGCCCGGCATCGTGGTGTCCAAGCCTTGTTGATGCAGGAACAGGTCGATATGGAGGGCATGCAGCTCGGATAAGAAGCTGACCAAGTCTTGCAGGCTGCGGCCAAGCCGATCCACCGACCACGCCATCACCATGTCGAACTTGCGCTGGGCGGCATCCCGAAGCAGCCGATCAAACTCAGGCCGCCCGTTGCGTCCCTTGGCACCGCTGATGCCGCGGTCCTTGTAGACACGGACGATCTCGCAGCCCATGCGGCTGGCGACCTCCCGCAGCTCCCGCTCCTGGTTAGCCGTGGTTTGGTCGGTAGTCGAAACCCGAAGATAAAGGGCGGCGCGTTTCATCAGATGATCCCCCGCCTAATTGATCTACTGACATAGCAAAACCTTTGGTAAGAAAAAACACTCGTTTTTACGTACGGTGCATAGGCATTAAAAACATCCTGATTTTATTGAGGTCGCAACAGCGATTTTGTGAGGGGTTTTTCCGTACGGCCGTAACGCGACACCGGAAGGCGGGGCGGATATGAATTCGTGGTGCGACTCGTCATGTCCGCTTTGGGTCAATAACGGACATCGGAGCTCGTTGAAGCAATGTCCGCTTTACATCCGAAAGCGGACATTGGTTGAGCGTGTCGGGATGTCCGCTTCGTGCAAAAAGCGGAAGTCGGATCGTCGACGCGCGAAGACGGCCGGTGCAATCGGTGCCAACCGCGGAGTGAGGGTGCACCGCAATATCTATAATGCGCTGCACCAAGAAGAGTAGATAATTGCCGCAAGTCGACGCAGGATCGGATATATTGGACAGGAACGACCGTTAAGGTCGCGGATATTGTTTGGAGAGCAAAGTTGGGCGTCATCACAAAACAAAAAGAAGGAGAAACGCCATGCTTGTTCAAATCGACCAAAACTCTGCAACAGTGACGCCGTTTGGTTCGCTCGGCGGCGTTAATAACAGCGCTAATGCCAATGGCGGCGGACAAAGCTTTGGTCGTCGACCTAATGCAATCAGATTGGCGTGGCGCTGGATTTGCAGCTTATTTTCAGCAGCGTGACAATTCACAGTGCGAAATGCACTAGGCGGAAGCCCACTCGCTTTATTCGGCAGCTACGGCTGCATCCGAATTGAGCCACGACCGGTACGGATGTTGAGCTAATGTGCCATTGTAGTAGCGATCCTGGCCTGTAACTTCTGGGCCAATCCAAGGCGGCAATTCAATCTGGTGGTTTTCGTCAGGTAGTTCGATTTCGGCCACAACCAAACCCTGGTTTTCGCCAGAAAATACGTCGACTTCCCAGTTCAGATTGTCGTGAGGAACGATATAACGAACCTTTTCGATAGTGTAGCTTCGCCGGAGTGATATCAGCTCCTCGGCGTCCAAAGTCGGTATCGCGTACTCAAACTCTCGACGACGCAGCTTCGACGAGCGAGATTTGAGAGTTAAGGTCGCGCTGCTGTCATCATTAACGCGAACTCGGATTGATACTTTTGCATTCGAGTCCAGATAGGCTTGCCGGATTTTGCTGTGGCGTATTGCGGAATTTCGCCAAGAATCGCTAACCACAAGGAATTTACGCTCAATCTCAAAACCCATTTTGCGCTCAAATTTTGGATTATGACACTCTTGTGACGTTGAGATTTTGAGATAGCAAGGGCGCAAACCACACGCAAGTCTAACCGGCATGCACTCAGTGCCCATCAAAGTTGCATTTAGTGCGATGATGGACGCAGGCCCCCGCCGATGTCGGCTTTGGGTCAAAAGCGGACATTCCGCAATGTCCGAGCAACGTCCGCTTTACCCCCGAAAGCAGACATCCGTCAGGGCGACCGGCGTGTCAGCTAAGTGCCAAAAGGCGAAATTACGCTGTTTGCTATGCACCCCGCTTCAGAAATGACCTAACTGTGGGACAACGCGACACGCACCGTCGCATCGGCTGGCAAAGATGTGGCCGCTGTATCGTGCCAGGTCGGTGCAGCGTCATATTCGCTGGATGACATATCGAGCGACACTAAATGTCCGCCTTCGCCGCCGTCATGATCACGATCAGCAGCATCAGGCCAGCCAACATAACCAGCTTCAACATGGCAAGCCTCCATCATTGGTGGCCGGTTTTGCCACGGCTGCCGTTAAAGCGCTGTGAACTGCGTCACAGTCAGTCGAGACCAATGCAGGAGGTCGACAAAACAGGCACTGGGTCAGGATTGCCGAAAAGCCCCGACAGCTTGGCGATATTGGCCGCAATCCGCTGCGCTTGCAGTCGCCTGTTAATCGGCTGAACGCGCGGTCGTGGGCAGGCCGTCGAGTTTAGAAGCAGCATCGAGCCAGACCTGGGCTAGCTTCAGCAAGGACACGCGCACTTCGCCCGAGTGCGCTTCGCGCGCCCATTTGAAGCATTCTTGGGCCATTGCCCGATATTCGGCGGCCGTTTTCACTTGAGAAAGCCCGGCGTTTTCTCGTCGGAAAAGTCGGTCAAGTGTTGAGCCGCCAAAGATCGCCAGCGCCGCTCGATGACCAAAAAGTCCTGTTTTAGATTTAGATCGGTTTGTTCGGCGGCTTTCCGCGCACAATCTTGCGCGTGCCGGTAGCAGTCGCGGATTTGTTCACTCAGATTGTTCTGCATGGCGCGCTCCTAGCCGTGAAAGGCGGGAGCGCAATTGGTCTCTCAGCCACCGACGCCCAGATTTTATTGGAATTTTCTGCCGGTGATGATGAAGCATACGCTCTTGTGGGGGGAACGCGACTAATTTCGTCGGACATTCGACATTGCAGTGCAATAAGTGGATAAATTCAGTAAGTGGAGTCGGATAGATCACTTACCGACCGCAATCCCTTCTCTGCCTCACGCTTCACCGCTGGCGCTTTCGGATTTTTGACCTTCACCCAATGCGGCGACCGGCCTGATCGGTAGTGATCGCGCCACCGTTGACGTGCCTGCACGCGCCTTTTGTAGCGGCGGGAAGCGGCGGGTGGTCAAACGAAGCTCCTATTTTGACTCAAATCAAAGAACCGGCGAGTCGAGTTTTTATTGTTGAGCCGTCAGCAATCGGAGGGCGGCTGATGAAGCAAATTACCAGCCAGAATGCACTCGCTAACGCCAAGCTACTCTTTAGGGCTCTAGCGGCCAGAGAGGCAAATTTGGATGAACCGATACCCAATATCCAAATAACGGACGTGGCTGTGCAAATAGGTCTGGAGGCTGACGAATTCGATTCAGCTTTGGACTATGCCGCTGACCAGGGCTGGTTCGAGGACGCGGAACTGGGCGACAGCGCCACCTGGGTTTCGCTCACACCTGCTGGTGTGGCCGCTGCGAAATCGTAGTCCTACTGCCAAAAATCCCGAAACTGCCTGCCGCTGTAGCCCCCATAGTCCATCGATCAGTTTCAGCCGATCACTTCCGGCATCGGGCGTTAAACCCAATGCATTGAACCGCTCGCGCACCGCGCGTTCCAGCTCATCGTCACTTAGCGCGTCGAACTCGCCGGGTGCGCCAATCTCGCGCCGCTCAATCCGCTGGCCGCTTAGCACGCCTTTCTCCTTGATCGCGGCGACTGCAGCGGACAGTTGACCGCTCTCCATCGCACGCGCGCGCACCTCTTCCGCCCCATCGGATCAGTGGTGATCGCCATCTTCAGCGCGATCGATCCGACACAGATCCGTCTCACCGCTTGTCTACCGACCACACTTCAATAACTTTATATAATTTTCTGTGATTTGTGGTTGGCGTTGGATCGGGCGAAACAATCGCTCGTATTCGACATTGATTTTCAGCTGGCGTGTCAACCGTGCCGGGGATTCCGCAAGTATCTTCGACCTCGGTCATTTGTTTCACTGTTATGAAATTCAAGTCACAGTTGCCAAGCGTCACACCATCTTCGCGGGTGTTGGTAAGATTTCCGCTGCATGTCATTTTGACGGTCGAAGCCGCGTTCACATTAGCAACCGTGCCCAGAACGAGCGAAAGAATGCAAAGGCATCTAAGGCGTTCCGACATTGCGACCTATCCAAACGGTCGCTACGACATATGTGATTTTATAGGAATGGGCGTAGAAGCGCCAACGGGCAGGTGAAGCAAACGGTGACGTGTCAGTGCCGCGTATCACTTCCGGCATCGGGGTTGCCCTAATGCGAGGCACAAAGCGTGATCCAAAAGACACAAGCGTACATCGAAATGCAAAAGCTAGCGATATCTTGGGCATAAGTCGCCCTGGGCTACTGACACCCCTCAGCTCGATTTGGTTTCATTGCATCGGGTGAGGGGGTTCTCATGCGCGCGTCGACCGATTGGACAAGCCGTGCTGAGGAATGCCGCAGGCTGGCGAAGCTGGCGGCAAAGCCGGAAGATTGGGAGCACCTTCTCGAGATGGCCGCGACATGGGACATGCTGGCCAAGCAGCGCTCAAGCGACAAGCTAGCTGAAACTTGGGCGCTAGCGGAAGCTATCGCCAACCGTCGCAACTTAGGTCTGCAATAGCGCGCCTCGGTCATCAGACGATCGCTCCGTGATTAGTGCCGCGTATCACTTCCGGCAGGGCGTTAGCAGCGACGATCAGAAAGCTCAAAAGGCTGCTCTCTTTTACCAATCCGATCCTGCCGTGCTCGATCGTTGTTTCCACAACAGCTCCTTCGATCCTCCAACGCTCGTGGTACTGGAAGCGGCGTTCGACGAAGCTTGGCTGACGCTCAAATCAATCGGCAATACAACGGTGAGGCCGGATGAGTTGGCACGCTCCGTCTTGCGACGATGCTCTCTCACGGTTGGGTCATCGCATCAGGTGCTGATCCGATCAACCACGCGGAGTTCCTGTGGCAGGTCTATGCCAAGGCGGATCCCAATTACGTCGGCCGCGTCACCGTCCCGGTGCTATGGGATCGTCGACGGGAAACCATCGTCAACAACGAGTCGAGCGAAATCATCCAGATGTTTGATGTATGGCCCGGCGCTCCGGGCCCGCTATTCCGCCCGCCGGGACTGGCATCCGACATTGATGCGCTGAACGCGGAGATCTATCCCGCCGTCAACAATGGCGTCTATCGCGCAGGCTTCGCCACGTCGCAGACCGCTTACGAGGAAGCGTATCGGGATCTGTTTGCGATGCTTGATCGACTCGAACGACGCCTTGGCGAGCGATCGTTCCTGCTCGGCGAGCAGATCACCGAAGCGGACTGGAGATTGTTCACCACGCTGATCCGCTTTGATGCCGTCTACTACGGCCACTTCAAATGCAATCGCGACCGCCTCGTGGATTTTCCCGAATTATGGGATTACACGCGCACCCTTTATCAAGTGCCCGGTGTGGCCGAAACGGTACATTTCGACCACATCAAGACGCACTATTACGGTAGCCATCGCACGATCAATCCGACCGGGATCATCCCCTCGGGTCCTCGCATCGATTATACCGCACCAACACGCCGTGCAGTGCCGAGGCTCGGTTGTTGACAAAGCGGACATGCCGCGACTGAGTTCCAATGTCCGCTTTTGGGGGTAAAGCGGACATTGCATTCCCCGGATGGCGCCTCGTCGAGTGCGCCATCCGCACCTGCAATCGGTCTCTTACGAAGAAACGACGTTAAGCCTTCAGGTCAGTGATCCGCATGATCGCGACCACGTTCCCGTCATTATACGCTTGCTCTTTTGTGTCCTTGTTGCAGGTCCAGGC
>Ga0310910_10001960_pt1 | contig 11497 bp, 12 predicted proteins | sample GREbulkMGHF172_FD_203448 | JGI IMG/M metagenome (GOLD analysis project Ga0310910, IMG submission 203448) | Lab enrichment of tropical soil microbial communities from Luquillo Experimental Forest, Puerto Rico - GRE.bulkMG.HF172 | ecosystem: Environmental > Terrestrial > Soil > Tropical forest >... | reverse complement strand
AAACGCCGAAATTTGAAAAATTCCCTGTAAATTTCCCTGTTAGCAGGGATATTGATACTGGAGACCGGTTTCGCTGGACTGCCTCGGCCACCACTCACTCTCTGTAGTTGTGATACGAATTAGGCGCTCGCAATACGACGAGGATATTAAGGACATGCGCGCCAAAGTCTCTGATTGGCGTGGTCTCCGCCTGCAAAAAAAGCGAAGGTCTAAACTTCCTCTAAAAAATGGAGACGCTTGCCGAGCGCTTGCCCGCACCCCACATAACAAATATGTCCGAACACAAAGTAACTTTGAAATGGGAACGGGGCGGAGCTGAGTTTTCCTATCAGAGGTATCCGCGCGATCATTCCTGGAGCTTCGATGGCGGCCATACAATGACGGCGACGGCGGCCCCCGCTTATCTGGGAAACCCGGCGAATGTCGATCCCGAGGAGGCTTTCGTAGCTTCACTTGCGAGCTGTCACATGCTCACGTTCCTATCGATTGCCTGTAAGCAAAAGTTCGTGCTGGATTCGTACGAGGACGAGGCAGTCGGCCATATGGAGAAAAACGCCGACGGCAAGCTGGCGATCACTCGAGTTGAGCTACGTCCGAAGATCACGTGGAGCGGCAACCGAAGACCCAGTGCAGAAGAACTGGATATGATGCATCACGCTGCACATGAGAATTGTTTCATTGCAAACTCGGTCAAAACGAACGTGACGGTGGCAGAACGGTAGTATCCGTCCGAAGCAGCGCCGGCATGTTAACAGCCGTGGCGGCGCTCTCTCCACAAGAGACGCGCAATCAGGGCCAATCGTCGGATGACCCTCGACGATATGATCGTAGACGCTTCTACGCAGCGGTCGGATCACGTACGAAATAGACCCGCCCCTCGACCGGCATGAAGTTGAGTGTGGACCGGTGCTGCGTCGCGAACGACTCGATGTTTCTTCTACCGTCCCGGTCCGTCTCTCCGAACGCGTATTGTGCGTCCTTGTTCGAGAACAAGATGCGCGCCTCGGCAAACGTGATCCATCCCCGCTTGTTCGGTGACAATGCCGACAAAGAACGGGCAAGCGTGGCCTCGGTTGTTCCGTCGAGCTTCATGGCATCCGGCGGAGCGGCGACGTCTGCCCCAAATAGCTTTGCGATAAGGCTCATTATTGCCATCTTTGGAAGTCTCAGCGGGTAAAGGGAGTTCGACGCAGTACGTCACGTCGGCCATCACTTCCTCTTAGTCCTGTTCGCTCCTCTTGATTCCACCGCGAGCGAATCCTTTGGCGGTCGCTGCGTAGACGTCGTTCAGTTCCACTTCCAAGAGTCCCTTGGCTACGATCAGCGCGCGGACAGCCGCACGAACGTCGCCGTCGCACGCTGCAATCACTTGGTCGGCAGCGGCATCCAGCGGATCAGGTTCTTGGAGCAGCTTCGGATCGGCAGACATGCTCGGGTTCCGTGTTGACCAGCCGAAAGCATGTTCCTATTTTGTTCTCATGTCAACGGCAACGACAACCACTATCCTTCATGCAGACCTGGATGCCTTTTATGCCTCGGTTGAGCAGCTGCTCGACCCTTCGTTGCGCGGCAAACCCATCGCCGTCGGGGGCGGCGTTGTGCTAGCCGCCTCCTACGAAGCCAAGGCCTTCGGGATCCGTGGCGGCATGCCGGGACGGCAGGCACGCGAGCTCTGTCCACAACTCACTTTTGTCAGCGGTCATTTCAAGGACTACCAACGGCTGGGCGATGCCGCGATCAAGGTGATCGGCGATTTCACACCCCTGGTCGAGCGGATTTCCATCGACGAGGCCTTTGCCGACGTTGCGGGCTGCACCCATCTCTTCGGTACGCCCGCCAAAATCGCGACGGCGATCCGCCAGCGCGTGCGGGCGGAGCTTGGCCTTCCGATCTCAGTGGGTGTAGCGCGAACCAAGCATCTGGCGAAAATCGCCTCGCAAGTGGCAAAGCCCGACGGACTCGTGGTTGTCGATCCCGACGCCGAACTGGAATTCCTGCATCAACTGCCCGTCGAGCTGATGTGGGGAGTGGGTCCGGTCACGAAGGCGCGGCTGGCTGAGATCGGCGTGCTGACCATTGGGCAGCTGGCGAAGACACCGGGATGGTCGCTTCAGCAATTGCTCGGTTCCGCGCCGGGGGAGAAACTTGCAGCGCTGGCGTGGAATCGCGATCCGCGGGAAATCAAGCCTCACCGCCGGGCCAGATCGGCAGGGGCGCAGTCAGCGATTGGCGGCAAGCCGGCCGAAGAGCGAATTTTTCGACCAACCCTGCTTCACCTTGCGGACCGAATCGGCACCCGGCTCCGGGCCAAGTCCAGGCCTGGCCGAACCGTAACCGTCCGCGTTCGCTTCGCAGACCTGAACTCAGCCACCCGCTCGGTAACGCTCGATGCACCAATCTCTGCGACCGTGATCCTCGCGGAACTCGCCGAGGACCTGGTACGCGCGGTCCTTGCCGATCACCCGGACGAGAAGACCATCTCGCTGCTCGCGATCTCTGTGTCGCATCTCGAGGAGCATTGGGATCTGGAGCTCGAACTCCCGCTCGGACTTCAAGATGAAGCGCGCCGCCCCGGTACCAAGATGGGCATGGCACGTTGGACGGCTGACTGTGCCGTCGACAAGATCCGCGATCGCTTCGGATGGGATGCGATCGGATATGGCTCGGCGGTGTTGAGCATTTCTCGTTCCGTGCCCGACGAGTTTCGCAAACTCGCGGAAAAGAACCTGTAACCGCGGCCGGTCAGGGGTTACACAAACGGTACACAGCGAGATAGCCAAGTTGACATGACGGACGCTGCGTTGCTCGCGCAAAGCAATTTGCTCAGCATCAGTCACGGAGCCTGAGATAATCTCGTCCAGCCAGCGTCTTCCTCGCGATGGCGCTGACCAGTCAGAGGCGTCCTTGGCCTAATTCAATCGCACCAAGAATTTTGCCGCGGTCGCGCACTCTGCCTCCGCCACCATCCAATCGCCCGAACGAGCACCATGATGGCGGCAAGGCGGCCTTTCGGCCACAGGCCGCCGGTCCAGCCATAATCAATCGGCTAGCCTCAGCTCGGCAGGCGATGAAGCGCGCAGATCTTGTTGCCGTCGGGATCGCGAAGATAGGCGAGATACAATCGGCGCGACGCGTTCTGGCGGATGCCCGGCGGCTCCTCGATCGCCTTCCCGCCATTGGCGAGCCCGGCGGCGTGCCACGCATTCGCCTGTTCAGGTCCGGTCACCGCGAAGCCGATGGTACTGCCATTGGCGTGCGAGGCGGATTCCCCGTCGATCGGCTTCGTGACCATGAAGATCCCGCCGCCATGCGCGTAGATCAGGCGGCCTTTGTGATCCTCGACGCCAGGCTTGCCCCCGAGCGCCTGAAACAGCGCGTCGTAGAACTTCCTGGATCGATTGATGTCGTTACTGCCCACCATCACATGACTGAACACTCGATCCTCCCTCAGCGATTAGCCTCGAAGCGATATCGTCCCACGAAGCTACAGTCAATTCACACAGTCGATTGTCGTTCATTTGGATTCAAGTATCGCCCGCGGTCGCCGTTGGCGCAACGCGCTCGGCAAGGAACGTCGGTTGCCTATTTCAATTCCCGGATCAGGTAATCGACCAGCGCGCAGACCTTTGCCGACGGACGCCGTCCGCCCGGGAAGATCGCGTGCACGTCGACGGCGGGCAGCTTGTAGCCGCGCAACAGCGGTATCAGCGTGCCCGCTTCCACCTCCTCGCCCGCCATCACCGTCGACACCATCGCAATTCCCAGTCCCGCGATAAGGCTCGCGTAAGTGCCCGGGCCAGAATCGGTATGAATGCGGCCACGCACGTCGACCGAAATCTCCGTGCCATTGCGATTGAACGACCAGCTGACGCGGCCGAAATTTCCGGGCCCGAAGATGCAGTCATGCGAGGCGAGATCGGCGGGTTTCTTCGGCGTGCCCCGCGCGGCGAGATAGGCGGGCGAGGCCACCAGCATGCGTTGCAGCGTCTCCAGCTTGCGTGCGCGGAAGGTGGCATCACCCAGATCGCCCACGCGAATGGCGACATCGGCACCTTCGGCGACCAGGTCCTGGCGCGCATCGACAACAGACATTTCCACCTGCAACAGGGGATGAGTGGTCAGAAACTTCGGCAGCAGCGGAATGATCCGGCGCGTGCCGTAGGTCACCGGGATCGCCAGCCGGATAAGACCGCGAAGCGAGTCGAGGCCCCGCGCCGCATCTTCGGCATGCTCGATTTCGGCCAGGACCTCGCGCGCCCGATCGAGAAACAGCGCGCCGGCATCGGTTACAGTGATGCGGCGCGTGGTACGCAAGAGCAGCGTCACGCCAAGCCGTGCCTCGAGGTCACCAACGATCCGCGATACGGACGGCTGCGACAGGCCAAGTTCGCGTCCGGTTCGCGAAAAGCTGCCGCTTTCCGCCGCGCGCACGAAAACCGCCAATTCCTGAAGCCTGTCACTCATTCATATTTCAAATAAATGTTGTTCGTAATTGCCCTATACCCCTTTTCCGGCAACTGGACCAGTTTCCACGCGCCAACCCCCGGGACAAGGAGACATTTCAGTGACCCTCCAGGACCGACTCGATGCCTTCAAAGCTGCCTTCCTGTCGGGAAAGCCCGGGTTCAGGCCGTCGCCCGAACAGCTGGCAACCATGCATTGCGCCACCGAAGAGCTCATTGCGTCCGGTCAGGCGCAGCGGGCGAAGAGGGCGGGCGACACCGCGCCGGATTTCACGCTGAACGACCCCGAGGGAAAACCGGTTTTCTCGCGCGAACTGCTTAGCCGCGGACCGCTCGTTGTTTCGTTCTATCGCGGCATCTGGTGTCCCTACTGCAACCTTGATCTTCAGGCGCTTCAGGCGGCGCTGTCGGACATCACCGCGCGCGGCGCTAGCGTCGTTGCGATCTCGCCCCAGACGGCCGCCAACAGCCGCAAGTCGCTGCGCAACAACAAGCTGACCTTCCCGATCCTGAGCGATGTCAGGAGCGAGGTTGCGAACGCCTTCGGTATCCGCTTCAAGCTGCCGGACTATCTCGCCGAGCTGTACAAGCAGTTTGGCAACAATCTGCCGATATTCAACAACGATCCGTCCTGGGTGCTTCCGATGCCCGCGCGTTACGTCATCGACATCGACGGCATCATCGCCTATTCGGAGGTCAATCCGGACTACACGCAGCGCCCCGATCCCTCCGAGCTGCTTCCGGTCCTCGATCGTCTGGGCGTCAACCAGGCAGCCTGAGGGCGGGCGAGTAGAGCGGATTTTGACGTTCGCGGGGCTAGGCGTGGGCGTGCCTCAGGGCAGGCCCCGCATCTCGATCTGGTCGAGCAGCTGCCTCAATCGTTCGGCCAGGCTATCGCCGGCGCCGTCAAGCCCGAACACGGAAGACGGACTGTCGCGGCTGGTCAGAAGCGCGGTGCGCGGGCAATGCCCCGCCTCGCACATGCGTTGCTTCAGGCTCTCGGCTTGAGCGACCAGGCGCGGCGGGTCGACCGCCGACCAGGCCAGCACAATCGGCTCCTCGACCCTGAGGATGCCGGGGAATGCGGATCGCTCGTCGTACTGGCTCGCGTCCGCACCGAGATAGGATCGCTCGCCGTCACCCGCTTCGGTGTCGGAGCGGTAAATCCCCGACACCAGCACGGCTCCGGCGAGATCGGAATCGGCAGCCTGGAATTCCCTGTGCGCGAGGAAGCTGGCGAGATGGAAGGCGCCGGCCTCGAAGCCGACCGCCACGATGGCGCGGCGATCGCCCCCGAACAGATCGATGTTCTGGTGGATCCAGGATGTCGCGGCCGCGACATCCTGCGCGCCTGCGGGCCAGGGATGATCGGGCGCGCGCCGATAGGCCATGGTGACGCCGACCATGCCGCTCCGCGCCGCAAGGCAGGCGGCGCGCTGGCGCATCGTCCAATCAGCCTGCGTCCGCTCATCCGCAAAGCTTGAACCGGCCACGAACAGCAGCACCGGACGAGGCGTCGAACCCTTGTCGAGGCTGGTTGCGACGTCGAGCAGGTTCTGGTCGCTCTCGCCGTATTTCAGGCCTTGCGTCAGCGCCACATTGGCGCAGGGATCTTCAGCGCTGGTCTCAGCGGGCGGAGCTTTCTCCTCGACCAGTCCGGCCTTGACGAGACCGGGCGCCACCGGCGGCAATTCAGGCCAGATGCCGCGCGCCGGGAAGGCCGTGATCACCAGCAGGAGACAACCTGTAATGCTCTTGATCATCGCACGAAACGCGCTCCCGGCCGTCCGGCTACAATCCGCTCCCGGTTTGGCGAATTGACGGCAAGTCGTCAATTCGTCTTGAGGTTGGTTCCTCGCGCTTGTTCCTCCGCCATGTGTCCGTGTCGCCCGGTTTGCCTCGCACAGGCCCTTGCGCGGGCACTTGCCGAAAGGGCACTCTTGAAAGCCGCGGCGGCGCAAGCAGCCTTGCAAAGACGTCCGGGACGTCCAAACGAAGAAAGTCAGGGAGATTGCCATGGCGGCCGCGTTCGAGGCGATGCAGTTCGGCATATTCGACCAGAACGACAACGGGCCCTATCCGCTTGCCGAGCAGTACGAGAATCGGCTGAAGCTGATCGCCTGCTACGATCGCGCAGGATTCCGCACTTATCACATGAGCGAGCACCATTCGACGCCGCTCAACCTGGCGTCGTCGCCGAGCGTGTTCCTTGCCGCGATCGCGCAGCGTACCGAGCGCCTTCGCCTCGGACCGCTGGTCTATGTGCTGCCCGCGCATCACCCGCTGCGGCTGGCGGAGGAAATCTGCATGCTCGATCATTTGAGCCGCGGCCGCCTCGAGGTCGGTATCGGCCGCGGTGCCTCGCCGCATGAGCTTGCCTATTTCGGTGTCGATCCGCAGGCTGCGCCTGAGATGTATGTCGAGGCCTATAACGTCATCATGCAGGCACTGACACGCGACCAGGTGAATTTTTCCGGCAAGCACTATCAATTCGCCGACGTGCCGATCGAAATGAAGCCCTTGCAGCGCCCGCATCCGCCGTTGTGGTACGCGGTCCCGGTGCCCGACGGCGCGGCCTGGCCGGCGCAGAACCAGATCAACATCGTCTGCGGCGGACCGCTCGTCCGCGTGCGCGAGATCACCGACCGCTACCGCGCCGCATGGGCGGCGGAGGGCCGTTCGCCCACAGAATTGCCGCTGCTTGGTATCAACCGCTTTGTCGTTGCCGCGGACAGCGACCGCGAGGCGATGGCGCTCGGACGCCGTGCCTGGCCGCTGTTCTACCGGAGTTTCATGAAACTCTGGAAGCTGCATGGCACCCAGCCGCGCTATGCACGCATTCCTGAGGACTTCGACAGCGTCGTAGAGAATGGCGGCGCGATCGCGGGCTCGCCAGGCACCATCCGCGATCGCGTGCGCCACATGACGGAGGAGGCCGGCACGAACTATTTTATCAGCCAGTTCTCCTTCGGCGACCTCGCTCATGACGAGGTGATGCATTCGGTCGGAATCTTCGCGCGCGAGATGTTGCCCGCCCAACGTGGTCGCGTGGCGCAGGTGGTGTAGTGGAGCGAATGTTAGAATCGGACCACTAGGGCTGGCCGGCAAGATCGGGGTTTGCGATACCCTTGCGCTTGCTGGCTTTCGGGAGCACTCTTTGCAGGCGGCGCGATTGTTACCAAAAAGCAGAATGTAAGGGAAACCCGAGGCGATTCATGGTGGCTACGCGGATTGACTGCGATATCCATCCAGCGGTCGGGGGGACGCGCACCACGCTGTTGCCCTATCTCGACGATCACTGGAAAGAGCAGGTGGTGAGCCGCGCCATCGACGGTCTCGATCTCAACAGCTACCCGCCAAACATGCCGCTCGCCGGACGGCCCGACTGGCGGCCCGCGAACGGCAAGCCGGGAAGCGATCTTGCGATGGTGCAACGCGGCGCATTCGACCAGCTCGGCGCAAGCCACGCGATCTGCAACGTGCTGTACGGCGCGCAAGCCGTCTACGATCCCTACATGGCTTCCGCCTTCTGCAGGGCGATCAACGACTGGATCGCGGCCGAATGGCTGTCGGCCGACCAGCGCCTGCGCGCGTCCATCGTGGTGCCGATGCAGGCGGCGGATCTTGCGGTCGAGGAGATCGAGCGGCGCGCCGGCGACCATCGCTTCGTCTCCATCCTGGTGCTGGCGCAGGGCGAGACCTTGCTGGGGCGGCGGCATTACTGGCCGCTCTATCGCGCCGCGGAAAAATACGCCCTGCCGCTCGCGATCCACGCCGGCAGCCAGTATCGTTTCTCGCCAAGCTCGATCGGATGGCCGTCCTATCGCTATGAATACTACTTCGTCGAGGCACAGGCGTTTCAGGCGCAAATCCTGAGCCTGATATATGAAGGCGTGTTTGGAAAGTTTCCCGGGCTGAAAGTGGTGCTGATGGAGTCGGGCGTGACCTGGCTGCCTGCCTTCATGTGGCGCGCCAACAAGACCTGGCGCGGCGTGCGCGTCGAGGTGCCCTGGGTCGAGCGCGAGCCGGCCTCGATCATTCGCGACCATATCCGCCTCACCATGCAGCCGTTCGACGGTCCGCCCGACGCCGAGGGCGTTGCCGACGTGATCGACCAGATCGGCTCCGACCGGATGTTCCTGTTTGCCTCCGACTATCCGCACTGGCAGTTCGACGGTGACGATGCCATCCCGCCGCATTTGCCACAAAGCATCGTGTCGCGCATGTGCGTCGACAATCCGCTTGAGACCTTTCCGCGGCTGAAGCTCGCCGCGTGAGCCTGCGCATGATATGATCGTGTGCCGAATGAAATGAGGAGGATCGCATGAGCGATGTCATCGACCGCCCCGTCCTGGAGCAGGAAGCAAGTGCGGCGAGCCGCCTTCGCATCATCGATTGCGACATCCACCCGAGCATCCATGCCTTCTCCGACCTCAATCCGTTCCTGCCCAAACGCTGGCAGGAGCATTTGAAGACCTACGGCAGCCATCTGCGCACGCCCTATATCGGCACCACGCCCTATCCGCGCTCCTCGCCCTTGATCTGCCGCCGCGACGCCTGGCCTCCGACCGGCGGCCCGCCCGGCTCCGACCTTGCCTTCATGCGCAAACAGCATCTCGATCCGCTCGATGTCGAATTTGGCATCCTGCAGGTGCTCGACCTCTTTATTTTTTCGCAACAGAACCTCGAATTCGGCGCCGCGATCCAGCGCGCGATCAACGAGTGGCAGCTTGCGTTCTGGTCGCATCGCGATCCCCGTCTGAAGGCCTCGATCCTGGCCGGGCAGGACGACACCGCGCTTGCGATCGCCGAGATCGAGCGCTGCGCCAGGACTGGCGAGTATGTGCAGGTCAACGTGTCGCCGCGCGCCAACGAGCCACTGGGGCGTCGCCGCTACTGGCCGATCTATGAGCGCGCCGAGGCGCTGGGCTTGCCGCTCGGCATCCACGTCGGCGGCTATGGCGGTCACGCGCCGACCGGCGGCGGCTGGCCATCCTATTACTGCGAGGAGCATCATTCCAACGCCCATACCATGGCGGCCCAACTTGCGAGCCTCGTGATCGAAGGCATCCTCGAGCGCTTCCCGAAACTGAAAATCGTGTTTATCGAGGGCGGCTTTGGCTGGATCGCGTCGGCGATCTGGCGGATGGACAGGCATTTCGAGCGCTTCCGCAGCGAGGTGCCGCATTTGAAGCGCCGGCCCTCGGAATATGTGCGAGAGCATTTCTGGTTCACCACGCAGCCGATCGACGAGCCCGACGAGGCAAGGCATCTGCGCTCGCTGATCGAATGGGTCGGCGTCGACCGTCTGTTGTTTTCCTCCGATTATCCGCACTGGGATTTCGACGATCCGCGCTTTGCGTTCAAGACGCCGCTCAGCGAGACCGAGCGCAGGAAGATTTTCAGCGGCAACGCGCGTGCCCTCTACAGGCTCTGATGGCCCGTCACGTCGTCGCCCGCACCAGCGAGATTCCGCCCGGCGGCAACAAGGTCGTCGGCATCGACGGGCGCGACATCGTCATCTTCCATGTCAATGGCGAGTTCTTCGCGCTGCTTAACCGCTGCCCGCATGAAGGCGCCCCGCTCGACAAGGCAGCGTGCGTGGCGCGGCTGACTTCGCCGGAGCCCGGCGTCTACCAGCGCTCGCGCGTCGGCGAACTGCTGCGCTGCGCCTGGCATGGCTGGGAATTCGACATGCGCACCGGCCAGTCCTGGTTCGACCCGAAGCGGTTCAAGGTCCGCTCCTTTCCGGTTTCCGTCGAGACCGGCGAGGAGCTCACCGACGGCATGACCAAGGGGCCTTATGTCGCCGAGACCTTCCCGGTTCATGTCGAGGACAGCTACGTCATCGTGGACGCCTGAGGACTTGCGCGCGCCTCTTTGGGGTTTGCAGGCCTGAACGGACGTGCCGCTGCATGCCGACGCCGAAAGGCCTGAGCATATTGCCCGCCTTGCGGATGCCGCGCATAGTATTCGATCAGCATTCCCAGGGGGCCGGGCAATGGCACCTCAGACCTGGAGTTTCTTGCGATCGAGGTCACGCTCTGCGGTTATCGCGGCGGGCGTCATCGGCGCCGCCTTGCTCGTGGCCGGTGCGGGGATCGCAATTGTCTGGAGCCGTCCCGCGCCGATCCGGATTGCCTTTGCCAACTCCCTGTCCGGGCCGTCCCTCCCGGCCGGCCTGGAAAGCCTGATCGCGACGCGGCTTGCCATAGAGGAGGTGAACGCCAAAGGGGGGATCAGGGGCAGGCTCATCGAGCTTGTGCCCTTCGATGATGCGAGCATTGCCGAGAAGGCGCACGCGAACGTCCAGGCGATTGCGGACAGCCCGTGCATTGCGGTGCTCGGACATTATCTCAGCACGGCGTCGCTGGCCGCGGGGCCGGGCTACAAATCCGCCCGCATCCCGGCTTTGACCGGCACGTCGTTTGTCGACGATCTCACCCGGGGCAACGAGTATTACTTTCGCGCCCAGACAACGAGCTCACTGCAGGGCCGTTCGATCGCCGAATATCTGCGGGCGGTGCTGAAGGAGCCGAAGGTTCATCTCGTCCACTCGCGCGACCGGTTCGGGACGAGTTTCGCCGAAGGGTTTGCCAAGGCCTATGAGCCGGCGCTGCTCAGCGTCTCCGGCCTGGACATCGACCCGGCGGGTCGGATCGGCCCGGTGATCGAATTGCCGGATGCGCTTGCGGGACAATCCGGCCCAGGCGTTATCGTCATCGGAACCGGGGCCGACTATATCGCCGCCATCGTGAAGGCGGTACGTCGGGGCGGCGCCAGAGCGCCGATCATTTCCGCCGGTGGCGCTGGCCATGAAGGCTATTTGCAAAATTTTGTCGAGGAGCCGGAGGAAAAACAGAATCCCGGCTTTTTCTCCGAGAAACTCTACGCTTCGCCGCCGCTCATCTTTGATAGCGCCGGTACGGCGGCGCAGACCTTCGCCGCCACCTTTGCGGAGCTGGCGGGAACATCGCCGAGTTGGGTCGCAGCCGGCGCATACGACGCCGCCCGCATCTTGATCGATGCCTTGG
>Ga0310910_10001953_pt1 | contig 11508 bp, 8 predicted proteins | sample GREbulkMGHF172_FD_203448 | JGI IMG/M metagenome (GOLD analysis project Ga0310910, IMG submission 203448) | Lab enrichment of tropical soil microbial communities from Luquillo Experimental Forest, Puerto Rico - GRE.bulkMG.HF172 | ecosystem: Environmental > Terrestrial > Soil > Tropical forest >... | reverse complement strand
AAAGCCCGCGGCGGTTTCCCACCGGGGCTTCGGCACACTTTTCGATCGTGCCTAAAGTATACCCGAATCGTGTTACATGTCAAGTTACATTTTGTGTGAACGGCAAAATTTTCGCCCCGGGCGCGGAAGAAAGTTGCCCCGCGCCTGTAAACAACAGGAGAAATACAGGAGCGTGATCACCACGGAAGTCTGAGCGGGATTGCATCTTCCCGCGCCGCATCGGCCGCATACCCCAGGTCTAACAGCGCCGTCGCGTTCAACGTCCTGACAGCCCTGTAGAATTTCTGGCAGCTTCAGCGCGGCCGGCTTTTCGCCGGCCGCGGCGTTCGGTGCGCCAGCTGCAGCTCACTCTTCCTTATAGCCGTATTCCGGCACGTTGCCGGTGCTGCCGTAATACTTGTACGGCAGGAACTTGCCGGACATCGAAATCTTGACGCGATCGCCCTTTGGGTTGGGCAACCGCTCGATCTGCATGTCGAAATCGATCGCCGACATGATGCCGTCGCCGAATTCCTCCTCGATCAGCGCTTTCCAAGCCGGGCCGTTGACCATCACCAGCTCGTAGAAGCGATAGATCAGCGGATCGGTGGGCGGCATCGGGACATCGGCGCCGCGCATCGGCACTTCGTTGAGCAACGCCGTTTCCGCTTTCGAGAGGCCGAACAGATCGGCGGCCTTCGCGGCCTGCGGTCTGGTCAATTTCATCTGCCCAAGCAGCGCGCCGACCAGCAGGACTGGCGAATAGCCGCCGACCTGTTGGTGGATGTACTTCCAGCTCCATCCCTTCTCGCGTTTGATATCGAGAATTTTTTCCGTCAGATCGGCACGCGTCATCGATGTCTCCTTGCTCGCTCGGCTGATGGTTTCATGCCCGGCTTTGCCGCAGCGCTGCCAGTGCAGGCGTCGCGGACTCTGGCGCTTGTGCAGCGACGATCGGTTCCGGCGCGCCCGGCCGCACCATTGGAACGTGGCGACGATCGAAATGCTTGCCGTTCGTTTCCGCGGCGAAACTACGGCTCCGGCTGACCAGGAAATCGATGATGTGGTTGCGCACGCCGTAATAGAGCGGATGGCGGTGAACGTCTTTTCGCTCGCGGTTCTTCGGCAACGGATTTTCCACGATCTCCGCGAGCACGGCGTCCGGACCGTTGGTCATCAACACGACGCGGTCGGCGAGATAGATCGCCTCGTCGACGTCGTGGGTGATCATGAACACGGTCTGGCCGGTTTCCAGGCAGACGCGGCGCACCTCGTCCTGCAACGTGCCGCGCGTGAGCGCATCGAGCGCGGAGAACGGCTCGTCCATCAGCATGATTTTCGGCTCGATCGAAAGCGCACGCGCGATGCCGACCCGTTGCTTCATGCCGCCGGAGAGCTCTGCCGGCCGCTTGCGCTCGGCGCCGGTCAACCCGACCAAATCGATGAATTTCTGCGCGTGCGCATGAATCGCGTTTTTGCCGAGCGAGCGATATTTGGAGGCAACCGCATAGCTGACATTGCCCATGACGGTGAGCCAGGGCAGCAGCGCGTGGCCCTGAAAGATCACGGCGCGGTCGAGGCTCGGCCCCTCGATACCCTGGTTGTCGACGATGACGGCGCCAGACGACGGCGGCTCGAGCCCGGCGAGAATATTGAGTACGGTCGTCTTGCCGCAGCCGGAATGACCAATGATGCAAACGAATTCACCGCGCGCCATCGCGAGCCAAAGGTCCGCGAACACAGTCGTGCTGCCGCCGTCCGGCGCGGGAAAGCGCTTGCTGATGCCCTCGATGGAGATGAATTTGTCGGCGCCCGACACGGGTCACTCCGGAAACGTGACCAGGCGCGTCGCCCGCGCCAGCAATTGATCGAGCACCATGCCGACGACGCCGATCACCAGAATGGCGGTGATGACGTTGGTGATCGAGAGGTTGTTCCACTCGTTCCACACGAAATAGCCGATTCCGGTGCCGCCGACGAGCATCTCGGCGGCGACGATGACCAGCCAGGCGATGCCGATGGAAATCCGCATCCCCGTGAGAATCGTCGGCGCGGCCGCCGGCAGGATGATGGTAAAGGCGCGGCGAAACACGCCCACTTCGAGCGTGCGGGCGACGTCGAGCCATTCGCGCCGCACCGCGGCGACACCGAAGGCGGTATTGATCAGCATCGGCCAGAGCGAGCAGATGAAAATCACGAAGATCGACGACAGGCTCGAATCCTTGATCGTATAGAGCGCGAGCGGCATCCAGGCGAGCGGCGAAATCGGCTTGAGCACCTGAATGAATGGATCGAGCGCCCGGCTCATCAGCGGCGACATGCCGATGAGAAAGCCGATCGGGATCGCGACCGCGACCGCCATCAGATAACCGGTCATCACCCGCGCGATGGAGAATGCGAGCTGGATGCCGATCCCCTTGTCGTTCGAGCCGCGGTCGTAGAACGGATTGCGCAGGTGCTCCCAGATCTTTGCCGCCACCTCGCCGGGGCCGGGCATCGCCGACTTGCCCTGGCTGGCGGCGGCGCCGACCAGCTTGGCGTATTCCGGGTCCATGCGCACGGCCGGTCCGCTGCCGGCGGTGGCGAGGTGCCACACGCCCACGAACAAGCCGAACAGCAGCAGCGATACCAGCGCCGCGCGCAACGTGATTGCCATGTTCGTCTCCCGGCGAAACGGCGTCTATCGTTCGTCATGCCCGCGCTTGTCGCAGGCAGTCACCTTTGCTTGTTTGAAACACTGCACGACCGCGACAAGCCCGGCCATTACGGCGCCTTGCTCACGCACGCTTGATGGCGAAGCTGCGCACGTACTCGTCGGGCTTTGCCGGATCGAACTCCTTCCCCATGACCTTGAAGGTCTTCGAACTGCTTGCCGGGGGAGTAAGTCCAACCTCCTTCATCAGCTTGGCCGCGTCGGTGGCGAGATAGACCTGCTCGGCTACCGCCTTGTAGTCGACATCGCCCTTGATCTGTCCCCAGCGCTTCATTTGCGTGAGGATCCAGATCGCGAACGACTGCCAGGGGAACGGATCGAAATCGATGCGGTTGGGATCGCGTTTGATGCCGCCGAGTCCGTCCGCATAGGTCCCTGTGAGTATCTGCTCGAGCACGGTCTCGGGCTGATTGAGATAGTTTGCCGGCGCGATCGCGGCGGCGATTTGCTTGCGGTTCTCCGGCTTGTGCGCGAACGCGGTGGCGTCGATTATCGATTTGAGCAACGCCGCGTAGGTATTCGGCATGGTAGCGATGAATTCCTTCGATGCGGCGAAGGCGCAGCAGGGATGGCCGTCCCAAAGTTGCTTCGACAGAATATGGATGAAGCCTACGCCGTCGTAGACCGCGCGCTGGTTGAACGGGTCCGGCCCGAGATAGCCATCGATGTTGTCGGCGCGCAGGTTTGCCACCATCTCCGGCGGCGGCACCGCGCGAATTTGGATGTCGGTGTCGGGATCGAGGCCGTGCTCGGCGACATAGTAGCGCAGCAGATAATTGTGCATCGAATAGTCGAACGGCACCGCGAATTTAAAGCCCTTCCATTGCTTCGGGTCGTTCTTGTCCTTGTGTTTGATCGATAGCGTAATCGCCTGGCCGTTGATGTTCTCTACCGCGGGCATGGTGTAGGGAATCGGGTTCGAGCCGGCGCCCAGCGTGATCGCCAGCGGCATTGGCGAGAGCATGTGCGCCGCGTCGTATTCCTTGTTCAGCGTCTTGTCGCGGATCACCGCCCAGCCGGCGGTCTTGATCACCTCCACATTGAGGCCGTGCTTGCTGTAGAAGCCCATCGGATGCGCCATGATGATGGGCGTCGCGCAAGTGATCGGGATGAAGCCGACCTTGAGATCCTTCTTCTCGAGAGCGCCGCCTTGCGCGAATGCGTCGGTCGCAGTTTTGAGCGGAAACAATTGCGAGAGCGCGGCAAGCGCGGTCGTTGCACCGACTGATTTCAGAAATGCGCGGCGCGCGTTGTCTCTCGGAAACATCGCGCGTATGACGGCGGAAGCCACGACACCGCGATAGCGCTCCTGTTCGCTCTCGAGCGCCGCGCACTGCAAGGCCAGTTGCGCTTGAGCGTCGTGCTCTGGCTGGGTTGCATGTCGTCCGCAGCTGCAGCCCGAACGATTGAGCCGGCGTTGCGGATCAAATGGGTTATCGAAGGTGGACATGCGGGCATGCTCCATCGCGATGGCGGTGAAGCCCACCGACATCTGCCCGACGAGTTAGCAATGGACATGCCAAGCGATACCGCACGCTCAGGATGCGATTGTCATGTGCCGTCGCAGCGGTTTGCCCGAATCTTGGGCAAATGCCGAAGTTTCGAGCAGGACGAAATCGCAAAGGTGCTTGGCGGCGGTCCGCAATGCCGACATAGGCCAATTTGCGTGACGAACCGCGTGGCTGCCGTTTGGGCGCGGCTCGTGAAATCTATGCGACGGTGCGTCTGCCCGTCGCGTATCCCGACGCAGCCCAGCTCACCGATTTCGCATCTGCGCCAACTCGTTAGATGCAGTTCGGCTTGCGCACCGGTTCTGGCACGACCTTTGCGGAAACGCGGCGGGGCATCGGTTTGCACCGGGAGGTTGGCATGAAGCGTCGCGAATTCCTGAAATCGATGACTGCGCTCGCCGCGGGCGGCGCCCTGCCGGCACCGGCAATCTGGTCGCCCGCGCGGGCGCAAGCGCGCCAGGAGACGCTGCTCATCGTCTCGGAAAGCGGCCCCAACAATATTGACATCCACGGGGTCGGCACCAACGTGCCGGGCTACGAAGTGTCCTGGAATTGTTATGACCGGCTCATCAGCCACGAGATGAAGACGCTGGCCAATGGGGTGCAATATTACGAGCGCGACAAGTTCAAGATGGAGCTCGCCGACGATATGAAGGTCGGCGACATGTCGGTCACCTTCACCCTCAAGAAGAATGCAACCTTCCACGACGGCACCCCGGTCACCGCCAAGGACGTGAAATGGTCACTCGATCGCGCCGTCACGGTCGGCGGCTTTCCAACGTTTCAGATGGGAGCCGGATCGCTGACCAAGCCCGAGCAGTTCGTGGTGGTGGACGATCGAACCATCCGCGTCGACTTCCTGCGCAAGGATCGCCTGACCTTGCCCGACCTCGCGGTGATCGTGCCCTGCGTGCTCAATTCGGAGCTGGTCAAGAAGCACGCCAGCGAAAAAGATCCGTGGGGTCTCGAATATACGAAGCAGAACAGCGCCGGGAGCGGTGCGTACCGGGTGGTAAGTTGGAACGCGGGCACCGAGGTCGTCTTCGAACGCAACGACAAATGGGCCGGGGGCGCATTACCGAAAGTGCGCCGCATCATCTGGCGCATGGTACCGTCTGCCGGCAACCGGCGCGCGCTGCTCGAGCGCGGCGACGCAGACATTTCCTACGACCTGCCGAACAAGGATTTCGTCGAGCTCAAGGACAGCGGCAAGCTCAACATTGTGTCCACGCCGTACTCAAACGGAATTCAATACATCGGCATGAACGTAAAGAATCCGCCCTTCGACAATTTGAAGGTACGCCAAGCGGTCGCCTACGCACTTCCGTATCAAAAAATCATGGATGCCGTGTTGTTCGGCTTGGCCAAGCCGATGTTCGGCGCCGCGCCAGGCGCAGCGACTGAGGTCATCTGGCCGCAGCCCCACCATTACAATACCGAGATCGGCAAGGCGAAAGCGCTGCTCGTCGAGGCCGGATATCCCAACGGGTTCGAGACCACCCTTTCCTTCGATCTCGGCTTTGCCGGCGTCAACGAGCCGATCTGCGTGCTCACTCAGGAAAGCCTCGCCCAGATCGGGATAAAATGCACGATCAACAAGATTCCCGGCGCGACCTGGCGCACCGAGCTCAACAAGAAGGTATTGCCGCTCTACACCAACGTGTTCTCGGGTTGGCTCGATTATCCCGAATACTTCTTCATCTGGTGCTATCACGGCAAGAATTCGATCTTCAACACGATGAGCTATCAATCGAAGGAGATGGACGGATTCATCGATGCGGCTGTGACCGCCGCCGCGGAAGGCGATAAGACCTCCTATGCGAAAAATGTCAGAGAATTTGTCGATCTCGCCTTTGTCGACATTCCGCGCATTCCACTCTATCAGCCCTATGTAAACGTCGCGATGCAGAAGAACGTGTCGGGATACCAATACTGGTTTCACCGGCGGCTTGATTATCGCGCGTTGGCGAAGGGCTAAGTGCTGAAAGGCATGTCCGGCGCGCAGGCCCGGTCAGGCAGATCCTATCTCGGTATCTACACGATCCGGCATAAAGCCAAAGAGGCGCCATGCTGCGCATGATCTGCAAGCGCATGCTGATCGCCGTACCGAGCCTGATCGGCGTGGTAATCATCACGTTCCTGCTGACGCGCGCGCTGCCCGGCGATCCCGCGGCTTACTTCGCCGGACCTGCCGCGACGAAAGAGGCGATCGAGCAGATCCGGACAAAACTCGGCCTCGACCAGCCGCTCTATCGGCAATTCGTGCGCTACGTGAGCGATCTCGCCCGCGGCGATCTCGGCAATTCGCTCACCACCGGACAGCCGGTGGGCTACGAGATCAGGACGCGTCTTCCCGCCTCGGCTGAGCTCACCTTGCTCGGGCTTCTCCTCTCGATGCTGATCGCCGTGCCGCTCGGCATTCTCGCGGCGACGCGCCCCAATTCGCTGATCGATCATGCCTGTCGCGTGATCGCGACGGCCGGCGTGTCGTTGCCGGTATTCTTCACCGGGCTGATCCTGGTGTACGTGTTCTATTATCTGCTCGGCTGGGCGCCGCCGCCGCTGGGGCGGCTCGACGTGTTCTTCAGTCCGCCGCCACATATCACCGGCTTTTATCTCGTCGATAGCATGATCGCGGGCGACGGCGAGTTGTTCCTCGCCAGCCTCAAGCAGCTGATCCTGCCCGCGTTGACGCTGGGCATCTTCTCGCTCGCGCCGATCGCAAGGATGACGCGCGCTTCTATGCTCGCGGTACTTGCCTCCGACTTCGTGCGCACCGCGCGCGCGAGCGGACTTGCGCCGTTCACCGTCGTCATCACGTACGCATTCCGCAACGCCATGTTGCCGGTCGTGACCACGCTCGGCATGGTGTTCTCGTTTCTGCTCGGCGCCAACGTGCTGGTGGAGAAAGTGTTTGCCTGGCCCGGCATCGGGTCGTTCGCGGTGGAGGCGTTGATCGCATCGGATTTCGCGCCGCTGCAGGGCTTCGTGCTCACCATGGCGGTGATGTACGTGGCGCTCAATCTTATGATCGATATTCTCTATGGCGCGATCGACCCGCGCGTGCGGATCGAGGCATGACCAATCTGGCGCTGCCGCGGGAAGACGGGGCGCCGAGCAGCGGGCTCGGGGCGGCGCTGCGCCATGCCCGCTACATCCTGCGTGACAACGCGGTCACCGGCTTTGCGTTCGCGCTGTTCGTTTTGATCGTGCTTGCGGCATTGTTCGGACCCTATCTCGTTCCTTACGACCCGTTGGCGAGCGACACCGCGGCCGCGCTGAAGCCGCCGTCGCTCGCGCACTGGTTCGGGACCGATCAGCTCGGCCGCGATGTGTTCAGCCGCGTAATCGTGGCGACGCGGCTCGATTTCCTCATCGCCGTCACCTCGGTCGCGCTGGTCTTCTTCATGGGCGGGCTTGCCGGGGTTGCTGCCGGGTTCTTCGGCGGCTGGACCGATCGGATCGTCGGCCGCGTCGCCGATACCGTCATGGCGTTCCCGCTGTTCGTTCTCGCAATGGGCATCGTCGCGGCGCTCGGCAATACCGTGCAGAACATCATTCTGGCGACCGCGATCGTGAATTTCCCGCTCTATGCGCGCGTCGCCCGCGCCGAGGCCAATGTGCGCCGCGAAGCGGGCTTCGTGCAGGCGGCGCGGCTCTCCGGCAACGGCGAGGTTCGTATCCTGCTCGGGCAGATCCTGCCCAACATCATGCCGATCATGGTGGTGCAGATGTCGCTGACCATGGGCTACGCGATCCTCAATGCCGCCGGTCTCTCCTTCATCGGCCTCGGCGTGCGCCCGCCCACCGCGGAATGGGGCATCATGGTCGCTGAGGGCGCGGCGTTCATGGTTTCCGGCGAATGGTGGATCGCATTCTTTCCCGGTGCAGCGCTGATGATCGCGGTGTTCTGCTTCAATCTACTGGGCGATGGCCTGCGCGACATCGTCGACCCGCAACGGCGGACGTGAGGTTGGCGATGGTGGAAGCCGTGCCGCTGCTCGACGTGCGCGACCTCACAGTCGAATTTTCTACCCGGCGTGGTGTCGTACGTGCGGTGGAGCGTGTCGACGTCAGCATTGCCAAGGGCGAGACAGTCGGCATCGTCGGCGAATCCGGCTCCGGCAAATCGGTGACCTCCTATGCGGTGATGCGGATTCTCGATCGTGCGGGAAAAATCGTCGAAGGCGCGGTGCATTTCACCGGCCTCGACCTGAGCGCGGCCAGCGAGGATGAAATGCGCGACCTGCGCGGCCGCGAAATATCGATGATCTTTCAGAACCCGCGCGCCGCGCTCAACCCGATCCGCAAGGTCGGCCGGCAGATCGAAGACGTGCTCAAACAGCACGCGCAGGTGGATTCCGCGGCACTCGCTGACAAAGCCGTGGAAATGCTCGATCAGGTGCGCATCGCCCGGCCGCGCGAGCGCTATCATTCCTATCCATTCGAGCTTTCCGGCGGCATGTGCCAGCGCGTGGTCATCGCGCTGGCGCTCGCCTGCCGTCCGCAGCTGCTCATCGCCGACGAGCCGACCACCGGCCTCGATGTCACCACCCAGAAGGCGGTGATGGACCTCATCGTCGAGCTTACGCGTCAGCGTGGCATGTCGACGATCCTCATCACCCACGATCTCGGCCTCGCCGCCACCTATTGCGACCGCTTGGTGGTGATGGAGAAGGGCCGCGTGGTGGAGACCGCGAGCTCACGCGAGATTTTTATCGCGCCGGCGCATCCCTACACCCGCAAGCTGATGCGTGCGACGCCGCGTCCTGGCGCGTCGTTGCGCGACCTGCTGCCAGAGGATAATCCCGCCGCCGCGCGCATGGCTGATTTGGAAGTCGCAACCAATGGCAAAGCAGGGATGCCGTTGCTCGTCGTGGACAAGCTGGTGAAGGAATACCCGCGCAAGGGCCGCGGTCTGGGCAGCTTCTTTCAACGCAAGCCCACGCCCGAACCAGACACCTTCCGCGCGGTCGACGGCATCAGCTTCGCGGTGAACCGCGGCGAGAGCGTCGGACTCGTAGGCGAATCCGGCTGCGGCAAATCGACGACTTCGACAATGATCATGCGCCTCATCGAGATGACCGAAGGCGTCATCACTTTCGACGGCGAGGACATCGGCGCCATCTCGCCGCAGCGGTTCGCCCGGCTGCCGCTGCGCAAGCGCATCCAGATGGTGTTCCAGGATCCGACCGACAGCCTCAATCCGCGCTTCACCGCCGTGCGCGCGATCGCCGATCCGATTTTGCGCCTCGGCGACGCAATGGAACGCAAGGCGGTGCGAGCACGCTGCGAGGCCCTTGCGCGCCAGGTCGGCTTGCCCGTCGATCTTCTCGACCGGTTTCCCCATCAGCTTTCCGGCGGTCAGAAGGCGCGCGTGGGCATCGCCCGGGCGATCGCGCTTAACCCCGATCTGATCGTTCTCGACGAACCCACCGCGGCGCTTGACGTGTCGGTGCAGGCGGTCGTGCTCAATCTGTTGCAGGAGCTCAAACAATCCCTGGGAATGAGCTATCTGTTCGTGTCCCACGATCTCAACGTGGTGCGGCTGCTCTGCGATCGCGTTATCGTCATGCGGGCAGGCCGCATCGTCGAGCAGGGGCCCACCGAGCACGTGCTGGTTTCTCCGCAGGCGCAATATACGCGCGACCTCATTGCCGCCATTCCGCATCCGAGATTCGGGCGCTGATCATAGCGATCGGACCCGCGGCCCGCCGACGATGGAAGAGAGAAAGGCAACTGGTGCGTGGCCGCCACGCCGTTGCGGTTCGTAATCACGCAGTTTCTTTCTCCCGCTGCACGAACGCGCGCCAACCGCCGAACGCGGAGATGTCGCGCGCGCCGGCCGTGGCCTGCGCCTCCACCAAAAATCCTTTCACGCTGCGGCCATCGCTCAGCGTGAGCGTGCCGATTGCGAGCGGCGGCGGCACCGCGGCAACGAAGCGACCGAATTCGTCGACCGCCATCGCCCAGATTTCCACCTCGATGGCAGCGCCGCCATCATGTGCGACGCGCAGCAATCCCGGTTTCGCCGGTGCGCTGCCGATCAGAGCGAACAGCCGATAATGCGGTGCCGTGGCAGTCGTTTCCAGAAGCCGCGCGCCGCGCGATCTTAGCTCGCGATTGAGCGGCATGCCCGAGAGGTGCGCACCAACTACCGCAATCGCCACTTCTCCTGCATGCGGCACGTTCGGCACAGCCGCGAGCGGCGGCTGCGGCCGCCTGGTCGCGCCGAGCGGCAGCCCCGTGTCGGCATGAAACACGCGACCGATGGAAGCGAGGAATGCATCTTCACCCGCAGGCGCCATAAGCGTAATGCCAAACGGCGTCCCGTCCGGGCGCATCGACGCCGGCACCGCGAGCGCGCAGAGTTCGAGCAGATTGGCAAAGTTGGTATAGGTGCCGAGCCGGCTGTTGAGCGCGATTGGATCGGCAAGCACCGCGTCGATCGTGTAGACGGCCGGCACGGTGGGAAGCGCGAGCGCATCGAGCTCGCGGAACGTTTCCTTGCAGACCCGGCGCAGCTCCTCGAGTTCATAGAATGCCGCAAATGTATCGATTGCGCTTGCGTCCGAGCCGCCGAGAATGATCTCGCGGGTCACGGGATGCATGGCTTCCGGCGCCGACGCGATCACGGAACGGGCCGCCAGATACCGTTCCGCCACCCACGGCCCTTCATAAAGCAGACGTGCGGCCCGATAGAACGGCTCGAAGTCGATCTCGACGATCGCGGCGCCGAGACGCGCCAGCCGGCTTAGCGCCACCTCATAAACCGCTTGCGAAGCGGCATCGCCGAAGAAAAGGCGCTGCGCCGACTTCGGGACACCGAGCCGCGCGTTCGGCATGGCGCCGATGTGCCCAGGCGGACGCTCGCGCGAGTAAGGATCGGCCACATCGAGACCCGCCAGTAGCGACAGCGCGGCAAAAGCATCGTCGACTGTGAGCGCCAGCACCGATACGCAGTCGACCGTGCGGCACGCCGGTACCACGCCGGCGTTGGAGATCAGGCCAAGGCTCGGCTTGAGACCCACGATATTGGTGAGTGCCGCCGGGACCCGGCCGGAGCCGGCCGTGTCGGTGCCGAGCGCGAGCGGAACGAGGCCGGCGGCAACCGCGACCGCCGAGCCTGAGCTCGAGCCGCCCGGGATCAGCGCCGGATTGAACGGATTGCGCGGAATGCCGTAGGGCGTGCGCACACCGACCAGGCCGGTCGCAAACTGGTCGAGATTGGTCTTGCCAATGACGATGGCGCCGGCAGTTCTGAGGCGGGCGACGCAGGTCGCGTCGGCCGTCGCCTGATAACCA
>Ga0310910_10001948_pt1 | contig 11514 bp, 10 predicted proteins | sample GREbulkMGHF172_FD_203448 | JGI IMG/M metagenome (GOLD analysis project Ga0310910, IMG submission 203448) | Lab enrichment of tropical soil microbial communities from Luquillo Experimental Forest, Puerto Rico - GRE.bulkMG.HF172 | ecosystem: Environmental > Terrestrial > Soil > Tropical forest >... | reverse complement strand
AGCGGGGAATACGCCAGTCTCAAAAAGCTGAGGCGTTTCCCATCGGCGGACAAATTGATGCGGACCTTCTCATCGGGGCCCGAGGTGAGCCGGACCGGTTCTCCGAAGGGCTTGTAGGTGCGAATGTCGATTTTTTGCGCCCAAAGATTGGAGTCCGAGCCGTTCGGCGGCGGTTCCTGGAGCGAGTAGATGATGCGGTCGTCCGGAGTCCAAACCAGGGCATTCCAGAGCCGGGAATTGCTGAGGATGACGTCCGTCATACCGCTGCCCGGGTCGCACATTTCAATGGAAACTTCGCCGTTGTCCACGGTTGGCTTATAAACGTAACGCAAATAAACGATGCGCCGGCTGTCACGAGACCAGATAACGGAACCGTAGTCTCCACCTTCACCCGCAATGAGCCGCCGGGGATGATCTCCGTCGGCATCCATAAGCCACAATTCCTGATGGTAGTAGTCGCCGCGTGTGAAAGCGATCTGCTTGCCGTCGGAAGAGATGGCGCCTTGCTCTGAATCGTCCATCAACTTGCGAGCGGGTCCTCCCAAGACGGAGAGCGACCACAGGCTGGGCTTGCGCTCCGGCCATTCTCGACGCGTCGCGAGGATGCGAGTGCCGTCGGGAAACCAGCTCACATCGCGTGTTTTCAGGTCATCCGGTTCGACGATGGCATGCGTTTCTCCGGAACCGAGAACTCGGAGGAATAGGCCCGTCTTATCGGCAAAGGCCATGTACCTGCCGTCAGGCGACAAGGCAGCGCTGCTGATGGGGTCGTTCCTCGGATTTCCCGTTAGGCGGCGCTCCGCGGGTCGTAAGGCGGCGGCGGACCTGTGGCCGATATGCCATCCTGCGCTCATGCCGATCGCGAGCACTGCGCCTGCCGCAGCAAGAACCAGTCCGTAGTTCCTGGTGCTCGACAGGGTTACGACCGGAGCCGGTACCTGCAGCTGGGGAGTTTCGACCGGAGCAATGAAGCGATATCCCCGCCGCGCGAGGGTCTCGATAAAGCGCGGATTCTCGGCCGAGTCGCCCAAGGCATCCCGAAGCCGTTTGATGGCCGCATTTAAACCATGATCAAAATCCACGAAGGTATCAGCAGGCCAGAGCCGGGCTCGCAGTTCTTCGCGGGTGACGACCTCTCCCGGTTTTTGGAGAAGCAAGCTGAGGATTTGGAAGGGCTGCTCCTGGAGACGGATTTTGGAGCCGCTTCGAGAGAGCTCCCCGCTTCGCAAATCAGCTTCGAACAGGCCGAAGCGGACGGTTGAGCGATCGCCGTTTTCGAGCATGCCGATTCCCCTTCGACGAGCTCCATCGCTAAATACGCTTTTGCTCGCTCAGATGTTTCCCGCTCTCGCTCGTTACCTGCCCCTCTATCTCTCTGATACAGGAAGGGTTGAGGCGTTATCTACGGATGAGCCGCTCGTCATGCAACTACAAGGGATTCTGGGGCTGCGATTCGTGCTGCGACATCGAGGTGCACCGGCGAAGCGACGGGAAGCATGTCTTCATCGCGACGGAAGCGCCAGAGAATCGCGGCACTTCGGTCACCAACTTCGCGGAGCAGCTTGCCACGGCAATGCGTCGGCAGCACGGGATGAAGCCCGAGGACGTGATCTGGATTGAACACTACCCAGAGGCAAAGGATCGTCGGAAGGAGAGCTTCGATCTGGTCCGTTTCGCCGTTGTAGGAGACACCTTCCGCACTCCAGTTTGGACCAGGATCACGGAACAAGCTGTGGATGAGCTCATGGCCGGCAAGCGAAATGTCGAGGATTTGATCCCCATCCCCTCAAAAAACCTATCGCAGGGTCTAAGGGGCTTGGACGCTAGCTCTATTGAGCGGCCGCCGGCGGGAAGGACGTCCAGAACACAGCCATGTTGAAGGATGCGGGCTGCGCAGCGCGGAGCGGGAGACCCTGATGTTGAATGCACAAATAGAGTTTACGATTGGAGGGGCAGCGGCGGCCTTCTGTGCATATCACATACCGAGGGTGGAAATGTGACGGCTGGCATCATGTATTCTGATTTATCGTTCGATCCACAAAATCTTTCTATTGAAAAGGCCCTCGACGATGAAGTGGATCGCTTCATTCCAAAACCCATCCCATTATCGAACTCAACCGCGTCGATTATTAATCAAGACCAGTCATTTGCGGCGCTAAAGCCAATACCAGCCAGGGAAGTAACGGCGAAAGGCATCGTCAATGGAGCTCCCACAAAACTTTGCGCTCGGGCGGGCGTACCGGGGGAAGCGCCTGTGGGTGCTAGTCGTGGTGGTCGCTGATGTGACTGGTCATACCCAAAAAGAGTGCGACGCCTTCTTTGATAGAATAATCATAAAGTAAAAACAGATAACGACTCCCATTAAACGAAGGTCGGATTGAAAGGAATTGCGACCTGCCCAGACGTTCTTTGGCGACAAACTAAACACTAGCTCCTGAGAAACGAGGCAATCGCCGAAGTCGATTTCGGCGCATTGAACTTACCGATTTCCGAACAAATAAGGGGTCGAGGCAACTGCCATGCAGTTTCAGAGGATATGTAGCTATTTAGATCGTCTGGCTTTGGTTTGCCTGTTTGCTATGACCGAGGCTTTCCTTCTGGGAGACCGACGCGGCTCACGAGGTCTTGAAAGCGCGGATCCGTGCGAATTCCATCAAATACGGGATCCACGTTGAGGTCGATCATTATATCGGCGCGCTCTTGATACCCCTTCTCAAGCCATTGCAAAGCACACGTTTTATCACCAAGTCTCACACACGCCCCCGCGACAAGGACCGGGTGTGCGTAGCCTGATTTCGCGGTCCTTTGATAGTCTTCGAGACTCGCTTGCCAGAAGCCGGTAACACCCGATCTGGCCAAACCCTCTTGCAGTCTCTTGACCCTTTGCCGGGGCGAGCCAGAGAGTACTTCAAATCTTAAGTATTCCTCAGCAGCTTCCCGCTGTTTACCGAGCTGCTCGTAGTTCACGGCGAGCGCCCAGCGACCCCAGCTGTAATTCGGGCTGATGGCAACCATCTTATGCGCCAACTCCAGGGCATCGTCATATCGGTGGGCGAGATAGAAAACCCACACTGGATAATCCAAGCCTGAGTAAGGTTCGAGCTCTACTGCTCGCCTCGCCTGCAGGAGGGCCTCATCGGTTCGGCCCAACACGACCAACTCTTGCGCGTAGATACCGCGTGTAAGCGCTGAGTTCGGATTCAATTCCAAGGCTCGTTTAAACTCCCCCTCGGCTTCGACGAAGTTCCAGTCGTAGTTGAGGTCGATGTAGGCCAACGCCATATGCGCAGCAGCGAGGGAATCGTCGAGGGCCACAGCTTTCAGCGCTGCTTCCCGGGCCTTCGGCATGTTCTGTCGCGGTCCCGGATCGCCCGGATACCAAACCGCATAGACCATCGCCAGCACGCCGTATGCGTCCGCGAAATTGGGATCTTTCTTTACGGCCTGTTGCAGGTAATCGCGGGCCGTTTCCTTCGCGCCACCACCGGCCGATCTCAGAGCGTATAGTCCGCGAAAATACAGGTCCTGAGCTTCTGGGTTGACTGAGCCGCCGCCGCGAGAAACAGTACCGTCATGCGGCGACAATGCGACTCGAATCTCTCGCGCAACCGATTCGGCCACGCGCTGTTGCCCGCCTAGTATGTCTCCGTTTTCGCTATCGTAGGTTTCCGCCCATAAATGCCTTTCGGGCCGAGCCTGGATTAAATTCACGGTGATGCGCACATGGTTTCCCGAACGCAGCACGGTCCCCTCAATCACTGCATCCACGTTTAAATCCCGGGCGATTTCCGGAACCGTTTTCTTGGTGCCTTTGTATTGAATCGCTGAAGTCCGCGAAATCACTCTGAGGGCGCTGAATTTACCGAGGTCGTTTGTCAACGCCTCTGTCAAACCGTCGGAGAAATAGTCTTGCTCTGGGTCCCTGGAAAGATTTGCCAAAGGCAGAATTGCCAGAGATCGAATCTGGGTCGTGCTCTGGAGTGCCATGCGGCGGTCGTGGGACACTTTCCAGCCGATCGCGGCGATCGCTAGTACCATTACGGAAATCGCGGCGAGGGCGAGCCTCATCCGCCGAATGCTCGCTAGGGTTGCGGCGGCGGGCTGCCGTACATGAACTGGACTGGTCGGTTGCAGAACGGACCCGCCTGTCGACCGCAGCACTTCCACGTTCGGCAACTGGCGCACGGCACCCACGAACCGGTAGCCTCTCTTGGGAACCGTTTCAATGTACTGCGGATTTTCGCCAAGCGCTTTCCGCAAGTGGAAAATGTTACTAGAGAGATTCCCTTCCTCGACAAAAGAGTCGGGCCAGAGCAATCTGATCAGTTCATCCTTTTCGAGCAGGTGTCCGCTGTTCTGGACCAGCACGTGCAGCATGTCGAATGCTTTTGGCGTGAGGGCCACAACCTCGTTCCCACGCAATAACTTACGCTCCTTCGGGTCTAGGCGGAACGGACCGAATTCGTAAAGCACCAACCCGTCCGGGTTCCCTTCCTCCCTGGCGGCAGCCAGAGAGTCGCTGGTATTTCTTGCGCCTTCCCGTCGGCCAATTTCGCGGCTCATGACCGCCTCCAGACCGTTGTGAGAATTCTTCCAGAATTTTCTAAGACCGCCGAGAGGACTTCGAGGACTGTCTACAGTTTACTATGCGCGGAAACCAGTCGGAAAGGTCGCTTTGCAGACTGCTTGCCGATACTCGGTTGCTTTGCTTTTGGCTGTTGCCTTGGGGTTCCGCGTTTCTCCGGAGCCATCAAACCCGACAGAGATCCCGTTGCGTTTGAGCCGTGCCTTCGGCTTGATGCTGGTTACGGCCGAAATCAACGGCAAGCCTGCCGTTTTGATCGTAGACACCGGTTCGAACCACACTGCCATCAGTTCCAGGTTTGTTGATGTCGCCAGCCCCAGGTTGAGGGATACAGTCTCCACTGAGAAGGGTTCTAGTTATTCTGGCAGAGGTGTCTTCACAAAGGCCTCGCTGAAACTTGGGCCCATACTTTGGCGGGATCATCGAGTCCTCGCCATGGACATGAAGGAAATTTCCAAAAGTTTTGGAGAGAACATAGACGGATTGCTGGGTATGGATTTTTTGAACGAATTTGAAATGGTGGTCGTCGATCTGAAACAGCACAAATTGATTCTCACGCAATGAAACGGTCCACACGCAGACTCAGCAAAAACTTACGTAATTATCGACATAAGTCCCGGAAAACAAGGTGGTCTCAATGGGTGGACGCAACACTCAACTCGGACCCAATTTGCGGTGAAAACAAAGGCTAAAACCGCTGGCAAAGGTTAAGTCAAAAAGAACACTGCCCTGGCTAGGTTTCGATCGAGTACGGCCACACAGATGGGTTCTGTCGGGGAACCATTCTCGAATCAAAGCATTGGATGGTGTTGCATCCACCGTTTGAACCGGCACGACTTACCAGGCGTTAGCGGCTTTCTAAGCTTTGTTGGGCGTGACAATCTGTTTGAATCATCGAGGCACTGCGAAACCACTTTGCAATACCGAGACTATTAAATCGAACGCAGAGCCTTGATGGGATCAACTGAGCAGGCGCGCAGTGCAGGGAACGCGGACGCGAGAAGCGCTATCAGCATCATCAGGATTACAGCTCCCGAGTAGGCAAATGGGTCCGTCGCGCTTACGCCAAACAGGAAGGGGCTAATCACTCGCGACATGGCAAAAGAACCCACAACACCGAGGCCGCATCCGAGCAGGACCAGCTTCGCGCCGGAAAGGAGCATTAATGTCACGATATCAGCGCGATGAGCTCCAAGCGTCATGCGAATCGCGATCTCCTGCACGCGCTGCGACGCAGAAAAAGCCATCACCGCATAAATCCCAATGACCGTTAGTAACAGCGCGCCTCCCGCAAAAGCCGTTATCAGCTCCGTGTTGAAGTGCCGCGGGGCCTCGACTTCGGAGATCGCCTCAGCGAGAGGTCGCACTTCCTGCAGCGCTAATTGCGAATCGATTTCCGCGACCGTCGAACGCAATGTCTGGATCATATGCTCAGCATCGATCCTCGACCTCATAGTGATGTAACCGCCCGCAGGACCGCTAAGATTTCCGGGAGGGCCCGAACCGTAAAGCGTGGCCGGCTGGTCAAGCGGCGTGTACCACTGGTCCGCGTCAGGCTTATCGCGAGGCACTTTCGTATCGGCGACAACTCCGACGACAGTTGCCCATGGAAGCCCCTTTGCTGGGTTGCCGGCGTGCATACGCTTGCCTAGAGCGCTCTGGCCAGGCCAGCAATCCCGGGCCATCGATTTATTTACAATCACTACGAGCGGTGCATCAGAATCGTCGTGCACTGTAAAGCTTCGGCCCTCAAGCAGAGGGATGCCCATGGAACTGAAGTAGTCGCCGTAGACACTTGTAAAAGCCGCGAATTTCAGCGTCCAGTTCTCCGCGGACACGCCTTCAACGGTATACGCGGTTAATGGAAAAAAGTTTGATACAGCAACAGCGTTGCTAATGGCTACGGCAGTCACCCCCGGCTTGCTCGACAATTGGTCCACAACCGCGCGGTTAAAATTCGCGACAGAAGTCGCGGTGGGATATTGCCGAATCGGAAGTTGATACCCTGCGACCAAAGCGTGATCCGGGCGGAGCCCAGGGTCCACTTCCTGCATCTTTTGTAGGCTGTGCAGAAACATTCCGGACACAGTGAGCAGCACAAGCGCGATGGCAACCTCTGAAACCACCAGGCAAGAACGTAGCCAACTATGGCTCTTACTGTCGCTCGCTGCTTGCGCGCACTCTTTGAGGCTTTCCACCAAGTTGGTTCGCAAAGCGGCGAAGGCGGGCGCGAGACTACACAGAACGCCACTCCCGACCGCGATAAAAAGGGCAAAACTCGCGACCAATGGGTTCAGTGAGACCGAATTAAGGCGTGGCATAGAGTCTGGGACCAGGTGCAGAGCCGTACGGATGGCGATTGCCGCAAACGCTAAACCCATCACGCCGCCCGCAACACTCAGCAGTACGCCTTCCACTGCAGATTCGCAGATGATTCTTGTGGAACTCGCCCCGATCGCAGCACGAACTGCATATTCCCGGCGCCGACGAATTGCCCTGACGAGCATCAAGCTGGAAACATTCACGCAAGCTACCAACAGCACGACCGCGACTGCGAGAAACAGCATCCGCAACACAGGGCGCGCGTCTGCGACTACTGTTTCGCGCAACTGCCGAACATCGCCTTGTATATGGATCGCCGACATACTGGCGGGAAAGCCGTGCATGATCTGGTGCGCCACGCGGTTTGCATCCTGAGCGCCTTGCGAAAGGGTCACGCCATCCTTCAGGCGGCCGATCATCTGGAATCCCCAAAAGCCGGTCTGTTGGTCCGAGAGTTCGTCGGATGTCAGACTCAAAGGCACCCAGACCTGCGCTTGACCGAGGCGTCCGAGTTCCAAAGGAAATTCAAAATCTCGCGGCATCACGCCTACAACGGAATAGGGCTTGCGGTCTAGGATCATCGTGCTCCCGAGAACACCGGGATCACGATGGTAGCGGTTGCTCCACAGGGCATAGCTGATCACGGCAACCGATCGTCGCGTGTCCTCTTCCTGCCGCGTAAAAACACGGCCTAAGATGGGTTCAACGCCAAGGGTTGGAAACATCGCAGAATTTAGGCGCGCAGCGCGGATTTCTTCTGGCTGTGCTTCTCCAGATAACTCAAAAGTGGCAGTAATGCAACCACCTAGAGAAGAAAACGCCTCTGTGGCGTTGGTGTACGTTGCGATTTCCCGTGCCCGGACGGACATGCCGGGGCGGCCTCCCAGATGATCCCCTAACAAGACCAGCCGATCAGAGTCTTTGAAAGGCAGCGGGCGAAGCATGACGGCTTCCACTAGAGAGAAGGTGGCAGTAGTTGCACCGATGCCTAGCGCCAGTGCCAAAACAGCAGCGATGGTGAATCCTGGCGCTTTGCTCAGTTGACGAAATGCGAAGCGGAGATTCTGTGTGAGACCATGCATACGTCCTCCCGGCTTTTTTCATCTTTGAAGGTGCGAATCGCCATTAGAGAAATTGTAGGCTTCTTTTGGCAATGGGCAAACGGACGACCCGGTCGGACGCCGCGCGAAATCACCCAGCGTCAGAGAATCCGAGCCACTGCCAGCCACGCTTTCATTTTGCGTCGTCATTAGCCGACCGGCTTTCCGAGAAGAATGCCTGTGATATTGCCGGCCGGATCGGCAAACATAGCCAACTTAGGGCCGCCCGGCACCTGGCTCGGAGGCAGGATTGTCTTGCCACCGAGTTTCTCCGCCTTGGCCAGCGCGGCATCCAAGTCTTGAACCTGGACATACACCGAAACGCGGTTCCGGCTGTCTTGACTGGCACCCACGCCACCGTTAATGCCTGCTGCACCGCCAGTGTCGACCATGCCGTACTTCATCGGGTTGTTACTATCGATCTTCCAGCCAAATAGTTCTCCGTAAAATTTCTCTAATTGATTCCCATTTCCGCCCATGATCTCAAAACGGACGACTGGTGCTCCCATGGCTCTCCCCTCCTATCTCTGCATCACGTGTCGTTGCCCTTGCACTTTGGAAGTACAACCGCGATGCGACATCTCAGGGAGCGAATATAACTTCCGCTGAGGAAGTGGTCTTGTATAAAAACGACAATTGTTTCTGCCTTAGAATAATTTTGGCGGGCGTTTCTCCGATGAAGCGTTTGAGGGATCGCGTGAGGTGTGCCTGGTCGAAATATCCTAGACGGCTGACTACATCAAGAATGGAAACTCCCTCCCTGAGCAAGATTGTTGCGTATCGGGCTCGTTCAATCTGCCTAAACGTAGCGTACGTGATGCCCGTGGATCGCAGGAAACGGCGTTGTAGGGAGCGCAGGGATAGCTCTCCCGGCCGCCGCTGCAAGGTGTCTTCGACGATGGGATCGCGCGAGAGCATGCCGGACTTGGCAAGGTGCCCGACGAAAGTCTCGGCATTGTCAAAGCTTGCGTACTCTACTGCCGAACCATTTAGCCAAAAGGAACGACCAGTGGCGGGTAGAAGCGTCACATCTTTGTGATCTCGCAGGCTACCGGGGAGAAATCGTTGCATGAAGGTGCCGGGTTTGAAGCGGATACCGACCCACTGGCCTTCTGCAGGACAATCGATGACGGTCGCTGCGGTCTCTGGTCCACGGAGCGTGAGAAAGCTGTTTCCTCCCAATCGCGTGATCGCCATCTCGAAACTGGTGGCGGCGACCGAGAGGAAAGCGTCCGCACGATCGCTGTGGCAGCGCCAGACCCTTTCAACAAGCGGATGATCGGAGGCTCTTTCTTCGAAACGGATGAACTCGCTCTTATCTCCTATCGTTTCATTCAAACTTGCCGCTGCGGTCATTCGCACCTCTCGCCTTCGCCGTATTCCCGAAATTGTACCAATCCAGGTTCCTCTGTCGCACAACAAGTGAAATTAGATGCAAAGAGCAAAAAGGGAGGACTCTATGTGAGAGCGATCCTGGATTGTCGGCCACTCGGAAATTGAGATCGGCATGATCGTATTCGTGTCTCCTTACTTCATCTTCCTCCAAGTGATTGCCCAGCTTTCAACTCCGGGTTGGTTTGTAGCTTTGCCTGAAAAAGTGAGTAATCCCCCATCGAATCTGTAGGGCCGCTCTTGCTTGGTTCCCGCGTAGTTTGGCATCCACGCGACTTCTGGGTAGTGGTAGATCGCGTGGCTGGCTACATCAATTTCATAGCGCCCGCAGTAGGCAAAGAAGCCCTCAATTGCACGCAACTTTTCTGCATCTGTCGGCTTGTCCCTGTCGCTCCATTGTGGACGGTCAGGATTCATACCGGCTGCACACATGTGGCCATCACTTGTGTACATGAGGTAACCCTTGCCATTCGGGCCAATGTCTTGGTATGGCCGTTTCGATCCATCAGTCATGTGCTCCTCTGCCGAGACGAGTTCCCAAGTTCCGATAATGTGTGCGCGGACGCTGCTGACGTTGTCTTGGTCCCCGCGGGCAGCCACTCGGAGGCAAACCACCGTCAATAATGAACCAGCAACCAAAGCTGAAGCTCGTCGAATCATCTTTGCTCCTTGGTACTCAAGCCTGGCCACTTTAATCCTCAGACTTGCTTTCGGCCAGCGCAAGAAATGACCTGCTGACCAGGAGTCTAGGGAGCCGACTGATAGAATCTATGACTGCTGAAAAACTCACTTCAACGCAGTTCCGCGAACAATGCCGCTACCTCAGAGGTTCTATGGATAGAAGTTACCCTGCAGTTCATTTCCGCTTACTATTAGCGCTACTGGAAAGGCACACGACGGCGACGGCAGAGACCGCAAACAACATCAATACGATCCGGTCGGCGGCATTACCGATTGCGAAAGTTCCGTAGGGCTCGAACAAGAATGCGGCGAAAACCAAGCCTCCCATCAAGGCGACAAGCAGGCTCACCAAGCGTCCCCAGAAGTGACCGACCGAAATGACCAGCAGCAGGAACATTGCCGGCGCCGCTGGTTTTAGGGAGCCTCCTCGGAAGAAAAGGGAGAGGGCAAGAGCCATTCCGCCACAAAGCAAGATCAGCAGCGGCAACTCTGCTCTTGAGCGCGCCCGGACACGCGTCGGCGTGAAATACACCTTTTTGGAGCCAAGGCCAAGCACAATTGGCAAGCACGGTCCTATTTCCTGCGAATTGGTTCCTTGCGCGCCCTCAATGAAAATGTCAAGAAAATGTCAAGAAAATATGAAGAAAACCTCAAGGGCATCCAAAAACAGAAACGAGATGCGCCTTGGTCCTGGCCCTCAAACGCCAGGCCTGAATTGGGGTAGTGTGGTCGCCGATCGCCGGATGCCCGCCCTCTCAATGTGAAAACACGGCTGGCCTTTGCGGATCCTGATGCAGTGTGAAGCTTCCTCTTGCCCGGCTGACCTCAAACCTCGTGCCATTCGGAGCCGCCAGCAGCGTGGTCTTGAACTCCGAGACGCGCATCCGCATGGCAATCATGATCGAACCCTGGTCGTGTGGAGAGCTTGCGAGCGAGAAGGTCCGCGCTATATCCGTGCTCCCGACGAGCGGGTTTGCAAGAACAAAATCGGAGTTCTGCCCGGGACGAAATTCGTACTGGCAACCGTCGGTCAAGAGCTAGAACGCCATGGTATCTCTTGCAATTCTCTCCCGGTCCATCAGCTCCATTTGGATGGCCATGATTTATCCTTCCCCGATCCGTTGGTAGCGTGGGTGGGCTGGTGGCCTTGAGGACTGAGAGACTCGATTCAGCCCATGGATACTGATTAAGGGAGTCGAAGCGTCTGGAACAAACTTCTCAGGGATTTTCACCTCGAAGGTGCGTTGTTCGGATACGATGACGGGCATGCGCAAAATCGAGAAGCCTTCCCCAACCGAATCCCCTTTGTTATTCGAAGTCGATCCCCAGCCAGCCGAAGAGATGCTGACCGCGCTGGGAGGCCTGCCCTTGGTGGTGCAAGCCTTTCGTTCTCTGGGATTGCCGGGGAGTGTGAAGCAACACGTGGTGGTGAAA
>Ga0310910_10001944_pt1 | contig 11520 bp, 15 predicted proteins | sample GREbulkMGHF172_FD_203448 | JGI IMG/M metagenome (GOLD analysis project Ga0310910, IMG submission 203448) | Lab enrichment of tropical soil microbial communities from Luquillo Experimental Forest, Puerto Rico - GRE.bulkMG.HF172 | ecosystem: Environmental > Terrestrial > Soil > Tropical forest >... | reverse complement strand
CTACTCCTGTAGTTCTGACTCGCGATTGAGCGAGTGCAATCGGGGCCTACCAGCAACAGCTGAACAGGCGTCCATAAAGCGAAAAAGTAAATTATCGTAAATCTTTGTAACTGTGCGGATTGGCTCGGACTTAAAATCGCCAAGCCCCGAGAAGTCTCTGACTTTTAGCGTATCATGGCCTGCTTGAGTCACTCGTCGCCGCTTCGAAGGCATACTCCACGCGTTCTCGGTTACAGAGTCGTGATTTTCTTCAAGACTAATCTCGAAGGCCGACCCGGCTGAGCAGTGGTCCAGTTGGCGATCGCAATACGCCGAGCCACCGACGGGCCTGACCGATGTGTGGGACCGACCGGCCCTAGACCCCTCGGGCTTCGTGCTCATATGGTGCCCTTTGCAGTGTGGCCCGATGAGGCGGCGTTCTCAGAAGATGCGCGCCACGGGTGGCGGCATGCCAAGCTCCTCGTTGACTGTTCGAACCATTCCAGTCAGCCGAGCGCGCCCCTGAGAGCGCCGACGGCTTGCGCTATGGCGCCGCAAGCGGCTGGCGTGTCGGCGAGCGCATTTAGCATCACAAAATCGTGGATCGTGCCGTTATACCGAGTCGACGGACGCGGACGCCGGCGTCCGACAACCGGCGCGCGTATGCCTCGCCCTCATCGCGCAGCACGTCGTTCTCGTCGACCACGACGAGCGCCTCCGGTAGGCCCGCGAGCTCTTCGAGGGAGGCGTTCAGCGGGGTCGCGGTAGGTTGTTTACGCGCAGTCAAGTCAGGCAAGTAGGCGTCCCAAAACCATTGCATGGCGCGCCTGGTCAACCACGGTCCATCCGCAAAGCGGGTGTAGGAAGCCGTGTCGAAATCGACGTCTGTAACCGGGTAGAACAGAACCTGAAGAGTGATCTTGGGACCGCGGCGTTGCCTTGCCATTAAGGTCAGCGCCGCCGCCATGTTCCCGCCCACACTGTCGCCCGCGACCGCTAGTCGCAAAGGATCGATGCGCAAGTCGGCGCTACGATCGACCACGTAGCAGGCAGCGGCGTAGGCTTGCTCGATCGCGACCGGATAGCGAGCCTCCGGCGAACGGTCGTAATCAACGAACACGACAGCCGCCCCGGCACCGACTGCGATTTCCCGGACCAGGCGATCATGGGTTTTTCGATCGCCCAGAATCCACCCGCCGCCGTGAATATAGATTACCGCTGGCAAGACATCGACGGTGCCGGCCGGGCGAACGATCCGTACCGGCACCGATCCGGTTGGACCAACCGGGAAGGCGGTATCCTCAATCTTGGCGCTTGGCTTGCCAACCGGTATCGACTGTGCCCGCACCAGGACGGACCGCGCCTCGTCCGGTGACAAACTGTATATCGGAGACGCACCAGCCAGCCCATAGACGAATTGCTGGGTGTGCGGCTCCAGCGTGGCCCGGATTGTGTCGATTGTCATGAATGTTCTCCTGCGTACTCGCGCCCCGTTAGAAGGCCTTTGCTGTAGTTCCGGTCAGGATGTCGGCTTTGCGGTTAAGGGCTGCGATTAGACCGTCAAAGCCCTCGTTCCTGAGGATGGTGGCAAATTCCGAGCGGCGCGTCGCGACTTCGCTAATCGCGCTGTCGAGGTAGATGTCGGAGATCAACCAGCCGTCACCGGTCCTGCGCATCGCGTAGTCGACCTTGACCGGCTCTCCATCGGCTTTGATGATCCGGCTGCGCACCGTGACCCCGGACGGAGCCGGTTCTTCGCCGGTCACTTCCAGCTTCTGCCCGGCATAGCTGTCGAAGCGGTCGGCATAAATCGCCGAGACGTACCGTCCGTAGCTCTCGCTCATCTGCTGGCGCTGAGCGTCGCTCAGACCGGGCCAAGACCGGCCAAGCGACAGCCGCGCCATCTCGGCGATGTCGAAGCTGCGGCGAATAACCGGGTCGAGTTTCGCGAAGCGTCCGCTTTGGCCGAGCGTCCGGCCGTTTTTCATCGTATTGAGCAGAGCGTCGTAAAGGCCCCGCACGGTGTCACCGCCGCTCGCCGGCGCGGCGTGGACGGGATAGGAAACCATGCCGAGACCGAGCCCTGCGGCTAGCGCTAGCGCTTTCAGCATCAGCGCCTTTCGCGCTACGGGCCAGTCTACGGGTTCGCGGCAGACCACTGAGAAGGAGCGCATCGTCATCTCGGCCTCCATTTGATCGGTGTGTCCCACTCTGGCCCCACCCCCCGAGTCGGCCGAGTTAATCTTCGTTAAATTGTGTCTAGAGCCGTTTGCGCCTTTTGCGCGTGACGGTTATCGGGATTAGGTCAGGGACCATTCCGTCGATCTTTGCAAAGTTTAACGGTCGCTGTATGAATCCGCGGGTTGGGAGAACGGTGCCGCCGTGGATGACGAGACCTTTGTCTTCGGATCGTTCCGGTTGGTCCCGGCGCAGCGGATGTTGCTCGACGACGGGAAGCCGCTGCGCGTCGGTAGTCGTGCGCTCGATATTCTGATCACATTGGTCGAGCACGCCGGCGAAATGATCTCCAAGGAACAGCTGATCGCCTGCACCTGGCCTGATACGGTCGTCGATGACGGCGCCTTGCGCGTCCATGTCGCGGCGCTGCGGAACGCGCTTGGGGATGGCCGAGCGGGCAGACGCTATGTCGCCAACAACCCCGGCCGCGGCTACGCCTTTGTCGCACCGGTGATGCGCGAGCATCCGCATTCGGCAACCGCCCCGCCAAACAGCGCAGCGGAGAGTAACAACCTGCCGGCCCCGCTTACACGCATCGTCGGCCGCGACGATGTCATCGCCGCTCTGGCAACACAGCTCGCTCGGCGCCGGTTCCTGACCATCGACGGCGACTGCCACTGTTGTTTTGCCAATCCCGCCTGGGCCGACGCCGCGCCAAGGGCACTTGGCACCAGGTCGGGGTCGGATAAAGAGGCGAGCCCGACGAACCACGCGCCGTCCTTGTACGACCCGCGGGCGGCCTCGGACTGTCGGTCGGCTTCACCACCGCGGCCGCCATGGTCCACGAGCTGATCGAGGCCAGGGACGAGAAACGACTGCTCCGTCTCCAGCGCCAACTGGCGGCCCACAAGCTGCTGATCATCGACGAGCTCGGCTATGTGCCTTTGTCGACGACCGGCGCGGAGCTGTTGTTCGAGGTCTTCAGCCAGCGCTACGAGCGCGGCTCGATCATTGTCACCTCCAATCTGCCGTTCGACGAATGGACCGGCGTGTTCGGGTCCGAGAGGTTGACCGGCGCGCTGCTCGATCGGCTCACCCACCACGTCCACATCCTCGAAATGAACGGCGACAGCTATCGCCTCAAACAAAGCAAGCAACGCCAGCGCCGGATGTAACCCCGGCGAGCGGTCAGCTTGCCACGGTGCTCACTGCGGGGAAGGTCCGGTGCTCGCCATGCTCGCGGTACTGCGCGTGGCTCTGCTCCTCCCATCCCCTACGCTGCGCGCCGTGCCTCGGGGGATGCCGGTCGGGACGGGAAAGCAGGCTCATTGATCGAACTGGAAAGCTGAGTTTGGACGTCACTGAGCTGAACAGGGCCACCCCTCCATCTCAGCCTGTGATGTATTCTTAATCCGGCCGCCGATGCAATTTCTCTCCGGCGTTGACAGAATCTCGTCGCGCGTTTTTCCTCCGCTGCTGCCAATCACTGCAAACAACATTTTCTGGCTCCTGTTTGTGGGACCGCATGCAAGGGCGGTTTTTTCGAGATGTAGGGGGTCTGCACCTTAGCAGGGTCGGCGTCAAATGAAATGCAGGCACAATGGGCGTTCCGGAAAATTCCCATCTTCTTGGAAAATTCTAGGCGCAGTGTTCAACCTGCCCTTGTTCATTAGGGGCATGCTGCGGGCAAGCTCGCCGCTCTAATCGCCGAGAATCCGATAAACGCTCGCTCGATGCATACCAAGACGCCGCGCGATCTCGACCTTGGTGACGCCAGCCGCGACCAGCTTGCGCACCTCGGCGGCCTGATTGCGCGCCGTGGGCTTCCTTCCCTTGTATTTGCCCTCTGCCTTCGCCCGTGCAATGCCGACCCGCTGGCGCTCTAACATCACTTCGCGTTCGAACTGCGCCATTGTCCCGAACATGTTCAGCATGGCTCGACCGGCTGCGGTGCGGGTATCGATCGTATTGCCGCCGAAATCGAGAATGATCAGACCGGCACCCTTCTTTTCAACCTGCTGTATCAATTCCCAAAGGTTCACCACCGATCTCGCGAAACGATCCAATTTGGTGATGACTAGAGCGTCGCCGTCGCGAACAAATTCGATCGCCATTTCGAGTTTTGGTCGGGTGTCGACGGACGAAACCTTTTCTGTGAACACCTTCTCGCAGCCAGCCGATTTCAGCCGCTCGATCTGGTCCTGGCACAAATCCTGACCCGCCGAGGCAATGACTGGACCGATAAATACCCGACCATCGCGAAATTGATTTCGGGGCTCACGGCGCGGAACGCCTACCTCGACGGCCAACTTTGCGGGGTACTGCCCGACGGCAGGACGGCGGAGGAATGTTTGCCTCCAATGCAATTTTCTCTGTCAGTTCGACCTCCCCCCGATCTTCAAAAGCGTGACGCCGAAGCACCAGCAAAAGCCGCGCCCCTGGTTTGAACAGATCATCCTCAAGTTCGGATAGCCATATCCGCACCCAAGGCTGATCGCTTGACGGTAGTCGCCAGTTTTTTGACCGCCTCGGTCTTGTGTCCTTTTGTCCCTTCGAGCGACCGCGTAGGGGTTTGTCAGCATCAGTGACCAGACGTAATTTCGGACCTGCCTTGGTGTGGCGAAACACGTTTCCGTCTTCGGGTCCAAGGAGAATGTCGTCCAGATTTTCATCATCCTGCGGCATCGACCATTCCCTCATCCAGCTCGCGCAAGGTGCCCTCGAAAAAATTCCAGATGTCGGTGCCGCGCTTATCACCGAGGCGCTCCCAGCGCCCATCAATCGGCTGTAGCCCGCGACGTCGCCGGCGAGGATAGCGACTAACCGCCTCTGCACTCGCTGCTCGACCATTCCAGCACCTGCACCCGGCCTATACTTCGTCGGCAACCTATGTCGCCACCTTATGAAGCTGCCTCAGTGCGCCTGCTTCTCGCCACTTAAAACCAAAGCTCTCATCAAACGAGATTTTGGTGCAAGATCTGGGACGCTTCAAGCCTCTCCCGGTGCGTGTAGCGGCCGAGATAATCGAGCACCTGCTGCGGCCCGCCGAATGGCCGCTTGGCGTAGGCGACCCATTCGAGGCTGCGTAAGGCCCGCAGATGCTCCGTGAAGGTGGCCGGCTTGGCAAGGCCGGCCAGCTCTCCGAAGAACTCCAGCACCCCGGCATTGAAGGCCGCCCGCACCCGTTCCAGGAACAGCCGGCGATAGAGGCGAGAGAGTACCCGGACCGACAGGAAGAAGCCGGGGCGGCAGGCGACCCAGCGGCCATCGGGCGACAGCCCGCCGCCCGGCACGATGCAATGGACATGCGGGTGATGGTACCGACCCCCACAATACCCTGAGCGCAGATACGGCTGTTCGGGTCTTCTACCCGTTCCATCCGCTTCAAGGTGCTACCCTGCAGATCCTTCGCAGACCGAAGCGGGGAGGTGGGGCGGTCTGTGTCATGGACCCAGCCGGGAGGCGACTGAAGATTCCCGTCTGGATGCTGTTTTGCCCGAGTGCGCTGAGATCAGGATCTCGCAACGACCGCACCTGGGTAAGAAAGCCCTCCTATCTCTCGCTTCATTGCTGCGCGCGGCTCTGCAGCGGCATAATAACTGGCGCATGCGGCGTAGCAGGCTATATGTATTGGGGAGCTCCAACCTCGCCCGACTGGGCTATCGCCCAATGCGGGCGCTGAGGCGGATGAACGAGGCGGGTGGTTTATCAGCCTGGAACAGGAGCTGGTGGCGTGGGAGTATGTATGAGCGATCCCTCGCGTAATAACGCGGCGAAAACGCGAGGCCGGCCATTTGCGAAGGGCAATCCCGGCCGACCCAGGGGTGCGCGCCACCGTGTCACCCTGGCGGCTGAGGCGCTACTCGACGGCGAGGCCGAGGCGCTGACCAGAAAGGCTATCGACCTGGCGCTCGCAGGCGAGGCCACGGCGCTGCGATTGTGCTTGGACCGCATCCTGCCACCGCGCCGAGAGCGTCCGCTGCGGGTTGCTCTGCCCCCGATGCGTGCCGCCGGCGATGCCGTGGACGCAATGGCTGCGCTTGTCGCAGCTCTGGCCAATGCCGAAATCACCGCAGGTGAAGCGGCCGAGTTGGCGAGAATGGTGGAGGCCTTTGTCCGCTCCCTAGAGTCGCGCGAATTCGACCGTCGGTTGCGGTTCTTGGAGGCACGTCAAACTGATGATGCGCGACCTTGAACGCCGCCTCGACGCAGCGGAAGCGCGCCAACTGGTAAGCCAGCGCGTAGCGGCAATTCTGCGGATGATTGACGCCATGTCTGAGGAAGAATTGCTGGACCAAATGGCGGCGCCAAGCGGGATATTCGATCCGCGTACCATGACGGATGCGGAGCTGGACTGTCTCATCTCCGAGTTTGAGATCCGAGCGGCCGGACGGCTTGGTTCTGCAGTCGGCTAACCCAGCCGGGTCGATTCTGCAGTCCGACCTTCCAGCGAAAATTACGCCGGCGGTCTTCAACGAGGCCGAGAGTCGGCTAACTCAGCCGGGTCGGTTCTGCAGTCCGACCTTCTAACGAAAAGTAACCCCCCGCCGAGGACCGTCTTGCGATCTCTGAGTTGATCGGGCTGGTAAGGATCGGTGCAAACACCGGTGTTTGCACCGGTGTAAGAGACAGTGCGATGGCAAGCGTCGAGGTATTGACCGGCCCCGAGCGGCGTCGCCGGTGGAGCGGCGAGCAGAAGCAGGCGATTGTCGCGGCGGCCTTCAAGCCAGGTGCAGTGGTGCGCGAGGTGGCGCGTCAGGCCGACGTGACGTCGAGCTTGATCTACCGGTGGCGCCGGGATCTGCGAGCGGCAGCGAATGGCTTTGCTCAGGTGCTGGTGGCGCCGATTGGCGATGGCGTTGCCGCACCACGGCGGATGCCGGCGATCGAGATCGAATTGGCCGGCAATACCCGTGTACGGATCCCGGCTTCGGTGTCACCGGCTTTGGCGGCCGCAGTGGTCGAGGCATTGGCGCGGCGGTGATCCCGGTTCCGAGCGGGGTGCGGGTGTGGCTGGCGGTCGGCCGTACCGACATGCGCAAAGGCATGAACGATTGGCGCTGCAAGTACAAGAGCAGTTGAAGCGCGATCCGCATGCCGGCGACCTTTACGTTTTTCGCGGCAAACGCGGTCATCTGATAAAAATTCTTTGGCACGATGGCATTGGCATGTCGCTTTATGCCAAGCGGCTGGAGCACGGTCGCTTTGTGTGGCCGGCGCCGGCCGGCGGCATCGTCGCGATCAGCGCGGCGCAATTGGCCTACATGCTCGACGGGATCGACTGGCGCAACCCGGTTCGGACCTGGCGGCCAGCGGCGGCCGGGTAAGGCTGCGTCCTTTTGACTCACCCTATAGTTGAGAGGCGGCCGGATCTCGATCCCATGGGATAATCGGGTTTGTGTCGCCGCCCGAAACTCTGCCCGAAGACATTGCGACGCTACAGAGCGCATTGCTGGCTGAGGGTGCGGCGCGCCAGCAAGCGGAGGCGCGCGCGTCGGAGGCCGAGGCGATGGTCGCCCATCTCAAACTGCTGATCGCCAAAATGAAGCGCGAGCGGTTTGGGCCATCGGCCGAGCGCGGCCGCAAGCTGCTCGACCAGCTGGAATTACAGCTCGAGGGGTTGGAAGCGAGCGCCGTGGAAGACGAACTGGCCGCCAGCACAGCAGCGCCGGAGCCCACGATGGTACGCAATGTCAGCCGTCGCAAGCCAGTGCGGGCACCACTACCGGCGCACCTGCCGCGCGAGCGGGTGGTGGTGTCGGCGCCGCCTTGCTGTCCGGGCTGCGGCGGCCGGCTCGTCAAACTCGGCGAGGACATCACCGAGACCCTCGAAGTCGTGCCGCGGCAATGGAAAGTGATCCAAACCGTGCGCGAGAAGTTCACCTGCCGGTCCTGCGAGAAGATCACCCAGCCGCCCGCCCCGTTTCACGTCATCGCCCGCGCACGGGCGGGGGCGAGCCTGCTGGCGATGATCCTTTACGCCAAGTTTGGCGAGCACCAGCCGCTCAACCGGCAGAGCGAATCGTTTGCCCGGGAAGGCATCGAGCTCGACGTGTCGACCCTGGCCGACTGGGTCGGCGCCTGCACGGCAAGCCTGGCGCCGCTCAGCGAATTGCTCCGCCGCCACGTGTTCGCCGCCGAGCGCCTGCACGGAGACGACACCACCGTGCCCGTCCTGGCCAAAAACAAAACCGTGATTGGCCGACTGTGGACTTATGTCAGGGATGACCGGCCGTTCGCCGGTCCAGATCCGCCGGCAGCGGTGTTCTTTTACTCGCGCAACCGCGCCGGTGAGCATCCGGGCCGTCATCTCGCCGGCTATGCCGGGATCCTGCAGGCCGATGCTTATGCCGGGTTTGGCGATCTCTACGATGCCAGGCGCCGACCCGGCCCGATCACCGAGGCGGCCTGCTGGAGCCATGGCCGGCGCAAGTTCTTCGTATTGGCCGATCTCGGTAAATCACCGCTCGCTCTCGAAGCGGTCCGTCGGATCGACAAGATCTTCGCGATCGAGCGTGAGATCAACGGCATTGCGGGCGAGCAGCGGCTCGTGGTCCGCCAGGACCGGATCCGGCCGCTGGTCGGCGAGTTCGAAACATGGATGCGCAACGAACGCGCCCGATTGTCACGACACGCCGACATCGCCAAGGCAATGGATTATATGCTCAAGCGCTGGCCGGCCTTCATCCGCTTTCTCGACGATGGCCGCATCTGCCTGTCGAACAATGCCGCTGAGCGCGCATTGCGCGGTATTGCCCTGGGGCGCCGCGCTTGGCTCTTTGCCGGTTCCGATCGCGGCGGCGAGCGCGCAGCCGCGGTCTATTCCCTGATTGCCACGGCCAAGCTCAACGGCGTCGACCCCCAAGCCTGGCTCGCTGATGTGCTGCGCCGCATCGCCGATCATCCGGCTTCCCGGCTCGACGAGCTGCTGCCCTGGAACTGGAAGCGACCCGAAATCTCCGCCGCTGCCGCCTGACAACCCTCATCACGGCCTTGGCCGGATGGTTGCAACGAAAATCACTGCCGGCGGTCTTCAACGAGGCCGAGGGGCTGACCAGGAAGGCTATCGACCTGGCGCTCGCAACTTTGCATTCATTGAAGTCTCCGTTATCACCGTGGTTCGAAATCGAGGGTTGAGGCTGGATCGGTTGGGTCAACAGCATCGCGTTGAGCCCGAAGGCGTATGGCTATCGCCGAATCAACCATCGGTCGTCCTAGCTGGCGTATTAATTTATCGGTTTTGGCATTCGCAGAGATCTGTTTCGTCCCTTAAAGTTGAACCCTGCTGCAATCTTGCAAATTCGCCCTTTCTCATTTCATAGAAGACATGTCGTTCTAACGAACGACATAGAAGATAGAAGACTTACGAAAAATACCCAGTGTACCGGCTGGAGGCACAGCCTGTACCCGCTGGAGGCACAGCCTGTACCCGCTGGAGGCACAGGGCACGGATCGGCTGCTTACAACTTGCAGTTCAACGAGGCGGCGCATTCATGATCACAATCAGCTGTTGTCGACCGTCACCACGAAGCTGGAGAAATCCGCGTTTCTCCAGCCGGCGCGCGATCACTGTTCTTTTCCGCGGAGGAATGTTTGCCTCCAATGCAATTTTCTCTGTCAGTTCGACCTCCCCCCGATCTTCAAAAGCGTGACGCCGAAGCACCAGCAAAAGCCGCGCCCCTGGTTTGAACAGATCATCCTCAAGTTCGGATAGCCATATCCGCACCCAAGGCTGATCGCTTGACGGTAGTCGCCAGTTTTTTGACCGCCTCGGTCTTGTGTCCTTTTGTCCCTTCGAGCGACCGCGTAGGGGTTTGTCAGCATCAGTGACCAGACGTAATTTCGGACCTGCCTTGGTGTGGCGAAACACGTTTCCGTCTTCGGGTCCAAGGAGAATGTCGTCCAGATTTTCATCATCCTGCGGCATCGACCATTCCCTCATCCAGCTCGCGCAAGGTGCCCTCGAAAAAATTCCAGATGTCGGTGCCGCGCTTATCACCGAGGCGCTCCCAGCGCCCATCAATCGGCTGTAGCCCGCGACGTCGCCGGCGAGGATAGCGACTAACCGCCTCTGCACTCGCTGCTCGACCATTCCAGCACCTGCACCCGGCCTATACTTCGTCGGCAACCTATGTCGCCACCTTATGAAGCTGCCTCAGTGCGCCTGCTTCTCGCCACTTAAAACCAAAGCTCTCATCAAACGAGATTTTGGTGCAAGATCTGGGACGCTTCAAGCCTCTCCCGGTGCGTGTAGCGGCCGAGATAATCGAGCACCTGCTGCGGCCCGCCGAATGGCCGCTTGGCGTAGGCGACCCATTCGAGGCTGCGTAAGGCCCGCAGATGCTCCGTGAAGGTGGCCGGCTTGGCAAGGCCGGCCAGCTCTCCGAAGAACTCCAGCACCCCGGCATTGAAGGCCGCCCGCACCCGTTCCAGGAACAGCCGGCGATAGAGGCGAGAGAGTACCCGGACCGACAGGAAGAAGCCGGGGCGGCAGGCGACCCAGCGGCCATCGGGCGACAGCCCGCCGCCCGGCACGATGCAATGGACATGCGGGTGATGGTACCGACCCCCACAATACCCTGAGCGCAGATACGGCTGTTCGGGTCTTCTACCCGTTCCATCCGCTTCAAGGTGCTACCCTGCAGATCCTTCGCAGACCGAAGCGGGGAGGTGGGGCGGTCTGTGTCATGGACCCAGCCGGGAGGCGACTGAAGATTCCCGTCTGGATGCTGTTTTGCCCGAGTGCGCTGAGATCAGGATCTCGCAACGACCGCACCTGGGTAAGAAAGCCCTCCTATCTCTCGCTTCATTGCTGCGCGCGGCTCTGCAGCGGCATAATAACTGGCGCATGCGGCGTAGCAGGCTATATGTATTGGGGAGCTCCAACCTCGCCCGACTGGGCTATCGCCCAATGCGGGCGCTGAGGCGGATGAACGAGGCGGGTGGTTTATCAGCCTGGAACAGGAGCTGGTGGCGTGGGAGTATGTATGAGCGATCCCTCGCGTAATAACGCGGCGAAAACGCGAGGCCGGCCATTTGCGAAGGGCAATCCCGGCCGACCCAGGGGTGCGCGCCACCGTGTCACCCTGGCGGCTGAGGCGCTACTCGACGGCGAGGCCGAGGCGCTGACCAGAAAGGCTATCGACCTGGCGCTCGCAGGCGAGGCCACGGCGCTGCGATTGTGCTTGGACCGCATCCTGCCACCGCGCCGAGAGCGTCCGCTGCGGGTTGCTCTGCCCCCGATGCGTGCCGCCGGCGATGCCGTGGACGCAATGGCTGCGCTTGTCGCAGCTCTGGCCAATGCCGAAATCACCGCAGGTGAAGCGGCCGAGTTGGCGAGAATGGTGGAGGCCTTTGTCCGCT
>Ga0310910_10001943_pt1 | contig 11521 bp, 17 predicted proteins | sample GREbulkMGHF172_FD_203448 | JGI IMG/M metagenome (GOLD analysis project Ga0310910, IMG submission 203448) | Lab enrichment of tropical soil microbial communities from Luquillo Experimental Forest, Puerto Rico - GRE.bulkMG.HF172 | ecosystem: Environmental > Terrestrial > Soil > Tropical forest >... | reverse complement strand
GACTCCACCCAAGTCGTCATCACCGACACCAGCGTGCCCCCCGAGTACTACCAAGGGCAAACCAAACTCACCATGAAACAGTTGCCCTACGTGGTGTTCCGGGAAGGTCACACGTCGCCCATCCAAACCTCGGCGTGGATCAACTCCCCGGCCAAAGGCATCCAAGTCAACTGCGGCGGCCACTCGATGCCCGGCGTCAACGAAACCATCTCCGCCACCATCCAAGCCGGGTTCGACATGCTCGGCTCACTGTTTTTCGTGTCCTCGCTGGGCGCCACCGTCGACACCATGCTCAAACCTCTCTACGAGGACACCGTCCTGGCCTGGTGGTCAGTCAAGAACGGTTCACGCGCAACCAATTCCGGCTGGGAACGACTCTTCGAATACTTCCAGCAGGGCGCCAACAAGGCGTACACCATCGCTTCACTGATGGTGCTGCGGGCCGGGTTCTGGGCAACCAAAACGACCGTGTCGTGGAAGGTCAAAGTCAGCGACGGCCTGCCGTTCATGGTCGGCGACCGCGGGCTGGGGCATTTCTTCCTCGACGACCGCGTCGGCCTCGTCCTGGAAGGCGACACCCAGATCCACATGGACCGCGCCCGCAAGCTCGAGCTCGTGTGGAGCGAGGACGGCTACACCGAATGGGACATCACCGTGGGCGACGAACGAATCTTCGAAGACCCGGCCCAGCGTGCTTGGGGGAAGATCGAGCAACTCATCGCCGGCCTAAGAGATTTGGGAGTCTATTAGTGAACGCTTCCACGCCGCCGCCGTTCCATTACGGGTTCCCGCTGCGAGAAAACTGCAACCCGAACAACCCGTATGAGGCGTTCCTGTGGATGCTGGTCGCGCTGCCGTATCAGAACGGCGGCCAACTCGTGATGCCGATCGTCTACCTACAACTGGTGTCTAAACGGTTGTGGGATCTGGGTGCCCGCCCGACTGAGCAGCCCGTGCTGAAATATCGCAAGCCGTCGAACATGGACGCGAACTGGATGACGTCGCCCGGCGACTGGGTGCCCGCCGACACGCCAGACGATGACCCGCGCAGCCCGGCGCGCCGCGCCGCCGACTCCCTGATGCCGATCCAAAAAGCTGAAGTGTTTAGGGAACTCGCCAAAGACATGACACCCAAACAGCGTTACGAATATCTGCAAGCCGCCATGAAGGAGGCAGACGAATGACCTCGGGCGCGGGCGCGCAGCCCGACGCATTCATGCCGGCCGGCCCGATCCCTTATGTGCCGATGGCCGCCAACGTCGCCCCACCGGGATTCGCGGCGTTCGCCGCCACCACCCAAGCCGACTGGCAAACCCAGCTTGAGGACGCTTTCCTCAACTCCATCGGCCTCGGGCAGCTCGTTGCCCTATGCAACCTCATCGCAGCATCCCCGTTTTACCAAGACCTCAAGACGTTCGGCGACGTCGCCGTCAACGGCGTCATCGGCGCATTCATCAAAGCGACAGACACGCTGGCCGACGATGTAGCGCATCTGTCCCCGAGCGGGCTTCTCAGCGGGAACACCCCGACAACCCTGCTGGCCCTGGCCAGCCAAGTAGCCAAGATCGGGGAAATACTGTTCGGGGATTTGGCTAACGTCGCGGCAACGGAAATCACCGCGCTAGAAAAATTCTTCACCGAGTTCGTCATCGCCTGGCCAAGTTTCCCGCCCAGCCTGCAAAACGACCTGACCAGCCTACTCGCCGACGTGCAAGCGGTATGGGACGCGATCTTGGCCACCGCCGGCTGGGCCGCCGGGGCGGGCACCGCCGCCGACGTGACTCAATACTTCACCGATTTTCTGGCGATGTTCGCCAACCCGGCGCTGACATCGGCCGGGTTCAACGCCTCGACCGCGGTGGGCACGTTCATCACGTCGATGATTGCACCGCATAACCTGCTGGCCCCGATGGACCCGGTCACGCAGTTGGTGGCCGCCGCCCATATCCCGGCGCTGACCGCGGGCTGGGGGAAAACGATCGACGGCGCCCTGATCGCCGGCAGCGTGCTCTCTACTGCGGTGATTCCGCCGATAACCCCGGCCATGACCACCGGGCTCGCGTTGATCGACGACGTCACCAACGCGATCCTGGCGACCAGTATTGTCGGCAACACGGTGGCTCAGATGCAGTACGCGCTGGCCAACATGCCGTATGTCAACGTGCAGCCGATTGTGGGCACCGTGGCCACCGACCTGGGCGCGTCAGTGCAGGCGCACATTGACGCCGGTATCCAGGCCATCACCGGCAGCACCGCCAGCGGTAACCCGCTGTCCCTGTTCCAAACCGCGTTCGGGCAGTTCACCAGCCACGTGGGCGTGGTCACCGCCAGTCAACCTTACGTACCTCCGGCGTCGGTGACCGCCGTGTCCCACGCCAACAACTCCTACATTCAGCAGCAGTCCGTCAACTACGAGATCGCGCACGCCGTCGACCCCACCTGCAACGGCCCGTTCGACCTGTCGACGATCGCGCTCGCCGCGCTGAGCACCGTCACGGTCGCTCAAGGCACCGCGGTACAGTGCTTCGACCACATATCGTTCGGCGGCATCAAACAATCGGTGCGCTGGCTGGGCAACCCGTCCGCCGGGGCCAGCTTCACCGGTTTCTACCTCAACATTTATCGACTCGACACCACCACCGGTATTGAAACCCTGGTGTACGCGTCGGAGAACATCGCCGCCGCCGTTTCTGCGTCCGGTACTCCGGTGTGGAAGGCCTACAACATCCCGTCCGGCGCGGTGCAAACCCTGTCGTTGGGGACCAGCGCCACCCCACCGACCGGCCCCGGATTCCCCTACACCTTCCCGTTCACCCTGGGCGCGGGCCGCTCATTCACCCTGACATTCAGCGGGCAAACCACCACCGCGATCCCCTACCCGGCGACCGCGGTATCCATCCAAAACGCGTTGGCCGCCCTGTCGAATATCGGTACCGGGAACGTGCTGGTCTGCGATAACGGCGGCGACGACTTTTTTATCACGTTCGCCGGAACGATGGCGGCCACCACCCACCCCCTGATCACCATCGATTCCACGTTGCTGCCCAACACCACCCCCACCATCGCAGACTTCATCGTCGCCACTCAGGGCAGCATGTTCGCCGCCGAGATCGTCGTCGTCGGCACCGGCAACTACAACATCGTGGGCATCACCAACAACTTGCCGATACACACCACCGCGATTCCTGCCCGGTTCGGCGCCACCCGCGTTGTGGGATCGGGTGGGTTCACCTACGCCGCCGCCACCCCGTGGATCGGGCTGGCATCAACGAGCAGCACCAGCGCGCCAGATACCCCGCCGCTTTACGTGCCGCCCGTGTTCAACCCGGTCCTGTTCGGCTGGGCAACTTCGATCCTCATTCAAAACCCGGCCGTCACTTTCCCGCTGGCCAACTATTTCGACGTGATCATCTTCGGGGGCGGCGGTGGGGGCGCGGCGGGCAGCAGCCTGTCCGGCAGTGTCGGCGGCTACGCCGCCCCACACGCCGTGTGGTCTGGAATCCCCCGCAACCTGATGGGCACCGCCGGGCTGACGGTCAATGTCGGCGGCGGCGGCTACGGCGGCGGCTCGACGGGGGCACCCGGCGGTAACGGGGCCGGCTCTAGTGTGGTGATCCCCGGCTGGACAACGTTGTCGGTGGGCGGCGGGGCGGGGAACTCGGGGGCCAGCAGCTCGCTTTACGGCGGACCCGGCCAGAACGAATCGACGGCGACCTGGTCGGATGCTTACTACAACCCGCACGGCCTCGCCGGCGGGGCTGGGGGGCAGTCACCGCAGGCCGCCGGGGCGGTACCGGGCGGCGGCGGTGCCGGGGGCAGCGCGACCTTGATAGGCGCCAACATCTACGGCGGCGCCGGGGGCGGCGGAGCCGTCTACATCTACTGCTACCAATAACCAGGAGAACCAGTGGCAATCAACGCATTAGACGGCACCGAACTGCCCGCCCACCCGTTTAGCCCCGACCCCGAAGACGACCCCGACAGCCCCGACACGATCTGCTTGGCGGCCCTGCATACCGGCAACGTGACCACCCAGTGCGGGCATCCCCGCCGCGACCACGACCAGGTCGCACATTTCACCCCACCGGGAGGACGCGATGCCGTTTAGCCTGCCCGCCAACTTCAACCCCGGCGACCCCTACACCAACGTCCACGCCAACAACGTCGCCGCCGCGATCAACGCCCTGGTCAACGGGGCGGCCACCGCCGTCGTCAACACCCTGGAAAACACTACTGCCACCACTTTCACCGATCTGGCGACCACCACCGACACGGTGACAGTCACGGTCGGGCAAAGCGGGCTGGTGATTGTGCTACTCCAAGCCACCCTTTACGGCAACGGCACGTCCTACAACTACGTGAGTGTCGCGCTGTCAGGCGCCAACACCCAAGCCGCGGCCAGCACTGTCGGACTGGTCTACGCATCACCCGCAGCGAACGTTTTAGCCCAAATGGGTGACTGTTTCGCGCTGCCCGGCCTCAGCCCCGGGTCGACCACCTTCAAACTGAAATATCAGGTTCAAGGCGGCACCGGAACATTCGGCAACCGCCGCATCACGGTAATCCCGTTCCCATAGAAAACCGAAAGGAACCGACACATGACCGCGCCCGCTCTCCCCGAAGTCCGGCAATGCCAGGATCCCGACAATCACCTATTTGGTGCGACCGCGGTCGCCGGCGGCCCCAAAGGCAGCTGGGGGGTCATGCACCCCGGCATCGGCGGCCACTGGGCCACCCCCGAGGAAGTCGCCGACTGGCCCGTCATCCAGCCCGCCGGCACGACAGCCAAGGCCCCCGACAGGCCACCGGTCGAAGCGCCGGTCCCGCCGCCGTCGAACGCGAAATGACCACTCCCGCTACCCCAACCCACATCACCACACCCGGCAGCTAAAAGGAAAGGAACCCACCAATCATGACCGCCCGCGCAACCCAACCCAAAGCACACGCCAACGGCGCAGCCGTAACCACCCCACCCACACCGGCCGCCCTCGAGGACCGTGTGACCACGCTGGAACAAACCGTGATCAAACTCGCCACCGCCGTCGCGCAGCTCCTCGCCCAAGCCGTGCAACCACAGTTGCAGGCCGGGATCCTCGCCGGACTCACCGGCCAGCAGCCACCACCCACGAACGCCGAACCCTGATGCCGCACTACACACCTGATGCCATCGCCGCAGGGATCATCGCCGAAGGCGAACACCGCGGCATCACCGAAAAGGGTATCTGTATAGCCATTTCCACCGGCCTGGTGGAAACCAACCTGGTGATGTACGCCAACCACGCCGACCCCGAATCCCTGACCTACCCGCATGATGCGATCGGCTCGGATGCCAATTCGGTTGGCGTGCTGCAACAGCGGGCACCGTGGTGGGGCTCGTGTTATGACCGGATGCACGTCGAACCGTCGGCGGGCATGTTCTACGCCGAACTCGTCAAACACGACTACAACAGCGACGCCCACACCCCGGGCTGGTACGCCCAGCAAGTGCAGCAGTCCGCCTATCCCGACCGCTACGACGAACGCTATCCCGAAGCGTGCGCCATCTATGACCGACTGAAAACCACGGAAGGGCCGCCCGTCATGGCTGAAATCGTGCTGGAATACGACTCGAACATCGTGCCGCAGGAAACCGGCTACTGGTGTGGGCCAGCGTCAGCGCAAGTCTGTCTCAACATCCGCGGCATCCACGTCGATGAGGCCACCCTGGCGGCCGAGTGCGGCACCGACGAAGGCGGCACCGACTACGTCGCCCTGATCGAACGCAGCCTCGACCCGCGGCTACCCGAAGCCAACTACACGTCAGTGGACGCCCCACACGACCCACCCACCGACGACGAAAAGACCCAGCTGTGGGACGGCATCGTCCGCTCCATCAACAACGGCTACGGCGTCATCATGAACTGGGTTGCCCCGCCGAACAATTACCCCCGCGGCATCAAGGGCAGCCCCAACCCGTCCTACGGCGGCGGCACCGTCTACCACTACGTCACCTGCGCCGGCTACGACAGCGAATACCCCGGCCGGGCGCTGTGGATCGCCGACAGCGGCTTTCAGCCGTTCGAGTATTGGATTTCGTTCGACCAGGCGGCCACCCTGATCCCGCCGAAAGCGGCGTGTTACGCCAACCTGCCGCACCCCACCACCGGGGAACCCGCGCCCGACTATGCGCGCCTCGGCTACGAACAACTGTGCGGCCCGGTCGATCCTGCCACCGGCTACGGCACCGGCTGGCCGCAGCTCGGCACCAACGCGGCCGGGCAGAACCTGTACGTCGTCGACGCCCTGTCCGACATCCTGCACCTACTCGAGCAGGGCAAGACCAGCGACCACCCGCGCACCGCCGCCAAAACCACGACTGCCGACGGGCTCGACTACATCGGCCTGTCCTATGACCAGCTCGCCGGGGCACGCACCAGCGACGGCTACGGGCACGGCTGGCCCCAATTGGGCGGCCGCACGGTCACCGACGCGGTCGCGCACATCAAAAACGTACTATCGCAGCAGCCCGGGGAGCCGCCCCCTTTCCCGACGGCGGCCCGCCGGGAGGGCGACCTGCGCTGCTGACATTCGCCGGCACATGGGCAGCACCAGGCACCGGATACCCCTCCGACGTCGCCCAGCACTGTCTCGACATCGCCGACGAAATCCCCGTCCAAAGCCCCAACAGCTTCGGCCCCATCCCGCCCTACGACGAGCAGGGAATGCGGGCACCGTCCTACGAGGAATCAGTCCAGATAGGTCTGGACTGGACTGTGGACTGGGTGCTGACCAACCCCGACCGGCCGGTCATCCTCGGCGGCTACAGCCAGGGGGGTGAGTGCGCCAGCCGCGTCCGCATGGAGTTCGAGCCCGGCCGGCGATTAGCGCATCTGCGGCGGAACTTCGTCGCGGGCTACGTCTTCGGCAACCCGGCCCGTCACTTAGGGCACACGTATTACGGCGGCCCGCCGACGTCGTTCGACGGCATTGGACAGTTCCGGCTGCCGGAGATGGGGTGGGACTGGTGCGAGCTGGTCGATCCCGGCGACCTGTACGCGACCAGCGCGCGTGGCCTGACGGGCGAGATCGAACGCGACGTCTACCGGCTATGCACGACCATGCAGCTACACGAGGGAGCCCTAGCCTTCTGCCAAACGCTGATCCGCAATCTCATGGAGGTGGTCCGCAACCTGGACGGCGACGCCTACGACGACCTGGAGACGGGCATGGCCCGCCACGGCGTTGACCTCTCAGGTGCCACACTGCTCCCACCCGAGCGGCTCCAACCTCTGACAGACCGGCTTGTCACGATCGAGGGGATCGCGTGCGCGATCGCCGCGGCGGTCGACGGGCTGATCTTCTTCTGCTCTCCACCGTTCCCGACCGCCGCCCACTGCGAATACCACCTCCGCGAGGTGTGGCCGGGCCAAACCTACGTCGGCCTCGGCGTCCAGCACGTCCGCGACTACATCGGCAGACTCCCATGACCATCCCCACCACCCCGCCCAAACCGTGGCAAGCCAAATTCGCCGAATACTGGAAAGCCGCCGTCGCCGCCGGCGGCGCCCTGCTGATCCTGCTGAACACCCTGGTCGGGCTCAACTTCTTCTCCGAACGGACGCTGGACTGGATCAACACCGCCATCGCCGGGCTGACCGCGGCCGGGGTCTGGTTCAAAAGCAATCAGCGCCGCGCCGAGCAACTCACCGGCATCGACATCGACCAAGACAACGCCGAGGGCTGACACCGTGAAAGGGATCGCCGCGCTGATCCCCGTCGCCGCGCTGTGGCTGGCTGCCCCCACCGCCGCGGACCCAGCACCACCGCCGATTCCATTCGGCGGCGCCCCCGGCATCGGCCAGGCCCCCGGTTTGGGCGCGCCCGGCCTCGGCGGCGGCGGCCCCGGCCTATCGCCCGCGGCCGCGACCATCTTCCTGTGCCCCGGCGTCGGCGGCGCCGCCAACGTCATCGGCGCCGGCGGCGGCTACTGCGACTTCGACTTCCAGACGGTACAGCTGACCGCAACCACGTCCGGCGTCATGCACGCCCACTGCGAATGGGGCGGATTTAATCCGCTGCTCGAAATGTGGAACTGCTGGCGGGTGTTCCCCGGCCAACCCGACCACCCCGCGCACCTAGACCCAGATATTGTGCCTGATGGCTTCGGGGTACCTTGGGCGATCCTGGGGCCCTCGCCGACCGATCAGTGGCCGCCGCCCGGCCTGGCGCCGGCCACCGCATTCGAGCCACCCACATCACCGCCACCCGCGCCGCCGCCGATGTTCCCGCCATGGGATCAGCCCACAGACGGGCCGCCGCCACCGGGCGCGCCGCCGCTACCATGAGTCGGCGACTCGTCTCAGTCCGTAACAATTCCCAGTGCCCGCTCGACCGCATCTTGTAACGCCTCAGAGCCGGGACCGGGCGTTATCGGACCCTCCGCTACGAGCCTGATGACAGTCGGTTTTTGCTCGTACTTCCACCCCATCTTCGTCATTTCGGCCCAGGTAGGGACAGTAAGTCCCTCCCGCCGTATGAACCACTCAAGGGCTTCGATCCACAGCAGCGCCTCGCCGTAGAACATCTCAGCTTCACTCATGCGCGTATCCAATCATCGAGATTGTGCGTTGGAGTTGCGCCACTCATCGATCTCCCGGTCGCAGTCCACGCACAGGTCCGTGCCTCCGTCACACCCAAATCCGCCACATGGCTGACCGATGTCAGGATATGGGGGGTTATAGCAGTCGGTTCCATGCTTGGGGCAACCGTAGAATCCGATAGGAGAGCCGCAATAATCGCAGTTTCCCCCTGCGTTCATGATAGCCCCGTTCGCGGCCAGTCCCACCACCGCGCCCGATCCGACCAAAACCGCCGCCCACACCCCGGACACACCCACACCATCCCGAACAACGGCGGCGGAAACAAACACCGATGCACCGCCGAGCGCGTCACGAGTAATTCCAAGGGCAAAAGTGGAACTCGGCACCCTGAATCGCCAAGCTCGCCACAACGACAGGTATCTGATAATTGGTGTAGGCGTCATAGACCAGGGCACCTTCAGACGAACCGCTGTCGCGTTGACCACAGATCCGGTTAGCGAAGTTCTGGGCATCCTCGATCGATTCATTAGCGGGCGCACCAATGGTGACCAGTTGACTCCACAGCGCATAGGCGTCATGGTCGCCCAGCGTGCCGCCGCCGAAGGCGTTGCTTGAGGCGTGCGCGCTCGGCGCGAAGACCAAGACCGCTCCTACGGCGGCGGCTGCCAAAGCGGAAAAGATCTTTGGACAGGTCATCACATTCACTCCCAACCCGGCGGGGCCTGCCCCGCCACCAACGCCGCCACCACCGCCGCATGACCCGCGACCGCCGCCGCCTCCGTGGCATACCGCTCGCAATAGTCGCCGTACTCGCCGCCGAAAATCATCGTCTCGAAAATCAGCGGCGGCCGACCCGGCCGAAACTCATGATTGAGGCCCAGCCACACGGTCGACACCTTCAACTCGCCGACCACGTCCAACCCGATCCGCGCGTAGTCCGAAACGGCGCCACCGTCCCGCGGGCGGTCATAGCGCAGCCGGAAAGCTTCCCGCTCATCGATCGGCTGGCCGTCTTTGTCAAACCACAGATCGCTCATCAACGTCAGCCCGCACCAGCTGTGCGCGACCAGTCGATAGACGCAATAGCACGCAACACCGCCGGCACGTCTACCGGGTTTCCCGCGAAATCTATCAACACATCAGGCCGCTCCAACCGGGCGGCCAACCGCGCCGCATAATCCTCGGCCTCAGCCATCAGCGTCATTGCAGGACCACCGTCCCGAATACACTGGGCGGGGTGAGTGAGTTCACCAGCACCTGTCTCTGTCCTGATCCATGGTGTCCGTTACATGCCCGTTGCCCGTGCGGTACGCGGCTGATCATCGACGATCCCGACTCATTGGCGTTTTGCCCCGAATGCATGATGGACCGGCTGCCAGTAGGTGCATGCCGAAGACCAGCGCGATGATCCGAAGTCACCGTCACCATCCCGCATACGAGGTCAGCAGGTCAGCGATGATTCGCCGCCGCACCGGGTCCAGCAGGTGCGCCAACTGGCCCACCGATCCCGCGTCCAGCTCCGCCAGCATCTGCGCGCCCACGTCGGGGTTGTAGAAGCTGTAGAGCGCGGCCAAAAACGCGGCTTCTCCCGACGATAACCAGCCCAGCGCGGGCTTAATGTCGTCGTATCGGGGCCGCAGATCCCATTTATCGACGCAGCGGCTCGGCGGTTCTTCATCGCCTTCGCCGAACCAGTTGAAGCCGGCCAGTTGCGCGCCGCGCAGCCAGGCATTAAAGAATTTGTCGTGCCCACTCATGAGTGGTTGTCTCCTCCCGAAGGTTCTGTTGTTGACCCTACAACAACGCTACCGATGATACACACTGCTGTTGTACTGTCAACACCATGGATGGTGTGCAGGACCAACTCGAGGCCGCCGCCCGCCGGCTGGCCGCCGCCCGCGCCGAACACCACGCCGCCACCACCCAAGCCCGCACCGCCGCCCGCGCCGCGGCCGCCGCCGGCACCCCCGAAACCCGCATCGCCGCCACCCTGCGCGTCGACCGCGCCACCATCAGAAAATGGCTCGGAAAATAGCGCCACACTTCCGGTCCCCTAGTCGGCGGCGGCGTTCATCGCCGCCCGCAAATTCATCTCCGAGACCGCGACGTAGCGCTGGGTGATCGCCGGTGAGGCGTGCCCGAGCAGCTCCTGCACCGCCCGCAGATCCCGGCTCCGCGCGTAGGCGCGGGTGGCGAAGCGGTGCCGCAGCCCGTGCAGGGTCCAGCCGCCGGGCAGCGCCTCGGCGCACATTTGACCCACCCAGCGCGGGCTGACGTGCCCGCCGCGCTCGCTGGGGAACACCCACCCCGACCGGGCGCGAATCGCCGCCCCCAGCCCTGTTGGCAGCGGTATCAGCCGCTGTTTGTCGCCTTTGCCGTGCACCAGCAGTCAATACCCGTCGCCGTCGTGGGTCAGGTCGCTGGTGTGGATGGCGGCGATCTCGGCGCGGCGCAGCCCGGCCTCGGCGGCCAGCCGCAGCATCAGCGCCACCCGCGGGCTCGCGTGCTCGAGCGCGGCCTGGTAGGCGGTGTCGGGCACCGGGCGCGGCACCCCCTGGCGGGCGCGGATCGCCGGCAGCTCGGCGGCCGGATCGGACGCGAGCGCCCCGGTGCGGTGTGCCCAGCCGAAAAACCCGCGCGCCGCGCCCCGGTAGCCGCGCCGTGTTTCGGTGGCCCACCGCTGGGCGGCGAACCACCCCAGCAGGGTATTGCGGCTCACCTGTTGGGGGGCCAGCCCGAGCCCGCGGGCCAGATGCGTGAGTTGGTCGGCGCGCAGCCGGCGGGTCGAGGGCGGGCGCCCGGCGGCAGCCAGCTCGGCCAGATAACCCTCGATCAGACCCGACCAGGACGTGCACGGGTTTTGCTGGGGGGCGGGGTTATGCGAACGGTAGGCAAACATTAGCTACCCTAAGCAGATGTTTACGCTGCCGTCAAAACCGCTG
>Ga0310910_10001932_pt1 | contig 11539 bp, 17 predicted proteins | sample GREbulkMGHF172_FD_203448 | JGI IMG/M metagenome (GOLD analysis project Ga0310910, IMG submission 203448) | Lab enrichment of tropical soil microbial communities from Luquillo Experimental Forest, Puerto Rico - GRE.bulkMG.HF172 | ecosystem: Environmental > Terrestrial > Soil > Tropical forest >... | reverse complement strand
GTTCATGTCCTCGCCTTTCCGTTAAGACAACCATACCGCGGAGCACTGTCAATGAACAGCCCTCCGCGGTATGTTTCTGAACTTTCTAGAGGCCGACCGAGCTGGCACCGTGCGCGGCTTGCGCGTATGTGAAGCCGTCGAACGTGAGCTGGTCGATCAGGCTGCCGCGGCTGAAGCCGCCGACATTCTTCATGTAGGAGCTAGCACTGGCCGCGGCTTGCGCCATCCAGTCAGCGCCAGTGTGGTCGACTGCCCACGTGGCATCGGCGTTGCTGAACTTGTCGAAGACAAGCTGCTTGATCAGGCCCGAGCGACTGAAGCCGCCGACGTTCTGGAGGTAGCTGTTCGCGCTGTCCAGCGCGCTCTGCTGTGACACGCTAGGCGCAGGAGCTGACGGAGCAGGAGCAGGCGCTGACGAGGGGTCCGTAGCGGGCTGGCTGGCCGCGGGCTGGCTTGGCTGCACGGGCTGCGTCGCCGGAGCCGAGGTAGACGGCGGTATCAGGGTAATCGGGGCAGTATTGCCAGTGTGCGCGCCAGCAATACCGGCTACGATCAGGATAGCGACGAGGCTGATCCAGAAGTAGCTGAACACGAGCCCCATGACGGACAGGATGCTGCGCTTGCGGTCGGCACGCTTGGCCGCGCGATTGGACACGTGCCCGAGCACGATGCCGACAGGCCAGAACAGGATGCCGAAGATGAGCGCGCAGACAGCCAGCCCGTCGTTGACGGACTCGCCCTTCGGGTTAATGGTGGACATGGTGGTTCGCCTTTCTAAGCGATAGTAGGACATTGCCGGAATGGCAAGCCTGCCGCGGGCTGGTCCTGCACCAGCCCGCTACAGGTCAGCCGTTACTCAGCTTCGCTGAAGTCTACGCCAGCGGCTTCCCACGTGACGCGCGGTATCTGCGGTATGGCGTACATGCTTTCCGCCACGGTGCCAGGGTCGCGGATGGCGTCGGCCAGGGACTCCAGTTCCTGAGCCACGTCGTCAGCGGACAGGCCCTGACTCAGTGCGCCGCGCGCTGCCTGCGCGGTAACGGCACACAGGATCATGTAGGCCTCGCCGATCTTGTCGGGTGCTGGCGTGATGCCCTGGCAGTAAGCGGGCTTGCACTGGCACTCGTCATCCGTGTACCAGCTACCGTCATGATAGTGACCGCCGCGTTCCTGCGTACGACCCGTGAATCCTGATTGGTCGGTGCTTGCCATGTTGTCGCCTTTCTGATTGCCTACGGCAATCCTACCTGAGTTTTCTGCTCTTGACAAGCGCCAGCCCCGAGCGGATGTACGGTCCGCTGCGGGGCTGGCTGGCAAGGGCTGGCTAGTACACGACCGAGATGGCATTGGCACCATACTCGGGCTCCTTGTCGTGGCGCATGTGCTGCCCGTCGTGCAGGGCTGCCATGGCTGCCGCGTACTGGCTGCGCTCCTTCTTCTGGAGCCATTCGAGCTTGACCTGGAGCTCGGCTATGCGGTACGCGGTGCGGTTGTGCGCCGCGGCCAGCTTGTCGGCGGTCGGGTTCGGCAGGCTCACCGCGGGCTTGTCAATGCCGCAAGTGCATGACTTGTCAAGACCGCTGCCCTGGAGACCGCAGTCAACGGCATGGGTGCCTGAACCGCGCTGCACAGCGGCCAGCCGCACGGGCAGGCCAGCGGTGCACGGCATGAAATCGGTGTAGTTCATGGCGTCTTCAGCGGTCATGGACTCTTCGGCGATGAAGTCGGCCCACCATTCCTCGGCGGCGTCAACCTGACTGTCAAACGCGGACACGTAGTCGCTGGTGCTGCCGCGCTTCTCCTTAGCGATGTCACGGCAGCCTGCGCGGTGCACGCGCACCTCGGCGCTGCCTGCCTTCGCGTTCGCGAGCCAGCGGTTCGGGTTGTAGATGAAGTGGAGTTCCATTGGATTCGCCTTTCGTGTGTGTAGCCTCAGTCTAGCGCGGAGTTCGACTTTTCGCAAGCCAAGTGGTCGACTTTTTACAGCAGTCAAGCCCCGCGTCGCAGGGACGCGGGGCTTGCTGCCCGTAGGCCCGACCGGAGTCGGCTACGGAGCTTGCTACGGCTTGCGCCAGCCGGACGAGTTGGGACGCACCAGCCCGGTCGGCCAGTACCGCTCCCAGCCAGCCCCGCCAGTCGGCAGCGCGTGCAGCCAGTTGACCATCTTCTGCTGGTCGGCCTCGGGCAGGTGACCGAACTTCTCGGCCACCATGTCCACCAGCGCCACGGCCAGCGCCTGATTGTGCTCGCGCGGGCTGGCACCGTTACCGGCGACCTTCTCGTCAGCGGGCTTTGCAGCGGGCTTGCGCGCCGGAGGCTTGACCGTGCTGGCAGGCTTGGCAGCCGTGCGCGCGGTGCGCTTGGCAGTCTGGACCGGAGTCTCAGGCTTGCTGGTGCGCCGCGTAGGCTTGGCAGGCGTAGCGGGCTTGACGTCCTCTACCTTCCTGCGCGCGGTCGGCTTGGGCTTGGGCTGGTTGGCCGCGGGCTGCTCGCCGGGCTTGCGGGTGACGCCAGCCAGGACCTTCGCGTCACGGTCGGCGTTCGTGCTGGTCGGGATCACCGTGCCAGTGTGGTCCTGCTCGTCGTGGAGCTTGATCTGGGCTTGCTTGGTCTTGGGGATGTCCACGATGCCGTGGTCGTCCCGCAGGTGCGCGGCCAGGTCGCCGCGCATGACGGACATACGGTGGGTCTTGAGCTCTTGCGCGTTCATGTTTTCGCCTTTCGCGTGCCCCGCTGTTCGGGGCTGATGGTTGAACACTACCCGGTATCCGGAGGGTTGACAAGCCCTCCGGACCAGGAATTTCTACAGCGGCTGAACGAGCAGGCTGTCCGTGAAGACAGGGTCGTCCAGCACCTTGCGCAGCCAGGCCTCGCAGACAGTGTCGGGCTGGCCGTAGGCACCGATGAGCTCGGCTACGTCCCGAAGCAGGTGCACCAGCACCAGCCCCGGATTGAGCTCGTAGTGCACGGGCACGTCCTTACTCGGGATGTCGCCTGGTCGCGGTTGCTGCCATGCGCTAGACGGGTCGTGCTTGCGGCAGTCCCAGACGAGGTCTTCGGCACCTGGCATAGCCGGATAGAACTGAATTTCGGCATGCGCGCGGCGCGCATTGGTAAACCTGCCCTTGAGGATCATTTCGTCAAACTGCCGGGTAGCCCGATACAGCACCGTGTCGGCAGGGTAGACGGCGTCGGCGACGGCTTGCAGGAAGTCAAGCTCGCTGCCCGCAGATTCTACGAGCGTGATCTCACCGCGCGTGGCCACGCCAGCCAGGAACGCTGACCACCGACGACGCAGCGGCTCGCCGCTCGGGAACGTCCAGTGGCATGGCACCTTGCGGGTTTCCAGATCCAGATACGCCACGTCATGCAGGTACTTCCCTGGTATCGGTACGTGGTACATGCCCACGTGACCGCTTTGACCGTTTTCCATGTAGCCCTCCCGGCTTGATTGTGGAGGCATCCTACCATGCCCGCGCGCCAGCGCGCAGCTCTATAGACAAGTCAGCCCCGCACGGTGGCGGGGCTGGTGCTTGCGGCTGGTCAATCGTTAAGGATGAAGATGCCGAACGAGATGATGCTGCCGTCGCCAGGCAGCACGGGCACGAAGTGCCAGCCGAGGATCTCGCCCTTACGGTCCAGCTCGGTGCGGCTGGCGCGGAAGCGGATGATGCGGTCGTCGTAGCGGCTGGACAGCGCGATCTCGGTGCCGCAGAACTGGTAACTGGCTGCCAGCGTGCTGACCTCGCCTACGAACTCGCGCGTGCGCCTGTCCCACGCGAATGCGGTGCTGGGGATCACAGTGGTGGTCATGGGTTCGCCTTTCGTTGTGCTGTGCCCTCAGCTTACGCCATGTTTCCGGACTTGACAAGGGAGCGCGCCACGGCGGGATGAACCGTGGCGCGCTCGTCTTGGGCTAGCTGTTGATTGGTGATGCGTACGGAGTCGGGCAGTCAGTCGGCTGGCCGAAGCTGTACTCCCACGAGTCGGTGTACGCAGTAGGGCACGGATTGACTGCGGGCTGCACCGCGGCCAGGCCGACAGCTTGCACGCTGACGTCCTCCGCGAGCGGGGTCGGCAGCCCGCGGCCACCGAAGAAGTTGAGCAGGAACAGGGCACGACCGGGCGTCAGCCCGAAGGGCAGCGTGCAGATGTTCCGGACTGTCGGGTAGGAGATCTGACCGGCCAGGTTGTAGAAGCCGTTGCCGATGACATTGGCGTAGATGCCGCGTCCGCTGCCCGGAACGATGTTCCACGGCTGGTCTACCTGCGCGAGATCGATGGAGCAGGTGACGCGGTCGATGGTAGCGCCGCCGAGGAGCTGATGGTGCACGCGGAAGCTGTTCGCGCCGGTTCCGTCCGTCTCGAACTCATCCACGAACGGATTGCCAGGCACGACCGGGCTCACGTCGAGACCGCGGAAGTGGATCGGGCCGGTCGCGAGCAGCGCGCCGTCGCCGTGCGCGTCAGCCGGAAGCAGACTCGCGAACTGGATGTCGAACTCCTGCTGCGTGCACTTGCGGTCGCGGTTGCGGCTCCAGTTCCAGTTCCAGCTCGGGCCGACGAACCTCGGTGCCTGCGCGCACGTGGTCGGCGTAGGATTCACCGTAGGCAGGCCGGTCGGTGAATATGTCGGCGTCGGGTTGCTTCCGGCGAATGCCGGAGTCGCGAGCAGCGTCACTCCGAGAGCGGCAGCGCTCAGGACGCCTAGCGCCATTCTGCGAATGGACATGTATTGTCCCTTTCGTCTCCCGTGGGAGCCAATCCCCCACGTATATAGGTCGCTCAATGACGATAATAGGGTTACACGTTGCCAATAACGTTTTGGTAACTTTAATGGGCAGATGATATTTCAGAATGCTTACGGCAATCCACTGGCAGGGTAAGGCCATAGTTCGTGAGCGAATGCTCTGTTCTTCTTTGCTCTCCTTAGGAGAGCCAGCGCGTGTTTCGTGGCCATGCGAATATTGTCTTGGTCAACATACATGCCGAGCTTCTTCAGGCTGTCGTCGGTAATGCGTTTCGCCCCTAGTCTGGGCTGCATATGGAGAGTGCTGTCGCCCATCAGCTTCTGATGCTGGAGCAACTTCAGCATTCCGCAGAAGCTGACGGCTGTGTCGTCAGTGACGATGGCTGCTCCGGTCTTGTAGTCCAGGCTCTGTATCTCGCGCACCTTGCGCGCAACCTGGCTCGCCATGGCTGGCAGCGTGCCGTGGAGCAGGTCGTAGTCCCACTCCGTCACCTCGGCTGGCTGGCTCCCGAAGATGGCTGCGCGCGGCACGGTCAGCCATACCCATCCAGTTCCGGTATCGCCGTCAGTACTCCATATCTGGCCAGTGCCATCAATTGAGAACACGTGCAGGTGCCTGGTCGTCATCGTCTTTCCTCCTTTACATGAAAGTGCCCCGCCGAGCGGTGCACTGGCTCGGCGGGGCGACGTGCGGCTTCCCGGCGAAAGGCGAATAACTCCGGGACGCGGCGGGCACGCATTACCAGGTTAGCGCACTGGCTGTCGCCTGGCAAGTCTGCCTTTTCCTCGGCCATTCTTTCTAAGGTAAACGCAGCCTTAACAATGGCTGGCTAATGCGGTAAGATTGTTAGTTCAGCAGTCAGTCCGGGCTGATGCAGCCCGGACTGACTGCTAAGCCTCAGGAGCGACGTTTCCTTTGGCTTAACCGTCACCTGTGCAGGAACCGAAAGGCAACGGAAACAATGGTAGCACGTATTAGCCCATCAGCCAATAACGATCTGTCGTGGCCAGCGCTCACGAGCAAGCGCGAATTCCTGCGTGGCAGCGATGGTATCGGCCTCCATGTTGCTAGCTGGATTGCCGAGGAACTCGGCTATGTTGTCATATCCATGTGGCCCATCGCGCGCTTCGGAAAGAAGCAGCCGCTGGAAAAATGGAAGGAGCTGGAATTTCGCACACCATTGGAAATACGCCGTGAGAGCAAGTTCAGGATGAGGTGCGGCGTCGGTATTCTGGCAGGCAAATCCAAGCTGGTCACAATTGACATTGACAATGAGGAATCGTGGATAGAGTTCTGCTCTGGTCGTGAAGTACCGCGCACCATGGCACTGAACACGCCTAACGGCAGGCATCTCGTATTCCATGACGAGACAGGCATTGCGTACAAGACGCAGGCCAGCGGTGAGCTAGCGACAGGTGTAGACGTGCGTGGTCGCGGCGGTCTGTTCGTGGTGTACGACCCTGGTCAGCCAGAGCGCCATTTCACGGACCTCACATCGCCGGCGGAACTGCCTGACTGGCTGCGCGCAGCCATTCCTCTTGCGGGCACGCGCGGCCACCTGAAGAGCAAGAACGGTCGACGCAGCCAGGTAAGTCAGACTGATATAAAGAAGCTAGCCTCGACGGTAATTGCTCCAGGGCAGCATCACGAGTGGCTGCGCGGCACTGCGCTGTCGCTGGTCAACAAAGGGTTTACGGCTGCCAATCGCAACGACTGGTTCCTTATCGCGTCGGGCGCATTGCAGCGCTCGAATGAGGGAAGTGATGCCAAGGGAAATGTTGACCGTGAGAAATTCAGCGACGAAGACATCATGTCGTATTTCGAGACTGCACTGGAAATAGTGGCAAACGAAGACAAAGATCTGCGTGAGAATCCAGGAAAGAAGTACGCTGGCGCAGATATTATTCAGAGCGCGGCTGATGTGCCGGACGAAGATGTTGACTGGATATGGTCATGCTACCTTCCGATAGGCGCGCTTACGCAGCTTGACGGCGAGAAAGGATTTGCTAAATCATTCGTTCTTGCAGACCTTACTGCCCGCGCGACGCGCGGGCTGCCTATGCCCGGAGAGGAAGAAGCAATATGCGATCCTATGAATGTGTTCATATTCACTGAGGAATTGCTGCCGCAGAGCAAGAAGAAACTGCGCGCGGCTGGTGCCGACCTTAGTCGGGTATTCTATCCGCATCCGGAATTCCGCGAAGCAATCTTGCGCATGATGGAGAAGCGCCATGGTGTCTCAGGGGCAATGGAGAAGATAGAAGAATCAGATCTCGAAATTCTGCTGCCTTCTGGCATAGACCTCATCCTGGAAATGATCAGCAAGGCAGATGCAGGACTGGTGATCTGGGATCCGATCAGCCATTACGTTGACCCAGAAAAGATGAATACTAATAGCGATCCGGCAGTGCGCCGCGCGCTGGAGCCTCTGGTGCGCGGACTGGATCGCATGGGTGCTGCGGGCATCACGGTACGACACATGAACAAGGATGAGAAAGCATCGGCAAAGAATCGCGGGCTGGGCACGACAGCATTTCAGAATATCGGTCGCGTGCATCTGGTCATGGGCAGGCTATCTGACGAAAATATTGATTGCGGAACTTTCGGTCTGGCAATGGTAAACACGAATTACACAGTTCACGTCCGGGGCACGCTAACCTTTGATGTAGTGGACTCTGAGGTCAAGCTAGACAAGATCGGCCATTATGTCGGCAAGATAGAATGGCATGACCTTGAAGAAGACATAGATCCTAATGCGCTGGTGCGTGGCAACGATGGCAGGAAGCACGATGGCAGCGGCAAGCCTGGTCCTGCGCCGGAGAAGCGCGTAGAAGTAAAGCGCATACTCATCGAGATGGGCGAGATCAAGACGGAATGGGATTCCGTAGAAGCCAGAGAGTATATAAGGGCAGAAATGCAGAAGCGCGGACATGAGAGCGTGAATGATAGGATAATTGACAGAGGAGTGCGGGAAAGTCTGATCTCGAGCAAGAAGCAACCTGACAGCAGGAACAACTGGATATGGCCTGCGCAGCGTGCGCCTCGCGCGCGCGAGGCCTGAAACAACTATTACAATACTAACATGACCCTATTTTAGAATCGTTACATCACATGACTGCTATCTTCCCTAATAGCAGGTGTGATGTATGTATTGTATGTGTTGTTTGGGGCTTCGTGCGCGCGAGGCGAACACGTACATCACGCATACCGTGATGTACTAGTCGAAAGGATGGAAAAATGCAATGCTGCGAGAACAATAATTGCAAGATCATACAGATCATGCCACCAGGAGAATGGGTATTCAATCAGCATGGCAATGAGATACCCATGGGCACTGATGGAATGCGGTGCTGTACTGCCGCTGGCACTTGAAGTCCCGAACAATGTCGTTACCGTAGATCTGCACGAAGACGACGACATGAAGATCTCGCATCCGAGCCTGAAGGAAGACTGGTACGCGCGGGCACGTGGTACACTGAGGGTAACAGAAAGGCGAAACCATGGAACTTAACACTGACCAGCGCGCAGCCGTAGCGGCGTGCGCGGACAGCATCGCCAGTCGGCAGCCTGTCACGCGGCTGTTCGGCTACGCTGGCACGGGCAAGACGACCATCGTCAGGGACATCGTGCTGGAGACGGGCATCGATCCCTCGGCGGTGATATACGCGGCTCCTACTGGCAAGGCTGCCGCGGTGCTGACCCGCAAGGGCAATCCGGCCAAGACCATCCACAGCCTCCTGTATCAGCCTCCCGTGAAAGTGAAGGAGGGAAGCAAGCGCGAATTCCGGTGGACGATTGATGACGCGAAAGCGTATCTCGCTGCTCGGGCGCGGTTGCTCGTCATAGACGAGGCATCAATGGTAGGAACTAAGCTGGGCACCGACATCATGTCCCTCGGGATTCCCGTGCTGGCCATCGGCGATCCGGCGCAGCTTCAGCCAGTCAATGATCGGCAGTTTTTCATGTCAGATCCTCCTACTGCGCAATTGACCGAGATCATGCGTAATACCGGCGACGTGCTGGCGTGCGCGCAGGCAATCAGGGAGCTCGGTGTTTCTGCGGTGCGCGGCTTTCCTGCTATCGCCATCGGCCAGGTGGGTCAGTCCAGTGCGCTATCGTACTCGCAGATAATCGTCGGCCGCAATAAGACGCGTGACGGCAAGAATCTCAAAGTGCGATCGCTCCTCGGGTACGACAACGACGAGCGCGTCGTGCTGGGCGAGCGGATTATATGCCTGCGTAACAATTACGGATTCGGCTGCCTCAACGGCCAGCAGTTCACGGTGAACGAGATAGACTCGTCGCTTTCGTCGCGGTATTCCTCTATCGGCATGATGGTCGCGCGATTGACGTGCGATTGCGGCATGGAAGAAAGCTGGTGCCCGACGTGCGGCTGGAACAGCAATCGGCTGATGCCGATATGGCTGCGCGGCTTTGACGGGCACGAGGGCGAGAAGGAACTTGGCGACAAGGGCTATTCGGATGGGCAGCGGGCAATGATGGCGACTTACGGATACTGCATTACCGCGCACAAATCGCAAGGAAGTGAATGGCCGTCGGTGCTGGTCATTGACGAATCGTGGGGCAAGGAGCGGGTCAACTGGCTTTACACGGCAGTGACACGCGCCCAGGAAGAGGTCGCCATCATAAAGCCAGCCGCGAGGAAATGATGAACTGGATTAAAGGGCACGTGCGCACCATGACGATGACAGTTATCGCCGCTGGCGCGGTGATATCGTCGTTCCTGTACGGTGCGTCGGTATTCACGGTAATCACGCTGGCGGCAGCTATGGCGCTGATGACGAGCAACATGGATTTCTGGCGAAATCGTGTTCGCAATCCTCCTCTCGTCATTCCTCGGCGTAATCAGCACTGGTGCCACGGCTGCGACATGGTGCACGGCTGCCACTGCAAATTCGTCGGGTGCTACAATTGCGGTGCATGGGATTGTCCCGTGCTGCATAACTGCGAAAGGAAAAGAAATGCAGAGTGAAATCACGGGAAATACGTCGGATGGCTACCATACGTTCAACGAGCTGTATGACCATCGTCGGGCATTGAATGCCGTGCTGTTCAATGAATGGGCAGCGGACTCAGAATTCAGTGTTCACAAGAGCTGGCGGCATTCAGACGGTCAGCTCTGCTTCGGCGGCGGATGGTTCATCGTCATGGCCGAATTGCCGACGGGGCAGATCAGCTACCATTACGAGGAAGAATACTGGAATCTGTTCAGCATACCTGAACGGCCAGTGTCGGGAGAATACGACGGCCATGACTCGCACGATGTCGTAGCACGGCTTACGGCTTACATCAAGGGAGAAAGAAATGCTGACAACGGAAACTGAAATAGTTCTGGCCAATCTGGATTGGCTGATGGCGCACGCCGGAATGCGTCTGGATTATTCTAGTCGTGCGGTGCTGTCGGCAGATGGCGATCCTGTGTACCTGCTCGACGACCTGGCCGATCTGGAACTAACTCCAGCGGGTAAAATGCTTGCGGGCAGGCTGCCCATTGCCATCTGCTACACGGCCAGCATATCGTCGCCGAAAATAGCTCCGCCGTTGCTCGGCGAACCTTGCAACGGCGGATTTCATGATTAGGCGACGCGGCGATACTGGCGACAGGTGCACGCGCTGCATGTGCAGCGGAATCCTGAATTGTCCCAGCACTGCGGACATCTGCACCAGCACCAGGACAGAAATGTCGCGATGGTTATGCACATGGAATCATGCTTATGCGGCTGCCGCGGAATCGGCTTGGTCAGCTTGAACGGATTAGCTGATTCTTGCTGAGGCGGCATTATTCGCTCCTTAGGTTTCGCAATTGATCGGCTACTGAATTGCATGCGTCAATTACAGCCTGGTCCAGGATGGCGTTGCACAGCGGGCAGTTGACGACGCTGTATCCCTGGTGCGCGTTCACGTGCAAGCGGCGCAGCCATTTCGGCTTAATTCGTTCCACTGTGATTCCTTTCTAAAAATCCTTGCACGGTCCATTTTACCATGATATGCGGCTTGCGAAAAGTTATCCGCTTACGCGCTGGCATGTTCTGGAACTACCCTTAGTTACAAGAGCAATACCCTGATGTACAGCTTCGTGATGCCATGGTAGAATTACGGCTGATTCAGGAGGGCGAATGTACTCGTCGCGCAGGACCGTGCCGCTGCCTGGCAACTGGCACGCCATCGTGTCGGCCATTCTCGCTCGGGATTCTATGTGCAGGTGGGGCATTCTTGAAAATGAGGCTGGTCAGTTCTGTCGCTCTGATGCCACTGAAGTGGACCATATCGGCGCGCCATGGGATCATCGACCTGAGGTACTGCGCGGCATATGTCATAACCACCACTTGAAAAGGACCAGCGTGCAGGCTAACGCAGCGGCAGCGCGCAAGCGGTCGCTTAGGTACCGGCCGAAGGAAAACCACCCTGGCTTCTTGAAGGTACTGCCATAGGAAAAGGAGGGGCACGCATGTATGGCGCTGTATGCTGGGTCCTATTGTGCGCCATGCTTGCGCTTGCTGTGTGGAGGTGGGACGCATGGCGCTAGGTACTGCATTCAGGGATGGAACGGCTGGCGCAGGCAGTACCTCCATCATGCGAAGCAATGTTCCATTGATTAAAGCTATAGCTCAATTGATAGAGGCATTCCCTGCCATCCAGGGGACTGGCTGCATTACGATAAGAAGCAATTGCTTGCGGAGTGCCTCGTGCCTGGATGGTGCATGGCGGGGCTGGCCGATAGTGCAGGCGGGTGGGGGAGTACCTGCTTCGGCCCTCCGAGCGCACAC
>Ga0310910_10001909_pt1 | contig 11597 bp, 13 predicted proteins | sample GREbulkMGHF172_FD_203448 | JGI IMG/M metagenome (GOLD analysis project Ga0310910, IMG submission 203448) | Lab enrichment of tropical soil microbial communities from Luquillo Experimental Forest, Puerto Rico - GRE.bulkMG.HF172 | ecosystem: Environmental > Terrestrial > Soil > Tropical forest >... | reverse complement strand
CGCCCCAGCGGTCCTCTACGTGGGTGCGCCAGGTGTGCTGTCTGGTGGCGCGTGTCGTCTCGGCGATGTGCGCCCTGCGTATCCAGCGCAAATACTGCTGCGCCACCGTCCACTCACCCTTGACCTCGGGCGCTACGTCAGCGCCGCCACGGGTCACATCCTTTAACCAGTCGACCGCTTCACTCTTGAGCCGGAACCTTCTGGTGTGTTCGTCGCCGCTGCTGTCGACGTAGCGGGCACGCCACTGCTTGCCCTTCCCGTAGAGCTTCGTTCTATGCGGAACGTACTCATTCTTTCCCAGGGCGAGTTTGACCGCCTCGTGGCGTTTGTCCGCGATGAGGCCCGATTGCAGGTCTTCCCAATGGCCCCGAAACAGCCCCTGGAAGCGCTTCCGTGACGCGGTGTTGGCGACGCTTCGGGCGTCAGCGCAGGGAATGTGGTGACGCCGGAACGCTCACTCATTAGTCCCTCGGCATGTCAGGGTCGATGTGCCAGATCCAGTTGCCGGCGAGGGGCCTGTCGAACGCAAGAGCACCGAGGGGAGCGATGGCGAAGATAGAGATCAACGCCCATATCGTTGTAGCCATGCTTTTGATGGTTCGCCGCCCAACCGGCGTTCAGTAGCAGGCTTGATGTTGTGGGGCTACAAAACTCCGTTGTGTCGTCCTTAGCTACGCCAGCGGACCGCGCCTCCTTAACCGAACGCTATCTGTGCGCCATGCTGCAATTTATTTGACCTCTGTTGAACGGGCTCGCAGTGGGATGAGACGATCGCGCCATGGGGTACCACCAGGTTGCCCAGGCTCTGGAGTTGGTCCGTGCGTTGCGCCATCAACTGCACGAGATGACCAGCCAGTTGGTTTGGGTGGAACGCCAAGATGTCACCGGCAGGAACGGCCGGGCTTGCGCGATGCGGATGGAAGCAGCCGCGTTGCGCCGTGACATCCAAGAGGCACAGGCTCTTATCGATCAGCTACAGCGCCGCTACCTCAACGGCGACGGGGAGAGTGGGACCAGGGATTCACAGCTGTCGAGCAGTTCGGCCGGTTCCGGCCGTTGGTGACGCGGAACCAGATTGGCCTAGTCCGAGTCAAGTGATCGAGGCCGCCCCTGCTCTCCTCTGGGGCGGCCCGTCAACACGGGAAGAGGCGCTGGTTATCGGCCCTAGAAGTCCGTTCGCCAAGATGTGTTCGAACCACAGATGAAGAAAGGACGAGAGCCACGATGACTGGACGCGACTTTCGGCTTCAGCCGTATAATTTTCGGGTTCGGCCCTTTGAGCCACGCAAATTACCGAAACGCGCGCTCATCGCGGCGGGCGTGGCGTTGGCCTTGGGGTTGTTGGGCTACTACCTGATCACTAATCCCCCATGGGAGGACAACGGCAGCCAGGACGTCGCCGATCGGGTCCGACAATCCATGCAGCACCAACTGGATACCGACCAGGGCTTGGCGCAGTATCACCTCTCCGTTCACAAGGTCACGGTCATCCTCGAATTCGGCAACGATTATCAGGGCTTGGCTACGATCCGCACCAAGAAGGGAACGGAGAGAGATGTCCCCATCCACGTCACCGCCGTTAAAGACAACGTGATCTGGCGGACTGACCCTGGCGCATTCCTCTTCGCAGCCCAGGAAGAATATTCCGACTACACCAGCACGGGCGGGTCGTGACAGTCGAGCGGGTGGAAAGGCTCCCAATGGCTGCGTGCTGACGCGGATGGGCATACGCAGGACACCCCGGCGTGCGCCGATCGGGTCGATGCTTACTTCGGACGTGAGCACCCTACAGGCGGACGTGAACACCCTAGAGTCGGATGCACGGGCGTGGGGACTTCGCGAAGAAGCCGAAATCCAGCGTCTTATAGAGAAGGCGGAGTTTTACGCGAACGAGGCGACAAGATAGCATCACACCACCGGCACGTCGCTTACCCTAGATTCGCCGTGCCCAAATCCCTTGCGCGCCAGGGGGATAGAACGTAGGGGGTGGGCAATGATCACTCCGCGCACCCGCCTGGTCGACCCTGCGGGGTTGACAAGTGCCTTGTCAATACTTCGGATTTTTTAGAAGTCGACCATTTGCTAAAACCGCTGCGACACAGAGGAATTCAGACCATCTACCAACCATGCTGTAATCATGAAATCTATTGTGGCACAACACAAATAAGGATGCAAGAAGTTGGGACGGCCAATCAGACCTAACCACCTCAAAATCTTAGCTGGCGAGCGGGAAGACCGCATTAACCGCGGCGAACCGCTACCCTCCGAGACCACCATCACCCCTCCGGTCCCGCTGACAGTCGGTGCGCAGAAGGTGTGGGACCGCCTAGCTGCTGACCTCATCGACCACGGCTGCCTGAAGAGTTGGGATGTTGACCTGTTCACGGTCTTCTGTGAATCGGTCGCCACCTACCAAGAGTGCTCCGAGCGGATGGGTACCGAGTACGTCAGTGAGGGCAGCGTCAAGAATTCGGTCCCGTCCCCGTACTGGAAGGTCATGCGGGATTGCATCGAGACAATGATGCGCATCGGCGGCCGGTTTCGGTTTGACCCCGAGTGATCGCGCGGGCCTGGACACGTCGGACAAGACGCCCCAGTACCACGCGGAGCGGTTGCCGGGGTGACCCCGGTACAACCACCAAAGTTATTCCGGGTCCGGCGTTTATAGGGTTAAGTGGGGTACAAACCGAGAGGAACCACCCACCCCTGATGGAACTTCACTGGGTCAAGGACCACGACGAGCAGTACTCCGCAGACAGCGGCAACCGCACCTACATCGTTCGCCTGTTCAACGTGGGCGCACACGACGGCGACCCCACACTGACCATGTACGACGACCGGTACCGGTCGACATGCTGGTCTCTGACGACCCGGGTGGGGATCGCGACTCGTAACCCTGTCCGGTTGTTCGGCGACCTCTCCAGCGCATTATTCGCGGCGCAGGTTGCGGAGGACAACGCGAGGGACCACCAACGCCAACGCTCAGACATGGGTGATCGCCCGGGACGACACCGACGAGCGGGCGACGGAGACCGCACCGCCACGATCACCGGCCGCGACGGCAAGACCTACACGTACTGGACCCGATTACATCGCGGATGGTGATCGGCAAGGAGATGGGCCAGTTGCCGGTCGCTGACCGCCGCCAGATCGTCGGCAGCCGCGAGCGTCGATTCCGGCCCATCTAACAGACTTCGCTGAACAGAAACGTCACCACCCCCGAAGGAGCAGCCGTCGGAGGAGCGGACACCCCAGCAGAATGCCACATAAGACACGCTGCCGCGTTGCAGATCGAGGGAACCCGGCCCCGAGACACCCAGGTCCTACCGCACGAGGCCAGCACATTGGCCGCCGGCCAAAGGCGCTCTCCAGTCGAAGGCGCGCTGGCGCGGCGACCGCTCATGGCGACCTGATCAAACCTCTTCTAGGAATCGCCTAGCGCCCTATGCTGGTGAATCGGGAAACTCCGGGGCCGGAAGCGGCGGAGGGTCGGATGACGGCCATAGCAGCGTGGGTTAACCGCTGGGTGCCCAAGCCATTTCGCGGGGTCGGCTTGTGGTTGATGCTTAAACTCGCTGCGATTGCCCGGGACGAAACGCCGACGCGAATCAACGACAGGGTCAGAACACCTAGGCCTATATCAGTAGGGAACAAATATCAGTAGGGAACAAAATTTCTGCGCTGCCCGGTGCGAATCATGTGTGTTGTGCAAACCAGACACGCGTCGTGCGAACGAACGATGTGGCCAAGCTGTGGTGGACTCTCCAGGTCGGGAACGGTAAGCCCAACAAAGCTTTCCTCCCAGTGGCCCCGACGACCGTCGGAGTCGCGCGGTGATCCATTCCAGGTAGTTGGCGTGATGATCTGATAATTACGAATTTTGCCTTCGCGGATACAGATCCAATGACACAAGGTTCCGCGTGCTGCGTTGACGACGCCAAATCCTTTGGCCTCGTCGGGGACCTCGGTGGGCCAAACCATGGCCGGCTCGTTTATCTGCGCCCACAGCTCGGCAATGGTCTGGCGCATGAGTTGCATGACGAGGACGGGTCTATGCAGGCGGCAGAGTTGACGAAGCCAGGCGTTGGGACCCTCAGCCTGCATCCAGGAAACGACGAGGGGATCACCGGCGAAGAAGAGATCGACCACTGGCCCTAATTGGACAACCTGATCGGCATAGCGTGTCGCCTTGGCGTGGCTGTATTGCCCTCGGTCTTGCCCGTGCTCAGCCTTGGTAATCGAATCCCACGGGTGGGTTGGTCCGTTGTCGGTAAACCACGAGTAGCGAGTGTGTTCCCGAACCTGACGGTGATCAAAGGGCTCGACGCGTCCTCGGTTGAGATATCCGCCGGGCATCAGAAAACCATCATGGTCCGGGGCGGGGTAGCAGCCACAACTCAACAGCTGCGATGTCCCCTGACCAAGGTGCTGTAAGCCGATAGCACGTCCGAAGCCCGCGTACAGCCCGGCGCCGGTGTGGGGATGCTCGTCGAGCCAGCTCAGAAAATCTTCGGTCGTTTCAAGGCTGAGCCACTGTTGGCTCGAACAGCCCAGCACCTCTGTTTCATACCACGCTTGGTATTCGTCAATCGCGGATTCACACTTGGCCAGTTTCTCTGCGGTCACTTCACAGGTGACTCCTCCCGGCGCCATGTACGTTGCGTGCGGCCACTGCCCGGCAAAGGCGGTGATCACACCGAGCATTCCCTTCGGGCGCAGGATTGCCTGGCGGGCGAAGTAGCCTTTCACCGGAGGCTCAAAAGCCGCAACGATTTCCGGGTAAAGCGGGTGACACCGATAGGCGGGATGGCAGAAGTCAGGACAGAACATCAAAAAGGTCTGCCTGACATCGTTCATCACGGCTTCGGCCATCAGACAAAGGTTGCGCACCCGCACACCATTGGGAGCAGGCCGCACCCCCCATGCATCCTCCAGAGCCCTGACTCCCGCGTACAGCTGGGCAGTGCTGCAGATTCCGCAAACGCGGGGAACGATGACCAACACATCGGACGGGGCTCGACCCACCAGGATTTGCTCATAGCCTCTGTACATGGTTCCGACGCACCAACTGTCTCGGACCGTGTTGTCCTCAACATCGAGTTGAACTTCCAGATCTCCCTCAACCCGGTTCATGTCAATAGTGATTCGGCCGACCATCTTTTCGCCTCCCTCCAGCGGAGCAACTCTCGGCTCAGCGGGAATGTCTGGCTGATGCAGCCGTAGCAGGAGTGGCCCACGCGTTGCGCAGTTCCGCACTTAGGACGCTCTGCGCTGGACAAGCAGGGCCGCACCATTGTTGGTCGCCCGAAATGATCTAACTGCGCCGGATCGGGACCGCCCGCCAGCAGCCATCGCATAGCTCGGAGCATGGTGTCGGCGTCAGCGGCGCAGCCCGCGACGTTGACCACCGGTAGACCCTTGCGGGATCGCCAATCTTTCCCTAAGAGGCCCCCAGGCGTGCCGTCGGCGTACTGCAAGCCAACCGCTTCGGTGGGATCAGGTGCTGCCGCAGGGATACCGCCATAGCTGGCGCAGGTCCCCAGGCCAAGAACATAGTCAGCGGCCGAGCACAGCGCATACACCAAGTCCCGCTTGGGTTTGCCGTCAAAGGTGTCGAAGAGCCCAGTGCCATCCGGTCCCATGGCGATAGAGCCTTCGACGCAGAGCAGCGTAAGCGGTAGCACCCCTTCAAGAATCCCGTCAACGATCGGTGCCAACGGTTCAAGAGACAGCGAGGGATGCCAAAGTAATCGCACTCCGTCTTTGTCAAGCAGGTCAAGAAAGTCAGTGGCTTGGCCATCGACGCCAAGAATGGCCATCGACTCGCCACTACATGAGCCACATCCAATCCACAGGAGCGTCGGGGTTGTACTCATGTGGTTACGTCCTCTCGCGCACAATTGCAAACATGAGTCACTGGTTGCGGCCACCGGTTCAACCGCGGCCTGCACGGGCATGGGCGGTGCCAGATTTAGCTGATTCCTACGAGATCTGAAACGGGTTGAGCACGAGCGATTCCTTCCGACCCAGCGCTTGTCGACATCTCGTGGGGCTGGACCTCTAACCCTTCGCGGCGCATCCATCGTTGACCGCTCGATGAACCTTGCGCACGCGTAGTTGACTACTCGATTTACCCCGGGTCACGCTTCGCACAGGGAGGTTCTCGCGACAGTCGACTATCGCTGGGTGCAGCGGTGACCGTACCGGCCTGACGTTCGAATCGTCGCAGGCGAACCGTGGATGGAAAACCCCTCACAAAAGGGGTGCAGCCGAGCCGGGATACGGAAACAAGGAAGGAAAACAAGCGTGCGTGATGTTGTGGTGCGCGGCCTGCAGATCTGGCACGCCCGACGTCGTCTGAGTGATCGCGGTAGCACTGCTCAATAGGCAAACTTCGCGTGCGGATTCCCGGGCCACCCGAGTGACGTCGTTCGGGGCGAAGAGGCCGGGGTTTCAAATCTCGCCACCCCGGCCAAAAGGCTGCTACGAGCTTGCAGGGGCGGGCACCTCCTTCGGAGGCAGTGCCGCCCACCCCGATGTGCCAGCGTGCAAGTCGTCGAGCGTCTTATCGAGCGGCGCGGTGTCTAGCGCGGTCCTCATGTGTCGTCTATTCCGAGACGGCATTCAGTTGGGTTCGGGCCTTGTCGATCTGCTCGTGGGCATAGGGCACCATCTCGGCGATGGTCATCGCCTCGCCCCTGCGGGCCAGCGATTCGTAGGTTTCCTCACCGAGCAGACTGCGAAGGTGCGTCATTTCGGTGCCGTACGGTGCCAGGGCGATAGCGACCGGGAATGTGGCGGCGAACCCGGCGAAGGTGGCCGCCGGCTCGTATCGCCCGAGCCGGTAGAAAACCGCGGCAAGCAAACCGAAGGGGCTACGGATCATGTACGTGTTGCCCGAGTCGTGGTAGTTCTCGATCGCCACGATGCAGTAATCGAAGAATGCCAGCGTCTCACCATGTTCCGCCTCAACCAGGCACAGGTTGTTCGAAAGGTGTGTAACAGCGGCGCGATTGCCGCTGTCGTGGGCGATCGCCAGTCCACGGCGCAGGGTAGCGAGCGAGCGGGCAGGGTCGGCGTCGTGAATGGCCCAGCCGTAGGAGTGCAACGCAAATGCGAGCACATACGGGTTGCCGGTCGCTTCGGCGGCATCGATCAGACCGTTCCCGGCCGCCATCGCCTCGTCATAGGAACCCATCGCATCCAGTGCGATGACCAGGCACGCCGTGGTGTACACGTTTGTGGCTGGACCGCGCGCGAGCTGAGTGCGACACGACTGAACCCACCGTTCCGGCTGGCCGACAGCGACGTAGGGAGCCCCAACGAGTCCTTCGACGCTGTACGCGAATTGGTCGCTTGCACCGCCGATCGCCTCCCGGGCGGCCTCGGTGTAGCGAATGGCCGAATCGATCCGTCCGGCCATGTAGCAATTCGACGCCATCAAATACAGGGCCGCGAGCCTGGGGTGATCGATGGCGCGCGCCGGCTCGATGAGCTCTTCGGCCCACGCGAGCGGTTCGTAATTCTCGGTCAGATAGCCGAGCCATGCGGCATATGTTGCAATCGGGGCGGCGACATCCAGGTCGCCTTGGTCGGCGGCCCAGCGGAATGCGGTGCGCAGATTCGTTAGTTCGATGGTGAACCAGTCGTGCGCCTCTCGCTGGCGGGGGCTGTCCCATAGCGCCATGATGTCGGCTTCCCGTCCGGCGAAGTAGCGGGAGTGGGCGGCCCGAATCTCGGATGCTTCGCCGCGGGCGGCGAGTTGTTCCACGGCGAACTGGCGGATCGTTTCCAGCATCGAATACTGGGTCCGTCCCGCTGACCGGTCGGCGACCAGCAGCGACTTGCGCACCAGCGTGTCCAGCAGGTCCAGGGTGGCGAGGTCGTCTGGGGCATCGGCCAATCCCGCTACGGCGCAAGCGCTTTGCAGGTCGAAGCCACCGGCGAACACCGAACAACGATCGAGCAGGGCCTTTTCCGTATCGTCGAGGAGGTCGTAGGACCAGGCGACAGCGTGACGCAGCGTGTGGTGGCGTTCCAAACCCCGCCGCGAACCCACCAGCAGCCGGAACCGCTGATCAAGACGGTCGCGCACCTCACTCGCGGTCATGGCCGCCATCCGCGAGGCGGCCAACTCGATGGCCAACGGGATCCCGTCCAGGCGGCGGCAGATCTCCACCACCGCGGCCGCCTCGCGATCGTCGCCCACCGTGAAACGCAGCGAAACGTGCTGCGCCCGTTCGACGAACAACGCCACCGCGGCCGAGTCGACGCCTCCGTCGACGCCCAGCGAGGGCACCGGCCACAGCTGCTCGTCGGCGATTCCGAGTCCCTCGCGGCTGGTGGCCACAATCTTGATCGTTGCCGAGGCCACCAGGATGGCCTCAATCAGATCGGCGGCGGCGTCCAGCACGTGTTCGCAGTTGTCGAACACCAGCAGCCGCACCCTGCCCTCCAGGGCGGCGGCAACGCTCTCGGCCACACTCCTGCCGGGTTGCTGGGTGATGCCCAGCACCGCGGCCACCGCGTCGGGCACCGCGGCGGGATCGGTTACCGCGGCCAGCTCGAAAAACCAAACGCCGTCCGGGAATTCGTCGACCAGCCGCCCCGCCACTTCGAGCGCCAGCCGGGTCTTGCCGACCCCGCCCACCCCGGTCAGCGTGACCAGCCGGTGAGCCTTTACCGCGGCTTGCACTCGCCGGCCTCGGACTCGCGGCCGATCAAGCTCGTGGGCGCAGGGCGCAGATTCCCCGAACTCGCATCCAGCGCCCGCAATGACGGAAAGTCCGCGCGCAGGCCGTCCGCTTTAACTTGGAACACCTGAACCGGGGTCTGGACATCGCGCAGCCGGCGCGGTCCCAGATCGACGAGATCGACGCCGCTGACCAGACCCGCGGTCGAGTCGGCCAGGAGGATCTGTTCACCATGGCCGGCGGCCATCACGCGGGCGGCCCGATTCAAAACCGCGCCGAAGTAGTCGCCGTCGCGTAGCTCCGCTTCGCCGGTCGCGAGACCCATCCGCACCGGCAACTCGAGAGCCCGCTGGGCGGCCACCGCGGCATCCACCGCCGATCTTGGCGACGCGAACGCCGCGCACACCCCGTCACCGGTGTGCTTGAACAACCAACCGCCATGCGCCTCGATCGCCGTACGCAACGCCTCGTCATGGGCGGCAAGGGCTTTCCGCATGCCATCCGCGTCTGCTTCCCACCGACGGGTCGAACCCTCGATATCGGTGAACAAAAACGTGACGATGCCCGAAGGTTCGGCCGCCGGAGGACCCGACACCGCTCTAGCCCCGATCTTTCGTGTTGCCAGTGGAATGGGCTGGGTGTTCGAGTTCCGTTCGGGCCTGGTCGATTTGGTCATAGGCGTAGGTCGCGATCGCGGTGGTGGTCATGTTCTCCCCGGTGCGGGTGAGCGATTCGTAGGTCTGGTCGCCGAGCACTTCGCGGAGGTGAGCGAGGGTGGTGTCGAAGTCTGGGTAAGCCGCCGCGGCGAGTGGACTGACGGCGAACCCGGCGATTGTGGCTGCCGGCTCGTAGCACCCGAGCCGGTCGAGAAAAACGGCGAGGGCGGTCAGAGGTTGGCGGAGTAGTCCCGTGCAGCCCGAGTCGTGGTGATGGCGGATCGCCAGCGTCATGTAGTCCAACGCGACCAGTGGGTCGCCATGCTGGGCCTCAATGTAAGCGAGATTCTGTGCCGCGTTCGACTCGTTGAAACGGTTGCCGCTGTCGCGGGCAATCGCCAGGGCCCGGCGCATAAGGTCGAGCGCCCGGGTGGGATCGGTGTTGCGGAACGCGAACCCGTCGGCGGTGAGCGCGAACGACAACGCGTACGGGTTGCGGATTGCCTCGGCGGCCTCGACGAGGCCATCCGCGGAGGCCATCGCCTCGTCGGCGGATCCTTCGGTCACCAGTGCGAAGACGAGGCTCGCCCAGGTGATGGTATGCGTGTCGCGACCGCGTGCGATCTGGGTGCGGCACCACTCGGCCCACCGCGCGCGCTGGCCGCTGGCCAGGTATGCAGTGCCCATCCAGCCCTCCGCGCCGAACGGCACCGGTCCGGGGCCGCGGTCGAAAACCAGCCGGGTGGCATCGCTGTAGCGAAGGGCCTCTTCGACCCGCCCCGGCATCCAGCACAGCGATGCCATCACACAGAGGGCCGCGAGCCGGGGATGCTCGACGGCGCGCGCGGGCTCGACGAGTTCTTCCGCCCAGGCGATGGGTTCGTAGTTTTCGATGACAAAGCCGAGGAAGGTTGCGTACGTGGCGATGGTGGCGGCCACGTCCAGGTCACCGTGGCCTCTAGCCCACCGAAATGCGGTGCGCAGATTGGGCAGTTCGAGGGTGAACCACTCGTACGCTTCGCGTTGCCGGGGACTGTCCCACAGCGCGAACAGGTCGGCCTCGCGCCCGGCGAAGTAGCGCGCGTGCGCGTCACTCGTTTCGGCGGCCGCTCCGCGCGCGACGAGTTGCTCCTCGGCGAACTGTCGGATCGTCTCCAGCATCGAAAACCGCGTCCGTGTGGAGGACCGGTCGGCCACCAGCAGCGACTTGCGCACCAGGGCATCGAGCAGATCAAGGACGACGTAGTCGTCGACGTCGCCAAATCCGGCTACCGTGCAAGCGCTTTGAAGATCGAATCCGCCGGCGAACACCGAACACCTTTCCAGCAGAGTCTTTTCCGCGTCATTGAGGTGGTCGTAGGACCACGCCACCGCTTGACGCAGCGTCTGGTGCCGCGCCAGTCCGCGCCCCGACCCGACCAGCAGTCGGAACCGCTGATCCAGACGGTCGCGCACCTCGTTCGGGGTCATGGACGCCATCCGCGAGGCCGCCAGCTCGATGGCCAACGGGATGCCGTCGAGCCGCCGACAAATGTCCACGACGGCCTCCGTGTCGTCGGTCCCGGCCAATGAGAATCGTTGCGCCACACTGCGGGCGCGTTCGACGAACAACGTCACCCCGGCAGAGTCGGCCCCTGCCTCGACGTCCAGCGGGGGCACCGCCCACAACTGCTCGTCGACGACTCCCAGTCCCTCGCGGCTGGTGGCCAGAACCACCACGGTCGTCGATTGCGCGAGGATCGCCTCGATCAAATCGGCGGCGGCGTCGCGCAGGTGCTCGCAGTTGTCGATCACCAGCAGCCGGACTCTGCCCTCCTGCGCGGCGGCCACGCTGTCGGCCACGCTTTTCTCCGGCTGCTGAGTGATGCCCAATACCGCTGCCACGGCGTCGGGCACCGCAGCCGGATCAGCCACGGCGGCCAGCTCGAAAAACCAGACGCCATCGGGAAACTCATCGCCCATGCGGGAAGCAACCTCCATGGCCAGGCGGGTCTTGCCCACCCCACCGACGCCGGTCAACGTCACCAACCGGTGTTCACGGAGCGCCCATGTCACATCGTCGACCTCGGACTCGCGCCCGATGAAGCTGGTGACCGCAGGCCGGAGATTGCCGGGTGTCACATCGAGCGCCCGCAATGGCGGGAAGTCGACCCGCAACCCAGGCGCGCGCACCTGGAACACCCCGACCGCAGTGGGCAGATCCCGCAACCGGCGCGGCCCCAGATCGACAAGCTCAACTCCGCTGAGC
>Ga0310910_10001893_pt1 | contig 11659 bp, 15 predicted proteins | sample GREbulkMGHF172_FD_203448 | JGI IMG/M metagenome (GOLD analysis project Ga0310910, IMG submission 203448) | Lab enrichment of tropical soil microbial communities from Luquillo Experimental Forest, Puerto Rico - GRE.bulkMG.HF172 | ecosystem: Environmental > Terrestrial > Soil > Tropical forest >... | reverse complement strand
CACATTCGTAAAGTGGCACGTGTAAACGGCAAGCTCACCAACACGATCGTCAAGACTTATCCGCAGGTGAGCCAGTTCTGGACATATGATCCCAAGCAGTTCATTGAGCAGCCAGTGTTTTCGCGCGACTTCCCTCCGAGCCAAAATCTCGAATAGCCAAAGGCAACGGCGCCCATCCTGTGGCACATTTTAAGTGCACGAGTAACTTCTATTCGTGACGAATTTAATTTCGGTCAGGAAAGACGTTGGCATCCATGACGCAGTTCACGGTCAATCCGCAACGCTTCGACCCCTATAAAAATTTTAAATTCCGCGTGAAATGGCACGGTAGATACATCGCTGGAGTTTCCCGGATCAGTGCGCTGAGGCGCACCACTGAAGTTATCGAACACCGCGAGGGCGGTGATCCGAGTACCAGCCGTAAGTCTCCGGGCACAACCAAATACGACGCCATTACACTTCAACGCGGCGTGACCCACGACACTGAGTTCGAACAATGGGCTAATAAGGCTTGGCAATTTGGCGCCGGGCTTGGCTCCGAGGTATCGCTCAAGGATTTTCGCAAGGACATTACTATCGAGTTTTTCAATGAAGCGGGGCAACTCGTGATCGCTTACAAAGTCTATCGATGCTGGGTCTCAGAATACCAAGCTCTGCCAGATCTTGATGCGGACGCCAATGCGGTGGCGTTTGAGCACATCAAGCTAGAGAACGAGGGCTGGGAGCGAGACCCGGATATTCCAGAGCCGGACGAACCCGCCTCTTAGGCAGGTCCAGGGGGTGACTAGCGTGCCCGCACTGCAATGGGACGATGGGTCTGAGAGGCCACCCCGATCTCAAAGACATGCCGGAGATTTACATCTTCTACTGCTCGGGTTGCCAGCACGCGGAGACGGTGAAGCAAGAGCGCGCTGCTTAACAAACATCTCGGCAAATTGTCGAGCTTATGAAATTTGTGCCTGCAACAGCGCGAAGTAAGTCGTGGCATGGTGCTCGAAAAAGGCATCTTGGCATTGAGCGCCGGCACAAGGCGTCCCAATGAGGGAGATTTCGGTACCGGCGCTAACGAAATTAAGGGAAGGAACGACGGTGACGTCGAAGCTGGACGCCGCGAGCTCAGGTTGTGGAACGGGCGCCACCGCCACCCGTTGTGCAAGCGCAACCGCTTTCGGTTGCAGCCGCTGGCGTGCATGATCAACGAGGTTATTGCGAGTTCTTTGACCGTAAGGAATTCAGAAATCGGCGAGCTTGAAGCCGCGCGTCGGGCACTGGAACAGAATAAAGGTGTATCTCCCCGCTCCCCTGGATCATCCCGTGGGTTGCGAGTTAGCATGCGCGCGAGGCCCAGACGCAATCGCCGGGCAGCTTTTTTGCGAATGGTACTTCATCCGGTAGTTGAACCGCAACGTCGTCTCGTGTAGCTTCGTAAATTATTTTTCGTTGGTTATCGGTACCGAGGACGGTGCTCTCTGTTTAATCTCATACTTGGAGCAAGATAATGAAGGCGGTTGCGTTTTCGAATAACGATATTGCGGTGGTGGCCTGGACGTTTGACGGCAAGCTCAATGGCTGCGTGGGATTTGCAATCTATCGAATTGATGTGCTGGCCGGCACGGAGACATGTTTGCCGGCGATGGCAACATTCCAAAACCAGCCGGCGGCGGCGGGCCGCACGACAGCGGACGATCCAGTGCAGAAATTCTTTTGGAAAGATGTCTATGCCAAACGTGGAGGAGCCTACAAATACAAGATCGTGCCGCTGGGTGGTAAGCTGGGCAGCCTCCAGCCAATGCCGTATGGACCGCTGATATCAAACCAGATACAGCTCACTCCTCATTATGGAGCACTCTCGGCCTATTTCAACCGCGGTATTCTGGCGACCCAGGCGACGGCGAGCGCGCTGGGCGGTGGGCAGATGGCGGACAAGCTTACGCACCACATCTATAACATAGGCGATCAGCTTCGTAACGATCTCGCCGGGCAAATGATCGAGGCGCTCACGACGCTGCCGGACGAGGCACTGCAGAACAGGGATGAACTTCATTGTGCCTTCTACGAGTTTGATGATCCCGAGGTGATCGATCACCTCAATCCGCTAAAGGGGTCTTTGAACCTCATCCTCTCCAACATGCCGGGCAAAGAAAACGGGACGAAAACCAACGATACCTACGCAACTCAGCGTGCCAACATCAAGGCCGCTGGCGCGAACGTTCACGATCGTTTCATGGCCAGCAACCATATCGGCCACAACAAATTCCAGGTCCTAGTGCAAAAGGGGGTGCCGACGGCCGCACTATTCGGTTCGACGAACGTGACCGCCCACGGGCTGTGCGCCCAAACCAACAATACCATCATCGCTCGATCTGCCGGTGTGGCCGCCGCCTATGATGCCTACTGGAGCCGGCTTCTGAAGGACACTCTGCCCCCCGGACCGAATGTTACGGGGCCGCAAGCCGCACCGCTTCGGACGGGTGATGCCAAGGGCCCGACTACCGTCCAGCTCGAAGACGGCAGCGGTAGTGTCGATCTTTGGTTCTCGCCTAACACGCCGAAGGCCAGGGCTAGCAAGCCCGGTAAGAACGAACCCTGCCCCCCCGACTTGCAGGAGCTCTTCAAACTCATCAGCCAGGCACAGCAGGCGATTCTATTCCTGGTATTCGAGCCAGGATATCCGAGTATCGTCGATACGATCGCCGCCGCGCAAAAGGCCAACCCCTCGCTGTTTGTGCGCGGCGCCGTAACGGACGCGTCTGCGTCCGGCGAATTTTATACGGCGGTGAACGGCGGCCAGACGCCGGTCAAGAAGCCCCAAAAAGGCACTCCGCCGCTACCAGAAGACTACCGCGTCATCCATACCCGGGGCGTGACCAAGGGCGACGCGTTCGGTCAATGGAGTCAGGAATTGAATCAGGCCGGCCACGCCGTGATCCACGACAAGATCGTTGTGATCGACCCTTTCTCGGACAATTGTGTCGTTGCGATGGGCAGCCACAACGACGGCTATAAGGCGTCCTACAACAACGACGAAAATCTGGCGATCATCAAGAGTCATCGCGCGGTCGCCGAGGCCTATGCCGCACATTGCCTAGACGTCTATGACCATTATGCTTGGCGCTACTACCTGCAAACGGAAAGAGATAAGGCCTGGCACTTTCTTGCGGCCGACGATAGCTGGCAAAATTCCTATTTCTCCGCCAACAACCAGGTGAAGTCGGCCGAGTTGAACTTCTGGCTAGGTGCGAGTCCCAAGGGAGACGCCTTGCCGACGCCACACGACAACGGTTCGACACGAGTTCGTCCTGCACTCCAAGGACAAACCGGCGGGGTTTCGCCCGCAACCGGTCCGCATGCCATCAAGCCAGGCAAACGACCCACCAGGACCCAACAAGCCAAACCAACTAAACAAGCCAAGTCAGCTAAACGAGCCAAGAGGACCAAACAAACGCAGTCAGCCAAACGAGCCAGGACAACCCGGTGATCGACGCAATTGACGCCGCGTGTCCGCTGGCCGGCTGCGCTGCAGGAGCGGTATTGTCACCGGAGGCTGCGCGGATTGTAAGCTGCGCCACGACGAGCTCGGGAGCGACCTCATTCGCCATGGTGGGATGATGTCAAAGCAGCCCTGCTGCCAGGGTGCGGCTCCGTGGGCGCTGGCTTCGCGCGCATCTATGACACGCTAGAGGTCACCGAGCGTCCCGCCGGCCCTGCTACCGCAGCAATCGTGCCGCAATCATTACGATCGATCGGCGGATTTTCACAACAGCTTGCCTGGTGGCTCGGCACGCTCCAGTACTTGCTGGCAACCTGATGCTCGACGACCTGATCGGAAAAATGACCGCGCCTGAGGAGGTCAAGCAAGCTATGATCGGGTCGGTTTGGTATTCAAAAGATGGCGGCGTAATTGGCTCGCGGTCGATTATACACATCGAGAAAAACCAGGTGCGAGGGCTTGTGATCGACATGGAGACATACAACTGCTGCGAGCCGTTCGATGCTGTGACGGGGCGAGACCTGGCCGCCCAACAAACACTGTATCGCACGACAACTATGGCGTCAGCGCGTTGTAGTAACGATCTTGCAAATGATCCCTGATTGGCGGCGGCAGATATTTAAATAGTGGTCCAAAGGTGCCAGGTCCCGGCAACGACAAACTATGACCGGACAGCAAACTCTCGATACTGCTTACGAGGGTATGAGCGAGCCCGAGAGAAAATTCAGGGACGTCTGAAACGAGCGGTGACATTGCTGCCGGATCGAATTTTTTTCCGCTCTCGCATTGAAGCACGCAGCCGACATGTCGATAGCCGAGCTCCGACATTGGCACCCTAGCGACAACGTCAAGTCCGTGAACCAGGCGGTAGGTCACTGAGCCTAGATTGGCATTATACGCCGTCTGGAATTGCTCACCGCCTACCCGCGGCATGCCAAATGTGTAAACGGCCTTGGGCGGCGAACCGCTGGAAGCAGCGAAACTTGCGGCAAGTGCGGCAAGTGCTGCGCCCAGACTGTGACCGGCAATGTACAGAGGCTTACCCGTATGTTGACTCATCGCGATAGCGCGATCGATCTCGGGGCGCGCCGCATCGAGAGCCGCCTGAAAGCCGATATGGGTGTCCGTGTCCTTAGTCAGTCGAATGTTGAAATCGGTTGCCAGAGTTTCCCACACTGCAGGATCGGTGCCGGCAAAAGCCAGTATGATTGCGTCCGCTCGTTCGCCCAATATTCCGGTCGTGTCGAAGCTAGCAACTATATCGACCTTTTGTTTGCTGAAGGGGAAAACGGAAGCAAATTTCCATGTATCGCCCACAACATCGATGGTTCGTGGTTTCCCAGTCTCATACGCAAGTTGTGAGCTCCACATCAAGGCTAGCGCATTGCCAGTCGTAAAATTAGTCGCCCCAGGATCAAAACTGGTAAATGCGGTCGCGCTATATTCGGTCGGTGGAAGTTCGACAAAACTACTCATATAAACCCCCTCAGCCGTGCTGTCGGTCGATGGCGCTGCATGCGTTCGTAACGAACGCAGACGCCAGGCTTGGAGCCCAAGGCGTGCCTGTAAGACCAACCTTGCCGGCACAGTATCAGGGAGAGGATAACAAAATTTGCGGGTTAGTACATGAACACAATTGGCGTTTGCCGTCACGGACTCGGAGGCGATCGGCCTGACACGCTCGCTGCAAAACTAAACGCAGCGACGGTGAGCAATTCTAGCGACATCGTTTGCGGCTTCGTCACGGAGAAAAGCGGTGGACCCAGGCCGTTTCTATATCTTCTCTCAAAAGACGAGGCGTACATCGGAGGTTACGACCATGCGCGATAAATGCTCGGTTCTAGCGGCTTTCATTGATTCATTAAGCGTTGATTTATCGTTTGATTGAGACCATAAAAGCGTCTAACGCCTACCCTTGCCTGTAAGCTCATTGCTAGCAAACAAGAGCGCGGGACACATGGACGACTGCCCTCGGCACATTATTTTTGAATCTGGCTTCGTCTTTTTGTTAACAATCCGGAGTGGTAATAGAAGCACGTTCAGCGCACCAGAAGTATCTGATGGGGATAGATATGTCCGGACTAACCGTTCTTATTATTCGTCATGCCGAAAAACCGGACGAAGACTGGCCGGGACCCGGCTTAACGCCGGACGGAATGAAGGATAAAAAGTCACTTGTAATCCGCGGCTGGCAGCGCGCAGGAAGTTGGGCTGCATTGTTCGGTGGAGGTCTCAAAGGCGACGCCTTTCCGCAGCCCGGCGCGATCTACGCGGCTGACCCTAAACAGTCTGGTAAGGAACCGAGTCAGCGCCCCCACGAAACAATCACCGCTCTTGCGGAGCGACTTCGGCTGAAGCCGGTCACAAAGTATGCCCTTGGACAAGAGAATCAGCTCGTGGCCGAGGTAATCGGCTTAACGGGGGTTGTTTTGATCTGCTGGGAACACAAGGCTATTGCCAGCGCGATTGTTCCAAACATTGCAAAGGGCCAGGTCCTGCAAGGGCTTCCAGCGAAGTGGGACGGCGATCGCTTTGACGTCGTGCTCCGCTTTGACCGTACCGCTTCAGGAGCGCCGTGGTCATTCCGCCAACTTCTCCCCTGTCTCCTCTCCAACGATACGGCCAACCCGATGAAATGAGACAGCTGACTATAGCTGTTCGGTTAAGTTTGTAAGTGACTGCCACCGATAGGGCGCGTCTGGAAGCTCAGCTCGATAATTGCGTTCGTGTCGAGCGCGCTGCTTGTAATTTGACCCGCCAACTTTCGCCGCAGGCGCGTAGCTCAGCTCGTAGCTGGTGAATTGCGGATAGTCTCTTCAGCAAGTTCGAAATGCATACTGTCCACCGACTTGCCGGAAAATCCTGCACCCCAGTACCAGCCGTGCTTGTTGAAAAATGGAACAAGCTGCAGGATCCCCCGATGGGTCTTCGGAGTGCCTTGAGGCACAGCCTGCGTTCCAAAAAATAGATCAATCGCTGTGCCCCAGCTATGATTCGAGAACGAATTGGAATTCGTTCGCTTGTGGCGAACGCAGAGCATACCGTCGTTTTTCACAACGGCGACAACATTGGAGATCTGTTCTTCCGCTTCGTCGAAGACCGCCTTCAGCGACTTCACGGCAATATCGAGACCGCTGACTTTGAAAGGCCCAACGTCAACACGCGACTTGACCCGTTTTTTGAAGGCCCCGATTGCAGGGCTACAGTCTTTCGTCTTTTCTCCGGGAACGCCTAACAACCGGACCATCGTCGCTTCCGTGGCCGAGCTGAGGTTCTTATTGAAGGTATTCTTCGGAGGAATGTCGACAATATCAGCAGGTCCGACCGGAGCTGCCACTGCTGCCCTTAGTGTTTTCTTTGCCGCGGCGCTTTTTTTTGAAACTGCTTTGGTTTTCTTGGCTTTCTTCTTCATAGGTTGTCTCTTGAAATGTGGCACTACGGTTCACACTGCATATCGTGTATAACTCTACTCAGCCAGACAGCGTTGTCTGTGCCGCGCGTCACACCGAAAAATTGGCACCAAATAAGAGGCGGTAGTCAATTTTCTTCAGCCCACCTTACGCTATTAATATTTTCCAACCTACCGCCGATCCCGGCACCGAATTCGGTCGCACGCGCTTTTTGCACAGCCCATCGTTCGCTCGCGATGTCGAGCAACAAGCAGCAATCGCCGCGTAATCGCCTCATCTGCAAAAATAAACCGTCGGCCCTAGCAAAGAGGCCGGCGGCGATGGAGCAGGATTTCTGAGCCTCCTAAGCATGCAGCCAGAATGCGCTTTCCTGCGTTGTGACTTTCGTCACAGACTTTTCAATCAGAATGGGTAGCGTTCGACTGTCCCGCTTGGGGGTGATCATGGCCGTAACCGTCAACTTCTTTACATCTCCGACGCTCGTTCTGCTCGCCTTCGATTGGCCTGAACAAGGCGAGGGTTGCGATGGCTGGAGCGGCGAACTCGAGGGTTCGCAGCTAATTAGGAAGACGCCAACGCCATGCGAAAAGTTTGGACCGAGGCTCATTAGCAAGGAATAAAAGGGTCGTGATATGAGGAAGCAAGCAGCCGGTTCGCTAGTTGACTCCAAGATCTCTGACCGTGATATGACGAAGCAAGCAGCCGGTTCGCTGGTTGACTTCAAGATCACTGACCTCGCGACGTTCACTAGGGAGCAAGCGATCAGCGGAAACCCCGACTTCCACCTATTCTACGTAGGTCGGGACGACGTCCACGGGGTCCTCAAGTACGTCCTGTCGCGGGTCACCACGTCGCTGTACCTCAACATGTTCGGGTACGACGACGATGAGCTGAACAAGATCGTGATGAGCAAAGTGCTAGATCCGCACGTCATAGTCCTGATCACCCTCGACAAGAGCCAGTCCGGGGGCAAGCATGAGAAGATGCTCCTGGCTGCGGACAAGAAATACAACTTGAAGGCGTTTGGGTCCCACTTCGTGGTCGGCCAGAGCGCGACCCACCAGATCAGCCACACCAAGGGGTTCGTGGCCGACGGCCGGATAGGGGCCGAGGGCAGCACGAACTGGTCGTCTTCCGGCGAGGGGACGTTCGTCGTGGCGGGGAAGCCCGGCGGTCCGAAGTACAAGGCACAGAACAACACTCAGTCCATCTTTATAGACCAAGACAACGTAGCCCGGTTCCAGGCAGAGCTCGTGGCCGAGCACACGATCGCTACGGCAGAGGAGAAGTGAAGCAGAGTTGAATCGCGTGGGTCACTGGATCCCCCCGGCGTTTCCGAATGATCTGTTTAGCCGTTAAGCTAACGAGGCAATAAATTTGCTTTGCCACCCGTCAGCCGCTTAGCCTCGGAGACCTCCAGCCCGCCGTACTTAACTTTCCAGTTGTAGAAGGTGGCTTCACTGATCCCGTATTTGCGGCACAGATCGGCCACCTTCATCCCGGCCTCGTGCTCCTTCAGGATTGCAATGATCTGCTCTTCCGTGTGCCTCTTCCGTTGCATCATCTGGTACTCTCCCCAAGGGCCAGACTCCCGTTCGGCTTGGATCAATTCAAGGGGGCAACGCCAGAAGCGACGAGATTTGATGGATTGGTGTGCAGCAGTAAATTCTACCACCGGAAGTAACTGGCCTCGAGAGCGCGGCTAAAGGCGCTTCGATTTGGTCAACCGATGTTTGGCAAAGTAGCGAGCGCTTTTGGGATCGAGCCTAATCGCCTCGCTATATTGTTTTAGCCGGGCATTTCCTGCAAATAGTCGAAAAAAGGAAGAGGAGAATTGCTGGGAGAATCGCGCAAAAGTCATCGCGCCAAAAAACATCGTCTCAGGCGCGAAGAAGCGCGACGATTGCCAAGACGTGTGGTCAATCAGGCGACGGCCTGCATCTGCGTAACGACGTCACGTACGCCTGTTATTATCGCAGCATGTACTTCAGGTGAGGACGCAATGTCCAACCTGCCCGGAGGACTTGCGTGAGCCACATCTATGGTCGTGTCCGTAAGATTAGTCACTGTATTACCGGCCGCCAGCACAATGCTGCCGCCGCCAGGAAATGTGTTCGTCCGATAACCGATCACGCGCGCGACGTTGCTGCCGACCTCCCAACGCCCGGGAGCGACCTGCTGCGCGTTGCTGTCCCAGCTAACAGGATCGACCGGACAGATAAGAGGAAGCTTGAAATTGCGCGCTGCCTGAGCAAAGCGCAGCGCCGAATCCGCGCCGAGTGAGTGACCGATGTAAATCACCGTGGCTCCCTTGCCAAGAGCTGACATCAAATCCGATGTTATCGCCACGTCCTCGAGGCGCGGATCGTTGCCGCCCCGCACCGTGAAGTGACAGCCTTGCCGGCGTGACCCGGTTCAACTCTGTCGCAAGGGAGTCCATTCCGGTCGAAAAAAAATTGCCGCCGAGACCATGTACGCACACGCCGACGATATTCAAAGCCATGACATTCTCCTCGTGTTGCACCCGTACGCGCGATACGCCAGGGTGAAGTGCAGGGCCGCCTCGCTGGTTCCCTCCATTACGTGCTGTATATTAGGTGGTTAGTGCTCCCTGATTCACTCTTCGTCCGGGTACGACTATACTTACCGAATGACATCATCCGTTACCTCAAATATGGTTGCAAACGAAAATATTGCTCTCCATTAAGAAAACTCTTATTGCGCACAGGCATTATATAAAACACACTGACGACCGAAAATATTCTGTTGCTTCGTAGATCGACCGGTTTACGGGCCCGGTGAAAGCCACGCGGCGGCGCGTTAGCCAAGTCAACGCTGTTTTGGGTTCTGTTCAGACTATCGTCGAATAAGAAATATTCAATTGTTGCGGGTAGCATTTAGGCGAGTGCTTTTGGCGTCGTACATGAGGCCTTGCAACAGAAGGGCTGTCCCGATCCCTGTTTAAAGCGTGACGAGAAAGGGCTTTTGCGCACGGGCCCGCAATTCAAGCGTTGAGCAGGACGTAATGTTTTTTGTTTTCCCTGATTCTGAGTTTGAGGATAACCAGCTAGCGATTGAAACGATTAACACTAAGGTCAATGAACGCGCGTTTGCACTGTACAACAAGCTACGCGGAGGGAGTTAGTGCGAGCAGTGTCGGTCGGCCGGAGACTTGAACACCATGACATCTCCTTTCGGAAACGCAGTTCAGCTTGTAGCTGATGGATTGCGGATAGTTTCTTCAGCAAGCTCGAAATGCATACGGGTCATTCCCGAGACAAAAGCCGGCTCGATCACAAATCTAACCGCTCAGATGTTTCCGGCAACGTTGCGTGGCCGCACGACAATTGGCGCTGCTACAGCGCCTTCATTGCCGCCAGATTGAGGACCGGGATCTTACCGTTATCGGTGTAGAAGTGCCCTTCGGCGACCTTCATCTTTTGCAATACAACTCCATAGGCTGCAATCTCATCCGCCTTGACCACATCCACTTCGCCCGCCATCGGCACGATCGGCTTGCCGAGAGACTTTGCCTTCCAAGCCGAAACGCCCTTGGCAATCGCAGCCGCAGGCGTTCCACCATTTATTTTCTGGCCTGCCCGTCCGGTCGAGGGGTTGGTCCACCGCCAGTAAGTTTGCGGCAAAAGCACGTCGCTTGCCGTGAAAAACTCCTTCCACGGAATGTTAGGCTTCACGTTCGCTGCGGGATAGGCACAGCCCGATGTGGTTCCAAATACAAATGATGCCGGAGCTGCGTTCTTTATTGTGGTGCAGAACTGAGCCGCGACCGGGGCAAGCACTGTGCGATTCCAATCATTAGCAGCGCCCGCCTTATCGGATTCGGGATCAACGATGTAACCGTCTAACCCTTTGGGGATCAATTTGCCCGTGATAAGGTCCGCTTCTTTTTGAGCGCCAGATTTCGAAGCTTGGGGCCACCGCCACGCGTACACCTTCATACCAAGGTCGTGAAATCGCTTGATGGCGTCCGGCAGTCTCCTCGACGACGTTCGAATGCACACGGTCGTCGCCCCAATTGCCAGCGCATGCTTTGAGAACGCCGTCTCCATGGCGTCCGCATTCATGTTCACAATCCAGAGGACCTTTGCCGCTAGGGGCATCGCCCGCCCCCATCCCGTTCGATTTTCAACAAATTGGACAATAGGAATTTTATAATTTTATATCAGAACACGTATTGGTGATGCAACTGGAGAGAGTCGACCAAAATTCGTCCCACTTCGTTGCGCGACCAGAAATGCCGACTGAGCGTTGGCCAATCGAAGGACCGTAAAGGTGATTCCTACCAACCTGCGGTCAATGCCCTCCGAACCATAGGTGTCCAGGCCACGAGATTGCGTGTTTCGGGGCCATTATGGGTTAGTTCCAGCAGAATCAGTTCTCTAAAATGCGAGCGTAACGCGGCAGGTATTAGTAGAGAGACTGATGAGTACTGCAAGGAAATCAATCAAACCTACGCGTCGAAGCCCAAGGTCACGAAGCCCATAAACGCGGCTGGCGGTCACAACGAAGGTTCTCGTAAGTCCAAAGTGCATCAATTGTTCGATACGCAAGGCGCCGAGGCCGCCTGGGTACTTGGGCTCAAGTTGAAATTGAAAGACGGTACGCTGCGAAGTTGGTTCGCTGCGTGGAAGCCGCTGCAGAACAACGGCCAGACATCGCGAAAACTAGCTACGACATCCGCTCACCTCGGAGGGTCGAAGTCCCGTGTCGGCGATAAAGCGATTGAAAGGACAGCTCT
>Ga0310910_10001891_pt1 | contig 11660 bp, 9 predicted proteins | sample GREbulkMGHF172_FD_203448 | JGI IMG/M metagenome (GOLD analysis project Ga0310910, IMG submission 203448) | Lab enrichment of tropical soil microbial communities from Luquillo Experimental Forest, Puerto Rico - GRE.bulkMG.HF172 | ecosystem: Environmental > Terrestrial > Soil > Tropical forest >... | reverse complement strand
CCCTGTGGCTAATCATCTCTCAACCCGTGTCCGAAGGGCTTGCTTTTGTGAAAAGAGTGCGCAGAGAGCACAGTCACGTTCAAGACAAGCATGTTCTGGAGACGCCATGAAAAGCTCAATCCGGCGCGTCTTTTTTCCTACTGGTGCTGACCTGCATGGCAGTCCCTGCCGGGTGCGGTGGTGGCGGTGGCGGTCAACCAACTGCCACTCATTTTTCTGTCGGTGCTCAAGGAAATGTTATTGCTGTACGACCTTCAACTTCACAGTAACGGCGCTCGATGCGGCGTGCAAACCGGACGACGGTGACAATCAAATGAAGGAAAAGGATGAGGACATCGCGCATCCAGGCGTGGTATCAAAACCCGAAAAAACAACTAATTTTGGCGGTGGATTCTATAGGTCAACGCAACACCAGCTCGACGTCTAAGTGCAAGAGTTTCAATGGGGGCATTCGTTCGCGAAACCCAATTCAAAGAAAAGAGCCTGTTTAAGGACTAATTGAAGATAGCCCCTGCAGGTAGGTCCTTCCTCAAAGCATTATGGAATTAACCGATTCGATGGGTGTTGCGTCGACCGTCTGAGCCGGCAGCCAAATTCAGTAATTCGCCATGGACACGGCTGAATCGAAATCGCCTGTGGTGTTTTGTGTGAGTTGCCACTATAGTGTGGAGCACATCCGCAGGAGGAACACTGGGTTATTTGGACTTAGGAGTTTGCTCATGGATATGATGACGAGTGTACGAAACCTTGGCGACGTGACTGTTGTGGACATCAGCGGCCGGATCGTTCTCGGGGACGAAAGTGCCGCGCTACGCGACCTGATTGCCGAGTTGCTGAGCAAAGGCGACCGGAAAATCGTGCTAGACCTTGCCGACGTGAACTACCTCGACAGCTCTGGCTTGGGCGCCCTGGTGAGTTCGTTTGCGACTGTGCGGCGGCAGGGCGGGGAATTGAAGCTGGTGAAATTGCCGGACAAAGTGGACGACTTGATGGAAGTGACGCGGCTCTACACCGTGTTCGACATCGCCGACAACGAGGAAGAGGCGATTCGCTCGTTCGATCGTTCGGCGGCCGCGGGCGCGTAAACATCGGCGTGAGATTGGAAGTATCTCGAACGAAAGTGAACCGGCCGGAGCTACTCGAAGCACCGGAATTGCATCTATGCCCCCCGGATATCAAACAGCCTGACTAGTCCGTTTTCGACCCGAGAGATGTGCCCGACCATTTTATCGGCGAGGAGATTCCCTCTGAGATCGCGCACCACCTGGTGCACTTGATATCTTCGTGCAAGGCTGCGAGCACTGTCTCCATGTCGCGAGCATTGAAGCGATCGTAGATTCGCTTAAGTAGCTACAGGTGGATTGTTCGGGTGAATCAGTTTAGCGAGGCCAAAATCGAGAATCTCTGCGCGGCCATCGCGAGTGAGAAAAATGCTCTCCGGCTTGAGATCGCGATGAATGATTCCCTTGACGCGTGCCGCAGCAAGTCCGTGTGCGATCTGGTCGCTGTACTCGATGGCTTTTCGTACAGGAAGAAGACCTAGTTGCAGGCACTGGCGAAGGGTTTCGCCTTCGAGCAACTCGGAAACAATGTAAGGAGAGCCATCCTGTTCGCCAATGTGGAAGATGAGAGGATGTTGGGATGGTTGAGTGCCGCCGCGGCCTGAGCTTCTTGTTTGAAGCGTCGGAGGCGATCGGGATCCTGCACAAGGGTCGCGGGCAAGACTTTAATCGCGACATCCCGTCCTAGAGCAGTATCACGCGCGCGGTACACTTCGCCCATTCCACCTGCGCCGAGCGGTGCCACAACGTCGCAAGGTCCGAGCCTCGAGCCTGGGGCGAGGGGCACAAGTGCCGGGATTATAACCCCAGAGGGCCCGGCAAGGAATCTTCAAGTCTCGATTGACGCGGTAATCGCCGAAGTGGATTTAGGCGCAAGGACTTGGCCTTCGTCCACGTGGAAACACAGCATCGAATCTATCGAGCCGGTCCTGGGCCATGGCCCCATTCTCACGCATCGCCGTGCTAGCGCTTGTCCACGGCGAACCGGGGCATGCCGCGGTAGGAATCCGCAACCACCCAGCCACGAGCCGTGAGCGCCGCAGAGACGAAAGTCTCGCTCCATTGGAAGGCGTCTTTGGAGCCTGCCGCTACGATGGGTACCCACACCAGCAGCGTTGGCTTGAACTCTTGCCGGTGCGCCAGCAGCGTTCGGCTGCCGGCGCGCCAGCGACCACGATCGAGATCGAGAGAGTTTAACCGCGAGTGGACGAGAAGGCCTATAAGGCAGACGAGGCACAGAGCAGCAGCGAGCCGGTGCTCGGCAGGGACGAAGAGCCCTTGCGGCGGTGGAGGGTAGCATTGCAGCAGCATTGTGATCAGTTGGTCTCGATATTTAGGCGCGGACGGAACCGACCAAGCACCATCCGCAGGCATCCGAAAGTGCAGTGATATCTGTGCCAGGCGCAAGCCCGTGGAGGGCGGCTTCCCCGGCCTACCTTTGACGACCTGACACAAATAGCGCGGGACGGGTGCGCTTTCCCACCCCACCGTCCCGCGCATCAACCCACTCTGCCGTGAGCTCGTTTTTCGATCAATGTACCGGAGGTGAACTCTTGGTGAACTAAATCTCCGCCGGATTAGCAGTCAACGGCGGAGGTTCTCCATATGCTCCTTCAACTTCCGCCAAGAGCTGAAGCCATGGTCCCGTGCAATTATGAACCGCGCGTAGTCAAGGGCTGGTCTGGCCATGTCGGCGACGGGGTTAATCGCGTGGCATCGTCTAAGTGCCTCAGGGTCTCGTCGCCCCCCTCCTCCTGAGGTTTAGTTCATCCATATCTCGGTCTCGCATACGGCTCTGCAGCCGTAAATGCAAGCTACACCGCCCCTGTGGCATATACGCCACCGTTTTTTGTCACCCGAATTGACGATCCGCCTTTAAACGGTAGCTTCCAGAGTTGTAACGGCCCCTTTTCGTAGGAAGAACAAAAGTAAATCCACTGCCCGTCTCGCGACCAGTTGGGAGCGCCGTTATCGGTTCCGGGGAAAGTGGACACAAGTCGAGGTTCGCCACCCCCGGTACTTCCACGAGGTAAACTTCATAATAGCCTCGGGAAACAGACTCAGACACAACGTAATGGCCGTCCGGCGACCAGCGCGCAGTTCCCGACATTCCGTGGGAAGAGCTCAGCTGTGTGCAATCCGAGCGATCGATTTCGCAAGACCATATATCCGAAAAACCCAAGCGATCAGATTCAAACACCACTCTTCTTCCGTCGGGCTAGACGTGAGGTCGCCGAATGAATCCCCTTGCGGCAAGCATGCGTGCCGGAGAGCCTCGGGCATGTTTTTCGTCCTTCAAATCAATCCGCCAGATGTCGTCGCTCCGCATAACACGCTGGTAGGCGAGCTGGTCCCCACTGCGCGAGATTGAGGGGAAATGAGCTCCCTCACCTACCCCTGCAAGCGGCCGCGGTGTACCACCCGTCGCGGAAATGCGCCACAAAGTTTCGAGTCCTCCCATTGCGGAATCGAAGACAAGCTCCCTACCATCCCGGGTCCAAGCGGGAGAACCACCGGAAATACCGGAGGTTAGGCGGATGGGATCACCTGCCGACAAATTTTGCACGAACAGGTCTCCACGAGTCTCTAGCGACCCTCCTAGGTAGGCGACACTCCTGTGGTCCGCAATAATTGCATACGCCGTCTGAATTTAATCGATGTAACATGTCACGCGGCTTGCTGATTCTTAAAGCCAGCCAGACTTTCGCCAAGGGAACCTGACAAGGTGCTTCGAGGGTCATCCTGCATTCCTTGATCGCACAGTGAAGGCCATATTGTGTGGACACTCTTCTGCAAGTTCGCATGGGTGGGAGCCGTCACGCTGATTTTCGGGCTCCTTCCTCAAGTTAGCGGAGCTGACAAGCCGGAATTGCAAAATCTGGGAGACTTCCATCACACCGCTTGGAAGGAAATCGGTCCAGTCTTCGATGTCAAGCAGTCTTCTGAAGGTTATCTTTGGCTAACCACATCGCGAGGTGTTTTCCGCTTTGACGGGGTTCGGTTCCAGTCAGTAGGGGAAGTAACCAGCGGAGCCGTGCCCACTAATGAAATCGATTCCGTATTCCTCGCGTCTTCCGGAGGCCTCTGGCTAACGACGCAAGGAGCCGGACTGCTCTTCTGGAAAGACGGCCGTTTGACGGAGTTTCCAGATAGGCGCTGCACGCCAACTCGCAAACAAGGGCAGCTCATCGAGGACCGGGACGGCTCCTTATGGGTGCAGGCGACCTCCGGCCTGTTTCATCTGAGCGGGTCCGTCTGCGAGCAGATTGGACTCGCCCAAGACTACCCTGGCGGTTTCCCGGCCGGGCTCCTCATGGACAGTGACGGCACCCTATGGGTGAAACCTCTGACAGGCCCTCTTTTATTCCTGCCACGAGGCTACACGAAGTTCAAAGTCAGCAAATACGGTGAAGGAGTGTCTTCCGGCTACGCCCACCTCCACGAAGGGCCAAATGGGACGATTTGGCTCTCGGACAGTCAGGGCCTCCGCCAAGTAGCAAACAGGTTGAGCGCTCCACCATCCTCCTTGCCGCGAAGGTCGTATCAGGGAAACGCACATTTCGGCGACTTCTGCTTTGCCCCAGACGGTACGTTGTGGGCCGTGACCAGGAAGGGCGTCCGACGGTTTGAGCATGTCGATCGATGGCCGACACCAGTCGCCGTGGAAGGAGCTCCGGGCGAGAGCTTCACGCCCGGAGAAGGAATCAGTTCTGACGCTGTCTGGAAAGTATTGATCGATCAGGATGGCGCTTGGGTGGCGACTAATTCAGGTCTCGACAGGCTTCGGCGCACCACGCTCGTAGCGGTGCGGCTTGCTCACGCCCAAGAGCGCGAGTTCAGCATCGCCGCCGGGGATCGAGGCTCTATTTGGACTGGAAACATGAGCTTACCGCTCACTCAGGTGACCGCCGACGGGGCGATCACCGTCTTTCCTCGTACTCGACAGACCATTAGCGTTCGACGCGATCATAAGGGAACGATCTGGTCGGCCGGCGCAGGAGAGTTTCATCTTTGGCGGGCATCCGGCAAGGGATTGTCTCCCGTGAGCTATCCGGACGAGAATCTGGACCCTGTAGTATTCGTTGCGACCGACCGCAACAACGATCCGTGGATCACCACGCTCAGTGGCAAAGCCTACCATCTCTCCGGCGGAGCGTGGAGCAACGAAACGCCAGCCCTCGGCAAGAAGCCTGGCGTGCTCGGGACTATGGTGGATGATCAGGCGGGCAACGTTTGGTTTGCTTTTTCGAACAAGGTAGTGGAGTGGGACGGCCTGACCTACCAGCGATTCTCCTTCCCAGCTGGCCAGCGTGGCGTTTCGGAGAACACCATTTCGGTCCGGGGCGACCATGTTTGGCTAGGAGGAGCCGGGGGCGTTCAACTGTTTACTCACGGACAGTTTTATTTGATGCGATGGAAGGATCCGGATTTGCCCGGAAGGGTGTCCGGAATTGTCGAGACCTCGACGGGCGACCTGTGGGTGAATGGATTCTCAGGCATCGCCCACGTTTCCGCGTCTGAGTTGAAGAACTGGCTGCGCGACCCGGGTTCGACGGTTTCCGGAGAGGCCTTTAATGAACTCGATGGCCTACCTGGGCTCTCGGGAGAAGTACTGCCCGAGCCATCGCTAGTAGAGGCCCCCGATGAACGATTGTGGTTTGCGACCACCAAGGGCATCGCTTGGCTGAACCCAGCAACGTTCGAAGAAAATCGGCACCGCCTGCCACCCCTGGTCGTAATCTCTACGATCACGTCGAACGGAAAGACATACGCGGCGGCCAGCCGTTTGGTTCTTCCTGTACACACCGAGAATGTGGAGATCGACTACACGGCTCTGCGCCTCCCGATCCCTGAACGGGCGCGGTTTCGTTACAAGTTGGAGGGCGTCGACAAGGATTGGGAAGACGCGGGAACGCGTCGGGAAGCGTTTTTTAGCAACCTCGGGCCCGGTGATTACAGATTCCGAGTCATAACCTCCAACAGTGACGGTGTGTGGAACGACGCCGGGGCCTTCGTGGATTTTTACATCGCGCCAGCGTATTACCAGACCACGTGGTTCCATTTGTTATGCATCATCGCGTTTCTTGCCTTGCTTGGGGCTCCCTATCAACTGCACCTGCGGCAAGTGACCGCCCAAGAGCGTCTACGCTTGGAAGGGCGGTTTGCGGAAAGAGAAAGGATTGCCCGCGAATTGCACGACACCCTGTTGCAGAATTTTCAGGGGGTCTCGCTCGGTTTTCAAGCGGGAGTTAACCTGCTCCCCGGTGGTCCGGATCTAGCTAGAGCCAGAGACAGACTGCAAGGCGCTGTCGATCAAGCGCAACAGGCCATCAACGACTGTCGCGACGCCATTCAAGGGTTGCGTTCGTCCGCGATAGAAACTAACGATCTCGCTGCGGCCCTGAACACTCTCGCGGCAGAGCTTGCGGCGAATCGGGGCGGGCCGAATCCTCCTGTCTTTGACGTACATGTGGAAGGCACAGCGCGCGAGATCCACCCTATCTTGCGGGACAATGTCTTCCGGATTGCCGCGGAAGCACTGCGCAACGCATTCCTGCACGCGGAGGCGTGCCGGATTGAAGTGGAGATCCACTGTGACGAGCGCCAGTTGCGGCTGCGAATTCGTGATGATGGGAAAGGCATCGACTCACAGATTGTGACGGACCAAGGTTGCAACGGTCATTGGGGCCTGCAAGGAATGCACGAAAGGGCCAAACTTGTGGGCGGTAACCTGGACGTCTGGAGCAGGCTCAATTGTGGCACGGAGATTGAACTGACCATTCCCGCCTCCATCGCTTACGCCAGGCCGGCTACTCGACGGCGTTCCTGGTTTGCAAGGAAGGGGACCGCCGTGAAGTTACCAGGCGAGTCATAGACCTCATCTTTTTCGCGGACAGCAAAGTGTGCTACGACAACATGCCAAGTTCTTACTGGAGCGTGATTTCGAAAGTTCGATAGCCCGCCGGGAGAAGACGGACATCGAAACAAGTCCGGGATCTAATTTGCCAAATGATGGCGGAGAACCCGACTTGGGGAGCTCCGCGCATCCATGGAGAACTTCTTATGCTCGGTTTTGACATTTCCGAAACAACGGTTTCCCGCTGGATGAAACGGATGTCCCGGAACCCCGATCGAGCCAAGCGTTGGCTCGCCTTTCTTCGTAACCATCGGTAAGCTATAGCTGCGATGCACGATCACCTTCTCGGTGCTTTACTGCTTCTTCCTCATCGGCCACGATCGCCGGCGCCTTTTGCATTGCAATGTCACATCCGACCAGCTTATGGATTGTGCAGCAGTTGCGGGAGGCCTTCCCGTTTGACTCGGCTTCTCGGTTTCTCATTTTTGATCGGGATGCCAAGTTCGGATTTGGCTTACGCTACGAGTAGGGTTCCGCCCTACTGAACGATGCCGCTGGCTCACCGGGTCGGTGGGTTGTTCCAGTAGCTTCCGATATTGACAATCAATCACAGCAAGAGTAGCTTCCCTGCCGAGTCCCCATTTTCCAGGCTCCCTCAAGCTACGGGGGAGCATGGTTGGTCCCCTCGGGTCCCTCGGCCAAGTACGACTCTTGAGTTCAACTTGTTCGACGTGGAGGTGTGGTATGACCACGCGGCGGCGTTCTTTTCAGTGGGGCGGCCGGGTTTCAATGGCGGGGAGGGACTCGGTGAAACTGAAGAAGACCAGCCAGGAGTTGATGCTTGTTTGGGTGCTGTTGGTCGCCTTGCTGGGGGCACTGCCCCTGGCGGGGCAGTCGCTGGACTACCCGCCGACGCGCAAGGCCGACCAGGTGGACGATTACCACGGCATCAAAGTGGCAGACCCGTACCGGTGGCTCGAGGACGATAATTCGGCGGAAACGGCCAAATGGGTGGAGGCGGAGAACAAAGTCACGTTTGCCTATCTGGACAAAATCCCTTACCGCGCGCAGGTGAAGAAGCGGCTGGAAGAACTGTATAACTACGCGAGGTACACGGCACCCTTCCGCAAGGGTGACCTGTATTTCTTCACGAAGAATGATGGCTTGCAGAACCAAAATGTCGTGTACGTGCAGAAGGGGCTAGATGGAGTGCCTGAGGTCCTGCTCGACCCGAACAAGTTTTCACCGGATGGCACGACGCGCATGGGAAGCTTCACAGTGTCTCGGGACGGACGTTACGCCGCATACGGGAGGGAGGAGGGCGGGTCGGACTGGCAGGAACTTCGCGTGCTGGACGTGAGGGCGAGGAAGGACCTGCCGGACGATCTGAAATGGATCAAGTTCGAAGAGGCTGCGTGGGCCGGAAATGGTTTCTTTTACAGCCGGTTCGACGCGCCGGAGAAGGGCCACGAGCTTTCTTCCAAGAACCAATTCCAAAAGGTCTACTACCATAGGCTGGGCACGAGGCAATCGGAAGACGAGCTAATTTACGAGGACCAGGCGAATCCCCAACGGCTCCATTTTGTTGATACTACCGACGACGAACACTTCGCCCTTCTGGTGGTGAGTGACCGCGGAAAGGGGAAACGCGGGAACGCGCTGTATTACCGTGATCTGACGAAGAACGAGAAAGCCTTTACACCGATCGTCAGCGAGATTACCGACGACACCTACCAGGTCATTGACAACGTGGGGGACAAACTGCTGATTCTGACCAATCACGGGGCTCCCAACAGCAAGGTTGTGCAATACGATCCGGCGAATCTGAAGGCGTCCTGGAAGGATGTCATTGCGGAAAAACCGGAAACGCTGGTGAGCGTGAGGTCGCTCGGAGGCAAACTGTTCGCCACGTATCTGCAGGATGTGGCGAGCCACGTGTACGTGTGTAGCCTGGCGGGTGACCTGGAAAATGAAATTTTGCTGCCGGGAGCGGGCACGACGACGGGGTTCCAGGGAAACCGCGGCGATACGAACGCGTTCTTCCTATATTCGTCGTTCAACTATCCAGCGACAGTTTTCCGCTATGAGCTGGCCACAAGAAGAGTTGCAATATACAAGGCGCCGGAGATTCCGGGATTCCGTCCGGAGAACTACGAGACGAAAGAGGTTTTCTACGACAGCAAGGACGGCACGCGCGTCCCTCTGTTTCTGGTATACAAAAAGGGGCTCAAGCTGAATGACGCGAATCCGACACTGCTTTACGCCTACGGTGGATTCAATGTCACGCTCTCGCCGAATTTCAACTCGTTGCGTCTGGCGCTGATCGAGCAGGGATTCGTCTATGCGTCGGCGAATCTGCGCGGCGGCGGGGAGTACGGGGAGAAGTGGCACGAGGCGGGGATCAAGACCAGAAAGCAGATTGTGTTCGACGATTTCATCGCCGCGGCGGAATGGCTGATCGCCAATAAGTACACCTTGCCGCAGCACCTGGCAATTAATGGCGGATCGAACGGCGGCTTGTTGGTGGGCGCGGTGATGAATCAGAGGCCGGATCTGTTCCGCGTGGCGGTGCCGCAGGTGGGGGTGATGGACATGCTTCGGTTCCAGAGATTCACCATCGGGTGGAACTGGTCGCCGGACTATGGATCGAGCGACAACGCGGAGGAGTTTAAGGCGCTGTATGCTTACTCGCCGCTGCACAATATCAAGCCGGGCGCAAAGTACCCAGCGACGCTAATTACCACGGCAGACCACGACGATCGTGTCGTGCCGGCGCACTCGTTTAAATACGCGGCCACGTTGCAGGCGGAAGCGAGCCGGGCGAACCCCGTGCTGATCCGTATCGATACGATGTCCGCACACGGCGCTAGTAGTACCGCCAAGAGCATTGCGACAACCGCGGACATTTATTCGTTCATTTTTTACAATTTGGGAGTTACGCCACGGTATTGAAGCGGCCGAGTGCCCCGGGCGAAGTGGCATCGCGGGGCTCGAGATAACGGAACGATCCGTGCGCTCGCGCAGCCCAGTCCAGAGTGCAAGGGTTACACCCCGAAGCAGGAAGCCCAGCAACGCGGTCGATATCACCAGAAATCCAAAGTGATACCCAGGGACACAGATAGGATCCGAGTCAGTGAAAGCTCTAGAAGAAGCGTCGCTGAGAGAGCAGGAACAGTCCCGCAAAGTGTCGCGGCTCAACTTTAGCGGAATCTGTGAGAGCAGGAAGTGGCATGGGTCCTCACAATTTGGTTGGGCATGGTAACATGGATCCGGCCGCGTCCCAGAACCGACAGAAATTGTTGGAGATGTTCGTTACCGGAAACCTCGCCATCTTCAGCCCGAAAGCCGGCAAAAGTCATAGAGACGCCCAATCAAATCACTGCCGTACGGTGAAGAAATTCGAGGCAATCGTCCGTCTAAAAGCCCCGGGGATTGATCGTCCCGCAGAAGGATTAGGATGAGATCTGCAAACGGCGGGGGATCAGGTGAAAAGGAAAATTGTGGGGCAGGAAGGCGGCGTAAAGCCGCCCTTTAGTTAAGATGTGGAGTGTGCTACAGAGGAGGGCATCATGAAGAAGCGGCTCGGGAATTTACTTGGGGCACTGGCTTTGGTGAGCGCACCGGTATTCGCGCAAAACATTCCCGAGGGGCTGTTCCAGGGCTATGACGGAGAGTGGAATCACGTTTCGAAGCAATTGATTGACTTGGCCGAAGCAACGCCAGCGGAGAAATTCTCTTGGCGCCCGGCACCAGGGGCCCGCTCGACGAGCGAAGTGTATATGCACATTGCGATTGCGAATTTCGGCTTGCTGGGTTTCGCCGGCCCGAAAATGCCTGAGGATCTGAAAAACGACATGGAAAAAACGGTAACGTCGAAGACCGAAGTAATTAGCTGGCTGAAGCGCTCACTCGTCGCGGTGAAGGAAGCGCATCTAGCCGTAAAGCCTGGGGACCTGCAGCGGAAAGTGCGAATCCATGGCGTTGATACGGACGTGGAAGGAATCTACCTGCGCATCATCGTGCACGCCAACGAGCATATGGGGCAACTGGTTGGGTACGCGCGCATGACTGGGGTTGCGCCACCCTGGTCAAGGAATTAAAGACCAGCTGGGACGCAGCTTCACAACGCGCCAATCGCACGCAGGTTGAATTCGGCTACGGCGTTGGCGATGATCGTGTCAGCCGCGGCCTTTCTCGCATGGCCGCTATAGATTGCAACTCTCACATGGTTTCATCGGTGGTGAGGTTCATTACCATGCATCCAGTTCCCATTCCTCTCATCCTTGAATGAACTCGACTTCAGTTCCATTGGAAGAGATTTATGGCTGCTCTTGCCCTTCGGTTGACTGTGGTATCGTTGTGTTTGCCTTCTTATCATGCCGATTCAATACGGCGAGATTTCTGGAGAGGCACCTAATTGAGCGGCTGGTCGTGAAGCTCCTTCAGAATTACATCAACGGTCGCTTTGCGAAAGGTGTGCGCGAGTTCGCAGACATCAATCCGGCCGACGGTTCGGTCATCGCGCGGGTGACCGAAGCCGGCCAGACAATAGTGGATGAGGCCGTGGCCGCAGCCCGTCGAGCGCTCGAAGGTGAATGGGGCCGTCTGACGGTTCCTGCGCGCGCCGCCCTCCTGTACAAGATCGCCTGCGGAATCGAAGCTCGTTTTGACGAGTTTCTTCAAGCCGAAGTTGCAGACACAGGGAAACCCGTGTCGCTCGCTTCTAGAATTGATGTTCCCCG
>Ga0310910_10001882_pt1 | contig 11673 bp, 8 predicted proteins | sample GREbulkMGHF172_FD_203448 | JGI IMG/M metagenome (GOLD analysis project Ga0310910, IMG submission 203448) | Lab enrichment of tropical soil microbial communities from Luquillo Experimental Forest, Puerto Rico - GRE.bulkMG.HF172 | ecosystem: Environmental > Terrestrial > Soil > Tropical forest >... | reverse complement strand
GGTCACCCTCCTCGTCGTCGGGTATAGCTACGGTGGTATCTGAGCACTTCCACCGATGGTACTTTCAACCACTGGAGCAACAGCTAGCATCGCTGCACTGATACCATGCCTGGATGTGTGATGTCGTCATCCTTTTCCTTCATTTGATTGTCACCGTCGTCCGGCTTGCACGGCCGGGAGGCCTCCGTTCCGTCGTTGCCGAGTCGCTGCTCGTCAAACATCAACTACGCATCCTCAATCGCGGCCGCAAGCGTGCCCCCACCCGCGCTCTGCACGCGCCCGCACACTTCCCTTTGAGGGGGGTGGTCCCTTTTTCGCGGGCGTATCCGCATACCCCGGTTCGCGTTGACGGGCGAAGAAAGGACGACACTACTTGCTAGCCGCTCTCGGGGTAAGCCTGGTAATGCTCGGGCCCGGTGCATGGTCCGTCGACGCCCGGCTGTGTCTTCATGCACGACGACGTCGCTGCAGGGATCTTCGGTTTCGTAGGAGGACCACCGCACTTGCGAGCGGTTGCTCGCGATGCCGTCACCGCCAGGTGTCACTTTGTGGCAGAAACGTCCACGGCCAGACTCCTTCGTTTCGGTCGCCTACTCATAATGACTCGATTTCTCCTTAGTTCCGTCTTTTCAGTATCTTGCAGCCATGTCGTGGACTGAGAAGAAGGATGCTGTGAAAAGAATGGCTATCTGGCGATTGCCGGTACTGACAACCTTGTTCTTTGTCACGTTCGCCCTCTTCTTCTGCTCTCCAGCGTTAGCGCAATCGCAGCCTCTTAGCCGACCGCCTGGAGAGGTCAAGACGCGGGCGTCATCGTTTTCGACGCACCGGCCAGCTATGGCAAACACATTGCAGAAGCCGTCGCTAAAGTAACCAGCAAGCCGCTCAAGTTGCTGGTCTATTCACACCGGCACAAAGACCACATTGGTGGCTCCATAGCGTTTAAGAATATCCCCGGCTCGCAGATCATCGCCCTCAATACGGTTAGCGACTTCCTCAAGGAAATGAAGGATCCGAATCGACTGATTCCAACGGTCACGTTCAATTCCACGAAGACGATCAAGCTCGGCGGCAAGACCGTGGAACTCACGCGGCATAACTACCACTCGAACGAAGGTGATCTTTTCATCTACGTCCCGGAGGCGAGATTCTTCATGGCTGTTGACTCGGTGACCTCCGGGTACGTACCGTTTCAGGACTTCGATCTCTCGACCAACTTCCACGAATATCTGAAGATGTTCGACGAAATCCTCGCCTCGCCTACAAATTCGACAATCTCGTAGGCGGCGCAAATCGAGGGATGGCTGGTGAGTAAGGGCAGCCGAATCAACGTGAATTTTGCGTAATTGGCAGCGCTACCGGGAATCAAACCCGGGTTTCAAGATTGAGAATCTTGCGTCCTAACCCCTAGACGATAGCGCCACACCGTAATAGTCTACACTAGTTCGCGGCATGCGTCAGCGATCCAACCTTCCCCGGTCTTCAAACGAGCGTTAACTTTCGCAAGTTGTTGTGAAGTTGCGCGAACCGTGTTCATTCGTGTCTCCAAAAGGATAGATAACTTATCAGTTTTTAGAAATGGTAAAACCATCAGGGTTAAGACATCCCCTTTTTAGGTAATATTACCGCCTTTAATGCAGTAAGTTTTATAAGTGCCTAGTAGTCAGCTAGATACCTGATGGGCCTTGCGTCCCCGGCTGCTCGGGTTGCGTGATGTCGGTTCGCAGTTCGTCCAGCAGTTCTCGGTTGGGCGCCACTACCGGAGGCAAAAAGCCAATAAAAAGTGGGGTTGGCAGCGATACCGGGATTCGAACCCGGATTTTAGCCTTGAGAGGGCGCAATCCGCATCATGATCCAGCACAAATCTAAGGGCCTTACCGCCCGCCTCTTAGTCATCGCAGCATGCGTTGCAGGGATCTTACCGAGTATTGAGCTCACAGCGACAATTCAGGAACAGGCGCGGCACCGGGAGGAACAGCGCCGCCTTTTCTTTGTGGGTTTGACGCGTAGCACCGGGACCTTAGAGTGATTAGCAGCGCCGTGCAGATTCCGGGCAGGGTAGCCATGCAGATGGCGTGCCTGTGTTGGCGGCAGGCGATTCCGTTTCCTGCGGAGTTGGGGCCGCCAGCGCCCAATTCAATTCATGGAAATGCGTGGCGCGCGGGTCTCGGCTTCTAGTAAACAGGCTCGGGCGGTTGGTTTGGTTTCCGCTAAGATGGGGTCTGCATTTCCTCTGCTTTCGCTGAGACTTCATTTTACAAACTGAGGAGATTCACCCCTCGACCATGGATCATACGTGACGCCCAAATGGATGCGGTCGGCAACGGTTGGGTGATCGAAGAAGAGAAGAACGTTAATGGGACTGGGGTCGGGGTCCACGAGCACGGTTTCTCCATAAATCTGGAACGAACGCGCGAAGGCTTGACCGGCATCGGGCACGAGACCGTGGGTTACCTCGAGACTGTAAATGTCCGCCTGATGTTCCTCAAAACGGCTAAACGTATTGCCTGCGGCGTTTGCCGCGAAACCGAAAAAGGTGATGAGCAAGAGCAAAGCGGGAAGAGACGCCCAGTCATCGAGAGCCCGAATCCCCCAGGACGAGCCGTAACGTGCGAGCAGCCAGCCAATGGATACGAAACCCAAATAGAAGAGAACGAAAAGCATGGCGGAAAAGAACAAGAAGCCTTTCCAGATGTGGCCGAGTACGTAGTGGCCCATTTCGTGGCCAAAGTCCGTCAAAACTTCGTCGGTGGTCTCCTGCACCAGAGTAGTATCCCAAATGATGATGCGCTTGGACGCTCCAAAACCGTTCACGGAAGCATTGCTAGCAATGGTTTTGTCGCTGGCTTTCATCCAGAACATGCGCTCCGGCGCAACTTCCTGGCCAGCACGCCGGGTGATGCGCTGAAGCTCGGGGACAAGCTGTGGAGCATGGGCGGTAAGCGGCTCATATTTGTTGAAGAGCGGGTCGATTACATAGGGCGAAATGAAGATAACAAACAGAAGAATCGGCAGAGAGATGGTCCAGAAATAGAGCCACCAACGCTGCGGGCTCTTGCGAATAATAGCGTAGAGAATCCAGACAAGCAGGCTGCCAATAACGACCGCGACAAGTTGTGCCTTGGCCCAGTCCGCGATCCACGAGGGCCATGTCTGAACGGAGATTTTGTAAACCTTCGAAACAATCTCCTCAAAAATATCAAGGGGAAGCTGAAGGACGGAGATGGTCAGCACGAGAAGAAGCGTGAACACGATGGCTTGAACAAAACGGAAGCGAGACAGCTTTTCGGCCCAGTCACGAAATTTTGCGGAGAGTTTGCGAAACAAGATAAAACACAGGACCAGAAGGCCGTAGAAAAATCCGACGATGCGCGTGGCGAAATTGATGCGGCCGCGGTTATGAGCTTTGCGATAGAGATCAGGCGGAAGGCTATAAGCGGTGATTCTGGTCTCAGGCTTGTTCTGGGCGCTGTGGGTGCCACTCGATGGCGCGGCCAAGCTTGGCCGATTGGATGGAACGGCTGCGGGAGCCGATTGCGCGGACGCCTGCAAAGACATCTCGGTAAAAAGTATAGGGACAAGAAGTAGAACAAATAAGAAGACGACTATTTTCACGATCTCTCCAGCGCGAGAGGGCGTTGTTGACGCGGGAGAGTATATCCGAACTACACCGGGCGGCGGATGCCGAGTTTGCGCTTGCGGGCCTGAAGCGTGGTGCGCTTCATGCCAACCAGCAGCGCGGCGCAAAAGCGCTTTCCCGAAGACACGTCCGTGCAGTTCAACTACCTGCCGGCGCTGCGCGGACTTTTCGCACCCAAGCAGGCCAACCCTCGCAAGGCGCTGGAATCGCTGCAACCTGCAATAAATGTTCATCACCGTTCGCGGCAAGACTCTCCAAGCATCCGGCCGGTAATTACAATCGCTGCCAGATCTTCCAGGCACAATTCCGGATTCCTTTCAAAACCGGCTAAGGTCATAAAAACATTAAGCTTACGCAGCTATCTTGCCCTTGGCGCTCGCACTCATCGCGTGCAATTCGTGCCCTCCGTCTTAACGATTCAGACACTCACTTCGGTTTTTGTCCGCGTGCCACGGGAGTCTTCTCTATACTCTCCCTATCGTGATTTCTTTTGTCGTCCTCATACTCGTCGCCAGCCTGCTCATCACGGCGGCCACGCAAGTTGTCGTCGGCTTGCTAGGCCTGCGCGGTGCCAATTTGCGGCGCGGCCTGGTGGACTTGTTCGAAACCGCCTATCCGGATCCGGAAGCCAGACGCTGGGCAAAGGAAATGGCCCGCAGAGTCTTGCGTCACCCCACGATTTCTGACTCGATCTTTTCGCGCTTTCGCCTTCGCGCGGACCGGCTCCCCTTCATTGCGCCGGAGACCGCGGGGAAACTGCAAAGCGCCAGCGCCTCAATTCCCCTGTTGCCGTGGATCATGGGCGGGGTTGGAGGCTTCTTCATCACTCCAATCGGAGTGGCGATTGCCAAGCGCCTGTTCACCGCCGACCTTTGCCGATATTCGGACCTTCTGGCTGGCTACGTTTCAGCGATCAATTTTTGCACCCACCCCTGGCGCACCGGCGCGCTTGTAGGAGCGATTCTTGGCGGGCTGCTCAGCCGTTGGCGCCTGGCCACTGCAGTCCGTGTCGATGAGCTTCTCGCGGTGCTCGAAAAGCTCGCCGAACCGCTTCCCGGAACCCTACCCGATGCCGCCCAGCGGACCATGCTCACGATCGCCTGGCGAGAGCAGGAGCTCGGAGCGAGCGCGAGGCCAGGAGCGGAGGAAGAGGGTCAGCCTGTGCAGTCGAAGCCCTATTTCGATAAGGGCATCGCGTCGCTGCAGCATGAAGATCTCTCCCCGGCGGCTGCGGATTTCGAGGAAGGCATCGTTCGACACGCCGAGCCGGTCGAAACGGACGGGAGAATCGCTGTCGTAGTGGAAAACTCGACGGCGCCGGCGAAGGAACAAGAGCCGGGATCCATTCCTGCCACTGCAGGATTGACCACGGTCTCTACTCCGTCCGAGCCGCGCTTGGAAGGCGTGCGGGCCTGGTTCGATTATGTCATGGACAGGGCCTCGCAGCGCTTCACTCTGCAAGCGCGCCTTGTAACGGTCGCACTCTCTTGTGTCTTCGTCCTTGCCGGGCACTTTGACGCCGTTTGGTTGTTGCGCTCGATGTCTCAAGGCGCCGAATTGCGGGCGCGATTGACTGCCACCGCGGAAGGGATCGACAAGCACGCGGAGCAATTCTCACATTCCAAGCCAGGCGCGCACACCGTTGTGCCCGACGTCTATCGCCAGGCCATGGTTTCGATCTTGCGCACCGTCCCCCGCAACCCTGAATTGAACGAAGCAAGGCCTCAGACGAAGCGAAAAGCACGGGCGAAAGAGCGAGAAAAAGTAGCGGCCACAGCGGTTCCCGCCGAAGACAGTGTCACCTCTGAAGCGAAATCCAAAGCGATGCACGCCCTTGAAACTTCGCCGGGATTTGCAAGCCGTGAGGACGCGGAGTCTTGGCTTCGCAAGACCTTAGATGGAAATCCCGCGCGCGAGACTTTGGCTGCCGCGTATCAGCAGGAAGTAAACGTCGAGTTAGTCAGCGATTCCGACAAGCTCATTGACGAGTCCGCTTCGCTGAGGAGCGAACTCGCGCGCTATGAGTTCAAGCTCTTCCAGGATAGGCCAACCTGGCCGCCGTCCCCGAACGAAGTGCCAGGCCTTTTCGTCACGGTAGCCTTTCTGAGCCTGGGCGCGGCATTTTGCTACAACACCCTTAAGAAACTCGCGAGCCTCCGCCCGCAATTGGCAATCAGGCAAGACCTCGAGAGCAAGCACCAGCGGCCGGCCTAGGAATTCCCCCGCGAAGATTGGCGTGACGTGAATCGCTTAAGAAGAAGCGCCGCGCCTCTTTTTGGATCACTTTCCGGTTAGAGTGCCGCACATGGGGACTCCGCGTTGCCAGTGATGTGGAACCCTTGACAGGAAAGCGGGACAGGTACAGGCTTATCCGCAAATCCGCTTCAGAACTCGCAGTACGGCAGACCATACCCGTTGCAAACGAAGTTTTCCTGCCATACTTCCTCACTCAGGCAAGTTACACGTCAGAGGCGTGGAACGCATTGATGCGCAATCCGCACAACCGGTTCGAGGCTCTTCGACCGGTGGTGGAAAAATTAGGAGGACGCATCGTCAATGGGTTCTTCGCCTATGGCGAATATGATGTCGTCCTGATTCTGGAGATGCCGGATGAGGCCAGTGCTGCGGCCCTGGCGGTTGCGGCTGCCGGAGGCGGGGCACTACGGACCATCAAGACTACGCAACTCATTACCGCCACCGAAGGAGTTGAGATTCTGAAGAAAGCGGCATCGTGTGGCGACAAACCGGTGACCGCATCGGCGGCAACACCCCGATAGCGTGATGTGCCTTCCACTCGGTCTTTTTGCCGGGCATGGCACAGAACGGCCATGCCCTGGCGCTGAAGTCTGGTTCTGCGCTCGGAAATCGGTCTCTTCTTCCCGCGTTTTTGCTGCGGTTTTCCACAGCCATCGCAGTTTCTTTCATCCATTCGATCAGGTCTTTCGATTGACGCTTGCAACGCGCCCGCGATACGCTATTGCGCTTGCCAGCGTTCACCCCTGAGCGTGAGCCTGATTCCAATTTGAGGAGCTTCATGTCGAACGAACTTCGCAATTTCCTAGCCCTTCCTTACGATGAGCTGGAGCAATTGAATCTGAAGGCCAAAGAGCAGCGCAAAAATCGCGTGGCCGCCCACAAAATCCAGGAAGAGCGCCTCAAATATCTCACCGACGAAAAACGCATTAAAGCCGTCACCGTTTTGTTCAGCGACCTCGAAGGCCGCCTGCACATGCTCGACTATGACAAGAAGTTCCTCATCAAGAGCTGGGACAACTTGACCTTCGACGGTTCCTCCATTCGCGGCTTCACCGCGCAGCGCGAAAGCGATCTTCGCCTAGCCATGGATTGGGGCTCTTTCTACTGGGCCCCGGCGGACGTATTCGGCTCCGGCAAAGTTCTGATCTTTGGGCACGTCATCGACAAGGACGGGACGCCCTACAACGCCGACATTCGCGGCGTCCTTAAAGGCTACGCCGACGGCCTGTTTGACACGAAGGGCTACACGCTCAACGCCGCCAATGAAATCGAGGGCTTCCTGTTCGCCGGCCCGAACGCCGAGCGCCACTATCATGAAACCGGCAAATTCCAATACGTCAATACCGGCGGCTATTATCACTCGCTTCCCGGCGACCCTTTGCGTACCTTCATCGACGCCACCGCCGAGGTTCAGCGCGCCATGGGCTTCCAGAACGAAAAGGACCACCCTGAAGTGGCGCCCTCGCAGTTCGAAATCAACTACGGCTATGGCGAAGTGGTGCAAGCCGCCGACCAGATTCAACTTTACAAATTGGTTTGCCGCCAAATCGCGACCAATATGGGCTTCACCGCCAGCTTCCTTCCCAAGCCGATCGTTGGCGTCAACGGCAGCGGCATGCACACCAACGTTTCTGTCAGCAAAGATGGCAAGAATCTTTTTTGGGATCCCGAAGGCGACGAAAAGCTGAGCAAGTTCGGCTGGGACTTCGTCGACCGCATTCTCACCCACGGCAACGACATGTGCTTGCTCATCAATTCGAGCGTCAACGCGTACCGCCGCCTCGATCCGCACTTCGAAGCGCCCAATCAGCTCAACGCTTCTCCCACCAACCGTGGCGCGATGGTGCGCATCCCCATCGGCAACGAACGCAGTATGCGCACCGAAGTGCGTGCCGTCGCTCCCGACTCCAATCCCTACCTGGTGATGTACGCGATCTTCAAGTCTGGCTTGGACGGCGAAATTGCCCAAATCAAGAATCTGCGATCCGCCCAGCGCTACTTGCCGGACAACATCTATACCGCCATTGAAAATTTCGAAAAAGCCGAATGGACCACGACGCTGCTGGGCGCCGACGTGAAGGCCCGCTACGTTGAACTCAAGCGCACCGCCGCGGATCGCTGCCCGCGGTCACTCGGCACCATCGTGAAAGCGCAAGAGGTTCAGTTCCATCACGAGGTCTACAACCAGTTCCTCTGGAACCTGTTCTAGCACCCTTCCTTTTTGCGAATTGCGAGGCGCACGATAGGATCGTGCCCCTCGGAAACCGGTTGCACGCCCATGCCGGAACAAAAACCACAACCTGTGGCGGTCTGCACTCGCTGCGGAGCCGTTTCCTACTCCCCGGAGATGATGAATGGTCAATAATGCTCTCAGGTAACTGCGGGGAAGCGCTGCACCGGCGTCATTGGCAGCGCCGCGAACAAAGCCGACTGGGAGGCCTGCCCCGGCTGTCTGGCGGGACCCGCAATGAGAAACTCTGCGGGCAATGCTGCGGAGTCGGCTGGGTGTATGCCCGCAACCGCAAGCGATGAGGGGAGGGCCAGGAGTACCGGTCTCGCGTTTCGCGCCGCGCTTATTCTCTCCCTTTTCCTCCATCGTCTAGGGGGCCCTCCGAGCCGCGAAAATAGCCTGCCTAACCCCTAATATTCTTCGTAGCTAGGGCGCCTCTGGAGATTTCTCGGTCGGTCGCTATTGCGGCTTGGAGCGACTCGCAAACCAGCGCGTGGCGGTAATGCCCTTGGCTTCGGTGATGGTGAGGGTGGCGCCGGCGGGGGCGGCGGAGAGGCGGTCAAGCTGGCCGCTCGGCCAGCGAACTTCGATGGAGTCGGCTTTGTCGCGCTGGCCCAGGCCAAACGTGAGGACCAGTTCACTCGCGGAAAGATAGCTCGAGCCGCTGTGCAGCATTTTGGTTTGCGTGTCTCCGTCGGCGGTAAGCTTCACGACAGCGCCAATGCCGTCACGGTTGGATTTCGTGCCGACAAGCTTGATGCGGAGACTGCGATTCGACGCGAGAGTGCCCTGCGCTTCGTTGCGGAACAAGTACACCGGGCCGCCGTTGGTCGAGAGCAGCAAATCCAAACGACCGTCATTGTTAATATCCGCATAGGCCGCGCCGCGACCGACGCGGGGAGAGGCGAACGCCTCGCCCATGGATTTCGTCACTTCCACGAACTTTCCTTTGCCCACGTTGCGGAACAAGTGTGGCGGCATGGCGTAGGTGACGTTGGCCTGCACCTTCTGGATGGCGGCGTCAATGTGGCCGTTGGCGATGAAGACGTCCGGCCAACCGTCGAGGTCGTAGTCAAAAAAGAAGCATCCGAAGCCCAGGGTGAGCAGCGAGGCGTGGCCGATTTCCGAGCGCGGCGCTTCGTCGACAAAGAGCCCTTTGCCTTCGTTGTGGTAGAGCGAAACCATCTGGTTCGAGAAATTGGAGATGAGCACGCTGGGGTAGCCGGAATGGTCGTAGTCGGCGGAGTCCACGCCCATGCCCGCGCGGGCCACGCCATCTTCGCTAAAGGCCACGCCGGCCACGACGGCTTTTTCACTGAAGGTGCCGTTGCCATTGTTGCGGTAGAGCTTGTTGGGCTGTGTGTCGTTGGAGAACAGAAGGTCTGGCCAGCCGTCATTGTCGTAATCGAGCACGGCCACACCGAGAGTCTTCGAAGTGGGGTCGCCGAGACCGGCTTTTTGTGTCACGTCTTCAAAGGTGCCGTTGCCGCGGTTGTGCCAGAGCCGCACGGCCGTGCCTTTGTACGATTCCGGCGTGCAATACGATTTGCTCTTGCCGTCGAGCGTGCAATAGAGATCCGTCTCGGGGGTCCACTGGACGTAATTGCCAACCACGAGATCCAGGCGACCGTCTTTGTCGTAATCCACCCAGGCGGCGCTGGTGCTGAATTCTTTCGGACCTTGCAATCCCGCTTTTTGCGTCACGTCGGAGAAAGTGCCGTTGCCATTGTTGTGAAACAGATGGTTTTGCCCGTAGGCAGTGACGAACAAGTCGTCATAGCCGTCGTTATCGTAATCGCCGACGGCCACGCCCATGCCATAGAGTTCCATGTCCAAACCGGCTCTTCGTGTCACATCCCTGAACGTGCCGTCGTGATTGTTGTGATAGAGCTTGGGAGTCGAATGCTTCCGAAGGTGGCCGGGCCAGTCCATGCCGTTGGCGAGAAAAATGTCCGGCCAGCCGTCGTTGTCGTAGTCGATGAAGGCCACGCCGGGGCCCATCGTTTCCGGAAGATATTTTTTGCCAAAGGCGCCGTTGTTGTGGAGGAAATGGATTCCGGCCTGCTGCGTGACGTCGCGGAATTGAATTACCGGGGTTTCCGTCGGAGCGCCAATCGCGGTTTGCCGGGCAAGTCCAACCACAAGGAGTGCGACGAACGGACGTTTCACCATTCCCCCGTTTCAGTCGCGGCCGACGCCGAGGGCGTCGGCGACGCGATTGATGTAGTTGAACCAGGACGCAATCAGCGTAATTTGCAGGATGCCACGATCATCAAAGCCTGCCGCGCGCAGCCTCGAGTGATCTTCCGGACTGCATTTTGTGGCGTCCTTGGTCAGTTTTACGACGTAATCGAGCATGGTGCGGTCCTGCTCGCTGATGGGCGCCGTGCGGTAATCCTTCTTCAGCGCTTCCACCATGTCCTCCTTTAGGGTGACGCGACGCAGAAACTCTGCGTGGGAAACGATTCAATAGTGGCAACGGTTCGTGACCGACACCATCGTCGCAATCATTTCGTGCTGATGCCGTTGGAGCGGCAAATCCGGAGACATCAGCGCGCCAAACGTGCCAAAAGCGTAAAAGAGCGCTTCCGGAATCAACGTATGGCTTGCCACGATGCCCGCGGTCTCGCCGTCGTTCGCGGGATGAGCGGGCGTGGCGTACTCGATGGGGTAGAGCTTTCGTTGGGACTCGATGGCGTTTCTGACGCATGCGTCATCTTCCATTCGCACAGTCTGAATCCAGGTCATTTTTCCTCACAGTCTGATCAGAATCCCCAGTTGCCACCGCGGACTCATAACCCATTTTGCAGCTTTTGCGTCCGGGCTAGCGCCCCATTAAAGGGAACCCTTCGCAAGACCGTCCCTAGTTTCCGCCGCCGGGATTCGCGTTTCCGGGTATGGCGACCTTCCCGGCTAGCTTTACCTTCGCGGCTTTGGCTGTGGCCAGTTTTGTTGCTGCCGGCTTTTGCTGCCGAGCGGCGGTCAGCGCGACGCTAAAGTGTTCGTGAATCGCCTGGCGCTCGTTGTTGTCTTCGGGATGCCGCTCGCGGTAAGGGCCGGTGATGGCCTGCGCCGCTTCATCGGCTTTAAACCGCAGGTAGCGCGCCTTGTGCTCCTCGGCTTTGGTTTCCTCCACGAGGCCGGCGTAGCAGAGCATCAGATTGTAGTGCGCCTGTAAATCTTCGGGATCGATGGCCAACGTTTTTTCGAATTCGGCAACGGCATCGGCGTAGCGTTTTTCAAGGAAGAGCACCCGGCCAAGTTCGTTGTGTACGACGCGGTCGCGCGGGAATTGCGCAACGACGGTTTTGAAGTGTGCGATAGCGCCGTCGTAGTCGCCGTCTTCACGGAGGGCTTTCGCATAGAAGAAATTCGTACGCGCGAGGTTTGCGTTGATGCCCAAGGACTCTTCGAGCACTCTGCGCGCGCCCGCCGTGTCGCCTTCCTGCAAAAGCACGCGGCCGATGTTGGTCCAGCCATCGGGATTCCGGGGGTCGGCCGCGGTGATTTCTTCAAATGCGGCAGCCGCGCCTTTCAGATCGCCCTG
>Ga0310910_10001868_pt1 | contig 11725 bp, 9 predicted proteins | sample GREbulkMGHF172_FD_203448 | JGI IMG/M metagenome (GOLD analysis project Ga0310910, IMG submission 203448) | Lab enrichment of tropical soil microbial communities from Luquillo Experimental Forest, Puerto Rico - GRE.bulkMG.HF172 | ecosystem: Environmental > Terrestrial > Soil > Tropical forest >... | reverse complement strand
CACGCCGCCGGGGCTGCTGCAGTTGGCCGCGCGGGCGTACACGGCCACCGGGTTGTCGCGAAATCTGGCCCCCATCAACCTTGTTGTGTCCAACGTTCCGGGTCCGCCGTGCCCGCTGTACATGGCCGGCGCCAGACTGGACTCGCTGGTGCCGCTGGGGCCGCCGGTCATGGATGTCGCGCTGAACGTCACCTGTTTCTCCTACCAGGACTACCTGGACTTCGGCTTTGTGACGACGCCCGAAGTGGCCAACGACATCGACGACATGGCCGATCGCATCGAGCCGGCGTTGGCAGAGCTCGAGCGCGCGGTGGCCGGCTAGTCGCCGTTGAGATAGCTGGTTGCGTAGACCCAGGACAAGAACCGGGCCACCGCCTCCGCGGATTGGTGCCCGCGCGGGGAACCGAAGATGTCGAAAGCGTGTTGGGCGTTGGGCAATTCGGCGTAGGCGACGGGCGACTTCGACACCGCGCGCAGTTCCTCGGCGAACTCCCGGGCTTCCCCGACCGGAATGAGGGAATCGTCGTGTCCGTGCAAGATGAAAAACGGTGGCGCGTCGGCGCGCAGCCGCCGGATCGGTGAGGCGTCGAGGTAGACGTTGCGGTGGGTGGCGAATTTCCGCTTCACCACGAACTTTTCGAGCAGCCCGACGAATTCGGAACGTCCCTCGCCCTCGGTGGAGAACCAGTCGTAACGCCCGTAGACCGGGACCGCGGCGGCCACCGACGTGTCGGCGTCTTCGAACCCCGGCTGGAATTTCGGGTCGTTGGGCGTCAGCGCCGCCAGCGCCGACAGGTGGCCGCCGGCGGACCCGCCGGTGATCGCGACGAAGTCGGGATCACCGCCATAGCGCGCGATGTTCTCCTTGACCCAGGCCAGCGCGCGTTTGACGTCGACGATGTGGTCGGGCCAGGTGTGGCGTGGGGATACTCGATAGCCGATTGACACGCACACCCAGCCGCGCGCGGCCAGGTGGCTCATCAGCGGGTAGGCCTGCGGGCGCCGCATTCCGATCACCCAGGCGCCGCCGGGTATCTGCACCAGCACCGGGGCCTTGCCGTCGCGCGGCAGATCGCGACGCCGCCAGATGTCGGCCAGGTTGGCCCGGCCGTGCGGGCCGTAGGACACGATGTTGGATTTCTCGACATATTGCCTTCGGACCACCGTGGTACCCAGCGGCATGTTGCGCTGTCCGCGGCGCTTGGGCGCGGTCTGTGGCAGCTCGGCCAGCGCTTCGGCGTAGTCGGGTCCGAGCTGCTCGCGCAGCCCGGCTTCCAGCACCGGGCCCGGGGTGGTGACGCCGCGCCAGCGGATTACTCCCAGGATCGCCCAGGACGCGGCCGTCAAGGCGAGTGCCGTCTTTCCCCGGCGGCCGGCGAAGTCGCCGCGGCGACCGCGACGCAACGCGTCCAGTACCGACGCGGAGAAGTAAAGGCCCGGCACCTCCGACGTCGGCCAGCCGAACCAGAACACCAAGACGGTGCCGTAGCCGTCACGGGCCAGCGGGCGTAATCCGTTGGCGGCGTTGACCAATTCGACCGCGGCGCGCGCCAGGGGCCTGGGCTTGCTGGTCATCCGTCGAAGCCTCATCAGCCGCTAACCCTCGCTTGTAGTTCGGCCCGCAGGATTTTGCCGGTGCTGCCGCGCGGGAGTTCGTCGAGAATGGCTATCTCACGGGGCACCTTGTAGTTGGCCAGGTTTTCCCGGACGTGTTGTTTGAGCGTGTCGGTGTCGGCCGCGGCGTCGGGCGCCAGCACCACGAAGGCCGCCAGGCGCTGGCCGTATTGCTCGTCGTCGACACCGATCACCGCGGCCTCCGCCACCTCGGGATGTGCCGCCAGTGTCTTTTCCACCTCGATCGGGTAGACGTTCTCGCCGCCGGAGACGATCATCTCGTCGTCGCGGCCGACCACGAAAAGCCTTCCGTTGTCGTCGAGATAGCCGACGTCGCCCGACGACATGAAGCCGGCGTGGAAGTCCTTCCCTTTGCCGGTGGAGCCCTCGGTGTAGCCGTCGAACTGGGTGTCGTTGTGGACGTAGATGCTGCCCACCTCGCCGGTGGGCAGTTCGTTGAATTTCGGGTCCAGGATGCGGATTTCGGTTCCGCCCGCGGGCCGGCCCGCGGTGTCCGGTGCGGCGCGCAGGTCTTCCGGCGTGGCGGTGGCGATCATGCCGGCCTCGGTGGCGTTGTAGTTGTTGTAAATGACGTCGCCGAACTGGTCCATGAACGCGGTGACCACATCCGGGCGCATCCGCGAACCGGACGCGGCCGCGAATCGTAATGACTTGCAGCTGTATCGGTTTCGCACCTCATCCGGCAGATCCATGATGCGGTCGAACATCACCGGGACCACCGCGAGGCCGGTCGCCTGGTGCCGGTCGATGAGGTCCAGCGTGGCCTCCGGGTCGAACTTGCGCCGGGTGACCACGGTGCACGCCATCGACGCGGCGAAGATCAGCTGCGAAAAGCCCCACGCGTGGAACATCGGCGCCACGATCACTATGGGTTCCTCCGCCCGCCACGGCGTGCGATCCAGGATCGCCTTGAGCGTTCCGATTCCAGCGTTGCCGCCAGACTGGTTGGCGCCCTTGGGTGTTCCGGTGGTGCCGGAGGTGAGCAGGATCATCCGGCTCTTGCGGCCGGTGCGCTCGGGCCGCTGCCCGGTGTGGTCGGCGATGAGTTTCTCGACCGTCAGCTCCTGCTGTCCGTCGGTCCAGGCCAGGATGCGGGTGGCGTCCGGCCTGTCGGCCAGCGCGCGGTCCACCGTCGCGGTGAACTCCTCGTCGTAGATGACGGTGTCGACGCCATCGCGATTGACCACGTCGGCCAGCGCCGGCCCGGCGAACGACGTGTTGAGCAGCAGGACGTCGGAGCCGATCCGACTGGCGGCTACCACCGATTCGACGAAGCCCCGGTGGTTGCGGCACATGATCCCGACGACCTTCGGTGGGCCGGCCGGCAACCCCTGCAGCGCCGCGGCCAGCGCGTTGAACCGCTCGTCGAGCTCCCGCCACGTCAGCGTGCCGCGTTCGTCGATCAGGCCGGGACGGTCCGGGCAGCGCTGGGCCGCACCGGCGAAACCCATGGTCATGCCCATGCCTTCGCGGCGCATGGCGGCGGCCATCTTCAGGTAGCGGTCGGGCCGCATCGGCGCGATCATTCCGGCGCGCCTCAGGGTGGTGATGATGCCGAGGGTCTGATTGAGACGAGATGCCATGTCTCAGCCGAGAATCGGTAGGCGGCGCTCGGCGGCGAGCTTGGTGAGGGCTTCCTGCATCACCGACCGCACGTGCGCGTCGACCTCGTCGACGTCAGGGTCCTCGCCGAATTGCTTGGCGATGTCGATGGGTTCCAGCACCTGCGTCACAAGCTTGCTGGGCAGCGGCAGGTTGGGCGGGATCACTGCGCTGAACCCGAACGGGAAGCCGAACGAGACCGGCATGATCGCGCTGCGCAGCAAGCGCTTGATGCCCAGGCGTTCGGCCAGCCAGGTGCCGCGGGTCAGGTAGAGCTGGGTTTCCTGCCCGCCGATGGACGCCGCGGGCACGATGGGCACGCCGGCTTCGATCGCCGTCCTGACGTAGCCCTGACGGCCGTTGAAGTCGATGACGTTCTCCGAGCGCGTGGGCCGGTATGCGTCGTAGTCGCCGCCGGGAAAGACGACCACCACGCCGCCGGACCGCAGCGCCTCGGCGGCGTTCTCGCGGTTGGCCCGTATATAGCCGGCGCGCCGGAACAGCGCCGCGGTCGGGCCCATGAACAGCACGTCATGGCTGAGCGTGTAGACCGGCCGGTCGTAGCCGAACTTGTCGTAGAAGTCGACGCTGAAGGTCGGGACGTCCATCGGGAACATGCCGCCGGAGTGGTTGCCGACCACCAGCGCGCCGCCCGGAGGGAAGGAATCCAAGCCGTGCACCTCGGACCGGAAGTACGTCTTCAGGAACGGGCGCATCACACCCATCAGGCGCTGCGTCAGGCCAGGGTCGAATTTGCCGATGTCCCCGATGTCCGGGCTATCGCTGTCGCTCACGTTCCTCCCTTGAGGCTTCGGCGAGGCCACCTTTGCCGCGTCGAGTCCCTCGATGGTAGCTAGCGGGGCTAAGGCCGCTGTCTGGTGTTTCGCCATCGGCGTTCGAACATATGGCGTGGGCGTGATCGGGGGGTTATTGTTACGCATCCAATCGCCCGATCACAGCTGGAAGAGACCAGATGGCCTCCGCCGAATTGCCCGACGAGCGCGGTACACGCTCGGTCGCTGGGCACCGGCTTGGCGGCGGTCGCGACCAGCGCGGGCGCAAACCGCGCAGCAGCACCGTCCGCCCCGGACCGGTCGACGTAGGCCAAGGAGGGGCCATGCCTTCGCTGACTATCAACCGGCCCGCCGGCGACGTCGAGTCCCCGGCCACGGCGCACGAGACGGCGGATCAACTCCAAGCCGAGTACTTTCTGCGTCTGCTCGTCCAGAGCCGCCACCATGTCGACCACCGGATCGGCAAATACCAGAAGGCGATCGCCGCCGCGGAAGCCGCCGGCGACACCGAGAGCGTCAGCGGCTTGCGGCGCATGGCGTGCGCGGAAGAACAGGATCGGCAAACCCTCGACCGTCTCATTGAAAACCTGCGCATGCGATTCCCGGTTCGGGCGCCGGGCGAGCGGCTAGTGGTCCGTTAGCGCCCGTGATCCGCGCCAAAGTCCGGCGCGGGTGAATTGAGCCAAGCCTCAGCCGCTTCGGTGTCCGGCGATAGATTGTATTGGCCGACCGGTTTCACATCCGACAGGAACGAGGCCATCCATGGGATTCATGTCACCGGAGCTCCCGGACGTCGACCCTGAGACTTGGCGGACCCGGCCGCGGGCAACGCGACTGCAAATCGCGACCCGGCACTGGGCGGAACACGGCTTCGGCACGCCGTACGCGGTATATCTCCTCTACTCGATCAAGATTGCGCTTTACGTCGCCGCTCCCGCCGCGATCATCTCGCTGACCCCGGGCCTGGGCGGGCTGAGCCGCATCGGCGACTGGTGGGCGCAGCCGATCGTGTACCAGAAGGTCATCGTCTTCACGCTGCTGTTCGAGGTCCTGGGGTTCGGTTGCGGATCCGGCCCGCTGACCGGGCGGTTCATGCCGCCGATCGGCGGCTTTCTTTATTGGTTGCGGCCCAACACAATTCGGCTTCCTGCGTGGCCGGGCAAGGTTCCGCTCACCAGTGGTGATACCCGAACCGTCGTCGATGTCGCGCTCTATGCCGTCGTCCTGGTCGGCGGGGTGTGGGTGCTGTTGTCACCGGGTCATGGCGGACCGGTCACCGCTTCCGGCGATGTCGGTCTGATCAACCCCGTCCTGGTGATCCCGACGATTGTCGCCCTGGCGCTGTTGGGTCTCCGGGACAAGACCATCTTCCTGGCCGCGCGTGGCGAACATTATTGGCTGAAGCTGTTCGTGTTCTTCTTCCCGTTCACCGATCAGATCGCGGCGTACAAGCTGATCATGCTGTGCCTTTGGTGGGGGGCGGCGACCTCCAAGCTCAACCATCACTTCCCGTATGTGGTGTCGGTGATGACGAGCAACAACGCGCTGCTGCGGCCCAAGCTGTTCAACCCGATAAAGCGCATGCTCTACCTGGACGCGGTTAACGACCTGCGCCCGTCCCGGTTGCCGAAGCTCATGGCGCACGTCGGTGGCACCACGGCGGAATTCGTGATTCCGACGGTGCTGGTCTTCTTCGCCGCCGATCACCCGTGGCGGTGGTTCCTGATCGGGTTCATGGTGATCTTCCACCTCAACATCATTTCCAACCTGCCGATGGGTGTCCCGTTGGAGTGGAACGTGTTCTTCATCTTCTCGCTGTTCTATTTGTTCGGGCACTACGGCGCGATCCAGGCCACCGATCTTCGGTCGCCCCTATTGCTGGCGCTCGTGATCGTCACGGTAGCCATCGTGATCGCGGGAAACATGTTCCCCGAGAAGATTTCGTTCCTGCCCGCGATGCGCTACTACGCCGGCAACTGGGCCACCAGCCTGTGGTGCTTCCGTGCCGGCGCCGAGGACAAGATAGAAGCCAACATCGTCAAAAGCTCCGCGCTCGTCGTCCATCAGCTGGCCAAGCTCTACGGCGCACCGACCGCCGAGGTCATGGCCGACAAAGTGGCGGCGTTCCGTGCGATGCACACCCATGGCCGGGCACTCAACGGGTTGTTGCCGCGTGCTTTGGGGGGCGAGGCCAACGAAGCCGACTACAGCGTGCGCGAGGGCGAAGTGGTTGCCGGACCGCTGGTCGGGTGGAACTTCGGCGAGGGCCACCTGCACAACGAACAGCTGCTCGAGGCGGTGCAGCGGCGCTGCGACTTCGAGGAGGGCGACGTCCGCGTCATCGTGCTCGAGGGCCAACCGATCCACATCCAAAAGCAGTGGTACCGCATCCTCGACGCCAAGACCGGCGTGATCGAGGCGGGCTACGTCGAGGTCGCGGACATGCTGACTCGCCAGCCGTGGCCAGAGCCCGGTGACGAATTCCCCGTCCACATCACCACTCAACACGCCACGCGATGACTGCAGATGTCTAAGGCGGTCGTCGTCGGCGCCGGCCCCAATGGCCTGGCAGCGGGGATTCACCTTGCCCGTCATGGCATCGACGTGCAGGTGCTGGAGGCGCGTGACTCGGTCGGCGGGGGAGCGCGCTCGGGTGAGCTGACGGTGCCAGGAGTCATCCACGACCACTGCTCGGCGTTTCACCCGTTGGGCGTGGGTTCGCCGTTCTGGAGGGAGATCGACCTCCAACGCTACGGGCTGATGTGGAAGTGGCCGGAGGTCGACTGCGCGCACCCGCTCGACGACGGCACCGCCGGCGTGCTGTATGAGTCGATCGACCAGACCGCCGCCCGCATGGAGCCCGACGGAACCCGGTGGCGGCGCGCCGTGGGTGACCTTGCGACGGGGTTCGATCAGTTGGCCCGGGATCTGCTCCGCCCGGTGGTCAACATCCCCCGTCACCCGATCCGCCTCGCCGCGTTCGGGCCGCGCGCGGTGCTGCCGGCCACGGTGATGGCGCGCTGGTTTCGCACCGAGCAGGCCCGCGCCCTGTTCGGCGGCGCGGCCGCGCACGTCTTCACCCGTCTGGACCGGCCGCTGACCGCATCACTCGGCTTGATGATTTTGGCCAGTGGCCACCGGTACGGCTGGCCCGTCGCCGAAGGGGGAACCGGCTCGATCACCGACGCGCTGGCCGCCGCGCTGAAGGCCCATGGCGGGACCGTGGTCACCGGGGTGACCGTCGCCGACCGCAGAGACATTCCGGATGCCGACGTCGTCATGCTCGACCTGAGCCCCGCGGCGGCCTACGCGATCTACGGCGATGTCATGCCCGGCCGGATCAAGCGGTCGTACCGGCGGTACCGCGAGGGATCGTCGGCGTTCAAGGTCGACTTCGCGATCGAAGGTCACATCCCGTGGACGAACCCCGACTGTGCCCGTGCGGGCACGGTCCATCTCGGCGGCACGTTCGCCGAGGTCGCGGACACCGAACGTCAACGCGCACAAGGCAAGATGGCGCAGCGGCCATTTGTCCTCGTCGGGCAGCAGTACCTGGCCGACCCGTCACGGTCGGCGGGCAATGTCAACCCGATATGGGCTTACGCGCACGTGCCGTTCGGTTACACCGGCGACGCCACCGCGGCCGTCGTCGACCAGATAGAGCGGTTCGCACCGGGATTCCGCGACACCATCACCGCGACCGTCAGCACGAGCACCGCCGGCCTAGAGGCGTACAACCCCAACTACATCGGCGGTGACATCATCGGCGGCGCCAACGACCGGCTCCAGGTCGTCCTTCGCCCGCGCGTTGCCGTCAATCCCTATGCGACCGGCGTAGCGGGCGTCTACTTGTGTTCGCAGTCCACGCCACCGGGAGCCGGCATCCACGGGCTCTGCGGCTACCACGCCGCCCAGTCGGCGCTGCGGTGGCTGCGCAAGCGCGGCGCGCGCTCGCTGTAGCCGAAACGTGACATAGGTGTGATCGAATTACCAACGCGCGCCTGCACTTCCGCGTTTCACAGCACAACTACCATGACAATTACAACGTTGTCATTCAGGGAATTGGAGCCATGCGGGCGGTTGTTCGGTGTGTCCTTGTGGTGGTCGGGATCGCCGCGAGTGTGGTTGCGCGGCCGGCCGGCGTAAGCCTGGCGGCGGCGAGCCAGTCGTATGGGTTCGCCATCGCGTCGGTGCTGCCGGCGCGGGGCGCGGTGGTGGGTGTGGCACACCCCGTGGTGGTGACGTTCGGTGCGCCCGTAACCAACTCAGCCAGCCGGCACGCGGCCGAGCGTGCCATTGCCGTCAGATCGGCGCCTGCGATGACCGGCAAGTTCGACTGGCTCGACGACAACGTTGTGCGATGGGTTCCCGACCGATTCTGGCCGGCGCACAGCACGGTGGCGCTTTCGGTGGGCGGCCTGTCCACGGACTTTCAAACGGGTCCTGCCGTCGTCGGTGTCGCTAACATCTCGGGTCACACGTTCACCGTGAGCATCGACGGAGTCGAAGAGGGACCGCCGCCTTCACTACCGGCGCCGCACCACCGACCCCACTGGGGGGAAGAAGGGGTGATGCCGGCCTCGATGGGCAGGCCCGAGTACCCGACCCCTGCCGGCTCCTACACCGTCCTGTCCAAGGAACGGTCGGTGATCATGGACTCGAGCAGCGTCGGCATCCCCGTCGACGATCCTGACGGGTACCGGATCCCGGTGGATTACGCCGTCCGTTTCACCAGCCGCGGCCTCTTCGTGCATTCAGCTCCGTGGGCCGTCAATGCAATGGGGTTGGAGAATGTCAGCCACGGCTGCATCAGCCTGAGCCCCGCGGACGCGGAGTGGTACTACAACACGGTCAACATCGGCGATCCGGTGATTGTGAAGGAATGAAATAGGCAATGAAAAAAGTGGCGACAGCCACTGGCTGTCACCACTTTTCGGCGTAGGTCGGACTCAGTGCCCGCCCGCGGTGGGACCGGCAGGAACCGGTTGACCGGGGACGGGCCCGCCAGCCGGCGCCGGACCAGTCGGCGCACCCTTACCGGTCCCGGCCATGTCAATGAGTGGAGCACCGGCCGGCACAGCATCCGCGGCACCACCGGCCAGGACCGGCCCAAGCGCAATCAGCGGAGTGCCAACCGGCACTACCGGCGCCGGCGCACCCACGGGCAATGGTGCGCCCACGGGCACTGGCGCGCCCACGGGCACTGGCGCGCCCACGGGCACTGGCGCGCCCACGGGCACTGGCGCACCGACGGGCAGCGGCGCACCGATGGGCAGCGGCGCACCCAGCGGTAGCGGAGCACCGACGGGCAGCGGCGCACCCAGCGGTAGCGGAGCACCGGCCGGCACCGGAGCACCGGCCGGCACCGGAGCACCTACCGGCACCGGCGCACCTACCGGGATCGGCGCAGCCGCTGGCACCGGCGGCCCAAGCGCAATCAGCGGCGCACCCGCCGGCACCACCGGAACCGGCCCGGGCGCAACCAACGGAACGCCGGCCATGTCGGTGATCGCAGCGCTGCACGCGTTCGTGGCCGCCGGTGCGCCTGGGGTCGCCGGTCCGCCGGCTGCCGGCGCTCCGCCGGGGGTCGCCGGTCCGCCGGCCGCCGGCGCTCCGCCTGCGGCTGGCCACCCGCCTGCGGCTGCCGGCCCGCCTCCGCTGGCCGGTCCGCCTGCGGCCGAGCTGTAGGCGCACCCGCATGCCATCGTTGCCGGTCCGCCCGCGGCCGCTGGTGTGCCTGCGGGCGCCGGTACGCCGGGCGCCGGTGCGCCGGGTAACGGTGCGCCGGCCGCCGGTCCGCCTGCGGCTGCTACGCCGCCTGCGGCTTCCGGTCCGCCGGCTTCCGGTCCGCCGGCTGCCGGCGCTGCGGCTTCGCCCGACATCCCCTGGATGCACGCATAGCCGCCGGTCTTTATCGGGGGGGAGGCTGCCGCGTTTGGGCTCAACGCTATAGCAGCTCCGCACAACCCAGCGCTGGCAACTACTTTGATGTTGAACCGATCGACGATCGCCATCAGCGTCAACTCTCCTTTATTACCGCTCAGAACCGCATAGCCGCGCCGAGGTCGCTCTTCGACACCGGGCTAATTGTCGGCAGCCCATGTAGACCACGAGCCGCGCCGCACCGCGCCGTTTCCAAATGGTGACGTCACGACGGTGTCACAACTCAGCGCAATCTCCGCGAACACTTACGGACCTGCACGGATGTCTGCGGAGGCCACCCCGGGACCGGGATTTTCGCAGCGGCGGGAGTCCCGCACTCTTCCCGGCGGGCGGCGGCGCGTGTCACTGATCTAGGCTGGCGGCGGGCAATCATCAGCTGACATCGCAAGACAGGGAGAGATCAAGTGACGGTCCGAGTAGGCATCAACGGCTTCGGTCGAATCGGGCGCAACTTCTACCGGGCATTACTGGTTCAACAGGAGCAGGGCACCGCAGACATCGAGGTGGTGGCCGTCAACGACATCACGGACAACGCGACGCTCGCGCACTTACTCAAATTCGACTCAATCCTGGGTCGGCTGCCCTACGACGTCAGCCTCGAAGGCGACGACACCATCGTGGTGGGCACCGCGAAAATCAAGGCGCTGGAGGTCAGGGAGGGCCCGGCGGCTTTGCCGTGGGGTGACCTCGGCGTCGACGTCGTGGTCGAATCCACGGGCCTGTTCACCAACGCGACCAAGGCCAAGGGCCACCTCGCGGCCGGCGCCAAGAAAGTGATCATCTCGGCACCGGCCACCGACGAGGACATCACGATCGTCCTCGGTGTCAACGACGACAAGTACGACGGCAGCCAGAACATCATCTCCAATGCGTCGTGCACCACGAATTGCCTTGCGCCGCTGGCCAAAGTGCTCGACGACGAGTTCGGCATCGTCAGGGGCCTGATGACCACCATCCACGCCTACACCCAGGACCAGAACCTGCAGGACGGACCGCACAAGGACCTGCGCCGCGCCCGCGCCGCCGCGCTGAACATCGTGCCCACCTCAACCGGCGCGGCCAAGGCCATCGGCCTCGTGATGCCGCAGCTCAAAGGCAAGCTCGACGGTTATGCGCTGCGGGTGCCGATCCCGACCGGCTCGGTCACCGACCTCACGGCCGACTTGTCCAAGTCCGCCGGTGTCGAGGAGATCAACGCAGCCTTCAAGGCCGCCGCGGAGGGCAGGCTGAAGGGAATCCTGAAGTACTACAACGCGCCGATCGTCTCCAGCGACATCGTCACCGACCCGCACAGCTCGATCTTCGACTCCGGCCTGACCAAGGTGATCGACAACCAGGCCAAGGTGGTGTCCTGGTACGACAACGAATGGGGCTACTCCAACCGCCTGGTCGATCTGGTCGCCCTGGTCGGCAAGTCAATTTAGACCGTGGCCTCGTCGTCCGTGTCCTCCGTTCACACGCTCGAAGACCTTCTGGCCGAAGGAGTTTCGGGTCGCGGCGTGCTGGTGCGCTCCGATCTGAACGTCCCGCTCGACGATGGCGGTGAAATCACCGACCCGGGCCGGATCACCGCGTCGGTGCCGACGTTGAACGCGCTTCTCGAGGCGGGCGCCAAGGTGGTGGTCGCCGCGCACCTGGGGCGTCCCAAGGACGGGCCGGACCCGAAGTTGTCGCTGGCACCGGTCGCCGCTACGCTCGGCGAACAGCTCGGCCGGCACGTGCAGTTGACCGGCGGCCCCGATCGCTCCCCG
>Ga0310910_10001861_pt1 | contig 11746 bp, 13 predicted proteins | sample GREbulkMGHF172_FD_203448 | JGI IMG/M metagenome (GOLD analysis project Ga0310910, IMG submission 203448) | Lab enrichment of tropical soil microbial communities from Luquillo Experimental Forest, Puerto Rico - GRE.bulkMG.HF172 | ecosystem: Environmental > Terrestrial > Soil > Tropical forest >... | reverse complement strand
GTTAGCTATGAAGAGTGGCTCGCTGGTCGGCCCTATATATCTAAAGAGGACTTTGCCTTTGTGTTGGAACCGGTCAGGAAGGAGAAGGTGGAACCCAGTAAGAAAGAGAAATATTTCTTTGATCCTACTCAGACAGGTATCTGAGAAACTGAAACATCGCTCGGGGCGCGGTCTCTAACGGGCAAGGCCATGGCGACTACGCCAATCATGCACTGGGGCTGGGGTACGGCGGGTGCCTTTCTACGGCAGGCGCGATTAATGAGCCGAAGGCGAGACTAGTGAAGCAATAAGCGATAATGATTGAGTACGGCCCGAACGATGTAGTAATAGCGACTACACGATTAAGCCTTGACGGCTATGGCGAACACCATAATAAGCGTAGGGCGAACATGGAGATGAACAATGGCGAAATGGATTGAGTTGAGTACGCCCGGCGGAAAGAACGTGATGGTGAATTTAGATCAAGTTGCGATGATACAGGACACCGGCAACTATGCAGTGGTTCACTTTAATGGGGGGCATGGAGATGGCCATTTCATGTGGTCGGTTACGGAAACGTTGAGCCAGATCACTCCATTGCTGCGAGAATAACGCCACGCCGAAGGCGACGGCCCGAGTGGCGTTGGCATTGGCGAATACGCCAACAACGAATGGGCGAGCCCCAGCCATTCCGCGACGGAGCGGTCAGCACTAACTTGTCGGGGATGACTGGGGCCGCAGAGCAGGTGCTCCGCATTGGGCGAGAAATCATAACGTCCCGTGGTGACGTTGTCGGTTCGGTGTCCGACACTTGACCGTTCGGACACTTTAGTTGGACGCCTCCCCGAACGTCTTGTACCCTATAGGCGTTGACCGTGTAGTAGCGTGCAGTAGCGTCAGTAGCGTAGGGAACGAGGCTTGGCCCAATCGAGCCTCGTTTCCGTTTGGGCGTTTCAGCGGCGAGCCGGATGAGTGCCCAATGCTTCCACTCATCCGGCTCTAACCCCAGTCAACGGAGGCGAGACTGGGGGAATTTTGACTGAAAGATTACGCCACGCCGTTCAGTAGACCGGTTCCAACTCTTTGACCGAGAGATACGGGGTGGGCGTGGAATGAATAACACGAGTAGTTGGCGCGGTGGCCTTGGTTCGCACACTGGCGGTCGTTTCATCAACACTGCTGATGATCCAGAAGCCGACGGCCAAACCCATCATAATGGCGGCGGCAATGCCGGCTGCAAAACCTGTATTTGTGCGCATGGGAGCCTCCTGGTCACGAATGGAGGCTAAATCGGCTCCCTGCCAATAGCTGTGATGGCCATCACATTTCTGCGGTTTCAACCCGACGTTGACAGCCGAAGGCTGACCTGGACTTTCGATGGGGATCGGCGTCAGCAGTCTCGCTCCAACGTCGTTCTCGGCATCTCCTGCGAGTGCTTCGCATCGCTTGATGACTAGGCGATGACTAGGCCGCAATTCGTCGCTAATTATCCCGTGATTACAATTGCTTGTGCTTTTTGGCGCCTGCCCAAGGCGCTGCCTGCGATCTTCGGCGGCCTCAAGGTGGGAATGGGGCAGGCGGTGGTGGGTGCAACCGTCGGGGAATTCATCGCGGCCGAGAGCGGCCTGGGCTATCTGCAGCTCGTCTCGCAGGTCCGGCGATACTCCGCTCCTGTTCGCAGCCGTCGTCGTGCTGTCGCTGCTGGGCGTGCTTCTGTTCAACATCGTGGGCTGGACGGAACGACTTGCGCTGCCGTGGAGCCGTCTCGTCACCGAAATAACCGAGTAGGCACAGGACCGGCGCGAGCATGGGTCCCGATGGCGCCAGCACGCGTTCGCAAAGATCCGCCCGCGCGGGCGTTCCGATCGCGCTGCGCGCCGTCACCAAGCGCTATCGGACCGCGCGCGGCGGCGACTTGCAGGCGCTGAGCGAGATCGACCTGTCGATCGATGCCGGCGAGTTTGTTTCCATTGTCGGGCCAAGCGGCTGTGGAAAAAGCACGTTGCTGATGCTTGTCGCCGGGCTGATCCCTCCCAGCACCGGCGCGATAGAAATCGATGCGCGCGCGGTCAAAGGCGCGGTCGGCAATATTGCCATCGTCTTCCAGCGCGACGTCCTGCTCGACTGGCGCACGGTGCTGGCCAATGTGCTCCTGCCGGTCGAGATCAAGAAGCTCGACCGGCCCCTGCATCGCCGCAAGGCGCGCGATCTCCTGCGCTCGGTCGGGCTCGCCGAGTTCGAGGAGAAATACCCGGCCGAGCTCTCCGGCGGCATGCGCCAGCGGGTCGCGATCTGCCGCGCGCTGGTGCAGGACCCCGGTCTCCTGCTGATGGATGAGCCGTTCGGCGCGCTCGACGCGCTCACGCGCGAGCAGATGAATCTCGACCTGCAGCGCATGTGGCTGCGCGACCGCAACACGGTCCTGTTCATCACGCACAGCATCGAGGAAGCGGTGCTGCTGTCGGACCGCGTGGTGGTCATGTCGTCGCGACCGGGCCGCATCGCTGATATCGTGGTCAATGATCTGTCGCGCCCGCGCGGCGCGCATACCCGCAGCGAGCCGCGCTTCGTCGAGCACGTGGAACGTATCCGGCGGCACTTCCTGGCGCTGGGCGTGCTGTCGGAGACATGACCGCCGCCCTGTCCACGTCCGCACGGCCGGTCAGAGCGGCGCTGCCTTGACGGACGCCTGCGCCGGCGCGAGACTCCGCATCCGACCTCGCGCAAAGAAACCCGTGCGCCCACCGCAATCATTTGGAGGAATGCATGTCCAAACGTCGCAATTTGCCGAACGCCGAGCGCCGCAATTTCCTCAAGGGCGCCGGCCTCGTCGGCGCCGCCGCGCTCACCCCGGTTGCCGCGACGGCGCAGGTTGCCGCGCCGAGGGCGAACCTCAAGGCCGCCGTTCCGGGGCCCAGGCAGATTGCGGTCGAGACGATTGCGCCCACCAAGGACCCGGTCAATCAATCGTCGAGCGGCGGCGATTTCATGGTGGATGTGCTGCGCACGCTTGATTTCGACTATCTCGCGATGAACTGCGCCTCGTCGTTCCGCGGCATCCACGAGGCCTTCATCAACTACGGAAAGAACACCAAGCCCGAGATCCTCACCTGTCCGCATGAGGAGATCGCCGTCCACATGGCGCAGGGCTACGCCAAGATGGAAGGCAAGCCCATGGCCATGATGTGCCACGGCACGGTCGGCCTCCAGCACGCGAGCATGGCGCTCTACAACGCCTGGTGCGACCGCGTGCCGGTCTATGTCATGATCGGCAACATCATCGAGGGGGACAAGCGGGCGCCCGGCGTCGAATGGGTGCATTCCGCCATCGACCCGGCCGCCCTGGTGCGCGATTTCGTCAAATGGGACGACCAGCCGGCCTCGCTCCAGCACTTCGCCGAGTCGGCGGTTCGCGCCTACAAGGTTGCGATGACGCCGCCGATGGGGCCGGTCCTGCTCTCGCTCGATGCCGAGCTTCAGGAAAACCCGATCGCCGATGCCGAAAGCCTGCGCATCCCGAAGCTCGCCAAGGTGGTGCCTCCCGTGGCCGACACCGGCGCCCTGACCGAGGCGGCCAAAATGCTGGTGGCGGCCGAGAACCCCGTGATCATCTGCGACCGCCTCGCGCGCACTCCCGCCGGCATGGCGCGTCTGGTCGAGCTCGCCGAGACGCTGCAATGCGCCGTGGTCGACAATGTCGGCCGCATGAACTTTCCCTCCCGCCATCCGCTCAACCAGTCGTTCCGCAGAGCCGTCATCGGGCAGGCCGACGTCATTCTCGGCATCGAGATGAACGATCTCTACGGCAGCGTGCACGCGTTCAGCGACCGCATCGTGCGCACGACGCGTCCCACCATCAAGAAGAGCGCCAAGATCATCTCGCTGGGGCTGCGCGATACCTATCTCAAGGCCAACTATCAGGACTTCGGACGCTACCAGGACGTCGATCTCGCGATCGCCGGCGACGGCGAGGCAAGCCTGCCGCTGCTGATCGAGGCGGTGAAGCGCCTCGCGGATCCCGCGCGCAAGGCCGCCTACGAGGCGCGCGGCAAGAAGCTTGCGGCCTCCCATCTGGCGATGGTCGAGCAGAGCAAGTCGGATGCCACGCTGGGATGGGATGCAAGCCCGATCACGACCGCGCGCATGTGCGCGGAGGTGCATGCCCAGATCAAGGACGAGGACTGGTCGATGGTGGGCACTTCCATCCGCCTGAGCTGGCCGCACCGGCTGTGGAACTTCGACAAGCCGCACCGCTGGAACGGCGTCTCCGGCGGCGCCGGCGTCGGCTACAACCTGCCGGCCTCGCTCGGCGCTGCGCTCGCCAACAAGCGGCATGGGCGGCTGACCGTGGCCTTCGGCGGCGACGGCGACTTCATGTTCGCGCCCGGCACGCTGTGGACCGCCGCGCATCACCGAATCCCGATGCTCTACATCGTGCAGAACAATCGCGCCTACCATCAGGAATACATGTATCTCACGGCGATGGCCGCGCGGCGCAGCCGCGGCATCGAGAATGCGGACATCGGAACCACGCTCACCGATCCCAACATCGATTTTGCGACGGTCGCGCGCGGCTTCGGCGCGCATGGCGAAGGCCCGATCTCGGATCCGAAGGAGCTGGCGCCTGCGCTCAAGCGCGCCCTTGCCGCCGTAAAATCCGGCCAGCCGGCACTGGTCGACGTTGTCGCCGATATGCGCTGAGGAGACGCACAGGTGTTCAAGCGTGCAATGACCTTCGCGCTGGCGGCGTCTTGCGCCGGCGCGATCGCCGCCGGCGCGTGGGCGCAGGATGCCCCGCACGGCGATGCCGGCAACGGCAAACGCCTTTATCTCGCCAACAATTGCTTCACCTGCCACGGGCACGCCGGCCAGGGAGGCGCGTTCAACGGACCCGCGCCGGTGCTCGCCAGGACGGCGCTACCGTTCGAGGCCTTCCTGTTCCAGATACGCAACCCCTCAAACGACATGCCGGCCTATGCGGCGACGGTGATCCCCGATCAGGCGGCCGCCGACATATTCGCCTTCGTGCAGTCGCTGCCCGGGCCGCGCAACGCGAAGGACATCGCGATCCTCAACGATTGACCTTCGGCCTGAGCGGGATGACCTTTCTTCGAATCGTCATCCCGCTCTAACTCTTTGTTTGAGCATGTCCTTTTTCGCAAAACCGGTTCCCACTTTTGCGGGACATGCTCTAGCTGTCCGGCCTACGGCGGAGGCGAAGGGCCCTCGGCCCCGCAACCTGCCGGCCGCCCTTGAACACCATACGCTCGGCCGGCCGCCGCGCCAGCGCATCGTCGAATGACGATGCTGCAATGAGCACGAGATCGGCGGCCGCACCCACCTCGATCGCGAGGCGGCCGTCGCAGATGGCGCCGATCAGCTCCGATGGATCGTCGAGATGGGTGGCGATGGCGCCGGCGACGGCCGTTTCCAGCATGTCGCCGTCGCCGAATGGGTAGAACCAGTCGCGCACATTGTCGGTCCCGAAGCGAACCTCGACGCCGGCGGAAAGGAGCTCGCGCACGAGCGTCACGCCGCGTCGCCGCGGCGTTCCCTCGACGCGATCCTGCAGAAGCAGGTTGCTCTCCGGCAGGGCGATCACGGTGACCTGCGCCCGCGCCATCTTCTCGATCAGCGCGCGTGCCGGCGCCGGCGCGAGCGTGGACAGGGCGCACAGATGACTGAAGGTGACGCGGCCCTGCAGTCCGCGCGCGATCACCGCGTCCGCCACCATCGGCGCCAGCATGCGGGAGCCGTCGAGATGCTCATCGAGGTGCAGGTCGACGCGCAGGTCGTTGCCCTGCGCAAGCGAAAGCAAGGCATCAAGCGCGCGCACGGGATCGGTGCTGGAATTGAGGCTTGCTCCCAGGAACTGCGGCTTGAGCTCGATGGCGCGCTCGAGACGCTCCACTGCTTCCCGCCGAGCGAGATCGTTGCGCGAGGTCGAGAATGCGATGACCTCAACGTCGAGGCGGCCGGCCACGTCGTCGCGCGCGGCAAGCACCCCCTGCATGGACCGCATTTCCACAATCGGGTCGACGTCGGTGTGCGTGCGAAGCCGTGTCACGCCGTGCGCAATGGAGCACTCGAACAACCGACTTGCCCGGGCGCGCACATCTGCAGCGGTGAAGGCGGCACGCGCCGTGGCGGCGGCGGCGAGCGCATCGGCAAGCGAGGCAGGGCGGAACGATTGCACCGCAAAGCTGCGGTCAGCATGGGCGTGCAGGTTGACGAGGCCGGGAAGCGCAAGCCAGCGCGGCGCCGTGCCCGCCGTTGCCTCGATTGCGTCGATGCGTCCGGCGCGCAGGCTCACGCTATGGCAGCCCGCGCGCTGCGGGAATACGACGGCATCGAGCCGCAGATCGCCCACGCTCAATAGCCCTGCGGCCCGAACACCTCGATCCCGAGCTTGCGCTCGAGCGCCCGTCCGAAGCGATATTTCATCTCCGGCCCCTCATAGGTCATCGGCGGGGTGCGCAGAAAGCCGCGCTCCGGCTCGACATGCAGCAGCGTGAAGGAGGGACCGTCCTCGGCCACGATGCCGGGCAGCAACTCCTCGAGCTCGGCCAGCGTGGCGATGGTGCGCGCGCGCGAAATGCCCGCGGCTCGCGCAATGCCGGCATAGTCGGTGCGCCCCTCGTTCACCATGGGCAAGGCGCCGACCGTCTGATAGACGCCGTTGGCGACCACGAAATGCTTGAGATTTCTCGGCGCCTGCGAGGCTTCCGTGAGCAGGCATCCGAGATTCATGCAAAGCGATCCGTCCGCGTTGACCAGCCACACCGGCGCGTCCGGAAGCGAAAGCGCAAGCCCGAGCGCAAAGCTTGCGGCAAATCCCATGGCGCCATGCATGTAGAAGCTGTCCTCGCTCCTGGTCGCCGCCCACCATTCGTTGGCGGCCATCCCGAGCGCGCACACTGCGATGGCGTCCCCGCGATGGCGGGCAAGCGCCTCGATCGCCTCGCGCGTTTTCACGCCCCCTCCCCTTTCACCAGCCGCCGCGTCAGAAACAGCACGAACGGCCGCTTCTGCATGCGGCATGTCTCGAAGGCATCGGGAATGCTGCCTATCTCCTCGCCGCGGTCGACGACATGGTATGGAAAGTCGTAGGTCTCAAGCAGCGGAATGGTGCGCCGACCCTGCACTTCCTGATAGATGCGGTGGTCGTCGATCGAGCCGCGCTGGCTCACGATCAGGAAGACCGGGATCTGGTGGCGAAGATTGAGGGTCGCGAGCTCGCCGGTGCAGGTAAGAAGCCCGGTCGCCCCCATGAGCGCGACCGAACGCACGCCGCCGAAGAATGCGCCGCTGCAGATCGCGACCGCCTCCGCCTCGCGTGCCACGCGCACGTGCCGGATGCGGTTGTCGGCCGCGATCCGCTCGATCAGCGGCGCGATCCAGTCATCCGGCAGCGAGGCCGCGAGCTTGATCCCGCACCTGGTGAGCTGCGCGTGAATCTGCGCGGCAGCATCCATCTCACTTCCTCATGGCGCGGCCGCAATGACCTCGACCTCGACCAGGAACTCGGGCCGGGAAAATCCGGAAACGATCATCAGGGTCGACGCCGGCGGCGGGTCAGCAATATAGAGATCGCGCACGGTCATGTAGCCCTTCAGGTGCTCGCGCGAGACGACGAAGGCATTGATGCGCACGACGTCGGAGAAGGCAAAGCCCACCGCCTCAAGCACAACGCCGACGTTGCGGAAGCAAAGGTGCGTCTGCTCCTCTATGGTCGGCGGCACCTGATCGGCAGCCGAAATGCCGAGCTGGCCGGAACACACCAGGATGCGGTGGCCCGGCGGAATTTCCACGCCGTAGCTGTAGCGGGCGAAGGGGGCCCGTATGCCGGGCGGCGTGATGTGCTTCATGGCGCCCTCTATTGCAGATCGCGACCGTTCGCCTGCCGCGTGACAGGCAGGAGTTCTGCTATACCATGCGACGGAAACGAAATGTGAGCCGGACCGATGGCCTCCGCGTCAAAAGCCAGGCGACCGGGAGCGACACGCACGGGCGATCGCGTCATGCGCGCCGGGCGCTTCTGGGCGGAGCTCAAGTCGAGCGAGTTCGCCGCGCTCGATCCCGGCACTACCCTCGCCATCCTGCCGGTTGCCGCCATCGAGCAGCATGGCCCGCATCTGCCCGTGATGACCGACACCGCCATCGCCGAAGGCATGATCGAGACGGTGCTGGCGCGGCTCCCGAATGAGCTTCGCGTGCTGTTCCTGCCGGTGCAGGCGATCGGAAAATCGAACGAGCACCTGCGCTCGCCGGGGACCATCACCTGTTCGGCCGAGAACCTCGTGCGCATCTGGTTCGAGATCGGCGAAAGCATCGCCCGCGCCGGCCTGCGCAAGATGGTGATCGTCAACTCCCACGGCGGCAATACGGACGTGATCGGCATTGTGGCGCGCGAGCTTCGCGTGCGGCAAAACATGCTGGTCGCCACCACCCAGTGGCGCCGGTTCGGTCTGCCGACGGGCCTCTACGGCGACTTCGATATGCGCCACGGCATCCACGCCGGCGATATCGAGACCTCGCTGATGCTGCATTTCCGTCCCGATCTCGTCGACATGGGAAAGGCGAGGCTGTTTCCCTCAAAGGCGGCCGACATGGAGCGCGATTACACGCACCTGCGTCCTGCCGGCCAGCACGGATTCGGCTGGATTGCGCAGGATCTCAACGCCGAAGGCGCGCTTGGCGATGCCTCGGCGGCGACCGCCGAGAAAGGCCGCTTGACCGCCGAGCATCAGGCAGACGCGTTCATTGCGTTGCTGCGCGACGTGGCGCGGTTTCCGCTCGATCAGCTGGCGTAAGAAGGGGAGCAGTCGTGAGCGTGGCAACAAGTCGGGCGCAATCGGCGCTGCAAGTCACCGGCTCTACCAACATCCGCTGGACGCATGTCGCTCCCACGCTGCTGGTCGTGTGGATCGTCTCCATGTTCGACAAGAGCAACATGGCGATCGTGATGAACGATCAGACTTTCCTCAACGAGCTCGGGCTTGTCGGCCAGCAGGGACGGCTCGGCTGGCTCTCAAGCAGCCTCTTCCTTGCCTATGGAATATTCGCGCCGCTCTGGGGATGGGTCGTCGACCGTATCGGCGCGCGCAAGACCTGCGCCTTGAGCCTGGTTATCTGGGCGCTGAGCTGCTTCTGGTCAGGGGTCGCGGCAAACTATGATCAGCTGCTGTGGTCGCGCGTCGTCCTCGGCGCCGGCGAGGCGGCGCTCTATCCGCTCACGCTTGCGCTCGTCGCCAACTGGTTCGCACTGAAAGAGCGCGGGCGCGCCACCTCGTTCTGGTGGATCGGCACCATGATCGGGCCGATGCTGGTCGGCCTGGTGATCACCAGCCTCATTTTGGCCGTCGGCTGGCGATGGCAGTTCCATGCCATGGGCATCCTCGCGCTGGTCCTGCCGCTGCCGATGGTCTGGTTCCTTGTGGCCGACCGTCCGGCGCAGCATCCCGGCGCCAATGCGGCCGAGGTCGGGCTCGTCGCGCAGGGCGCCATCGAGCACAACGAGGATGCGCCTGGGCGGGTGCTGCGGTCCGTCGAGAATGTCTGGAAAAACTATCGCTTCTGGATGGCAATCATCGCCATCTCCTGCAATGCGATCTTCTTCTGGGGGTGGTCGATCTGGCTGCCGACCTATCTGCGCACGGCGCGGCAGTTCTCGTTTAGCACGTCCGGCTATCTGACCTTCGTGATCTTCGGCTTTGCCGTCGCGACCATCCTCACCGTGGGGTATCTGTCGGACCGCATCTTCCGCCGGGCGCCCTTGGCCGGCGCCGGCTGGGCCCTGGCCGCGGTCTTTCTGATGGCGGCGGCGCTTGCGCCCAGCCCCGCGGCGAGCGTGGTACTGATGATCTGCGCGCTGTGCGCCCAGCAGGTCGGCATATCTTGCGCCGAGATGCTCATGCACAGCATCGTAAGCGCTGCCGCCATGGCCAAGGCACAGGGCGTGCGCGCCTTGGTCACTCAGATTGTCGGCGCAATCTCTCCAGCCATGATCGGCTATATCTTGCAGGCGACCGGCGGCAGCTTCATGGGCGCCTTTGCGGTGCTGGCGCTCGCCGTCGTCATTTCCGCAAGCTGCATGGTCACCTTGGCGCGGGAGGGGTTCTGATCCCAACGCGACGCTCATATTCGGAGCCGGCGATGACACAGGTACTGAGTTGCGGCGGCCTTGAACTGCAGGCCCTGAGCGATGGCATCCTGAAGACCTCGCTCGATTTCGTGCTCGGCATGGAGCGCGCCCAATCGGAGGAGCTGGTCGGAGGAACTGCGGACGGCTCCCTCTTCATCCCGGTCAACAACTTTCTGTTCAGGCGCGAGGGTGCAACCGTGCTCATCGATGCCGGTGCGGGCAATACCATGCAGCCCACGCTCGGCAAGCTGCCTGCAAATCTGAGGGCGGCCGCAATCGATCCCGCCGATATCACCCACATCGTCCTTACCCATATTCACCCCGATCACGCCAACGGCCTGGTGGACGACAACGGCGAGGCCGTCTATCCGAACGCGGAAATCCTGGTCCATTCGCAGGAGCTCGATTTCTGGATGGCGGAGAACGACGGCTCGGAGACCGACGCCGTGAGGCGCACGCGCGCGCGCAACAGGATCAACATGAAACCCTACCTCAATCGCACGCGGCGCATGCGCGACGGAGAGGAAGCGCTCGGCTGCGCGCCCATCCTGGCGCCCGGTCACTCGCCCGGCCATACCTGCTGGCGCATCGGCACCGGGGGTGACGCATTCATCGCCTGGGGCGATCTGGTGCATTTCTCCGCGATCCAGATCTCGCACCCGGACGCGGCAGTGAAATACGATCTTGATCCTGATCTTGCGCGCAGATCGCGCCTTCGCATGCTCGACATGATTGCGAGCGAGCGCCTCGCAGTCGCAGGCGCCCATGTGAACGCGCCAGGCTTCGGCCGCCTGCGTCGCAGGGGCGCCGGCTATGCATTCGAGCCGGCATGACGCCGATGGGCAAACCGTGCAATGCCCCGGACGAGTGCGCGACTTCTGCGCATTGTGTTAGGATGCACGAGGTTTTTGCCCGACATTCCGGAGCTTGCATGCTTCACATCCGCAGATCGCTCCTGTTGCGCGACACGGTCGCCTCCGACATGGGAAAGCCGGTTGCGCGCCCGATCGTTCGGGCGGTCGCCATGGCAGTCATAGGCAATCCATTCGCCGCCCGTTACGTCGAGGACTTGACCGAGCTGTTCGAGGCGGGCCGCGCGATCGGCGAACAGCTGATGCCCGAGCTCGTGCGGCTCCTGGCCGCAAGCCCAGTATCTTACGGCAAGGGCGCAATCGTGGGCGTCAATGGCGAGTTCGAGCATGGCGGCGCCTGCATCCATCCCATGCTGGGCAAGCCGATGCGCTCCGCGGTCGGTGGCGGCAAGGCGGTCATTCCGTCAAACGTGAAGGTCGCCGCCTGCGGCGCCAGCCTCGATGTGCCGCTGAGCCATAAGGACGATTCCTGGTCGTTCGACCATTTCGATACGGTGACGGTCGCAATGCCGGATGCGCCCAAACCTGACGAGATTGTGGTGATCCTGGCGATTGCCGACGGAGGCAGGCCGCATCCGCGCTGCGGCCATGCGCCGCGCTAGGGCGGGAAGGTTTTTCTTCCCACACCAGGCCCTCTTTTTCCGCAATTATGGCCAAGTTTCCCTCTAAATGCCGGCCGTCACATCCAAAACCCCGAAGGTTCGCGCATGATGCAGAAAGCTTCGCTGGTTCTCCTTGGCGCGGCGGCAGG
>Ga0310910_10001858_pt1 | contig 11754 bp, 11 predicted proteins | sample GREbulkMGHF172_FD_203448 | JGI IMG/M metagenome (GOLD analysis project Ga0310910, IMG submission 203448) | Lab enrichment of tropical soil microbial communities from Luquillo Experimental Forest, Puerto Rico - GRE.bulkMG.HF172 | ecosystem: Environmental > Terrestrial > Soil > Tropical forest >... | reverse complement strand
GCCATGCCGGCGCAATCGCCGACATTGTCGCCGACATTGTCGGCGATAACCGCCGGGTTGCGCGGGTCGTCTTCAGGGATGCCAGCCTCGACCTTCCCGACAAGGTCGGCGCCGACATCGGCGCCCTTTGTGAAGATGCCACCGCCAAGACGTGCGAAAATCGAGATCAGCGACGCCCCGAAGCTGAGCGCGACCATGGCCTCGAGCACTGGGCGCAGATCACCGTCCGGCATCGTCGCACGCAGGATGAAGTAATAGATTCCAACCCCCAGCAGACCCAGCCCGACCACCAGCAAGCCGGTAATCGCCCCGGCCTTGAAGGCGATAGAGAGACCGGCCTGCAGCCCGCTGCGCGCCGCTTGGGCGGTCCTTACATTGGCCCGAACGGACACGTTCATGCCGATATAGCCGGCCGACGCCGACAATACCGCCCCGATCAGATAACCAACCGCGACACGCACACCGAGGGTCGCGCCTAGCACAATCAAAACCACGACACCGACCACAGCGATTGCGCGGTACTGGCGGTTGAGATAGGCGCGAGCGCCGACCTGGACAGCGCCGGATATCTCCTGCATTCGGGCAGACCCCGCATTGGCCGTTAATACCTGGCGGCTTGTAACCAAGCCGTAGAGCAATGCGAGAGCACCGCAGGCGATAACCAGTAAATATGCGGAGGGCATCCGAAAGGTTTCCTCGCGACCAAAGAGCGTTAAGCACCAGCCGTGTCGAGATCCGGCACGGTGGAGCATTTCAGCGCGCGCGGAACATGCCAGAAGAGCAAATCGCAGGCAACGGCACGCGCGGGCGATCAGAAATGTCGGTAGCCGGGTTCGCCGACCGAGACGGGCTGTCCTCTGGCATTGACGAGCCGGACACCCTCGCCCAGTTCGATCTTGCCGATCGGGGTGATTGGCAAGCCGACGACAGAGGACAGATCGTCGATCTCCTTCGACGAACCGGCCGGTGCCGTGAACAAAAGCTCGTAGTCGTCGCCCCCTGTGGCGAGCGCTATTCGGGTGTCCGGCTCTCGATCGACGATGACCCGCGCCGCGGTTGACAACGGCAACGACGCCAGCTCGATAACGGCGGCGACGCGCGAGGTCTCGCAGATATGTCCGAGATCGGCGATCAAGCCATCGGAGATGTCGATCATCGCGCGCGCGATCCCAGCTAATCGGCAGCCGAGGTCGATGCGCGGATTGGGCACCTGGAAGCGTCCGATCAGCTCTGCGCGATACTCCGGGGCGAGTTGCGGATAGGCACCTCGCAGCACGGCGAGCCCGAGAAACGCATCCCCGATCGTGCCGGATACCCACACGAGGTCTCCGGCGCGTGCGCCGCTCCGCCTGATCCCCATTCCCGCGGCTACCTCGCCGATGGCGGTCAGTGACAACACGGCGGGGCCCGATGTCGCCACCGAATCACCGCCCAAGAGATCGATGCCGAACCGGCGCTGATCGTCGGCTAGCCCTCGGGCGAACTCGGCAATCCAATCCGGGCCGAGCGAGGCTGGAATCGCCGTCGTCAGGAGATAATGAAGAGGCCGCGCGCCCATCGCCGCGAGATCCGACAGATTTACCCGCAATAGCTTGCGGGCGACGAGGTCCGGCGGATCGTTCGGCAGATAATGCACACCGGCGACGATCGCGTCTGCGGTGACGGCAAGACGCTGCCCCGCGCGGCAATCGATCAGAGCGGCGTCATCAAGAAGGCCGAGACCGCCGAGCCCTGCGAGCGGCGCGAAAAAGTGCCGAATGCGCTCGAACTCGCTGAGGGATGCTGTGGACACGCCGCCCGCCATGGCTGCTAGAGATCGTCGTCGCGCAATGCGTGGGCGAGGTGATTGAGAACACCGTTCGCGAGCCCCGGTTCTTTGCCGGTGAAGAAGGCATGGGCAATCGCGGTGTACTCGCTGAGCGATACTCGCGGCGGCACATCGCGGCGGTGCATCAGCTCGTAAGCGCCGGCGCGGAGGATCGCGCGAAGGACCGAATCGAGGCGCTGCAGCGGCCAATCCTCGGTGAGCGCCGCCGAGATTTCGGCGTCGAGGCGGTCCCGGTCATCCGTCACGCCGCAGACGATGTCGGCAAACAGTTCGGGATCGGCATCAGCCAGCCGATCGCCTTCGATCTCTTGGCCGAAACGGTGCCGGACGAATTCGCCCACGACCGAGCGCGGATCGGCCTCGCGATTTGCCTCAAGCTGGTAGAGTGCTTGGACCGCCGCCAGCCGAGCCACGCTGCGCCGGCGGCCGCCGGCGCGCTGACGGTGGTCCCGTTCCGCAGCGGCGGTCACCCGGCGCTTCCAGCCAAGCGGCGCTTCAAGTCGACGATTGCAAGGCAGGCGCGTACCGCTTCCCCGCCCTTGTCTCGGCCTTCCGGCGAGGCGCGTGCGAGCGCCTGGGCTTCGTTCTCGACTGTCAGGATGCCGTACCCGATGGCAATGCCGTCGCGGACCGCCAATTCCTGCAGCCCACGCGCGCTTTCGGCGCATATGTGGTCGTAATGTGTCGTTTCGCCGCGGATCACGCAGCCGAGCGCGACAAACCCGTCGAACCGCTGGCTCGCTCGCCCGACGATGCCAATAGCGGCCGGGATCTCGAACGCCCCAGGGACCGAAATGCGCTCATGGGTGGCGCCGGCCGCGTCGAGCGCGCCCTCCGCGCCACGCCTCAGCTCGGCTGAGATGTGCGTGTAGTAGAGCGCCTCGACAAGGAGGATATGGGGCGGTCGGGTCATGATGTTTGCCGCAGAAGCCGCGCGACATAGCGAGCGATCAGATCGATTTCGAGATTCATCCGCTGCCCCGCCTGCAAAGGCCCAAAATTGGTGCATGCGAGAGTGTGCGGGATAATATTCACCCCGAAGCGGTTTTGCGCCACCTCATTGATGGTAAGGCTCACCCCGTCCAGTGCCACCGAACCTTTCGGTGCGATAAACGGCGTTAATTCTTCCGGCGCCTCGAAGACGAAACGAACCGACTCCGCCTCGGGCCGCCGCTCGACGATGCGCGCGACGCCGTCGACATGGCCCAAGACGAGATGCCCGCCGAGCTCGTCGCCGAGCCGGAGCGGCTTTTCGAGATTCACCGGGGTGCCTTCCTCCCACTCCCCGAGAGTGGTGCGCGTCAAAGTCTCGACCGACGCCTGCACGGTAAATGCTGCAGACTCCACGGCAACGACCGTAAGGCACGCTCCGGAGCAGGCGATCGAGGCCCCGAGCGGGATCGCCGAGGTGTCGAAGACCGTGGCAATCGTCAGATCCAAAAGTTCGCCGCGGCGCAATCTCCGCACATATCCCACATCGGTGATGATGCCGGTGAACATGCCGGTAAAACTACGAGTCTATCCGGCAACTTACCAGGGCTCTTCGTCCCGAGCCGGAAATCCCTGATCGACGGGAAAAAACTGCGAAAACGTCGATTCTGGTTGCAAAAGCGGCCGCCCTGTCTCCTCTAAGTCATTGAGAATGGCGGCTCACGAGAGTAAATTCCCTATGCGGTCCAACAGGGAATAAATCCGAAGAACAGGGAGACAATATCGGCGATCAGGGAACTAAACCGGTCGAACACGGAAGGTGGTCAGCACGTCGTCGCCGATCGTCTCCGTGGACAGCCGCTCGAATGCCGGCGCGTCAGACAATGCCGCGAGGTCGAGCCCCCCGATCGCCGGGATCCCATCACCGCCGATCGCCAGCGGGGCGTGAACCCAAACAAGCCGATCGACCAGGTGGGCGCGGAAGAACGCGGCCGCTAGCCCGGCGCCGCCTTCGACCAAGAGCCTGGTGATGCCGCGCTCGCCGAGCGCCTTGAGCGCCACGGCGAGGTCGACTTGGCCCTCGCGGTCGGCATCGACCTCGATCAGGGTTACGCCCTTCGCAAGGAAACCCGCGCGCCGAGCCGGATCAGCCGAGCGCAAAGTCAACACCCAGGTCGGGATCCGGCGCGCATCTGCGATCAGTCGCGCGGTAGGCGGAATGCGCAGATGGCGGTCGATGACGACCCGCACCGGCGAGCGATGATCGAGCCCCGGCAGGCGGCAGGTCAGCTGCGGATCATCCGCTACCACCGTGCCGGTGCCGACCATGATCGCGTCGTGACTGGCGCGCAGGGCGTGGGCGCGCTCGCGCGCCGGCGGCCCGGAAATCCACTGGCTCTCGCCGCTCGCAGTAGCGATGCGGCCGTCGAGCGAAGTAGCGAATTTGAGCGTGACCAGCGGGCGCCCGAGCCGCAGGCGGCTCAGGAAGCCCGCATTGACCTCGGCCGCCTCCTCGGCACACAGCCCGACCTCGACGTCGAGCCCCGCCGCGCGCAGCCGGCGCAGCCCCTCGCCGGCGACCCGCGGATCCGGATCCTCGAGCGCGACGACCGCCCGCCGCACTCCGGCAGTTACCAGCGCATCGACGCAGGGCGGCGTCTTACCCCAGTGGCAGCATGGCTCGAGGCTGACATAAGAGACAGCTCCGCGGGCCGCTTCGCCGGCCCGGCGCAGCGCCTCGGTTTCGCCATGCGGTCGCCCGCCGGGTTGGGTCCACCCGCGTCCGACGACCTGGCCTTGGTTTGAGATGACACACCCGACCGCGGGGTTGGGCCAGACGGAGCCGAGCCCGCGACGGGCGAGCGCCAGCGCCCCCCGCATTGCGTCGAGATCGCGGCGCCGGTCGGCGGGCGAACCTGGCTGCGCTGCTCCGGCCTCAGCCGCCATCCGCCGCGATCCGTCCGACGAAATCCCCGAAATCCTTGGCCTCGCGGAAGTTGCGGTAGACCGAAGCGAAACGGATATAGGCGACCTGATCAAGGCTCGCCAACGCCTCCATGACGAGGCCTCCGATCATGTCGCTGGGGATATCGGTCTCGCCCGAACTCTCCAGTTGTCGCACCAGCGAATTGATGATGCGTTCCACCCGCTCGGGCTCGAACGGGCGTTTGCGCAACGCGATGTAGATCGACCGAGCAAGTTTGTCCCGGTCGAAAGGTTCGCGGTGTCCATTCTTCTTGATCACGGTCAATTCGCGCAATTGCACGCGCTCGAATGTGGTGAAGCGGGCGCCACAATTCGGACAGAACCGCCGGCGTCGGATCGCACCGCGATCGTCAGTCGGACGCGAATCCTTCACTTGCGTGTCATCGGTTCCGCAAAATGGACAGCGCATTTCCTCCTCCGCCTGTTCCGGTCGCTCCGATGTGCGGAACGACACTAGCTTTCGCGTGCATACCCTGCTCCGAGTTTTGTGTAGATCGGGAAGCGGCTGCACAGCTCGCGAACCCGTTTGTGCACACACGTCTCGGTCGTGCTGTTGTCGTCGGGTCCGCGCGCCAGCCCGCCCAATACCTCGACGATCCATCTTCCGACGGTCTCGAACTCTCTCTGGCCAAAGCCACGGGTCGTCGCTGCCGATGAGCCGAGCCGGATACCCGAGGTAATCGTTGGCTTCTGCGGATCGAAGGGGATCCCGTTCTTGTTGCAAGTGATCCCGGCTCGTTCGAGGCTCCTCTCGGCATCCCGGCCGGTGAGCCCCAGGGGCCGTAAATCCACCAGCATCAGGTGCGAGTCGGTCCCGCCGGAGACGATCTCAAGCCCCGCGGCCGCGAGGGTTGCGGCAAGCGCTTTGGCGTTCGCTACGACCTCCCCTGCGTAGCCCTTGAAGGCGGGCTCCAGGGCCTCGCGCAGAGCGACCGCCTTGGCGGCGATCACATGCATCAGCGGACCGCCCTGCAGCCCAGGGAAGACCGCCGCGTCGATCCGCCTGCCGATCTCCTCGTCGTTGGCCAGGATCAGGCCGCCTCTCGGCCCCCGCAAGGTCTTGTGCGTGGTGGTTGTGACGATATGCGCGTCGGGCAGCGGGTTGGGGTAGACCCCGCCGGCGACCAGCCCGGCGAAATGCGCCATGTCGACCATCAAATACGCGTCGACCGCATCGGCGATCGAGCGAAACCGAGCGAAGTCGATGATGCGGGAATAGGCGCTGCCGCCGGCAATAATCAGCCGAGGCCGGTGCGCTTCAGCCAGCCGTTCGACTTCGTCGAAATCGATCTGCCCATCCTCACGGCGGACACCGTAGGAAAATGCGTTGAACCATTTGCCCGAAAGGTTCGGCCGCGCGCCGTGCGTCAGGTGCCCGCCCGCGGCAAGCGCCATCCCGAGGATGGCATCGCCCGGCGCCAGCAGCGCCAAGAACACGGCCTGGTTTGCTTGCGCCCCGGAATGCGGCTGGACATTGGCGAACGTGCATTCAAAAAGCCGCTTGGCACGATCGATCGCCAGCGTTTCAACGTCGTCGACAAACTCGCACCCGCCGTAATAGCGGCGCCCGGGATAGCCCTCGGCGTATTTGTTGGTCAGAACCGAACCCTGAGCCTCCAGCACCGCCCGCGAGACGATGTTCTCGCTGGCGATCAGTTCGATCTGCCATTGCTGGCGATCTTGCTCGCGATCGACCGTCGCCGCCAGTTCGGGATCGGCCTCGAACAGGGTGGCGGAATAGAAGCCGCCAGCGGCCGACCCTGAGGAGGAAAATGGAGTAGAGGGCATCAAAGGACCGCTCGTTGGGAGTGGCGGGACGAGCCGCCGCGCCAAGGGCCTCGCGGAGGCTGATGTACTATCAGACGCGATCATTCGTAGCCCGTCTTGCGCGACGAGCCGGCGACCGCGGCTGTTCTACCAGATCTCGACCGGAGACACCAGCAGCCTACTATAAATCGCGTCGGCAAACGACGCCTCACCTAACCTGGGCGCGAGATCGGCAGAGACAACTTGTTCAATCTGAAAATGACCGGTACAGTCTTTTCCTGTAACTATCAGTTGACACAAGAAATTCGTGCTGAGATTATGAACGCTAAGTTGAGCGCTCTAGAAATCGGCGAGACAGATGGCAGAAACCGTAGTGCCGAAGATAGCAGAGAAAGAGTTGTTGCGAATGACGACGGATGTGGTTGCCGCCTATGTCCGCAACAATACGCTGCCGACAGCGCAGCTGGCCGAGGTCATCAACGCCGTCTACGGCTCTCTAAAGTCACTCGAAGGACAGGTCACCCCACCGAAGGCGGAGCCGCTAAAACCGGCGGTGTCAATTCGAAAATCGGTAACCCCGGAATTTCTGATTTGTCTCGAAGACGGCAAGAAGCTGAAGATGCTGAAAAGACATCTGCGGTCCACCTACAATATGACGCCAGACGAATACCGCTCGAAATGGGGTTTGTCCCCGGATTACCCGATGGTGGCACCGAATTATGCCGAACGGCGTTCCGAGTTTGCCAAAAAAATCGGACTGGGGCGGGGTGCCGGGCGTCAGGCGGCGCGCGCCAAGAATTAGCTGGGTGAGCCTTCAGCCCAATCTCGATCCGTTGCGGCCCCTCACATCTGGGCGTATTTTCCGTCCTTCCAGACATAGAAGACGTATTTCGGGTCGGTGACGTCGCCTTTCTTGTCCCAACTGAGCGGCCCAATGACCGTATCGACGGTCATCGACTTCAGCGCCTTTGACAGATCATCGACCTTGAGCGACTTGGCTTTATTCGCCGCTGCCGCGAACGCCTGAATTGCGGCATAGGTGTAAAGCGTGTAACCCTCCGGGTTGTATCCCTCGGCCATGAACTTGTCGACAACCGCCTTGGCTGCGGGCACGTTGCGCGGATCGGGCGGGAAGGTCATCAGCGTCCCCTCGCCCGCCGGCCCGGAAATCTTCCAAAACTCCTCCGTGACCAGCGCGTCGGCACCGATAAACTGTGCTCGCAATCCCTGGTCGTGCGCCTGGCGCACGATCAGCCCGGCCTCGGTCTGGTAACCGCCGAAATAGATCGCATCAATATTCGCCTGTTTCATCTTGCTGATCAGTGCCGAGAAGTCCTTATCACCCTGGGTGATAGCCTCATACATCGCTTCGTTCAAACCGGCAGCGTTCATCGCTTTCTTGGTCTCGTCGGCGATCCCCTTGCCGTAGGCGGTCTTGTCGTGGATGATCGCCACCCGCTTTCCTTTGAAATGATCGGCGAGATACTTGCCGGCGACGCCGCCCTGCACGTCGTCGCGGCCGCAGGACCGGAACACGTTGTTCCAGCCCTTCTTCGCCGCGTCGTCGGTCAGAGCCGGGTTTGTCGAGGCTGGCGTCATCTGTAGAACGCCGGCCTCGTTGTAGACTGCAGACGCCGGGATCGACGAAGAGGAGCAGTAATGTCCGGCGACGAACACTACCTTTTTTCCTACGACTTCGTTTGCTGCCGCGACCGCCTGCTTGGGATCGCAAGCATCGTCGGCGATAATCAGATCGAGCTTTTTGCCGAGTACTCCGCCCTTAGCATTGATGTCGGCAACCGCCATTTTGGCGCCGTGAGTCATCTGTTCGCCGAGAGCGGCGTTCGATCCGGTGACGGGTCCGACGACTGCGATCGGGATATCCTGCGCTTTCACCGCACCGGCCGCCGGTGCGAGCGCGGTTGCCAGGACGACCGAATAAACCCAGCGGTTCATGAGGCTTTACCTCCCTTCGGCATGAGTTACGACCACTGTAACATGACCGGGGGCTGCATGCGCGCGGCCTATTTCTCGCGCCAGCCGAATGGCCCGCGGCGCTCGTAGAGCCAGGGGTATTGTTGCACCATCTTTCGCGCGCGCGTCAGGCAGTAGGCCGCCAGCAAAATCGCACCGAGCATTGCTGTGGCAACCAGGAAGCCGCCCAACGAGGTAAGCTCGGCGGCAAACAACGCATAAAGGAGAAACCTGTCTGCGGCGGCGAGAAGCAACGCAACGGGCAGGATTTGCCAAGCCGGCCGCCACCTCTGAGCCAGCGTCTGTCCCGTCAGGTAGGCCGCGCCGCCGAAAAGTGCCACCGTCATCGCAAAGAACGTACTGATTTCACCGCCGAGCAGGGCAGTCAGGGCTGCTCTCCTTCGAGGTAGGCGGAGCGTACTTCGGGGTTGGCCAGCAAATCGGTGCCGGTGCCGCTCAGCGTGATCCGCCCAGTCTGCATGACATAGCCGCGGTCGGCGAGATGCAAGGCGTGATGCGCATTCTGCTCGACCAGCAGCACGGTCGTCTTCTCCCGCTCGTTGATTTCGCGGATCGTGCCAAAGATCTGCTTGACCATAAGCGGCGCCAATCCGAGCGAAGGCTCGTCGAGCAGCAACAGCCGCGGTCGGCTCATCAGCGCGCGGGCAATCGCCAGCATCTGCTGCTCGCCCCCCGAAAGTGTGCCGCCGTGCTGCCCTCGGCGCTGATGGAGGACCGGGAACAATCCAAAAACGCGCGCCAGATCCTCGTCGAATGACATCCGATCGGCGACCGTCGCCCCCATTTGCAGGTTCTCGAGGACGGTCATCCGGGAAAAGATGCGTCGCCCTTCGGGTGCCTGCGCGATCCCGAGGCGCACGATTTCGAATGTCGCGAGCCGGGTAATATCGCGACCCTCGAAGAGGATCTGCCCGCGGGCGGCGCGCGGTTGGCCGCAAACCGTCATCAGCAACGTCGATTTGCCCGCCCCGTTAGCGCCAATCAGGGTGACGATCTCGCCGGCCCGAACCTCAAGGTCGATCCCCTTGAGCGCCTCGATGTTGCCATAGAAGGCGTGAACGCCAGAGATCGTCAGCATTACCGGAGATCGGTCGCGAGCGACCCGGGCAGCGTCTCAACCTCATCCTCGCCGAGATATGCTTTGATGACGTTGGGATCGGCACGCACGGCCGCGGGGGTTCCGTCGGCGATCTTGCGCCCGTAGTCGAGGACAATGATGCGGTCCGAAATCCCCATCACCACCCTCATGTCGTGTTCGATCAACAGGATTCCGACCTCCTGCTCGGCGCGGATGGCGAGCAGCAACGCGTTCAGCTCGGCCGACTCGCGAGGGTTCAGGCCAGCGGCAGGTTCGTCGAGACAGAGCAGGGCTGGCCCGGCGCACAGCGCTCGCGCGATCTCGAGGCGGCGTTGCGCCCCGTAAGGCAATGTTCCGGCCCTCGTGTCGGCACGCTCGGTCAACCCCACCTTGTCGAGCCAATGGCGGGCACGCTCGACGGCAGCCTGCTCGGCCGAGCGGTAGCGCGGCAACCCGAAGAGCCCGGCGATCGAGAACATGCTCGCCGACATCAACAAATTATGCTGGGCGACGATCAAGTTTTCGAGAACCGTCATCCCGGCAAACAGACGTATGTTTTGGAAGGTGCGGGCGATACCGGCCTGCCGGGCGATCCTGAATCCGTCCATGCGCTCGAGCAGCAGAGCTTCGCCGTTTACGTGCATCGTAAGACGACCGATGCTCGGCTTGTAGAAACCGGTAAGGCAGTTGAAGACGGTGGTCTTACCGGCGCCGTTCGGTCCGATAATCGCGGTGATTTCGCGGGAGTGGGCATTAAACGAAAGATCGTGGACCGCGGTCAGCCCGCCGAAGCGCATCGTCAGATGCTCGACGAAAAGTAGCGGCTCGTGAGCTTTGGGCGTGCCGCTCACGGCCAAGAACCCCGCGTCGACCGGGGCGCCAGGAGCAGAGAGGGCTCGCGGTGCGCCAGCAGCCCGCGCGGGCGCCATACCATGATCGCGACCATCGCCGCGCCAAAGATCAGCATGCGGAACTCGGCAAAGGCGCGGCCGAACTCCGGCAACGTGACCAGCAGGATCGCGGCCAGCACAACTCCCATCTGGCTGCCCATGCCGCCGAGCACGACGATCGCAAGGATGGTCGCCGATTCGATAAAGGTGAAGCTCTCGGGGCTGATGAACCCCTGCCGGGTCGCAAAGAAGCAGCCGGCAAAGCCGCCGAGCATCGCGCCGATGCCAAAGGCGGAAAGCTTGACATTGGTCGGATTGATGCCGAGCGCGCGACAGGCCACCTCGTCCTCGCGCAAGGCCTCCCAGGCTCGCCCGATCGGCAGCCTGCGGAGGCGTAAAGTAAACAGGTTGGTGACGAGCGCTAATGTCAGGATAACAAAATAGATATACGTCACCCGCTGGTTGGGCGAGAATTCCAAGCCAAAGAACTGATGGAAGGTGGTAACCCCCTCGGGCGCCGAACGGGCGAAGGGTAGGCCGAAGAAGGAAGGCCGTGGGATGTCCGAAATGCCATTCGGACCACCCGTAACCGGCGACCAGTTCAATAAGACTATGCGGATGATTTCGCCGAAGCCGAGGGTGACGATCGCGAGATAATCGCCTCGCAGCCGCAGCACCGGAAAGCCCAAGATAACCCCGAAGCTGGCTGCCACCAGGCCCGAGAGCGGCAGCGCCTGCCAAAAGGTAAGCCCCAGGTCGCGTGCCGACAGGGCAAAGGTATAAGCACCGACGGCGTAGAACGCGACGTAGCCGAGATCCAGCAGACCTGCCAGTCCGACGACGACATTGAGACCCCAGCCGAGCATGACATAGATCAAGACAGTCGTGGCGAGATCGATCAGATAGCGCGAGGAGAACGGCAGAAACGGTAGGGCGGCGGCGAACGCGATCCCGGCAATGGTCAACCGCAATGCCTGGCGGTTGCCCCAGGCCGTCAGGCGGCTAAGGATCGCCGTGATCCGGCTTTCGCCGCGGCGCAGAAAACGCTGCCGGATCTGCAGCGCCAGCCGACCGGCGAAGACCGCCGCGGCGGCTATCGCGACCCGGTCAAAATGCGTTCGGATGCCGAGCGCGCCGCCACCGACGTCATAGGTTTCGACGCCGACCAGAGGCAGGGCCAACAGTGTGGCGACCATCGCCGCGACGACTGCATCCTTGAGGAATGCCGCCCAGTCGACGGTCGCGACAGTAGAATTCCCGACGGCGCGCCCAGAGGCGGC
>Ga0310910_10001852_pt1 | contig 11772 bp, 10 predicted proteins | sample GREbulkMGHF172_FD_203448 | JGI IMG/M metagenome (GOLD analysis project Ga0310910, IMG submission 203448) | Lab enrichment of tropical soil microbial communities from Luquillo Experimental Forest, Puerto Rico - GRE.bulkMG.HF172 | ecosystem: Environmental > Terrestrial > Soil > Tropical forest >... | reverse complement strand
GATGCAGCGCACCGGGGGAAGTACCATCGCTTGGTTAATCATTGTGATTGGCAGCAAAGCCTGTAGTGTTTGAACTCTGTTGTTTGCCTTGTTTGCGTCCAGGACGATCCGCTGAGGAGTCGCCCCCAAGGACGAAAGCTGGTTGAGGTACGCACCCCAAATCGGGGCTGGCATGTCGATATAGACCAGCACCTCGGCCTTCTCGTTGATCCACATCGTTCCAGCGCGAACTGCATCCTGGACTGTCTTCGGGAGTTTCTCGACGGAGAAGCCGTTCGGGGGCGCCTCTTTCTCGCCCAGTGCGAGTGGAGCATTTCGCTGTGTGACGGCTTGGGCCAATTCAGCAACTTCCGTGCTGAGCTTTCCATTCTCGCAATGTTGTCCTGCGCTTTCCTGGCCCCAACTCGGCAAGCGGAACAGAGCGATGAATACAAGCCCGAAAACGATTGCCATTTTCATGGATCTGTCGTTACTCGTGTGTGCGAGATTTTAGGTCGTGCTAGATAATAAGCCAAAATTTCTATTTTGGAATCGAAGAGATGGTTAGGGCGAACTGACTTGTTGACCGCAACGATTATAAGCGAGCCATGGATTGGTTGCGCCCGATTGAATTGAGACCAAAATGGCGCACTCTTGGAAGTGAAAGGGAGCGGTGTGGCCATGTTGCAGTTGACACACCCGACGTTGTTAGAGACGGCGATTTATCGACAGTTATGAGTCTGCGCGAGCATCAACAGAATGAACCCGTAAGCGGCTACGGTCCCAGAAGCTACTGCCTATGCCGGCAATCCACATTTCCCGCAGGCCCAAATGGGACTCTTTATAGCCTGTCGGAATCTGAAACAGTCCCTTATCCAGCTTATCTGCTGAAAAGGAGGTGACGCGCAGAGTGAATTCCGTCGCCAATTGCTTACCGGATCTCTCACCACCCTCAGCTTCTGAATCAGCAGGGGCAGTACCCGCTGATCGAGAGTCAGTCTGCGCATCAGCATTACCTGGGTTAGCAACCCCCTTTGGTATCTCCGGCGCGACGGGTGGCACTGTGTATTCCCCGTAGATTTGAAGAAGTGGCAGACCGTCTGGTGCATTGGCGACTTTGCAAAGATCAAGAATTCCTTTCGACATCACAGCAGGCCAAACTGGCAGAGAGTTTAGGCTCGACTCGGTGGCCATCATAAGCTCTGCAACCCCCATAACCGCAGGAAATCGCGCAGCATCGGTGCCGGAACGAACCGTGGAGGCAAGCCGCTCATAGAAACCGTTCACTTCATCGAAGCCGGCAACTGAGGCAGCGATCCAGGAATCGATTACCAAAGACTGTTTCGAGTTGTGCTGTATCGCGAGCTTGGTATCCTGTGCGGTTTGGTGCAGGAGAGTGCGCGTCTCCCCTGTAGAGGTTACCTTAAGACTTAGATCCTGCGTCATGTGAGAAGGGAACTGCTCGCTTGACGCTTTATCACGTGCGCGAATTTCATCAAAGGTTGCGATGCTGTAGGTTCGGGTCTTGGGATCAATCTGAATGTCGCGGCGACCGTCCAAATCGATGATTCCATACGTGCCGTCAGGCAGATCAATTCGCAGAAATGCACCCTGAACGTACACTGTGACCTCGGCGGCCTGAGTACCCAAGACAGCCTTGACCTGAGCGAGGCCATTGGTGAATTGTCCTGACTGCGTGTACTTAAAGTCCGCATGCGCCAGCCCGCAAAACATGCAAAGGAACGTTGCGACCAGCACGACGGTTCTCCGTGGCATGTTTCCTCTTTCATTGCTAGGGCAAATTGACAAAAGAGCCAATACCGGCAGGCGGTTGCCGAACGGTAGCGCTCAGCCCCCGCCACTTAGTGACGAAGATTCGTTATTCGATAAAAGCCTCAGTGAATCTCCTTTTTCCCGCCAAGTCAGCCTCATACGTTCCTGTTGTAATCAGCCCTGGCTGTTGAAAAAACCTCTTATCCGCCCGAAACGGCAGAAATCACATCGCGTCAGGATGCCCTATAAACGATCTTCTCGAATTTCGAGACATTTCTGGTCACCCGATTTCACCCGAATAAACGACCAAAAAAAGATTTTTCAACACCCACAGCCCATTACGCTCACAATCCTACAACGGCAAGCCCAACCGAAGGTTTTTGGCACGCGAACCTCTTACCCTTTTCACATTTGGGGGCATATCCTAGGCCACAGACGGAATTGAGGGAGATCCAAGTCATGAGAAAAGCACTTACCTATTTTGTGGCGGCGCTCGCCACCTTCCTTTTATACAATACCTCCATGCTCGCCCAGGCGGCACAGCCGGCGCAGCAAGCCGCGCCCGCTGCTGCCTCGCAGCAGCCGACTACCGTTAATGACAAAGACATTGAGCTGCTGCGCCAGGACCTTCGCGATCAGCGCAAGCAAATCGTGGCCTTGAACCTGCCGCTGACTGCTGAGGAGGCGACCAAGTTCTGGCCTGTATTCGACCAGTACAGAAAAGAAGCCATCAAGCCGAATGACGAGCGCTGGGCAGTTATCAAGGAGTATGCGACGAATTACGACACGATGACCGATGCGCAGGCGGAGAGCCTCATGAAAAGAGCAAACACAGTCGATGAGCAGCTGCTGGCGCTGCGCATGCGGTATGTCCCAATTTTCGAAAAGGTCATCTCGCCCAAAAAGACGGCTCTGTTGTATCAGATCGATCGCCGTGTCGATCTGCTGATCAATCTGCAGCTGTCGTCGATGATTCCCATGGTGAATGCCAAGTAAGATGAACCGGAGAACTCGCCTGGCTTAGGGATCTTGACGCGGCTCAGAAGCATAAGTTCGCACCTACGCTTCTGGCCATGCATAAGTATGGTCCCGTGAATAAAAATCGATTATTTCCAAACGCAAGGTACGACTGCCTGTTACCAGCGTTGTGGCACAACCTGATGCTTTAAGTTGGGGATGGTGGTTGGGGGCGCCCTTCCGCAGCGCTGGCCCATATGGCTGAAACCCGAGTTGGTCGAGCTGAATGGACCTGCGCTTGGCCCATTCCCGTCTTCGTATCCCATCACACAAGACGGCCGGATAGTCCTCGTCCCCACTCCCGGACATGCCATCGGTCACCTCTCCGTAGTTGTAAGGGCAGAGAGTGTGTCGTACTTTCTCGCCGGAGACGCGACATATGCGGAGAGATTTCTGAAGTCCGAACAGGTGGATGGGGTCACCTACGCCCCCGCCATCTCCTTGCTGACTTTGCAGCGCATCAAGGCTTTCGCAGCTCAGGAACCAACGATCCTCCTGCCGGCACATGATCCGGACGTGCCAGCAAGACTAGCAGGAAACAAGCTCCTCGACTAAGCCGGAGCCCTTTCCCTATTTAAGATAGAAATGGAGAATTCATAAATGAGCGGGATCTTACGCAAAAACTAACGGGTTATTCTCGCCTATACACCTTGGCTGTTTTAGGAGGGGTGAGAGAAAGCCGAATCCTATTCACATTTGGGGCTTTACGCCGCAGCAGACCTTTAAGCGACAGCCGCTGCGGGGTTCGCATTACACCGGAACCGACGTGTACTCCCGTTACCGTTCAGGCTACTGCAATCCCGCCTGGCTCGAGCGATACGACAGGAAATTCTGCTGGCATTCAGTGGCCGACTGGAGCACGGCCGCGTAGCCGGACAAGGCGCGGACAGTTTCCAGCAATGGGTCTTTGCGCATGAATTCCGGCACGCAATAGCTCTGCTCGACGGCGGCTCGAAGGAGTCGAATGCCAAGTTCAGGATGGCCGCATCTTGCCAATCGGGCTCCATTAAAATATTTCTGTTCTGCATCGCGGACTCCCATACTCTGATCGAAGACACGCGTTACGCGAGCATCGTCTGCGGGAAAAGTTTGTCCCTGCGCGCAAGCCAGCATGACTTCACGCGCGGCGCTCGGCGCCACATTCCTGTATCGCTCAAACGCCTCCTGCTTTCGTCCTTCTCGCATGAGCAGATCCCCAATCAGCCACCCGGAGGCGGTGGTGCCGGTATCGAACTGCTGGAAGAGCTCCGATGCCCGCTTCCAATTTCCCATTTGCACGTAGGGAAAGCCACAACTGCGAAGGAAGAGGTTGGTCGGGTCGAGGCGAATGGCGGCTTCGCATTCCCGAGCTGCCTCTTCCGACAGACCCACGTAACGCAGCACGTATCCCATCGCGAAATGCGCGTCGGAGTCGTTGGGCCACTTCCGTAGCAGAAGCCGCGCCTGCTGCCAGGCAGCCGCGAGCTGGTGCGACTCGGCTTTCATGATCGCCAGCCCGCGCTGCGCCTGAACGAAATCCGGGTCCAGCGCTACGGCGCGCTCGTGATATTCAATCGCACGCTGATACTCCGCATCGTCACCACTCAGGTAATTCACATCGTCGTAATAGCGCACGCCGAGGTGATACCAGCCGGCGGCGTATTGCGGATCGAGTTGCGTGACCTGCTCGAGCATCTGGATTGCCTGCTTACTGAACTTCGCATCATCGCGGGGTATCGCCAGGGCGCGAAGAAAAAGTTCATAGGCCTGTGGATTGCGTGCGGTTGCCGGCGGCCTGCTCGTTGGGACAGAGCCCAACGCGGGCAGCAGGCGCTCCCTCACCGCTTGCGAAAGGCGCTCCTGCATTTCGATCGGAGTGCTGACTTGTACATCAACCGAGTCGCGCCATGTGACCTTGTCTTGATCCACATCGACCAGTTCCAGCGTGATGTGCCAGAGTTCTCCCTCGCGCAAGTATTGGCCCGTTACAACCTTCATGACGCGCAGCTCGTGACCAGCGGCTCCAGGATCGGTCTGCGTAGTGAAGCGCTGCGTGAGGCTCGCCGGGCGAATTGCCAGCGACGGCGAATAGCTCAGGTCGGTCGTGACTTGGTCCGGTATCGCCAACCGCAGATAATCATGTGCGGCATCGTCGCCGACGTTCTGAAAGGGAAGCACAGCGACTGTCGTGTTCGAGCCTTCCGCTTTTGCCGGCGCGCGATGAGTGGGCCGGTACCAGATCGCAAGCGCTGCCACCAGCAGTGTCAGTACGATTATGATGAAATATCGCGAACGATAATGCCGTTTGGCCGAACGGGCGACGACCTGCGGGCCAGCGCTCGCCACCGCGCCGAAAGGGGAGTCGTCGTGGGCGTAGCGCCTGGTTTCGCTGTCGCGCTTCAGCCGCTGCAGATCGGTGCGCATCTCAGCCGCGCCTTGATAGCGCAGGTTGCGGTCTTTCTCCAAGGCCTTGCCTATGACCCCTTCCAGTCCTGGCGATACCTGTCGGTTGACCTGCGAAGGTAACGTCGGTTGGTCGCGCAGAATCGCACTGCAAATCTCGCCTGAACTCGCGCCGTCGAACGGCATTTTGCCGGTCGCCATCTCATACAGGACCGCTCCAAATGAGAACAAGTCGGTGCGTGCGTCCAACTCCTTGGCCTTTACTTGCTCGGGCGACATGTAAGCTACCGTCCCCAGCATCGCGCCTGGGCTGGTGAGGTGGTCGCCATCGGAATATGGCAGGGTCACCGTCTCTCCAGTTGACGAGACGTGCCTTCCTGTCACCTTGGCCAGTCCGAAGTCGAGAATCTTGGCGTGACCCCGCTCGCTGACAAAAATGTTCGCTGGCTTGATGTCGCGATGCACGATGCCTTTGACATGTGCTGCGTCCAGCGCATCGGCAATCTCAATGCCCAGTGACAGGATGTCTTCGGTGTCCATCGGCCTACCTGCGATACGATGCTTCAGCGTCATGCCGTCGAGAAACTCCATGACCATGAAGGCACGTCCATCTTCCTCACCGATGTCGTGAATCGTGCAGATGTTGGGATGGTTTAGAGCGGAAGCAGCTTCAGCCTCTCGTCGGAAACGGCTTAATGCCTGCACATCGCCAGCCACATCGTCAGGCAAGAACTTGAGCGCGACAAAACGGTGCAGCCGCGTATCTTCTGCTTTATAAACGACGCCCATGCCTCCACCGCCGAGCTTGCTGACGATGCGGTAATGCGAGATCGTCGTGTCAATCATGACGATAGGGTGCAAAAAGGATGCTTGATGATAGGGCCAAAGGAACTGTCGGTCAATTTCGGCTAATCATCAACAGTCAGACGCTAACTTTAGGCTGGCATTTTAGAGCCCGTAAAAACCTCTTGGCCAAGCGAAGAGTCACCCAAGACTCTTGGGGGCATTCCCAGCGCCGTAAGTGGCCTTCCTGAGCGGCTCGATGGCAAGATAATCGACAGTCTCTTGTCTGCCTCGGGATTGTGCTGGGGGCCCGGTGTAAGCCCGACGTTTTTGGGCAGACCTAACCCTTACCCTGTTCACATTTGGGGCATTAGGTGCGACAGACCTCAATAATGAGGGTTCGGAGTGGACTGAGTTGGCTGGGCAGGCGCCTTCGTTGCTAGGGCGTGCTTTCTTCCTGGTGCTTCGCGGGCCTTCTGCGCATCTTGCTCGTCGAGATACTTGAGGCGACTCTTCATCGCATTAAAAGGGGATGGTGTTAACCCGGCTATCGGGCGGAACGAGTGCGATGAAGTTGGATTCCCAACCCAAGGCCATCGCACGGAAACCTGGCGCTCGCGCTGGTTGTCTTCGGGGTTGACAGCTTGACCACGGCGGCGACCTTGCTAGACGAACTAGCCGTCGAAAATGCGTAAAACCGCTCTTCAAGCAATATGCGGGGTAGTATGGTTTTGATTACCTGATGATCGTCGCGCAAGCCTATCAGGAGTCACTGCTAGACCAGAGCAAGCGGAAGCGATTGGCATAATGCAGGTAGCAGATATGAGATCCACTTCCGAGCAGACTGACCGTGCCGTGGATCATGCTCCTTGCCGTCGCGTCATCGAGGTGTGGTGAACTGCCTGACGGGACTCGGCATTCTGTCGCTCTTCCCATTGGCTTCCGTGGCCTCAACCTTGTAGTAGTAGGTTGTCGCGGGCTTGAGCCCGTCCAAACGCACGCGGAAGACCGTGTACGAATGTGCGGGGTTTAACCTGATTGGTGATTTCGCCGTCTGATCTAGTTTTGTGGGATCCGTACCGTACCGTACAACCCCGTAATGCTCGGGAGAGCCTCCGGGGTTGTTACTGGTCCACCTGACAATCGCAAATTCGGGGTCAGCGCGCTCAATCTCCGGCCCTTGCGTGATGCGCACGAGCGCGGCTTTCTCTTTCGTAGCACTCACCTGCGTGGCCGCTGGGACCGAGTGGAGCACGCCACCTGCGGCAACCGCCATCGCCAGCTTTATAACCAGTCTCTGGATGGGCATACATCCCACCGTCCCCTAACTCATTTTTCCTATGGGATCGGATTGGGGACAGGCTGGACTCCGCAAATGGCCGTCGCGCAAGCCGGAAGTTTGGGAGTCGGAATAAGGGACTCATTACCTTGCGTCTTTGCCGAGCCGCCCGTCATGCAAGTACCCGTATACGTATCGCTGTTTGGGTAAGGTCTCGTGTAACCGTCCGTTAGTGTTAGCAGGAAGGCGACGATCTGGTCCTCTTCCTTGTCCGTCAAGCCGAGGTTCCCGGTTGTCATGTCGATGTTGTTCCGAACCTCGGGCATGGGCCAGCAGTCTACTTTTTCCGTGGTTCCCGCTGGGCAGTGCCCGGACGTGACGTTGTACTTATATTTGTCGCGCGTATTGTAGAAGTGGACGAGTTGCTTCAGGCTTTTGATGTAGCCATTATGGAAGAACTCCTTCTGGAAATAGGGCCCGGGCGCTTCGGTGGTTGGACACTGCGGTGGCGTCATCGCAACATTCCGCGCCGTAGTCACTTGCATCTGGCCATCGGTGCTCGTGGCATACTGTGTCCAGCTCGCGTTTGGGTTGGGCGCGGAACCAAAAGCGCTCCTCAGGAAGGCTCCCAATCCCAAGTCTCTATAGCCAAAGCCGTAAGGGTTTGCGGTGAAGCCGTAGGAATCCGGCGTGGTCTGGTAATAGATCGCATCCCTGGGATTGAGAGGGAGACCCTCATTGGCCGAACCAAAGCAGGTGAATAGCGGATTCACAGTGGCAGCCGCACCGGAGTCGGTCTGACCGCGCTTAAGCGTGGTTCCTCTGCCATCAAGGTGGCATGAATTGCAGTTGCCCTTGCCATCGAATAGCTTCAGACCGGTCATTTCGTCTGCGGTCAGTTTGTAGCTGCCTTTCAGGAAGGCATCGAACTTGGAGGAAAAGGCGCTAACCTGCAAGGACTGCTCGTATGCGTCAATGGACTGGCCCCAGCGGTCAAAGAGGACGTTGGAGCGGGTGCGGTCTTCCGGCGTTAATGGAATCGGGGTGGCGCTCCCGGCGAAGGTCGCGGCCCCTCCGGGCGTATCGCAAATACGCTCAGTTTCGGGTGGGAACTTGATGTCGAATGAGCCCTTGCCCCACACCTGCTCAAACAGCGGTCTGTACTCAGCCTGCGAGAGCCGGAATGCGATGCAGGCGGTGTCGGGGAAGCCCATCTCGCCCGTATCCACGGGAGGATGCTGTGCCTGTTCGGCGTCGGGATTTCTCAGCAAATAGCCGGTGGAGCGTGAATCGAAGAAATTCCCGCCAAAGAAAAGCCCCTGCACCTGGTTGTACTGGAGTACAGGGAAGAACGGTGAATAGGTGTACCGCTGCGCCGTCCGCTTGCCTGCCCGAAAGTGAACCGTACCCGGATACGCAATCATGGTGAGATTCACGGATGGTATTGGTCCGCTGAAGGCCGCGTACGGCATGTGGCAGAAAGAACAGGCTCGATTCTTATTGGGCGAGATGTTTTGGTCATAATTCATAAGTTCGCCCAGCGTTTCGATCGCCTCGGTTCCAGTGTTCTGAAGTGTGGGCGGCTGACCTGTCAGAATTGGTGGCTGCAAGCCGTGCCACCGTTCGAGAGCTCGTCCCTCGAGTACGCGAAGTTCACGCCGCACCCTTTCAATTTCCGCATTCAAATCGGAGGGGAGGATCCCAGGCGGGTACGGATCGTACACCTGCGTGTGTGTCTGGGCGTCCGCATTCTGGCCCGACACTTTTCGTGCCGGTAGCGTCATGCATAGCGCGATCATACCAAGCACGAAGATCCATATCATCGGCGCCAATGCTCGACCCTGCATAAATATGCCCTTTCCCGCGAGGTCGTTTGTTGGGTTCGGGGTATCAGAGAGGATATTTCATTCCTTGCCGATTCGTATCCCTTGTTTAGTAAGAATCTTAGTGGCCATGAATTGTCTCTTACAGGGTTAGGTTAGCAGGCTGGCTTGTCGGCTCAGTGAGACTCACGTCTGTCAGGACCTAATGCCCCGAAATGTGCATAGGGGTAAGGGTTAGGTGGTGGCAGACCTTGGAAGGCCCACCCAAGCTTGCAGCGCCTGGGTGGGTTTAGGATGGGTTCCCAGCCAGGCCGTTGCCAGGAGGGAAGTCCGTGGCGGAATAACCTAGACCCCAAAGGCGACGTTGGGGCAGGTACTGTAACTCGCGTAGAGCCCCCGATCCTTCGACGGCTCACCGCACCCAACTCAGCGGTTGCTGGAAGGGTTATGTCAGCATGGGCCGACGCGGAGCCGACGACAAGAGAGCAACCAGCCGAAGGCGAGCCGGCTCTATGGGCAAATTGCGGATGGGCCGAATGACTCGAGAAGGCCCCCGCCATCGTCTCAGCCAGCATTTTTCTCACGTCCGCAGCCGACTCGGGCGGGGCAACGGGTTCCGTTGGCTGCTCGAAGGTGTGCTGACGCCGCAGACCACCGCTACGCCCCAACTCTACAGCCTTATTGGGGTTCGCATGGAAATAGCAGAGGCCGCCTTCCGTAGCCCAAGCCATGCAAGCCGCACCGTTTTTCTGTGTGCCCTTGCACCGCCTTCTGGTGGCTACCGATGGCTCAAGCTGTAGGGGACACACCCTTTCCGTGGACGCTCCAGGCGGGCTTGCTGTCTGATCGCTTTCTATTCCACCGCCCTGCGCGCCTCAAGCTGCTTCGGTTCGCTAGGTCTGGCACTTTGGAACCTGCTAGTGTGTTGAACCTCTTTAGAAATGTCCCCTTAGGCTAAAGCCTCCACAGGGAGGCTGGATTGGGGGAGAACGGCGTTGAGTGCACGAGAGGTGGATCGAGCTGGACTGTTACGACGAGTCAAAGAGGGCAAGCTCAAGCTGGCCAGTGGGGCGCGGCTGCTGGAGATCAGTGATCGGCAAGCGAAGCGGATTTGGAAGCGCTATCGAGCCGAGGGGGTGGCGGGTTTAAAGCATCGAGCTGCGGGCCGGAGCAGCAATCACGCGAAGGCGGAAGAGTTGCGGAGTCAGGTCTTGCAACTGGTGCGGGACAAGTACAGCGGCGGGATCGAGGAGCGCTTCGGTCCCACCCTGGCCGCCGAACACCAGAATCGGCCACAACCGTGAACTTGCCCTTAGGGATGTGCTGGGCACAGATCGGCAGCTCCGGATTGCACAGGATGAACTGACTCTGACACGGGAGACGTCGGCGCACGCGGCGGAGGGTTCTTTCCGGGCACCCAGGGGTTGGACGCCCTAAACGGCCAGTCGAGTCGTAACGGTAACGAGTTCCAAGTCATTTGGCGCAAGGGCGTCGCCCTTTACATTTTGGACGTCGAGTCTACGCGGCGGTTTTAGGGTGCGCTTGTCCACGATCTGCAGGCGCTTCTCTCGGCGAGAAAAAAGATAATTTTCTCCCCACTGGCGCAAGGCGACGATTACCGGGAGCAGGTCGCGGCCCTTCTTGGTTAAGACATACTCTTGGTAGGCGCTTCCATCCGAGGCAGGCACCTGCTTCATGATTCCGCACGCTACCAATTTCTTGAGACGTGCGCTCAGGATGTTCTTCGCCAATCCCAAGTCCTCTTGAAAATCCGAGAATCGGCGCATGCCAAAGAGCGCATTTCGGACGATCAGCAGGGACCACCATTCACCGATGGAATCGAGTGAACGTGCCGCGGGGCACAGGTCGTCTTTGAATGATTTGCGTCGCATGTTGCGTCTAACGCTCCTTCCCAAAAATGAGGTTGCATCATTATACCAGATTCAACATCCAACATTGTGGTTGCATTATGCAACTGCTTAGCGAGACATGTTCTACCGAAAGGAGTGACGACAATGGGTAGGCTAACGGACAAGAACATCCTTATCACCGGCGGCAACAGTGGGATCGGGCTGGCCGCAGCACAGGAATTCGATAGAGAGGGCGCGCGCGTCGCCATCTGCGGCTTGAACGAGGGGTCGCTGCAGGCGGCTAAGAAGACGCTTCGAATGGGAAGTCTTGCCCTTCGCGCGGACGTCAGCAATCTTACCGACCTCGACACGATGTTCGCCACGATCAAGCGGGAGTTCGGGCATCTGGACGGCGTCTTCGTAAATGCAGGCTACAGCGAGTTCCTGTTGTTCGAAGACGTGACAGAGCAAAGCTTCGACAAGGTGATAGCCGTCAATTTCAAAGGGGCTTACTTCACGATTCAAAAAGCCTTGCCGCTACTCAGGCAAGGCTCGTCTGTAATCATCAATGCGTCCGTTGGCGCGCGCAAGGGGTGGCCGACAACCTCGACCGTCTCGACCTCCAAGGCTGCAGTCGTCCATCTCGCTCGAATCCTCAGCGCCGAACTCATGGACCGCGGCATTCGTGTGAATACCCTAAGTCCAGGCCCGACGGACACGGCGATGTTCGGTCGCTTCCCAGGCGTAGAGCAGGGCGAGGCGGTTAAGGGCGTCCTCGGAACCAACAATCCAAGCAAGCGGATTGCCGATCCGTTGGAAATCGCGAAGCTGGCAGTTTACCTCGCGTCGGACGATTCTGCGTACGTCGTCGGGGCAGACTTCTTGA
>Ga0310910_10001844_pt1 | contig 11786 bp, 10 predicted proteins | sample GREbulkMGHF172_FD_203448 | JGI IMG/M metagenome (GOLD analysis project Ga0310910, IMG submission 203448) | Lab enrichment of tropical soil microbial communities from Luquillo Experimental Forest, Puerto Rico - GRE.bulkMG.HF172 | ecosystem: Environmental > Terrestrial > Soil > Tropical forest >... | reverse complement strand
TTTCGGCGACGGTGCCCAATGAACCCTCTGTAGTCGGCTAAGTCGGGCTATCACGCCGCCTCGGTCAAGTGTAGAGCACGGTTGGCCCGGCCCGGTAGTGGGCAGCGTCCTTGACTTCGAAGCGAGAACCGATATTACGAGGATGCCGGCCGCCTCCCGCGGAACCGATGGTTCGAATCCATCTCCCTCCAGCGATGAGTCAACAAACTTTCGGTTCCTCTCAAGACGACGGAGGATTTCTGACGCCGCGCGGCGGAACCCTCTTGACGGGGGTCGACAAGGGCGGCTGGAACGTGTTCGGCACCGGGGCAGTCGGCTCCGACGGGCTCGATCCGACGCTCAACGCGTGGCTGCGGACGAACGGCGAAGCGGCGTGGTTCGGCTGGCCGAGCGACGACAAGATCGAGGCGTTGCGCCAGCAATGGATCGAGGCGACCGATACCCCGACCCGCAAAGAGCTCGCGGCGGCGATCCAGGCGCGCGCCTTTGAGGTCGTCCCCTACATCCCGACCGGGCAATGGGCGGGCAAGACCGCCTATCGCAAGAACCTGAAGGGACTGATCCTCGGGCCCGCGCTCTTCCAGTGGAACGTCGAGAAGGTCTGACCCGTCGATCTCCCAGAGCCTGCACGCCTGTTTCTTGCTATTCTGTGCCGATCAACGCCGAACGTGGGAGGCCAGATATGGCTTATGGCATGACGCGTCGCGAATTCGGGATCGCCGCCGGCGCCGCAAGCCTCGCGGGCCTGGGTTTGGGCTTACCGGCGAAGGCCGACGATACCAAGACCTTGCGCTTTATCGCGCAGTCGGATTTGCGCGTACTGGACCCGATCTGGACGACGGCCTATATCACCCGCAATCACGGCTACATGGTCTTCGACACGCTGTTTGCGATCGATGCCGAGTTCGCGCCGCACCCGCAGATGGTCGGCGACCACAGCGTGTCGGCCGATCAGCTTACCTATCAATTCAAGCTGCGCGATGGGCTCGGCTTCCATGACGGCTCGCCAGTGCGCGGCGTCGATTGTGTCGCATCGGTCAAGCGATGGATGGCCCGTGACGGCCACGGCCAATCGATCGCCGCGGTGCTCGACGAGATCAAGCCGGACGGTGACAAGGGCTTCACGATCAAGCTGAAGGAGCCGTTTTCACTGATGCTCGACGCGCTCGGCAAGGTGTCGAGCCTGGCATTGTTCGTGATGCCGGAACGGCTCGCCAATACCGACCCATTCCAGCAGGTCACCGAAATGGTCGGCTCGGGTCCGTTCAAATTCGTCAAAGAAGAGTTTCAGCCCGGACACCAGGTGGTCTACGCAATAAATACCGAATACGTTCCACGCGGCGAGCCGCCGAGCTGGGCTTCAGGCGGCAAGGTGGCCAAGGTCGACCGGGTCGAATGGCTCAATATCCCCGATGCCATGATAAAGGTCGCGGCCCTCAACGCCGGCGAAGCCGATTGGTGGGAAAACCCGCCGCTCGATGTCGTGCCCGTGCTCGCGGCGAACTCTGACATCACCGTCGCCCCAGCGGCGCTTCCCGGTCCGATCATGGTGAAGTTCAATCACCTGCTGCCGCCCTTCGACAATGTGAAGATGCGCCAGGCGGTGCTCGCCGTTACCGACCAGACCGATTTCCTGACCGCACTCGCTGGCGACCAGAAGAACTGGGAGCTGTGCCCGTCGTTCTTCACCTGCGGCGGTCCGATGGCGAACGATACGGGATCGCAGGCGCTGACTGGCAAGCGGGATTTTGATAAGGCGAAGAAATTGGTCGCCGAAGCCGGCTACAAGGGCGAAAGTATCGTCGTCCTCGACGCTGTCGATCAGCCGGTTGTGCATTCGCAAGCGCTCGTCGTCGCTGATCTGATGAAAAAGCTCGGCCTCAACGTCGAGGTGCAGGCGATGGATTGGGGCACCCTGGTCACCCGCCGCGCCTCAATGGAGCCGATTGACAAGGGCGGCTGGAACATCTTCGCCACCGGGTGGGTTGGGGCCGACCTGCTTGACCCGGCGGTCAATCCGGCGCTGCGCACCAATGGCAAGAAAGGACATTTCGGCTGGCCGAGCGACGACCGGATCGAGGCCCTGCGGACCGAATGGCTCAAGGCGACGACGCTCGACGAGCGCAAGAAGCTCGCCGCGGCGATCCAGGAACGCGCCTTCGAAATCGTCCCATACATCCCGACTGGGCAATGGAAGCCGGTGACCGCCTATCGCAAGAACCTGAAGGGGCTAATCCTCGGCCCGGCGATCTTCCAATGGAACTTGGAGAAGGTTTGACTTTTCGATCTTCGCGAGCCCGCGAGCCTGTTTCTTGGTATTCTGTCCCCAGTCAACTTCAAGCGTGGGAGGTCGGACGTGGTTGATAGGATGACGCGTCGCGAATTTGGGATCGCCATCGGGGCGGCGAGCTTCGCGGGCTTGGGTTTGAGTGCACGGGCCAAGGCGGCCGACACGAAAACCTTGCGGTTTATCGCGCAGTCGGATCTGCGGGTTCTCGACCCGATCTGGACGACGGCCTATATCACCCGCAACCACGGCTACATGGTCTTCGATACGCTGTTTGCGATCGACGACAAATTCAAGCCGCATCCGCAGATGGTCGGCGACTTCAGCATTTCGCCCGATAAGCTCCACTACAGTTTCACGCTACGCGACGGCCTCAAATTCCACGATGGTCAGCCGGTCCGCGGCGCCGACTGCGTCGCCTCGCTCCGCCGCTGGATGGCGCGTGACGGGCTCGGCCAGGCGCTTGCGACTGTGGTTGACGAAATGACGGGGGCCGATGGCAAGGATTTCGCGATCCGCCTAAAGGAGCCGTTTCCGCTGCTAATCGACGGTCTCGCCAAAGTATCGAGCCTCGTCCCGTTCATCATGCCTGAGCGGATGGCCAAAACCGACCCGTTCCAGCAAGTCACCGAGACGATCGGATCGGGGCCCTTCAAATTCGTGGCAGAAGAGTTCCAGCCCGGTCACCAGGTGGTCTATGTCAAGAACCCCGATTACGTGCCGCGCAGCGAGCCGTCGAATTGGGCCTCAGGCGGCAAGGCGGTTAAAGTCGACCGCGTCGATTGGCTCTATATCCCGGACGCCACGACAAAGATTGCGGCGCTCAACAGCGGCGAAGCCGATTGGTGGGAAAATCCGCCGCCCGATGTCTGGCCGGCGCTGGCCGGCAATCGCGATATTACCGTGATCGAGGCCAACCCGCTGCCGTCGATGGGCTGCGTCCGCTTCAATCAGCTGTTTCCACCGTTCGACCATGTGAAGATGCGCCAAGCAGTGCTGGCGGTCACCAATCGGCCGATTTCATGAGCGCCTATGCCGGCGATCCGCAGAACTGGAAGGTGTGTGCCTCGTTCTTCACCTGCGGGACGCCGATGTCGAGCAATGCCGGCGCGGAAGTGATGACCGGCAAGCGCGATTTCGACAAAGCAAGGAAGCTGATCGCCGAGGCGGGCTACAAGGGCGAAAAGGTCATTGTGCTCGACGCGGTCGACCAGCCGCTGATTCATGCCGAGGCGTTGGTCACGGCGGACCTCTTAAAGAATCTCGGGATCGATTTCGAGATTGCCGCCAGCGACTGGGGCACGTTGGTGACGCGCCGCGCGTCGAAAAAACCGCCCGCCGAAGGCGGCTGGAACATCTTCTGTACCGGCTGGGTCGGCGCCGACCTGCTCGATCCGACGCTGAACGTCATGCTGCGCGCCAACGGCGACGGCGCGTGGTTCGGCTGGCCGAAGGACGACATTCTCGAGGAATTGCGGACGCAATGGCTCAAGGCCAGCGACAGCGAAGCCAGGCAGGAAATCGCCGTAAAGATTCAGCAGCGTGCCTTCGAGACCGTTCCCTACATTCCGACCGGGCAATGGACGGACAAGACCGCTTACCGCAAGAACATCAAGGGCGTCATCGCCGCCCCGCCCTTTCTGATGTGGAACGTCGAGAAGGTCTGAGCGCACTATTTCACGACAAGCACCGCGCACGGCGCCAAGCGGACGAGTCGATCGATGGTGCCGCCTATAATGCGCTCGTAGAGCTGCGAATGACCCATAAAGCGACGACGAGGAGGTTGGCTTTCAGCTGTTTGATCAACCCGATGACGCCATCAACGACGTGGCCGGGAACGAAATGGGTTTCGATCGTTACCCCGGCCACGTTCGCCTCGGCCTTTGCCGCTTCGATGACGGGGGCGAAGCGATGGTTCGCTTCGTCCTTTTCCTCGGCGATTTAGTCGATGCTCGCCGGGAACCGCGGCAGCTCCTCGACCGTCACCATGTGAAGCTCCGCTGAGATCTTCCGCGCCAGCTCGATCGCTCCGCCTAACGCCTTGTGCCCGCCTGGCGACCCGTCGTTCGCCGCCAATATCCGCGTATATATTCTAAGTTCCCTCTACGGTAACGACAGCGGTCGGATCAGCTGCGGTGCTCGTCAGCGGTTTGAAATCAGGTTGGAACCAACGCTGGGCGATCAAAGTCGGCACCACGGCGCTGCCGATCACCGCGGTCAGCAGGATCGTGTACTGGCGCTCGTCGATGATGTGATTGGTCAGCCCGAAGAGCGCCGAAATCGACCCGAAGGTCAGACCGGTCGACATCATCAGGGTCGTGTACATGCCTTCCTTGCGCTCGAATCGGAAGAGCCGCGTGAGCGGCAGGATGCCGACAAACTTGGTGATCATCTTGACCGCGAGATAGATGACGATTAGGCCGGCCGCATCGACAAGGACATCGGCGCGTACCAGCGACCCCGCCTTCAGAAAGTAGAATGGCGTCAACACCGTGAACGCGATCACCCGGGTTCGGTGCATGAGCTCGCGGTCGGCGAGAAAGACCGGTGCGAGCGCCATCCCGATCAGGTAGGCCGGCAGCACAGCCTCGCTCTTCGCCGTGTTGGCGAGCCCGCCGAGCGCAAACAGGATCACCAGCACAAACTTGATCTGCGGCTCGCTGACTCGCGAACCGAGCTTGGCGAAGACCCTAGGGGTCCAGCGTGGCAAAAACAACATCGCGACCAGGGTCGCCGCGGCAAAGCCCAGTAGCCAGAAATTATAATTAGCGAATACCAGGCCGAGCGCCAAAACCGTTCCGATATCGTTGATGAAGCACGCCGCCAGGATGATCTTGCCGATTTCGGTCTGGTTGAACCCGGTCTCGACCATGACGGCGTAGACGACGGCGACCGAGGTCGTCGAGAGCGCAATGCCGGCTATCTGGGCCTGCACCCAGGGCCAGCCGGAAATGAAATGGGCCCAGCCGAGAACGCCAAGGTAAGGCGCAAAGAAGCCGACCGTGCCGATCGCCATCGTCGAGCCGAAATTCCGGCGGATGACCTTTACGTCGATCTCGGCGCCAGCGAGAAAGGTCAGCAGGATCGCCCCAAAGCCTGCGAGGTAGTTCACCCACGGCGTCAGTGTAAGGTCGACGAGGTTGCCGGCGACCGCGCCGATGATGATCTCGAGGAGCGCGACCGAAACTGCGATCCAGGCCTGCATAGCCGAGGCGATCAGCGCGAGCCCGATCCACAGCGCAGAGGCAAGCCAGATATTGTCCATCCCAAATAAACCCCTTTGTTCGTCCGTCGGCAGTGACGGGCGTATCCGGATCCCGAGCGTGTCAAGGCAAAATGAAACCCGCCGATCGGCGGGTCGTAGACAGACCCCGCCACGCATCGTCACGCAGCAGGAGTCATCAGCCCTTGCGGGCGGTTATGGGGGACTCCATCCCCCTTCTCGCCGTACTCTAACCCGTAGCCGAATGCGCGATCAATAGGCGACGGCCTGAAGACGCGGGGGTCGGAGGGCGGCAAGATGGACGCGAACACCGCCATTTCTGCGGAAGAAGGGCTGCCGCGGCGGCGCGCCGTCGCGTTCATCGTCCTGCTCGGCATCGTCAGCCTGTTCGCCGACATGACTTATGAGGGTGCACGGAGCATCACCGGACCCGATCTCGGCGTGCTCGGAGTGACCGCGACCACCATCGGCGTCGTCTCGGGCTTTGGCGAGCTCGTCGGCTACGCGGTCCGCCTCGGCTCGGGATATCTCGCCGATCGCAGCGGCGCTATTGGGCGGTCACGATTTTCGGCTACCTCTTAAACCTTCTCGCGGTGCCGCTTCTGGCGCTCGCCGGAAATTGGCAGATCGCGGTAGTCCTGATCATTGCCGAGAGGATGGGACGGGCGGTCCGCTCGCCGCCGCGCGATGCGATGCTGTCGCATGCCGCCGGCCAGACCGGGCTCGGCTGGGGCTTTGGCCTTCACCAGGCGCTCGATCAGCTAGGCGCCGTCGTAGGTCCGTTGGTCGTCAGCGGCGTTCTAGTCCTCGGCAATGACTATCGCGCAGCCTTCGCCGTTCTCCTGGCTCCGGCGCTCGTATCGATTTCGCTGGTCCTCGCAGCCCGCCTGCTGTTCCCGGAGCCGCATGATTTCGATCTGGCGCCGCCGGCCCTCCAAACCGAAGGCCTTGATCCGACTTTTCGGGTCTACCTCCTCGCGGTGGCTTTCATCGCCGCCGCCTATGCCGATTTTGCGTTGATCGCCTGCCACTTCGGCAAGGCGGCGGTGATGCCCGCGACATGGATCTCGATCGTCTATGCGATCGCGATGCCGGTCGACGGCGCCGCCGGCCTCGCGCTGGGATCGCTGTTCGACCGCATCGGGCTGCGGGCCATGATCCTCGCGACGGCGATCTCGGCCGCCGCGGCACCGCTGGTTTTTCTCGGCAGCTTTGTCCAGGCCGTCCTCGGCATGGTCTGCTGGGGAATCGGCACCGGCGCCCAGGAATCGGTTATGCGCGCGACGCTCGCTCAGCTGGCACCCCCGGATCGACGCGCTACGGCCTTCGGCATCTTCAACGCGGTCTATGGCATCGCCTGGTTTGCCGGCAGGTCCTGCTCGGGATCCTCTACGACCGCTCGATCGCTGGCGTCGTCATCGCTTCAACCGCGTTGCAAGCGGCCGCGTTGCCTGTCTTGTATTGGTTGGTCCATCGGCGCGCCCGGTCATCGGCGTAGCGCCGCGGGCGGCCATGCCCTAGCATTGCTTTCCGACCAGCCTGCAGGGAGGTATCCGCAATGCCCGCTGACCCCAATCGTGTGATCTTGACCGGGGAGAACCCGTTCATCCGACTGAGCCAGACCGACGGCGGTCCCAACACGACTAACGCCAGCTTTTGGCGCATCATCACCTGCCCGGCGGGTCCGGGGCATGTTCTCTATCTCAACAGCGAATTGACGGAGAACCGCTGGCGCATCTATGCCGACAACATTGCGATGGCGCGCTGGCTGCAGTCCACCGTCCAGGGTATGCTCAACGCCGAGACGGCCGACACCGCGATCCCGGTGCTGGATGCCCGGTTCAGCAAATCGGGCGACCCGCGCTATTTCTGGACGGAGCGAGTTCGATCGCGAGACGAGCAAATCGCGCTGACCTGGTATCAGATCGGCGATCCGTTGCTGATCCACACGCAGCCCAATGCGGAGCCCGGGCGTCCTTACGGGGTGTGCACTTTGCTGATCCCGGCGCTGGGCGCCCAGCTGACGCTAAACGGCGCGCAAGCGGGCGGGCGGCCATGGCCGCGAGAGCGCGAAGGCAGACCCTTCAGCACCTGCGCATTGGCGTTCTCCGAAAGCTGGATGGAAGCCCGATAAGCGCCCCTCTCTCCCACGGGAGCCCCGTGGAAGAGAGGGATACCCACTTCGCAAAACAGGGCGCCCCGCTGTTTTTTGCTGTTTTTGCTGTTTTTGCAGGAAATTATCAGCGACTGGTCACTCCTTCTCCGCAGGAATCCCGGAGTTCTTGCGCCTTGGCGAGCGACAGAACAGCGAGATGACACCCTGTTCCGGGCATCATCGGCAGATTAATGACATAAATGCCGCAATCTCAAGTGAACGGGCGCTTGAAAACAGCGTGATCATTGATATCCGGAATGATCAATTGCTTAAATAGCATATATATAATAATTTGTCAATCGGCATGTGCTGCTGGTCCAAGAGTTCGCCAACGATGCGGCGGCGCTATCGCCGCCCGCCGGCGTCCTCAAATATCGGCATAGGCTCGGGTTTCGGCGCGGGCACCGGGGTGGGTGACTGCACCCTTCTCGGCATCTCCAACGGTCTGTGAATAGCGCCAGAGGCAGCCCGACTGATGGTCGCTGCGGCGCGCCTGCCACGCCCGCCGCCGCTCAGCCAGCTCAGCCTCGCTCAAACCCACGTCTATCGTGCCCTTCTGCGCGTCGATCGTGATTATGTCGCCGTTGCAGATCAGACCGATCGGCCCGCCGACCGCCGCCTCCGGCCCGACATGGCCGATGCAGAAGCCATGCGTGGCCCCCGAGAACCGGCCGTCAGTCAGCAGCGCGACCTTGTCTCCGGCACCCTGGCCGTAGAGGGCGGCCGTTGTCGACAGCATCTCACGCATCCCCGGACCGCCGCGCGGCCCCTCGTAGCGGATGACTATGACGTCGCCTTCCTTGTAGCGGCGCTTGTCGACCGCCTCGAAGGCGTCCTCCTCGCGGTCAAAGCACAATGCCGGCCCGCTGAAGCGCAAATTCGCCATGCCGGCGACTTTGACGATCGCCCCCTGCGGCGCGAGGTTGCCCGTTAGCACCATCAGCCCGCCGGTCGGCGACAACGGGGCCGAGGTCGGCCGTACCACGTCCTGTCCGGAGCGGACGACGACGTTGCGCAAATTCTCAGCGACGGTCTTGCCGGTGACGGTTATGCAGTCGCCGTGCAGATAGCCGCCGTCGAGCAGCGCCTTCATCAGCACCGGCACACCGCCAACGTCGTGCAGATCTTTCATCACGTAGCGGCCGCCGGGCTTCAGATCGCCGATATAGGGCGTGCGCTTGGAAATCTCGCCGAAATCGTGCAGGTCGAAATCGATACCGGCTTCGTGGGCGATCGCCGGGATGTGCAACCCGCCATTGGTCGAGCCGCCCGCCGCCGCAACGACGGTCGCGGCGTTCTCGATCGCCTTCTTGGTGACGATGTCGCGCGGGCGGATGTTCTGCCGCAACAGCTCCATGACCGCCTGGCCCGAAGCCTCGGCATAGGCGTCGCGTGAATCGTAGGGTGCGGGGGCACCGGCGGAGCCGGGCAAAGCGAGGCCGATCGCCTCCGACACGCAGGCCATCGTGTTGGCGGTGAAGAGACCGCCGCAGGAGCCCGCCGACGGGCAGGCGACGCATTCGAGCTCGTGCAATTCCTCGTCGGAGAGCTTGCCGACGCTGTGCGCGCCGACCCCTTCGAAGACGTCGCCGATCGTCACGTCGCGGCCTTGGAACCGGCCGGGCAGGATCGAGCCGCCATACATAAAGATCGACGGCACGTTGAGCCGCACCATCGCCATCATCAGCCCCGGCAGGGATTTGTCGCACCCGGCGAGACCGACGAGCGCGTCGTAGCAATGGCCGCGCATCGATAATTCGACCGAGTCGGCGATGACCTCGCGGCTGACCAAGGACGACTTCATGCCGTCATGTCCCATCGCGATGCCGTCGGTGACCGTGATCGTCGTGAACTCGCGCGGCGTGCCGCCGCCCGCCGCCACCCCCTTCTTCGCCACCTGCGCCTGGCGCGCCAGCGAGATATTGCACGGTGCCGACTCGTTCCAGGTGGTGGCGACCCCGACCAGCGGCTGGGCGATCTGCTCGTCCGTCAGGCCCATCGAATAGAGAAAGGCGCGGTGCGGCGCGCGCTCGGGTCCGACCGTCACATGCCGGCTCGGCAGGCGCGACTTGTCGAAGGCGGGGCGGCGAACATCGTCAGGCATTTTGGGCTCCCGGAGGCGGCGATCAGCGGGCACGGTACCGCCGCCCCCGGGAGTAATCAATGCCGCGAGCCGCGCGTTCATCCCCAGCGCGGTTGTCCCCCGAGGTCGATACCGAGCGCGGTCTTGGCGACGATTTCGTGCACCAGAAAGGTGTTGGCGGGATGAAAGCGACCGCAGCGCGCGTCGCGGAACAGCCGCTCCAACTCGTTGGCACGGAACATGCCGGCGCCGCCGGAGACCTCCATAGCCTTGTCGACGATCCGCCAACACGCCTCGACGGCATGGTACTTGGCCGAGATGATCTTGGCCGGCCAAGCCGCACCGTGATCGACACCATTCGCCCAATCTACTGCAATCCGGTCGATGTGCGGGCCTATCGGGTCGAAGTCCAGAATCATCTCCGCCACGGCGTGCTGGATTTCCGGGTGGTAGGCCATCGACCGGTTGATCGCGAGCGAGGTCTTGCTCTTGATCCCCGGCAGGGAGAGATCGATCGCCCGCTGAGCGATGCCGCAGTAAATGTTGCAATAGCCTAGCAGCGCCCAGGCGAACATACCCAAGCCGAACGAATCGGCACCCGCGAAACCTTCCGGCAAGATCCGCGCAACGTATTTGTCGGGAACAAAGGCGCCTTCCAGCACCACATCGTCGCTGCGGGTCGCGCGCATGCCCATCGTGTCCCAGGTCTCGACGGTCCGCCAGCCTTCGTGACTGCGCGGCAGAAAGGCATGGACGATCTTCGGCCCGCCCTCGGCGTCAGCCCAGGTTGCGTGCAACCCGTAGCGCGTCCACACCGGCGTCATGGTGCCGAACATCTTGTGCCCGGTAATCTGGAACCCGCCGTCGACCCGCTCCGCCTTGCTGGTTGAAAGCAGAACCGGAAGGTCGTGGCCCCGCTCCGAATGACCGGCGTTGAACACCTCGCCATCCATTGCCTCCCTCAGCAACCATTCGAGCGAATGGTCGCCCTGTCGCCACAGATCGGCCACCAGGCCGACCCAGTAGAGGTGCATATTGATGCCGAGCGCTGTCGCCGGGGCGTAATAGCCAAGCCGGCGCTGCTCCCGGCATACCTCTGGGAGCGTCATGCCGGCGCCACCCAATTCCCTCGGCACCGGCATCGTCAGATAGCCGGCGCGCTTCAAATCCTCGAAATCTTCGTGGAAGAACCGGTTCTCGCGGTCGTAGCCGCCAGCCCGATCGGCGAATTGGTGCAACAGCTTGTCGGACAGGACCTGCATCGAAGCCTCCCTGGAGTTGTGGTAATGCGATCTTACGCCGCGCCGTCAGAGGGTAAATCGTCAGGACCGACGACCCCCCGCGCTCATGCGCGGCGCTGCCATCTCATCAGAAATGATGAGATGCCTCGGATCGCGGCGAGCCGCGAAGTGGCTGGAGCCCCTCGCGCGCGAGGCAATAAGAGATCAGGACTAAGCATTTGAGAATCAATGATTCGAGGTCTGGAAAACAGCTGATAACAGCAGGGCAAACGCGGCTCGTTAATGATTTCGGACTTTATCGAGGCTCATGGGCGGAAGGAGCCCAAAATATAGATTCATGATATGTTCTCGTCAACCCGCCGCTTACGAGGCGGGTTGGAGCGCGCCGCCACTACCCCCTCGGCTCGAGACGTCGGGTGTGAGAAATGGGGTTAGTGAGGCGCTAGGCCGTGGCGAATGGCGTAAGCGGCGGCCTCGGTGCGGTTGGCGCAGCCGGTTTTGGCGAGAATGTTGCGGACGTGCGTTGCTACGGTGTTGAGGCTGATCGACAGCACGGTGGCGATGTCGGCGTTGCTGCGGCCGATCGCGATGAGGCGCAATACCTCGGCTTCGCGGGCAGTCAGGTCGTCGGGCGCGCTCGGCCCCGACAATTCATCGAGGCGCTCGGCGACGCGCTTCTCAAGCGCGCGCATGCCGATTTCACGTGCGCTTTCGAGACTGGCCTTCAGCAGATCCATGGTGCGCTCGCGGTCGTCGGGCTCGCCGCGCGCCAGCAGCATCGCCGCATAGTCGTGCTG
>Ga0310910_10001829_pt1 | contig 11815 bp, 12 predicted proteins | sample GREbulkMGHF172_FD_203448 | JGI IMG/M metagenome (GOLD analysis project Ga0310910, IMG submission 203448) | Lab enrichment of tropical soil microbial communities from Luquillo Experimental Forest, Puerto Rico - GRE.bulkMG.HF172 | ecosystem: Environmental > Terrestrial > Soil > Tropical forest >... | reverse complement strand
GACGCGGCATTGCAGACCAGCACGTCGATCTTGCCGAAGATCCGGTTGCTCTCGTCGACCAGATTTTGAAGGTTCTCCTTGCTGGAGATGTTGGCCGCCACCGCCGCAGCCGTTCCCTTGCCGTATTCGTCGTTGATCTCCTTCGTCACCTCTTCGCAAACGTCGGCCTTGCGCGAGGAGATGACGACCTTTGCGCCGTGCTCGGCCATCCGCTCGGCAATGGCGCGGCCGATGCCCCGCGTCGAGCCGGTGATGACGGCCACTTTTCCTGTCATGTCGAACAAGCTCATGTCTCCCTCCCGAAATTTTGTCCGGCATAGCCGGCGTTGTTTTCAGATTTAACGTCATTCCGGGGTGATGCGAAGCGTCGAACCCGAAATCTCGAGTCCGGGTCAGGTCCCTGCGGACCCGCCCGGAATGACACGTCACGCGAGCTTGCTCTCCGTTGCGATAACCTCCGGCCCCGCCGGCTGGTGCATCGCGGCGTGGCTGGCGTCCGCAATCCATGGCTGCTGATTCACGAAAGGAAGCCGCCAGCTCGAATGACCCGTGCTTGCGAAATGATCGAGCCGCGTCACCGAACAATTGTCGATGTCGAAGGCAAGGCCTCTCTCCGGCAGGCCGCCGAGTGCGAGCCCGACTGCCGCCTTGATGGTGCCGCCGTGAGCGACGGCGATCACATCCTTGCCTGCATGTTCCAGACTGATGCGTCCAATTGCGCTAGTGGTGCGCCGATAGAGGTCCATGAAACTCTCGCCGCCGGGTGCAGGTTCGTTGATATCGGCGAACCAGTGGCTGCCGATTGGTCTCGAAGCGAGAAATGCGGCGCGGTTCATTCCTTGCCATTCGCCGAGATTCTGTTCGGCGAAAGCGGCCTCCTTCGACATCGCAACCGGCCTTGGAAAGCCCGCTGCCCAGATCGCTTCCGCGGTCTGATGCGTGCGCCTCAGATTGCTCGCGATCCAGACCGCGTTGCGCGGCAAAACCTTTGCCACCGCAAAAAACACCTCGCGATCCGAAGTGTCGCAGGCGATATCGGTCTGGCCGTAAATGTTGCCGCCGTCGCTGCGCACCGGTGCATGACGCACCCACCACCATCGCGTCGTGACGACGTTTGGTTTGTTTTGGCTGGACATCGCGACGCCCTTCCCTTCTGCATGTTGTCGCTGTACGTGAGACCCAATGCCGTCTCAAGAGACTTCGGCGTTTCAAATCTTGTTTGATATTCCGCCAGGGAGAAAACAAATGGGCCGCCTCGAAGGCAAATCCGTCATCATCACCGGCGCGGGCAGCGGCATCGGGCGCGCGGCATCGCTGCTGTTCACCAGGGAAGGCGCTAAACTGATCGCGGTCGACCGCGCCGAAGGCGTGAAGGAAATCGTCGAGATAGTGCGCAAGGCCGGAGGCACGGCCGAAGCGGTGCAGGCAGACGCGGGTTCCGAGAAAGACGTCATTGCCTTCATCGACAAGGCTCTCTCCGCTTACGGCAAGCTCGACGCCATCTGGGCCAATGCCGGTGTCTCCGGCGGGCTCGTCCCGCTCGCAGAGCAGACGGTCGAGCACTGGCAGGAGGTGCTCCGCATCAATCTGATCGGCCCGTTCCTCGCGATCAAGCATTCCATTCCGCACATGACCAAACAGGGTTCCGGCTCGATCGTCTGCACCGCTTCCGTTGCGGGACTGAAATCCGGCGCAAGCGGACATCCCTATGGTGCGAGCAAGGCAGGCGTGATCAGTCTGGTGCAGATCACGGCCTATTCGCTCTCCGGCACGGGCGTGCGCATCAACGCAGTTTGTCCCGGCCTGATCGAGACCGGGATGACCAAGCCGATCTTCGACCGTGCGAAGGATCGCGGAACGCAGGACAAGATCGGTCAGCTCAATCCGCTGAAGCGCCCGGGCCAACCCCAGGAGATTGCGGCGATGGGATTGTTCCTGGCGAGCGACGAAGCGTCCTACGTCAACGGTCAGGCATTTCCGGTCGATGGCGGCCTCACTGCGTCGATGCCGTACACAGGCAAGCCGATTTGATTTTCGTTCGTCCTCCCCTGGAGAGTGCGCAAGCAGGACAGGGAGCGCCTTTGGGGCGCGCGCAAACCAGCCGTACTCGCGTCAGAGCCCGGTATATCCGGCCTTGACCGGATCGGTGAGGCCGTCGAGTTCGCGCAGGTAGGCGAGCCCGCAGACGGCGAGCCGATGCGGATCGCGCTCGCCGGCCTCGAACAGCGTGTTGACGTACTGCGTCACCTTTTCGCGCGCCACCGCGGTCGCTTCCGGCGTGCGGTTCATCAGGAGATCGTATGTCTGCATGATGCGATCGATTGCGGCTTCCATTGACTGCTCCGACATGTCGTTCAATTGGTTTCGGCGGCTTCGAATTCGGCAATCGCCTGATTGGCGAGCCTGATTTTGTTGATTTCGCCGTCTTTGAACAGCCGCACGATGATTCCGAGCAGGCGCTCGTTGGGCGCGACATTTGCGGAGATTGCGCCGGCGCGACGCAGATAATTCGAGGCGATGGCGTAGGCATCACCCACCACCTCCGTGTTCAGGACGCGAACTCCACGTTCGACCAGCATGACCTGAAGTCCCTCCGTTCGGCGTGCGATAAGTCTCGAGGAGGGAAAAGGTTCCGCGCCGCTACACTCATGAAACAAAAAAAGGCGCATCGGCCCGGTTACGACCGGCCGATGCGCCAAAAGGGGAAGCTTTTGTCGGCCCGCCGGTCTTCTTCAGTCGCCGGCTTGGCCGAAAAACTCTCAGAGACGATAGAGGATCTGATCGGTCCAGAACCGCTCGAGCCGATGCAGCGACTTGTTCAGGGTCGCGAACTCCTCGTTCGAGATACCGCCGACCTGCTCGACCGTCTTGACGTGCTTCTGATACAGCGCCTCGACGACGCGGCGGATCTCCTGGCCCTGCGGGGTCAGGCGAATGCGAACCGAGCGGCGATCAACGCGCGAGCGCTGATGATCGAGGAAACCGAGCTCAACCAGCTTCTTCAGATTGTAGGAGACGTTGGAGCCGAGATAGTAACCGCGCGTGCGCAGCTCGCCCGCGGTCAGCTCCTTGTCGCCGATATTGTAGAGCAACAGCGCCTGCACCGAATTGATGTCGGAGCGGCCGCGACGATCGAACTCGTCCTTGATGACGTCGAGCAAACGGCGATGCAGCCGTTCCACCAGCGTCAATGCTTCCAAATAGAGCACCTGCACTTGCGACTGGCCAGGCGCACGTTCAGCGGTTTCCACCGCCGAGGCAACGGCTTTCATCATGACACTTCCCCTGTTGTCGTTTTAACGACTTATTCGACGAAACTTTGGTCCCGTCTGTGAGGGGCAACTTAAGGGGGTGGTTTGAAGATCAGCTTAAATAAGACAATAAAGAGAGAATGAATTTAAGACAGTAAATCGCGGATTAAGCCCATGGATAAAGGGTTTCTTGCAACCCGTTGTTGACGGTGGAAGGCCCCTGTTCACGCTTCGTCTTGGCTTGTTGTCGCATTCCAAAACAGCCAGGCCGCAATCGGCAAGGTCGGCGTAACCTGTATGGCGGGGCTCTTAAGGTGCCCCAAACCTTAATCGAAATTCACTGAAAATTTTATGCGAGAGCAGCTCGCTACGGCGGGCGCTCGCGCGCCGCCATCCAGGCAAGTGCGAGATAAGCGGTCAGCATCAGGGCTTCGCCCGCCACCACCAGAAGGCTGCCGCCATAGATCCCCGGGAACATCAGCTCGATGACTGCCATCGACACGACGGTGGTGAGCCACACCACCGCGCCCCAGGGCGTTGCGAGCCACAGGCCGACAGCCGCGACAAGCTCGATGACCGCGAAATACACGGTCGCAGCCTGCCAGGCCATCGGCTGGTTCTCGAACGCCTCTTCCTCGCCGCCGACAAAACCCGTGACCTGCGCCCAGTGGTACAGCCCTTTAAGGATCGAGAGCACTGCCATGATGCGCAGGAACAGCACGAGGCGCCGGGTCCAGACATTCTCGTTGCCGTCTATTCGTTCGGAGGACAGCGCCGCCGACATGGCATCTCGCGCCGCCTCGCGCGGAGAGGTGTCAGACATGCGGCTGGCTGCTTTCGTTCGAAAGTGGAGCTTTTGGAAGTGTCATTTGCGGCGATTCTTGGCTGCTTTATCCGGCAAAATCAATGCCAAGCGCGTCAGCCTTGCGCAAGCTCAAGTGACTGAGACGGTTTTCAGTGCTAAAACTCGAAAAATTCCAACCCAGCAGCAGTTTCAGGAGATACCGCTCATGGCGATCAAATTCGGGCGTCCGATCGAAATGCGCGACGGGCCGCGGCGGGACAGCGCGACCAGCGCCGCCCCTGCCCTCGATCTGACCGTTCGCCCGCGCCGAAACCGCAAGGCCGAGTGGGCGCGCCGCCTGGTGCGCGAGAACGTGCTGACCTCCGACGACCTGATCTGGCCGTTGTTCGTGGCCGACGGCCACAACAAGCGCACGGCGATCGCGTCGATGCCGGGTGTCGATCGGCTCTCGGTCGACCAGGCCGTGCGCGAGGCCGAGCGCGCGATGAAGCTCAACATTCCCTGCATCGCACTCTTTCCCTATACCGATCAATCCCTGCGCGACGAGCAGGGTTCGGAAGCCGTCAATCCCGACAATCTGGTCTGCCAGTCCGTCCGCGCAATCAAGAAAGAGTTTCCCGATCTCGGAATCCTCTGCGATGTCGCACTCGATCCGTTCACCAGCCATGGGCATGACGGCCTGCTCGAAGACGGCAGGATTTTGAACGACGAGACCGTTGCCGTGCTCGTGCGCCAGGCGCTGGTCCAGGCGGACGCCGGCTGCGACATCATCGCGCCGTCGGACATGATGGACGGCCGCGTCGGTGCGATCCGCGAGGCGCTCGATCGTGCAGGATTTCTGGACGTGCAGATCATGGCCTATGCCGCCAAATATGCGTCCGCCTTCTACGGACCATTTCGCGATGCGATCGGCTCGGCGAAGACGCTCACCGGCGACAAGCGCACCTATCAGATGGACAGCGGCAATTCGGACGAGGCGCTGCGCGAGGTCGAACTCGACATCGCCGAAGGCGCCGACATGGTGATGGTGAAGCCGGGCATGCCCTATCTCGACATCGTCAGGCGCGTGAAGGACACCTTTGGAATGCCGACCTTCGCCTATCAGGTCTCCGGCGAATACGCCATGATCGCGGGCGCCGCCAATAATGGCTGGATCGACGGCGAACGCGCGATAATGGAAAGCCTGCTTGGCTTCAAACGCGCCGGTGCCGATGGCGTGCTCACTTATTTCGCGCCGCTGGCGGCTGAAAAATTGGCGGCGCAGGGCCGAACGGCCTGATCCACGCAAGATTGCGCTTCTGTAATGGGCCGGAGGCCTTGCAAGCGCCCGGGCGGTTCCCATGTGCTGTGCCGGGAATCCGCTTAAAGCGCAGGTTCTGGAGGAATGAGCATGTCATATACCGGTTCGGGCAATACGGGCGACGGCTGGCAGGGCGCTGGCGACCCCACTTACCAGCATGCGTTCGATCCTTACGTGGAGCCGGACCTGTTTCGCGGTGTGGCGATGCGCCGGATGATCGCCTTCATCATCGACATGATCGTGCTGTCGATCCCGATCGCGCTGGCGATCCTGTTCATTGCGGTGTTTGGCCTTGTGACGCTCGGCCTCGGCTGGGCCCTGTTCTGGCTGGTTTCGCCGGCCTCGATCATCTGGGCGCTGATCTACTACGGCGCCTCTATCGGCGGGTCGCATTCGGCAACCATTGGTATGCGGATGATGGACCTGGAGCTGCGCACCTGGTACGGCGCGCCCGGCTATTTTCTCTTGGGTGCGATGCACGCTGTGCTTTTCTGGATTTCGATCTCGGTACTGTCGCCCTTTGTGCTTCTGATTGGGCCATTCAACGCTCGGCGACGCCTGTTGCATGATTTTGTGCTGGGAACCGTAATTATCAACAATTCAGTGAGGACCCACGTGGCACAATCGGCAAGGACCTACTGACCGCAACTTACCCAATTGACCGTCAGCCTCCGCAGCGCGATGCTAACGGCCCGCTTGGCCCGGAGGCTTGACGAAATTCCTTGACCCAGCATTCGCGTGACACCCCCCAATTTTACCTCACGGCGCCTTCGCCCTGCCCTTATTTGCCGGGCCGGCACGAGCGCAAGGTGTTCACGCATCTGGTCGGCGACAAGGCGGGCGACCTCAACGATCTCCTGACCCATGGCGGCTTCCGCCGCAGCCAGTCGATCGCCTATCGGCCGGCCTGCGACCAGTGCCGGGCCTGCGTCTCCGTGCGGGTGATCGCCAACGAATTCCGTCCCTCGCGCAATCTTCGAAAGGTCCTGGCCCGCAACGCCGACATCGTCGGCGAGCAGCGCAGCGCTGTGCCGACCTCGGAGCAATATTCCATCTTCCGCGCCTACCTCGATGCCCGCCACCGCCATGGCGGCATGGCCGACATGACCGTGCTCGACTACGCGATGATGGTGGAGGACAGCCATGTCGAAACGCGTATCATCGAATACCGCAGGCGAAACAGCGACAGAGGCATCTTCGGCCGCGGCGATGAACTGCTGGCGGTGGCGCTGACGGATGTGCTCAGCGACGGGCTGTCGATGGTCTATTCGTTCTTCGAGCCCTCGGAGGACAGCCGCTCGCTCGGTACCTTCATGATCCTCGACCACATCGCGCGGGCGCGGCGGCAAGGCTTGCCGTACGTCTATCTCGGTTACTGGATCGAGGGCTCCAAGAAGATGGACTATAAGGGCCGTTTCCTGCCGCAACAGCGGCTTGCGCCCTCGGGCTGGCTGCGCATCGATGCATCCGGCGATACGATGACCGAGCCGCAGGATTAGCTGCCGCTCACGAAATCAAACACCAGTTTCGCATTCAGCACGATGATCGCTGCAGCGATTGCCGCGGCAAGCAGGGTGAGCCAGCGCGGCGCCACGTAGGGACCCATTTTTGTCCTGCTTGCGGTGAACAGCACGAGCGGCACCACGGCAAACGGCAATTGCAGGCTGAGCACGACCTGGCTCAGGATCAGGAGCTGCCCGGTCGCCTTCTCGCCGGCATAGATGGTCACGACGACCGCCGGCAGGATCGCAATGACGCGCGTCACCAGCCGCCGCAGCCAGGGCGCGATGCGAAACTTCAAAAATCCCTCCATCACGATCTGGCCCGACAGTGTCGCGGTGATGGTCGAGTTCAACCCGCAGCAGAGCAACGCGACTGCAAACAGGGTCGGGGCCAGGGTCGAGCCGAGCAGCGGCGCGAGAAAAGAATGTGCCTGGGCGAGTTCGGCGATGTCGGTTTTCCCTGCACGATGGAAGGTCGCGGCAGCCAGGATCAGGATCGAGGCGTTGATCACGAAGGCGAAGCACAATGCGATCGAAGAATCGATGGTGGCCAATGTAATGGCCTCGCGCTTCTCGGCCGGCGTTTCGCCGAAGACCCGGGTCTGCACCAGCCCCGAATGCAGATAGAGATTGTGCGGCATCACGGTCGCGCCGAGGATGCCGAGCGCGAGATAGAGCATCTCGCGGTTGGCGAGGAGATCGCGGCTCGGTGCAAAGCCCCTTATGACCGCACCCCAATCGGGATCGGCGAGCGCGATCTGCATCGCAAAGCAGATTGCGATCACGCCCAGCATCGCTACCACGAAGGCCTCGATCCAGCGGAAGCCGAACGCCTGCAGCGCGAGGATCAGAAAGACATCGAGCGCCGTGATGATCACGCCGATCTCGAGGGGAATGTGAAACAAGAGATTGAGGCCGATCGCGGTGCCGATCACCTCAGCAAGATCGGTCGCGGTGATCGCAACCTCCGCCGATAGCCAGAGCGGAAAGCTGACCCATCGCGGAAAGGAATCGCGGCAGGCCTGCGCCAGGTCGCGGCCCGCGCCCACGCCAAGCCGCGTGCACAGCGATTGCAGCACGATCGCCATCACGTTGGAGAGCAGCGCAACCGTCAGCAGCGCGTAGCCGAATTTGGAGCCGCCGGCGAGCGAGGTCGCCCAGTTGCCCGGATCCATATAGCCGACGGCGACGAGGTAGCCGGGACCCAGGAAGGCCAGGAGCTTGCGCCAGAACGATCCACCGGCGGGCGCCGTCCGGACCGACGCAAAAACGTCTGAGAGTGATGGTTCCTCGCGCGCGCCCCGCCAGCCCGGCTGGCCTGACGAAGCGCCTTCTGCGCGCGAGGGTTCCAACGACAGATCAGAGGGTCGGGCATCCATCGGCCCAGAATGTCGGAAAACTGACTTTAATGCAACTCATTCGCAACTGCATCTAGGATGCTGTGTTCCAACGGGCTGGCCTAGGCGACTTCGCGCCGCCGTCCAGTGAAAAGCACGATACGCATGCCTGCGTGCGGCGTTGTCGGCTCAAGAACTCGGACCGCGTGGTGCACTGCCAGTGATCAGCATGAGCATTTTTCCGGTGGCGTTTGGCATCGAAGCGATCCGTACCGGCTTGAAGCGGCGCCACCCGAATCCTGACAAACCTGGCGGTGAACCCACGAAGTCATCGTCGGAAATCGGGTGGGTCTGAGCCTGCTCGGCGCCCATGTTGCGGCCAACCACGCAACAGGAGCCACGCATGGCTGGACCGCAAAAGACCCCGCCGCCGACCTTCAACCGCCTCGCCTGGTCCAACCTGTCGGCGCAATCGGCCGAGCAGATCGCACTCGCAGCAGCGCCGATTGTCGCCGTGCTGGTGCTGGGCGTCGGCGAAGGACGGACCGGCCTCTTGCAGACCGCCCTCACTTTGCCGTTCGTGCTGTTTGCGATTCCGGCCGGCCTTTTGACCGACCGCATCTCGCGACGCATCCTGATGGCAGGTGCCGAAGCGTTGCGTGCGGTCGCGCTTGGCATGATCCTGCTGCTGATCTGGCTCGGTTGGCTGACGCTGCCGCTGCTCGCCTTCCTGGGCTTCGTCGCGGTGTGCGGCACGGTGGTCTTTAGCGTTGCAGCGCCCGCGCTGGTGCCGTCGCTGGTCGCGCCGGATCAATTGCCGGCGGCCAATGCCAGGATCGAGCTGGCGCGCACCGTCGCATTCGCGAGCGGTCCCGCGCTTGGCGGCGTGCTGGTCGGATGGATCGGGGCTGCGCCCGCGTTCGGTGTCGCCGCGGCGCTCTCCGCCGTTGCGGTGGTCCTGCTGTCGGGCATCCACGAGCCCGCGCGCGCCGCGATGCCGCGCCGTCATCCGCTGCAAGAGGTCAAAGAAGGCGCCAGCTTCGTGCTGCATCACGCGCTGTTACGGCCGGTCTTCATCACGCAATTCACTTTCAACACCGGCTCTTTCCTGACGCTGGCGGTGTTCGTGCCCTATGCGGTTCGCCATCTCGGCCTGTCCGCGACCGGCGTCGGCGCGACGCTTGCGATGTATGGCGTCGGCATGGTGATCGGCGCGCTCTCCGCAACACGCGTGATGCGCCGCCTCGCCTTCGGCACCGTGATCGGGCTCGGCCCGGTCACCGGCTTTGCCGCAGCCGTCGTGATGGCGCTCACCACGATCATCCCCACACCGCTGCTTGCCGGCATGAGCTTCTTCATGCTGGGTGTCGGGCCGATCCTCTGGGTGATCTCGACCACGACCCTGCGCCAGTCGGTCACGCCGCCGCGGCTGCTCGGGCGCGTGACCGCGATCAACATCCTGAGCTATGGCGCGCGCCCGCTCGGCTCGGCGCTCGGCGCCATCCTCGGTGGCCTCTTTGGTGCGGAGATCTGTCTCTATGTCGCGGTCCTGATCTTCGCTGCCCAGGCGTTGGTGATCCTGCTGTCGCCGGCAGTCTCCTTGACGCGTCAGCCGGACATGGTCGGCGACATCAAGGCCGCGCGCGCCTGACGACCAGGCTAGCTCGCCAGATAGCGCTCGTAACTTCCCGTCATCGCCTCACTGGCTGATATATCGGGATCGAGCGTGTAGAGATCCTGCGCACGGCCGATGCCACGCAGCGCGTAGCGGCCGGTCGATACCAGATAGCGCCGGCCGGTCGCGTCGAGGCCAGTGCGAAACTCCGCCGATGCCAGAAATTCGCGATCGACGGAACTGCACATCGAGGCGATACGGCTGACCTCGTTTACGGCGGGTCCGACCACGGTGAAGTCAAGCCGGTCCTCGCTCCCGATATTGCCGTAAAACACCTCGCCGACATGCAGCCCCACATAGGCCGAGGTGACCGGCCGGCCTGCCGCGACGCGGCGCGCGTTCAGCTCAATCATGTTGAGACGAAAGCGATGCTCGGCGCTCAGCGCCGCTCTCCTGGCCGCCGTCATATCGTCGCCGGTGAAGATCGCAAGCACACCATCGCCGATCAGCTTCAACACATCGCCCCCGGCATCATGGATCGCTTCGATCGAGGCTTCGGCATAGTCGTTGAGGAACGGAATGATCTCGTCGGGCCCGATGCTTTCCGAAACCTTGGTCGAGCCGCGCAAATCGGAGAACCACAGCACCGCGCTGATACGTTCGGTGACGCCGCGGGAAATGCGTCCGCCCAGCACTTGCGCCGAGGCGTCGCGCCCGAGATAGACGCGGCCGAGCGTGCGCGCGATGTCGACCTGCTGCGCCGATTTGATCGCAAGCCCAAGCACCGGAACGAGATCGCGCAACGCCGCGAGTTCGGACTCGGTAAAACCCTTGGCGCGGCGCGTGGTCCAGTAGGAATAGAAACAGTCCATCTGGCCGAGCGTACCGGCGTCGCCGAAGCGGTGCACGAAGGCCAGGAAATGCCGGTGCCCCTTGTCCGCGAGTTCGCCGATCATCGAGAAATCGAGCGAGGCGCAGTCGGCGAGATCGATGATCAACTCGTCATGGCCGTTCTCGAGCATGTGGTGGAAGGCGGAGCGGCGCCAGTTCTTCGCCGCATCGCCTTCGCTGCTCGATCGATACTCGAACGTGTCGCCCTCGTTGGTCGCCGTATCGTTCCAGCGAAATCCGCGCCCCTCATAGATCGGGTGCAGGGTGTCGATGAAGGCGAGGCCGCGCGACAGATCGAGGCCGCCGGCCCGGCAGCGTTCGCAGAAGCCGCGAATCAGATCATTTTCGGGAAGACCCGTGAGCCCCTGGGCAACCAGCCAGTTCATCAGGTCGATGCGCGTGGAAAGTTCCATCCACCAATTATGCCGCGCAATCCCGCGAAGCGGAAGCTTGACCCAGCGTCCGGCTTGACGCTCCCGGCTTGCGGGATGCAAATGCCAAAAAGATGCGCACGGCAAGACATAACGACGGCGGCCGAAGGCGCGATCAAGCCACGATCGCGGCATGAGCGGACGGCAACTTCCCGTCATTCTGGCACTCGGCACAACCCAGACGCTGGCCTGGGCGTCCAGTGTCTATTTGCCGGCTATCCTGGCCGATCCGATCGCGCGCGACCTCGGCATCTCCTCGAACTGGATTTTTGCAGCCTACTCCGCAGCCCTCGCGCTGGCGGCCGTGCTCGGTCCGCAGGTCGGACGCCAGATCGACAGGGTCGGCGGCCGGCCGGTGCTGTCGGCGTCGAACATGACCTTGGCTGCTGGGCTTGTCCTGCTCGGCTTCGCGAATTCGATTCCCATGCTGATGGCAGCCTGGCTCGTGCTCGGCGTCGGTATGGGCTATGGCCTCTATGACGCCGCCTTCGGCGTGCTCGGGCGCATTTACGGCGAGGCCGCGCGCGGGCCGATCACCGGCATCACGCTGATTGCAGGCTTCGCTTCCACCGTCGGCTGGCCGCTGACAGCGCTCGGCGTGCAGACCATCGGATGGCGCGACACCTGCCTTGCCTGGGCGGCCGCGCACCTCCTGATTGGCCTGCCCCTCAATATGTTCATGC
>Ga0310910_10001822_pt1 | contig 11848 bp, 14 predicted proteins | sample GREbulkMGHF172_FD_203448 | JGI IMG/M metagenome (GOLD analysis project Ga0310910, IMG submission 203448) | Lab enrichment of tropical soil microbial communities from Luquillo Experimental Forest, Puerto Rico - GRE.bulkMG.HF172 | ecosystem: Environmental > Terrestrial > Soil > Tropical forest >... | reverse complement strand
CCCTACCCACACCCCCAATCCGAAGGCAAATCGCGCGTCTGTGCACCCTGCTGTGCACCTCATCGCGAAATTGAGCTGCGTCTGTTCGCGGAAATATGATACAAACCTTTGATATTGTTGGTAGCGGGGGCCGGGATCGAACCGGCGACCTACGGATTATGATTCCGCCGCTCTGACCAGCTGAGCTACCCCGCCGAGGGAGGCCGGTTAGGACTTCTTGCTGCCGCCGCCCGACTTCTTGGCGCCGCGCCCACTTACGGTCGGACCGCGCCGGCCTCGACGCAGTTGCGAAGGCGAGAGCCGCTTTCCGGGGTCGGCCGCGCAGATATCGCATCGGATCGGGCGTGCTTCAAGGGCTTGAGGCCAAGCCTCATGCTGAGCATAACGGCGTGGGTGGCGCCTGCGAGAACCGACCGGCTTCTCCGAAAACCGGCTGGTATTTAAAGTGTTGCGCCGGCCGCGTTGGTCGGCGAGGATTGCAAATGTAACATTGTAACGTCACATTCGGCGGCTTACCTGGGTGCGGGTTCGCCGGGATGGGGCCAGTCTCTATGCGTGAACACCGACGAAGCTGTCTGTATGCGTGAATACCAACGAAGCTGCCGCCGAATGCCAAACCTCGGCTGGCCGTATGCAGCCTCGCGCGCAGCGAGCATTTGCGGCGTGGCCGCGGTCGGCTGCGCAAGCCTTTCCGCTGCTGCGCTGGCGCAGGAGGCCGAGCCGGCCATCGGCATCGGCATGCTGCCGCGCGATCTTTCCCCCTGGGGCATGTATCTCAACGCCGATCCGGTGGTGAAGGCGGTGTTGATCGGGCTAGCCTTTGCCTCGCTCGTCACCTGGACGGTGTGGCTCGCGAAAACCATCGAGATCTGGTCGGCCAAGCGGCGCGTGCGCGCGGCCCTGCAGCAGATGGCAGGCGCGCGCTCGACCATGGCCGGCGTGGAACGGCTGCGCGAGCGCGGCGGCGAGATCGGGGCGTTCCTCGATGCCGCCGTCGCCGAGTTGAAGCTTTCCGACAGCACGGCGGAACCCGAGGGCATCAAGGAGCGGATTGCCTCGCGGCTCGAGCGCTTGGAGCATGCCTACGGCCGGCGCATCATGCGCGCCACCGGCGTGCTCGCCACGATCGGCGCAACTGCTCCCTTCGTCGGCCTGTTCGGCACGGTGTGGGGAATCATGAACAGCTTCATCGGCATTTCGAAGTCGCACACCACCAATCTGGCGGTGGTGGCGCCGGGGATCGCGGAGGCGCTGCTCGCCACCGCGCTCGGCCTGGCCGCGGCCATTCCGGCGGTGGTCATATATAATGTGTTCGCGCGCTCGATTGCCGGCTACCGGGCCCAGCTCGGCGACGCCTCGGCCGAGGTTCTGCGTCTCGTGAGCCGCGATCTCGATCGCCCCGCCATGCCGGGCGCCATTGCCGGCACGCCGATTCCGGCGGCGCGCCGGGCAGCGCCGCTATCGGCCGCCCAGTAACGGTGCGCGGGGCAACGCGAGGCTTATCGTCATGAGCGTCCGTCTCGATCACGGCGAAGACACGCTCAACGAGGTGCACGAGATCAACGTCACCCCGTTCATCGACGTGATGCTGGTGCTTTTGATCATTTTCATGGTCGCCGCGCCGCTCGCCACCGTCGACATTCTGGTCAACCTGCCGGCCGCCAATGCCCAACCGCAGCCGCGGCCCGATCGCCCGATCTACCTGACGGTGAAATCCGATCTCACGACCGCGCTGGGCAACGACACGATCCGCCGCGAAAGGCTGCCCGTCGCGCTCGACGCTGCGACCAAGGGCGATCACGACACGCCGATCTTTTTCCGCGCGGACAAATCGGTTCCCTACGGCGATTTGATGGAGATCTGGGATTTGTTGCGTGCGGCTGGTTATCGCAAGCTCGTGTTCGTGACCCTGGAGAAATCACCCTCGCCATGATCGCGTTGGCTGCCGAAGACATTGCCGATCTGCGCCGCTGGGCAATCAGCGCCGCGGTCGTCGTGCTGGCGCACGGCGCGGTCGCGGCATCGGTGATGCGCTGGCGCGAGGCGGTCGAGCCGGCGGATACGGCGGCCGCCATCGTGATCGATTTTGCGCCGATCCTGCAGGGGCCGGTCACGACGCAAACCGAGACTCCACCCGGGCCCGAGCAAGTGATGGCCGAGGCAACGCCCGAGCAGAAGATCGAGCACCAGCCGGTCGAAGAGCCGCCGCAACTCAAACCGGCGCCCGATGCGGAACTCGCGATCGAGACGCCCAAGGAGATCCAGCAGCAAACCGAGATGCCGCGCACGCCGGCGCCCACGACCTCGGCGCCGCAATCCATGCCGGTGCAAACCGCCGCGATCCCGGCCGCTCCGAACCTCGGCCGGCTCAACCAGAACTTCGCGGCGGTACGGGCGTGGAAACGGCAGATCGCCGGCTTGTTCGAAGCGAATTTGCGCTACCCGCCGGCGGCCCAGTCGCGGCGCGAGTACGGCCAGGCCTGGGTGTTTTTCAGCATCGATCGGCAGGGACACCTGGTGGCGAGCCGGCTCGTGCACAGCGCCGGCTCTGCGGCGCTCGACCAAGAGGCGCTCGCATTGCTCAAGCGCGTCCAACCGTTTCCGCCGCCGCCGCCGGAGCTCGCCGGCGATCCTGTCGACATCACCGCGCCGATCGGCTTCAAGCTCAAGTGAGCCGGCGCTTGCGCGTGACGGCGCGGCGACCAGCAGCGCCGGCGAAGTCAGCGCCTTGCCGCGCTCAAGGCAGATACTTGACTTAGTCAATTAATCGGCCGAGGCTTCCACCATGACGGTCTTGCCCGCCAACGAGCGCCGGATCGGCGCAGTGCGCCGCTTCAACCGCTTCTACACGCGGCAGATCGGATTGCTGCGCAGGACCTATCTCGGCAGCCCCTACTCGCTCGGCGAGATGCGAGTACTTTACGAGATCGCGCATGGCGCTGCACCGACCGCCACTGATATCGCGCGCGCGCTCGACCTCGACGCCGCGTATCTGAGCCGGGTGCTGCGCAACTTCGCGAAGCGCGGCCTGATCACCCGCAAAACCTCGGACCGGGATGCCCGTCAGAGCCACCTCGCATTGACTGGCCGCGGGCGGAAAATGTTCGCACCACTCGAACAGCGCTCACGACGGCAAGTCGGTGCAATCCTGGTCAAATTGCAGCCTGCCGAGCAAATGCGGCTGATTGCGGCCATGGGAACGATCGAGACGTTGCTTGAAGGACGAGCCCATGGCGCGGGCAAACCAAAACACGAATTCATATTGCGTCAGCCGCGGCATGGCGATTTCGGTTGGATGGTAAAGCGTCACGCGGAGCTGTATGCCGAGGAATATGGCTGGACCGATCCGTTCGAAGGATTGTGCGCGCAGATCGTCGCCGATTTCGTCAACAACCATGATCCCAAGCGCGACCGTTGCTGGATCGCCGAATACGATGGCGAAAATGTCGGCTCGGTGATGCTGGTGAAGGAGTCACCTGGCGTCGCGCGGCTCCGGCTCCTGCTCGTCGATCCGAAGGCGCGCGGCTTGGGACTGGGAGCGCAGCTCAGCGAACAATGCATCCGATTCGCCCGCGAGGCCGGATATAGAAAAATCATACTGTGGACGCACAGCGTCCTTAAGGCCGCGCGCCACATTTATGAGAACGCGGGATTCAAGCTTGTCCGCACCGAACGGCACAAGAAGTGGAGCCGTCCGGTGATCAGCGAACATTGGGAATTAATATTAGATCGTACGGCGCTCTGAATCGATCACTGAGAAAACATTTTTCGATTGATCTTTTTTGTTCCCCTATCCGTTACCGTGCGTGCCAATCGGCCGACTCGTGCGCACTACAGAAGAAACGAGGCCAACGCGGGATAACCGATCCGACAAGTATGGCATACATCGCGAGCAGCAGCCTGCTGCGCCGGCGCGCCCGCATGCAACGCGCCGCCGGTTTGCGCGCGCTCTGGGGCTAAACACCATGGGAAAAGATCGCCTGACCGCTTTCAGCGATGGCGTCATCGCCATCATCATCACGATCATGGTGCTGGAGCTCAAGGTGCCGCACGGCTCGAGTTGGACGGCGCTCGCCGGCGTGGCGCCGAATTTCGTGAGCTACGTGCTCAGCTTCGTCTATCTGGCAATCTACTGGAACAATCATCACCATCTTCTTCATACCGTCGCGCGCGTCGATGGCCTGATCCTGTGGGCCAATTGCCACCTGCTGTTCTGGCTTTCGCTGGTCCCCGCCGCGACGGCTTGGATGGGGGAAAATTTCCTGGCGCCAATACCGACGGCGATTTATGGGGCCGCGCTGTCGTTGCCGGCCATCGCATACTACCTGTTGCAGAAGGCAATCCTGCGCCAGCAAGGAACGCATTCGGTATTGGCGAACGCATTTGGGCGCGACCTCAAGGGCAAGGTATCGCCGGCACTCTATTTGGCGGCAATCGTTCTGGCATTCGTCAGCCCGCGGCTGTCGATCGCGATCTACGTTCTGGTTGCCGCCATGTGGCTTGTTCCCGATCGCCGGATCGAGAAGGTTTTCCGCGAACGATAGGGCTGCCGGCCTCGATCTGAGCCGGTTGAAGAGCGGCGAGGGATCGTCTTCCGAATTTGCCGCTCGGCCGAGACGCACCCTTAAGTGGGCGCCGCGCGGTGCAAGCTTGAGCGCCGCCGGACGGCGCCTTCATTCGCGTTCGTACGCGCCACCGATCGCGTCGACATAGCGCTTCACCGAAATTTCCAAGATCCGCTTGCCGCCGCTGGCAATGACGCGGTCGAAATAATGGCCATAGATCGCATCGAAGGCAAAAGGCTCCAACGCGGCGGCAATGCCAGTGACCTGGTTCGCCGAGAGCGGGATCAAGTTCGGATAGCTGCGCATGAAGCTCAAGAATTTCCGGTCCGTCGTCACCGTCGCGGTGTCGGACGAGCACAGCACCCCGCGGCCGCCGGCGCCCTTGGCCCAATGCAGGACGGCGGCGCCGGGAAAATGTCCGCCGCAGCGAACCAGCGTTAGGTCGGGCGTGATCTTGAGGGTCTCGCCCTCCCATAATCGGATCGCGGGATCGGGACGCATGATCCAGCGGCGGTCGGCGGCGTGCAGATGGATCGGGACGCCGCCGAACGCGCGGCTCCATTCCACCATCGTCGTGTAGAAGTGCGGATGCGAGATGGCGATCCCCTTGAGTCCGCCGAGCCCGTTGATCAAGCTCACGGTCGCGGCGTCCAGCATCGAAATGCAGTCCCACAAGACGTTTCCCTCGCCTGTGCAGACAACCAGTGCGCGTTGGCCGATGGCAAATTGCGGCTGCGTGCCGATGCCGATCACCCCGGGCTCGTGCTGGCGGTATGCGTTGAAATATCCGGCCGCGAGCGCCGCGAGCGTGGTCCAGGTTTGTCCGCGCGGTGGAACGTACTGCCGCTCTTCCTCGCAGATGACGCATTGCCGCGGCGCGGCATCGCTCGGCGCGTATTGGGTGCCGCAGGCGGTGCAAATGAACGCGTCCATATCGCCGGTCCGGAACATGCGGGCTTTGTGCGGCTTGATTATAGACCGGTCGCGCCGGCCGAACACGAGCGACGAGGCTAACGGAGAGAACAATGAAGCAGTTCACGAGAGATGCACTTGCAGCCCCCAAGATCGTCGATCGGCGCACCTTTCAGGCCGAACTCGACGCATTGCGCCTTCGCGAGAAGGCCCTCACGAGAGAAGGCGACGCCATTGCGGCCGCGCGCCGGCGGCTCCCCATGGTCGAGGTGCATGGTGCCACGCCGCTCATCGGCGAACGCGGGGCAGTGACACTATTGGACGCGTTCGAGGGACGCCGAATGCTCATCGCCTACTACTTCATGTGGCACACCGGCCGCCCCGCCCCCGAGCAGTGCGAGGGATGCAGCTTTTATACTTCGCAAGTGCGCGAGCTTTCGTTCCTGCATTCCCGCGACGTCACTTACGCCACGTTCTGCCAAGGGCCATACGAGGAGAGCGTCCGCTACCGCGACTTCATGGGCTGGGAGATGCCGTGGTACTCGGCCAAGGACTCGCTCGACACGCTCCTGGTCGGACGCCGCGTGGGCATGATGCACATCGTCTGCTACTTGCGACAGGGAACCAAAGTTTTCGAGACTTACTGGACGACGCGGCGCGGCGTCGAGGCGATGGACAACAGCTACCGGCTGCTCGACCTGACCGTCTTCGGACGGCAGGAGACGTGGGAGGACTCCCCGACCGGCTGGCCCCGATGGCCGGAAGACGAGCATTCATACCGCACCGATGGACGTCCCATCGTCCAGTGGCCTCGCCTCAACGCCGGGTATTCGGACAACCTGGGAACCGGCACGCGCTGAACCGCGCCTGCCAATTCCTCGATCTTTTGCCAACCGCGGTGAGGGGCGGTTTCGGATTCGCAATGACGCGGCGGGCTCGGCCTTGGCGACCATGTTGGCGCCGATGGTGCCACCGGCACCTGGGCGGTTCTCAATCACGAAGGTCTGCCCGACCTGCTTGCCGACCTGCTCGAACACCGCTCGGGCGATGATGTCGCTGGCGACGCCGGCTGGGATCGGCACCACCACCGTGACGCTGCGGGTCGGCCAATCCTGGGCCGGCGCCTGGTCAAAGGCAGCGAGCGCGAGTGCCGCTCCAAGGACAACCGGTCGAGCAATTTTCATAATGACTTCATTCAAAAAGCGAACGGAGATTGAGAGAGAAAGGATAGCGTCGTCAATATTGCCGATAGCCGCAGTCATACCGGGCTACGTTTTCGTCTCGCAGCGATGCGCGACTACGTTCGGCGTGAAGCGCCAAGTTTTGCTTCATCACGTTGCTTAGCTTCTGACAAGTCGGGGGAGCGTCGCACGCCGCGGCGGGTCAATGTCGGGTGGTGGCAAGCGACGTTTCACTGCCGCGCATCGAATGGCGGCGCCGAGAAAACCAAGCGGCCGAACCCGTCGCCATGGAAGGGGACGATCTCGGTGAGTCACCCCATGGGTCGCTCAATCCCATGACGCCTAAGCCGCATGTCGCCCCGGTTTGATCCAGAGCCGGGGCTGCTTCCTTCCCGTCGTCAAGCTGAGCGATCCTGTCTTGCCGGCGTACCGGTTCAACGGACCCGACCCGGTCACAGTCCCTGCTTCTGGCCGACCAGATGGTCGAATAGAATCCAGTTTGCCGCGCTGAATAGCCCGGTCATCGACAACATGAAGCCCACGGCCAACAAAATGAGTTCAGGAGTCATCGGGATCCACCCCTTGCTATGACGCTCCAACTCTAGGGCCGCGGTTACGCCACCGCTGTGATGGTCATCACAAAACCGCGCTTTGCGGCCGCCCGCTAAGCAAAATTTGGGGCGTTGGTCTTACGCCGGTTTCGGGGGTAAAGCGGAAATAAACCGCCTCTCGGCCCCTGCCGGTGCCGCTTTTGGCCCACAGCGGACATGAGGGGCGGCGCGGCGGCGTCATCGTGCGTTTTGCCATTGCCGGAGAGCCGAGGATATCGGGCCGGCATTCGAAACCGCCAAAGGCCGCGCGGACGCGCTTTATATCGCTGCCGACCCGCTTGCAAACAGCAACCGCGTTCGCATCAACACCTTGGCGCTGGCCGCGCGATTACCCACGATGCACGGCGTTCGCGACTACGTCGAAGCGGGTGGCCTGATGTCCTATGGAGCAAACATCGCAGACGGGTTTCGACGCGCCGCCGACTATGTCGACAAAATTCTGCGCGGGGCCAAGCCTGGCGACATTCCGGTCGAGCAGCCGACCAAGTTCGATCTCGTTCTCAATCTAACGACCGCGAAGGCGCCGGGCCTCACGATTCCAGAATCGTTCCTGCTGCGCGTCGACGAACTGATCGAGTAGTAGATACACTCTCCAAGCCGGGCCAAGCCGCGCACGAATTATTGCTGTTGCGCGTACGTAATCGTGCGTATGCAACCAGAGTCCGTAAGCGACCATTATGGGTCGGGCAGCTTGAGGCAGATCCTAGGCGCACGCCGAGGCTGCCCGTATAGCCCCGGAGTCCCGCTCAACCCGCTCCGGGCGATGTGCGCCGTGTCGCACAGGAGCTGGTGGCATGCGCGGCCCCCACGTGGTGCATGTCGTCGAAGACGATGACGCGGCGCGCGATTCACTGAGATTCCTGCTGGAGACGGCCGGCCTGGCGGTGCGGGCCTACCCCTCGGCCAAGCCGTTCCTCAATGCGCTCGCTGAAGTTGAGAACGGTTGTGTCATCACCGACGTGAGGATGCCTGAGATCGACGGGCTCGAGTTGGTTCGCTCGCTCAAGCGGCGCAATTACGCGCTGCCGGTGATCGTGATCACCGGTCACGCCGATGTGGCGCTCGCCGTAGAGGCGATGAAGGCAGGAGCCGTGGATTTCATCGAGAAGCCCTATGACGGCGAGCTGTTACTGGCTGCGGTACGTTCCGCGCTCAGCACGTACGGCCAAGATCGGCCAGCCGCGAGCCAGCGAACCGAGATCAAAACGAGGCTCACGGCGCTTTCAGTACGGGAGCACCAGGTTCTGGAGGGCCTCATTGCCGGCCAGCCCAATAAAGCGATTGCGCACGGACTCGGAATCAGCGCTCGCACGGTGGAAATCTACCGAGCGCATGTCATGTCCAAGATGCACGCGCCGAGCCTCTCGCATCTGGTACGTATGGTGCTGATCGCGGAAGCATGAACGGCCGCGCCCATTAACCCGACCCTCGTCGCGCGCGCGCGCACCAGCGGTGATGACACAACGCTGCAGATGCTGACCAACGAGTTTTATGTCCGCTGCCGGGGGCACAGCAGAAATGGGGCGGCGATCCGCCCGGACCGCCTGTGACGCGAACGACCCGAAGCGGACATAGACCGCCCCCGATCGCGCTCGTCGAACGATCAGCGGCAGCCGGCCCGCCCTGATCGAGAGTGGCTGGAAAATGCCAGCAGGGTGGGTCCAAGCAGTTAAAAGAGACGCCATCTCAAGCTAAAACTGGTCCGAAGAATCAAGGCAGGTCATAGGCTGCTCGCGACCGCTGCTCGGCTTGCGAAAGCGCCGGAGAAGCGCAAAAATTCGCGCCGGTTCGGAGTTCATTCGGAGAATCTCGGCCATGTTTATTTTCTCTATTAGAATTGTTGTCCTCGCCGTCGCAGTGTCTGCTTCGTCTCTTTCCAGTGCAGCTCCTTTATCCGAGCAGTCAGAATTGTTGTGTAGCCCAGAAGGCTTAATGCGTTTAATCCCTCAGTTTAATGTAAATGGACAATTCACAATTCCTAATCCCAATACCGACTTGCAGACATTCCTTTCAGCGCAACAAGGCCTTTCAAATGCTATTGATATGATCTTGGCTCAAGAAAACATAAGCCAAAATCCGTCGAATGTCGGAAGCCTTCCATCTCGGCCGTTAATATTTGCAAGCAAGTGGCTATCTAGTGAAGTAGGAATACAGACAGATGGAACGACCTTAAATTCTCCTGAGTCAGGAGGAAAGTTTGGTGGTTATCGCGTTCAATCGTTTTTGAACGAACTTACGCCTGTGCCTCTATCTCAAGGAAGTATGTATGTAATCAAGCAATCAAAGCCGATCTATCCGGCACTTGTTTACCCGATGCCCACGAGCCACCCTTGCGTGAACAGGCTTTTTTTAGCCGCTGGCGATACTACTGGCTTTTGGCCGACCCCGACATATGCTCTTGGTAGATATCAGTTGGATAACAATGGTCTCCCAATGCGCGATAAACCATTGATTACCTACTTGATCGTCAATGTTTGTCTTGATCTCGGCAAGTCAGCGGTTGTCAATCGACAATCAGTTTTACGCCCAAATGCGATGATCATCCTGGCGCTTCATTGGCCATGTGAGGGCTCAGGATGCGCTAATGATGGAATTGGCCATCAACATTGACTGCTCGTAAATAATAAAGAGATTATCTCTGACCGGATACTCAGTTATTGAGGTGGATAGAGCCCGATCACCCAAGCACCACCCTTAAAACACAGAATAAAAATCGCCGAAATAGAAGCCGCCCCAGCGGGGGACATCGTGGCCCGGGTAGGGGTAGTACGGCTGGTAGTAGCCGCCGGGGTAAGTGCCTACGGGCGGGCCGTAGTTGGGGACCCAACCGTGGTAGTAATAGCCGGGAGCGGCGCGGTAAGCACGTCGGGTAACTCGGCGGTAGCGCCCGTGAATGTTTTGCGCCTGCGCGCGATCGACGCGCAGCTCTACACCACGCGCCGTCGCTTGTGGTGAGATCGGGATCGTCGCGAGGATCGCGACTCCAAACAGCAGACCGACGCCTGACGAAGCCTTCATGACTGGATTACTCCTGCCCAAAAATTCAAACTGAGACACTACTGCATTAAGCAGTGTTTGTCGCGAGTTCGATCGGCTCAACAATTGGGAGCGAATAGCCAACTCTTTTGCCGCAACGCGCTAAATTTGGCACAAAGCGTCGTTTCGCTGTGCTGCCACTGTTTGGACGCTATCGGAGTTAAAGAGGACCACATATCAGATCGGTGCACTTTGTCGAATTGAACATGGGGAACACGACATGACTGTTATCAAGGAAGACGCGGCCGAGTGGACCGGCGGCTGTCAATGCGGAGCGGTGCGCTATCAATTGCTCACGCCGCCCGAGCACGCGTGTATTTGTCATTGCCGAATGTGCCAGAGGGCATCCGGTCAGGCATTCATGGCGTTCGCGAGTGTCAGGCGCGAAGACCTGCGCTGGACGCGCGGAAGCCCGTCGACCTTCGTGAGCTCGAACATCGCGGAGCGGAATTTTTGCAGCAGCTGCGGCACCCCTCTGACATATCACCGCGTAGAGAGCGGCAGCATCGCCGTGACGATCGGCAGCCTGGACGCCCCGGAAGCTGTACGCCCGATAGAGCAGTTTGGCATCGAGAGCGAGCTATCCTGGATCAGTGGGCTCAGAGCGCTGCCCGCCAAGGGTACCGAAGACTGGAGGCGTGAGTACCGCATCCCGCACATCGACAGTCATCAATATTCGGCGCCGCAATGACGGTATGCCGCACGTCCTTTTGCTGCGCTGCATGAGTCCGGTTCTGGCCACTTCTCGGATGCGCGGCCGCTCTCAGGTTAGGTTCGCTTTGAGAGGCGAACTGGACATAGCAGCACTCGTCACCTGCGTTGCCACGTCGCCTTTTGACCCACAGCGGACATTGGCTGCCAAAAAATACTGTGACGCACAACGCTGCCCTTTGGTAGCCTTTGTTCTCAACGGGCAATTTGCATGAGACGGCGCAACTTCATCACACTCATCGGCGGCGCGGCCGCGTGGCCGCTCGCGGCACGCGCGCAGCAGTCAGCGGCTGCATTATGGACCAAATAAAACTTTAAGTTTCATGAGATCGTGTCGCTTGCCTCTCCTGCGGCATTAACGCAGGGCGCGGACGCTTAGTCCACCACGACCCTTGAGGTCGCGGCTTGATGCGATGCGCAAATATTTCCCTAAAGGACAATATCTTCGGCGGTGCCATCGCTGCATGACATCGTTCATGGATTCTGTGGGTTGGACAAGAAGAAAACTGTAACCGTTGTAGACGATGGCCTCTCATGTTGCGGGGGATCGTGCGTCTCGCATGCTTTCGACAGGCAGCTCGGGTCCGCAGGCACTGCGCTCGCGAGGCCGCTCGAGGAGAATTGGTCAATGGGCCACCGCCGCCTGTGTCTTGCTGCATCTCTTACGCTAGTGCTCGGCAGCGCGGGGACGCCTCTCGCCGATCCGGTTGGAATCGGCTCGGCTGCCGCCGCCAGGGACAGGGTCGAGGGCGTGCTCGATGGTGCTGCTTCCCGGTTCATCAATACGGGGAGCGAGGTCTATTCCACCGCATAATCCCTTTGTGATGCTTAG
>Ga0310910_10001820_pt1 | contig 11855 bp, 8 predicted proteins | sample GREbulkMGHF172_FD_203448 | JGI IMG/M metagenome (GOLD analysis project Ga0310910, IMG submission 203448) | Lab enrichment of tropical soil microbial communities from Luquillo Experimental Forest, Puerto Rico - GRE.bulkMG.HF172 | ecosystem: Environmental > Terrestrial > Soil > Tropical forest >... | reverse complement strand
CGGCAACAAGGCCGCAACCAATCGCTCTTACCATGGCGGAAGCCTGCGCGGCGGCTATGGCCATGGGCTTGCAGCCGATATCGTGAGCGTCAAGGGTGAGACGCGTTCCGAGCGATGTATTTCAAGCCAAAGCTTGTGGAAGTGGATCGACGCGCACGGCAAGGAATATGGGATCGGGAGACCGTATCTCGATAAAGATCCGCCGCACATTGCGCCGATCGACGGCAAAGAATACGCCGATAAGCGCGGAGTGAATGCGAAACTCGCGGAAGAGGGGGACGCTTCCACGAGCGGAGTCGCAAAAGCGGCTAAACAGGGACGGGCCGAACCTAAGCCGCTTTGATGCTTGCGGTGCGTTAGCTCGTCCGGCTTGCGCCTGTTTGACCCGATGCCTCGGGAAAGCCGAAGTGCAGCTTGCAGCGATCGCAGGGGGTGCGCCTCGTGGGTCACAACGCATTGGTCACCGACCACGCGGCGATCGAGGCGGAGATTGATTGAAATCCCGCGGCGTTGCGCTCGGGGCAAAGCGCACTTGGTCTAAGCGACGTGACGTTGGCTTATGACCCCAACCGGACCTCAGGTCGCGTTTCAGAACGATTCAGATTTTACCCCGAGATAGTCGGCGCAGATTCGGAATGGAGCCGCGCATCGGCTTTTTTGCACGAGTTACTCGCGCTTCTGAAGGAAGCAATTCGAAACCTTGAAAACCGGTCGACGTTCCTGTCAGACTTCGCTTCTCGTTCCGACAGATGCCGAACGGGCGGAAACCCGGTCCTTTGAAGCGCGTGGGGAGGCGACGATGTGGGCGCGAATCCGCGAGACGCTGGCCGACTGGTACATCCTTATCTTTGCAATCTGCCTCATTGCTGGAGGCATGTTTGCCGCCTCGCATCAGGCAGCGGCGCCGACAACGACGCAGCAGAGCACAACGCAGACGCCTACAGCTCCATCGCCGGCAAATGTTGCGACGTCGCAGCAGTCACAACGGCCACCGTCCGCAACACCACCCGCGCCGCCCCAGCCGTCGGCCCAGAAAACGCCAACGACACCAGCCGGTTCACCCGCAGCTTCCGTTCCCCCACCCGATAACAGCGCGGCGGACAAACAGACTTCTCCGCCTGCGTCGCACGATCATGGCATGCAGACAATGGCTGCGAACGCGCCGCCTCCTTCGAGCGCGGGCGGACCAGCTCCCGTCGCGGCAGTCGTCCCGGCTGCCACTGGCGGCGGCGACGCTGCGGCCGGCCGTCTTGTGTACCGAAAATGCCAGGCATGCCATTCAATGGATGCCGGTAAGAATCTGCTGGGTCCTTCGCTCGCGGGCATCATGGGTCGTAAGGCGGGCGCCGAGTCCGGCTACAATTACTCTCCGGCGATGAAGCAGAGCGGCCTCGTCTGGGACGGCAATACTCTGGATGCCTATCTCGCCGATCCGCAAAAGCTTGTTCCCGGCAACAAGATGCCGTTCCCCGGGCTCAAAACCGATCACGACCGCGCCGACATCATCGCTTATCTGGCCGCAGGCGCCCAACCGGCACCGGCGGCCCCCAACCCAGCCGGTCAGCCGGCATCGGGCGCAACCGCGCAGAACACCCCCGCGCCTGCGAGCCAACCGCCGCAAGGCGCCTCCGGAGCGGACATTACCTACATACCCGACGCGAGATACACATTGCGGTCGGGAATCGCCGAAGGCCGCATGGTGTACATCGGCGTCGGCGGAACGATCGACGGCAAGGTCAATCCGGTCCTGACCGCATCCGAGGGGCAGGTCGTTCAAGTCACGCTGATCAACGGCGAAGGCGCGGAACACGACATCGTCTTTCCCGACCAGGATGCCAAATCGCCCCGCGTCACCGGCAAGGGATCGAGTACGACGATCGCTTTCCGCGCGACGAAATCCGGCGACTTCATCTACCTCTGCAGCGTGCCGGGCCATCAGTTGGCAGGCATGCAAGGTCAATTCCTGGTCACGCCGCGCCCGACGCCACAAACCGTCGTCGAGGCGGACATCTCCCGGGAGGCAACCGACTTGTCGCCACCTATCGGCAAGCGCGATCCGCAAACCGTTCGTGTCGACCTGTTCAGCGTCGAAATCGAAGGTCGCCTCGCGGAAGGCACGACGTTCGGCTACTGGACTTTCAACGGCAAGGTGCCGGGGCCGTTCATCCGGGTGCGTATCGGCGACACCATCGACATCCACCTCAAGAACTCGGCCGACAGCTCCATGATCCATTCGGTCGATTTCCATGCAACCACCGGACCAGGCGGCGGCGCAGCGGCGCTTCAGGTCGATCCGGGAAAAGAAAAATCGATGACCTGGAAGGCATTGGTGCCGGGACTTTATGTCTACCACTGTGCCACGCCGATGGTCGCCGAACACATCGCCAACGGCATGTACGGACTCATCCTCGTCGAGCCCGAAGGCGGTCTGCCGCCCGTCGATCGCGAGTTTTATGTGATGCAGGGCGAAATCTACACCGATATCCCGCACGGCCAACACGGCAGCGCCGAGTTCAGCGTCGAGAAGCTTTTGAACGAGCGCCCGGAGTATTTCGTGCTGAACGGCTCGGCGGGCGCGCTGAGCAAGCTGCATCCACTCCACGCCAAGGTCGGTGAGACGGTGCGGATTTTCTTCGGGGTCGGCGGGCCGAATTACACCTCATCTTTCCATGTCATCGGCGAAATCTTCGACAAGGTCTACATGCTGGGCGGCGCCCAGACGGCGCCGCTGGAAGGCATCCAGACGGTCACGGTGCCGGCCGGCGGCGCTGTCATCGTGGATTTCAAACTGGAGGTGCCCGGCAACTACACTCTGGTCGATCATGCTCTGTCCCGTATGGAACGCGGGCTGGTCGGCATTCTCAGCGTCGAGGGTCAGCCCAACCCCGAAGTTTTCAATGGCCAAGTCATGCCGGGCATGGGGCATTGAACCTCGAATAACCGGGATTGATACGCCGACTGCTTCTGGCACTAAGCAGACATGCCAGTCGTGTCGCTCAATGTCCGCTTTCGGGGCCAAAGCGGACATAGCCTAAGGGGTGGCCCTACGTCCGCTAATGACCCATAGCGGCCAATCGACAGCGAATTTTGCTGGGATGCACAACGGACCCCATGATGTGGTAGGCTGCGTTCGTCCGCCCACGGGGAGCACGAGGTGGGACGTCGCGGCACCATAAGCCGTAAACCAGCGAAAACGCGGCACGGCAACAAGGCCAAGCGGGCGCGCAGCAACGCGCGAACGGCCGCGCCCCCAGCCAGTTCAACGGTTGCCGATCTGCAAGAGCGAGTCAGCGCTCTTACCCGTGAACTAGTGGAAGCGCGAGAGCAGCAGACGGCGGCCTCGGAGGTGCTGAGCGTCATCTCAAGGTCGCCGGGTGAGCTGAAGCCCGCATTCGAAGCCATGCTGGCGAACGCCATGCGCATCTGCGAAGCGAAATTTGGTCACTTGCTGCTCTATGATGGCGAGCATGTTCATGCCGCATATCTGCACGATGTTTCTCCGGCCTATCGCGAGCTATGGGAGCGCGGGCCACTGTGCCCGCCCCCGGGAAGTGGCATTCGTCGGCTAGTCGATACTAAGCAGGTCGTTCACATCACGGACCTCGCTGCCGAACCCGCTTATGCCGAACGCGAACCGTTACGTGTTGCGACGGTCGAACTCGAGGGCGCCCGGACATTCCTTGGCGTTCCTATGCTTAAGGAAAACAGGCTTGTCGGTGCCATCATCATCTATCGCCAGGAGGTGCGACCGTTCACCGACAAGCAGATCGAGCTAGTCCAGAACTTCGCCGCGCAAGCGGTCATCGCTATCGAGAACACGCGCCTGCTCAACGAGCTGCGCCAGCGGACAGATGATTTAACACAGTCATTGGAGCAGCAAACCGCCACCGCTGAGGTACTTATGGCTATTAATTCTTCAGCCGGCGAGCTTGCGCCAGTATTTGATACGATGCTGGAAAAGGCCATGAGCCTGTGCGAGGCGGCGTTCGGTGGCTTCTGGACCTATGACGGCGAGCACATTTACGCGACTGCAATGCGAGGTGTTCCGGCACTTTTGACGATGTTCTACAACAAGCCGTTGGTGCCGGCTCCCGGAAACGCATCCTATGAACTGGTCCGTGGGGAAAACTTCGTCCACATCCCGGACATCACGGAAGATGAGGGTTATCGGTCCGGTAATCCAGCCAAGCGAGCGCTCCACGAAATGGGAGGAGCTCGCACCGCCCTATTCTTGCCGTTGCGCAAGGATCGTTCTCTGCTTGGCACTTTCATGATTTATCGTCAGGAGGTGCGGCCGTTCACTGACAAGCAGATCGCCTTGCTCCAAAACTTCGCCGCGCAAGCCGCGATCGCGATGGAGAACGCGCGCCTGCTCAACGAGCTACGCCAACGCACAGACGATCTCAGCGAGTCGCTGGAACAGCAGACGGCGGCCTCGGAGGTGCTGCGCGTCATCTCCAGCTCGCCCGGGGAGCTGGAGCCGGTGTTCCAAACCATGCTGGAGAACGCGACGCGCATCTGCGACGCAAAATTTGGGACCATATTCCGGTTCGATGGCGACGCTTTTCACCCCATGGCAATGGTCAATACACCACCGGCCCTGACAAATTTCCTTCGGCGGAGGGGGAGGTTCGTCCCGGAGGCCGGGAATGGCCTTTACCGGGTGTGGAAGTCAAAGAAACCGCTCCACACCCTCGACGATGCTGCTTCACCCGTTCCAACCGCCCCGACAAAGCTTGCGGGAGCGCGCACCTATCTCGGCGTTCCAATGCTCAAAGATGATGAGCTGATCGGGGTTATTGTCATCTATCGTCAGGAGGTTCGTCCTTTCACCGACAAGCAAATCGAGCTGGTCAAGAATTTCGCCGCTCAGGCTGTCATCGCAATCGAGAACACGCGGCTGCTAACTGAACTGCGTGCTCGCACCGCTGAGCTTGAGGACAAGAGCCAACAACTCGAAGTCGCGAGCGAGAACAAGTCGCAGTTCCTCTCCAGCATGAGCCACGAGCTGCGGACGCCGCTCAACGCCATCATAGGCCTGACCGAGATGATGGTCACTAATGCCGCGCGCTTCGGCACAGACAAGGCGCTCGAGCCGCTGCGGCGTGTGAATGCCGCCGGGACACACCTCTTGAGCTTGATCAACGAGGTGCTGGACCTTTCGAAGATCGAGGCCGGCAAGCTCGACCTTAATCCCGAGTCTATTAATCTGTCGCACCTGATCGATGAAGTCGTCGGCACGGCGGGACAGCTCACCGAGAAGAACAAGAACCGCCTTGTTGTCGAAGCGCCGGAGAACGTGGGCACGCTCACCGCGGACTCCATGCGGCTCAAGCAGATTCTGCTCAATCTACTGAGCAATGCCTGTAAGTTCACAAAAGACGGCGAGGTCGCCCTTCGGGTGCGCAAGGTGGTGGACGGGCGCGACTGGATTGAGCTTGCGGTTGCCGATACCGGAATCGGCTTGACCGCCGAACAGCAGGCTAAGCTGTTTCAGGACTTCACCCAGGCAGATTCCCTGACCGCACGCCGCTATGGCGGCACCGGGCTCGGCCTTGCTCTGTCACGCAAGCTCGCGCGCATGATGGGCGGCGATGTGACCGTGACAAGCGAGCCAGGCAAAGGGTCGGTGTTCACGGTGCGCCTGCCGGGTGCCGACAGCTAACCAAAGACTGCAAAAAGCTGCTGAGACCGGTGCTGATTTGCTGCACTGCGCAATGTCCGCTTTTGGCACAAAGCGGACATGCCGACATGTCTGCTCTTTGTCCGCTTTCGGGGGTAAAGCGGACATTCAATGCTTGGCCTGGCACTGGCCGGAACCGACCATTCGCGCAGCGCGCGCGTCGTTGCAGGGCCGCGGAGCGGCGAATCGCCCGATCAGGCCGCCGCAGCTGATCGCGCTGTCGCGCCGCGGGCCGAGACTCCTCGATCGAGGCGGTCAATCTCGTTCCAGATTTCCTTGAAGATCTCGTTTCGAACAATCTTCTCGATGCCCTGTCCGGGGGCGTAATCAGGATGGAACCGCTTTGCCAGATAGCGCTTTAGCGAGGCATACCTGACGTCACTGAGTTTCTCACCACCCCCCTTGTTGCCGGTTTTGACAGTCGCTTCGAGTAACTGCGCCTCTGCTATCAAGGCACGGACCTTCCAGCTCTCCCGATGCTGGTTTGTCGAGGTCAATAGCACACGCAATCGTTCGATCTGTTTGACCATCTGCTGATTACGGATGAAATCCCATTGATGAAGGTCATCGAGGTCGTTCAAGAAGAGCTTCATGTCCCCTGTCTTTTTGGTCAGAACCAAGCGGCTTTTCTCTTGTGCTACTGTATAATGGTGCATGAGCTCGTTGAGAGCGCGGTTCGCAATCGGATCGCACCGAACATCGCGTAAGCTGAGTGCCATGCGCGCCCCCCTTACGAGCACAGTTCCCGCAAAATTTACGTCTGAGCAAATTTACGTCTGACATGAAAATGTGACCGCTTGGCGGCCAGATGGAACTCTTGTGCGGCGCTTTCGCAGCAAAAAAATTTCGTGTTGGTCGCGGGCTCGCCATTGGGTCGGCGATCACCAGGCGTACCGCACCTCGACGCGGCGACGAGACTTTTTGAATCAAGACTGCGTATTTGACCTTGGTCTTGAATCAATATTTCTCAGAGACCGCCTCAAAATCATTTTTCAACAGCATCGCTCATCCAGATGGCCTCTAATGTCCGCTTCTGGCTCAAAGCGGACACCTTCGTGGAGGCGGGTGGTTTGATAAGTTACGCGTCGCGAAACACAGAGCGCGAGCGGCAGGTCGGTATCTATGTCGGCCGCATCCTCAAGGGCGAGAAGCCTGCCGACCTGCCGGTTATGCAACCAACCAAGAGTGGGACGGGTTACCGGGAGATTCCGTTAGCGTGGAACCCGACGATCTGAACGTCGCTTGTCTGGAGGCCGCCTGTCACGGCGGCCTTCTTGCTTGGGCCGGTTCAGCAGACCAACTCCTCGAATGTCTGCAAGTGGATAAACCGGACATTGAATCAAGGGCGAGACGCCGATCTGACGGGCGCGACGAACAACACGCCGCTGCACGGGAGGATCGGCTTCTTGGGCGGTGCGACCGCTTCGGCCTGGGGCAGCTGGTCGGCGGCGTTCGTGTAGCGACTTCGCGAGCTAGGCTGGGGTGATGCGTCAGGGGCCATCCAGCAGCGCAGCCAGTGACCCGGCCGATGCGATCCGGATCAGGGGCTGATCACGACTTCTTTGCCATCGCGAAACCTGGTGCCCTGCGGGGTCCACGCGCCACCCGGTGCGCCGCTGCGCAATGGCGCAATCGTCATTTTGAGTTTGTCGCCAGCTTTGAGGCTCTGGCTGGACCATCCCTCGCGCGCCAGGGCGCTTGGCGTCACGCCTTCGAGATTCCAGACGGTGATGCTGCCATCCTGCGACTTGGCCTCCAAAAGGATAAACGTGTGGGGGCTCGTGTACTTGAACTCCCGCACGACGCCTTCGAGTTCGATCTGATTCTCGTTATCGAACATCGCAAAGGAGTGGTGCGCCATCGCCGCGCCACCCATCGCGATCAAAGTACCGCTGATCAATATGACAGAGAGACGCTGTCTCATGGCGCTTCCTCATATGCTGGGATCAAGTGCTTCGAGCACACAGCAACGCCACTGCGAACCCTGGGTTCTGCAGCGCATCTCCGCTTGTGGCGGCCGACATTCTGCAATCGTCGCTCGGTTGTCCGTGGAAGGCCCTTCTTGCGGGTAGGATACTCCGTTCTACCTTGCTGCCAAGGTCCCGCGCAGGCAATGCGGTCGGACTTCTCGGCGCGTGCGACCGCCATTCCTAACCCGGGCCTGCGAACGTGCGTTCACTTCCCAGTTCGTTTGAAATACGACAGATCAGGCGGCGCTTGATCTTTCTTGCTGGGCATCAGTTTGCCGTCGGCGCTGAGATAGTAGGGTTCATTGCCGATTCGGATATGCGGATTGTTCTCCGAGCAAACGTCGGAGTACCAGACCGGACGAGGATCGGGATTGCGCGTGGCCTTCTGGGTCTTGGAGTACGGCCTCGTCAAGGCATGATCGATCACGGTGATCTCGTCATAGAGCGTGTTGCGGTCGGCCTTGTCGAGATAGATCCGCTCCTTGATGATGGCCTGGCCGTCGTTGTGAAACGGCACGCCCGAGATGTCGTAACTGCGCGGAAGTTTGAGGAAACGCGTCTCGACCTCGAGCACGTCGAATTTGCCGTCGCCGTCTTCGTCAATCCACTTGCCGATCGAGTAGCCCGCGAAAGTAGGCGCGGCCTCCGCTGGCCAAGCGCGGCCGTCAGTATAGATTCGTCGATACGAATCGTCGTTATGGCTGATCAGAATGTAGGTGGTCTCCGGCGTGATGATGATCTCCGCCGGATCATAGAAGCTCATCATCGCCGGCATGCCGGCCGGGATGCAGAAGGTCGACGGCCAATTGCCGGGACCGCCGGCTTTCAGGTCGGCCTGAATGTCTTCCCAGATCTGGCGATACTCAGGTGTGAGCGGCGGAGGGCCGGCAAGCCGAAGCCAATTATTCGGGCTGCCGGGGGGGCGAACCCATTGACCCTTAAGGTCGGGATATTTCCCGAAATCGACCACCTGGGCAGCGGATGGCGTCGCAATCAGCGCGGCCGCCAGTGGGAGTGCACAGATCGAGCCTCGGTAACTCATGGGCATCCTCCTTGGATTCGCCAATGGGCACGCGCGGCCGCCGCGCCATCAGCGATTATCGTCGTCAATGTCGCGATCGAGTAACTGTGTGTACCGAAAACTTAGATTCGAACATATTGACCGGCAAGAGCCATCGGAGGCGCTAGCCATGAAGCGCGCGGCACCAAGCCAGCCGATATTCCGGTCGAGCAGCCCGTCAATTCGTGGCGAAGGCACTCGGCCTCGAAATTCAAGCGGCGCGGTTCGCCCGCGCCGACGAGGTGATCGAATAGCAAAGCTATTTGCTGCAATGCGAATGTCCGCTTTTGGCACAAAGCGGACATGCCGACATGTCTGCTCTTTGTCCGCTTTCGGGGGTAAAGCGGACATGGCTTCGTGATGATGCCATGTCTGCTTGACCGTGGCGCTACTCGCTCGTGCCGACGAGGTGACCGAATAACGAGATTAATGTGCTATAGCTTCGTCGGAAGCACGAGTGCGGGCCGGCCAGGAGCCAATCATGAAACTTTTCTCATTCGTCATCTTTGCCACGCTGCTTTGCCCAATGGCGGCATCGGCACAGTTGAACGTTTTGATATCCGGCGGATTCAGTGGCGCGTACGAGCAGCTGTTGCCGGAATTCGAGCGGACGAGCGGTATCAAGGTCACCACAGGATCGGGTGCGTCGCAGGGAACAGGGCCGCAAACGATTGCCGCGCAACTCGCCCGCGGCGTGCCTGCCGACGTGGTGATTCTCTCTCGGGAGGGCCTCAGTGAGCTGATCGCCGCGAAGAGGATCGCCGCCGGAACGGATGTCGATCTTGCGCGAGTACCCCTCGGCGTGGCGGTGCGGGCGGGAACTCCAAAGCCCGACGTGAGCACCGTCGAGGCCTTCAAACAAGTCCTGCTCAAGGCCAAAACCGTCGCGGTCCCCGGGAGCACGAGCGGTATCTGGCTTACGAACGATCTTTTTCCGCGGCTCGGCATCGCGGAAAAGATCAACGTCAAGGCCGCGCAACGCGGCAAGGACGCAACCGGCATGGTCGCCGCAGGAGGCGCAGATCTTGCGGTCATGCCGATCAGTGAAATTTTGCACGCCCCAGGCGTGGACTTCGCGGGCAGCATCGCGTCGGAGATCCAGTTCGTGCAGACGTTTTCAGCCGCCGTCGTAGCGGGCTCAGGAGACATTGAACGTTCTAAACGACTGATCGAATTTCTTGCCTCCACGCGCGCTTCCGAAGCAATTAAGAAGAGCGGAATGGAGCCGCTCGCGGCGGCGCGTTAGGACGCGATTGGCACAAAGCGGACATTCCCGTTTGTCGAGCCATGTGCGCTTATGGAGGCAGAGCGGACATCGCTGCGTGAGCTGGTGATGTCGGCTCCTGACCCAAAAAACAAAGGGCAGGATTAAAATCCCGCAGCGCAGGAGTCCAGGGTTGAAAAATTCGGCCGGGATCATCGCGCGGCGATCTCGGCGGCCCGCAAATGGTCATTGAGGATATTGGGTAACTCGGAAACGGGTTGCCTGCCGAAACCGCATAGGCGGCGAGCCCGAATTCAGACAGATATTTTCGCACCGTTGCGAGCCGCTCCGCAAAGCGCGGCATGTTGTGAATGGCGCCCAAATAGACGCGGGCGCCTCCCGGCTCAAGCTCGCGCAGCGGCACGTAGAACGAGTCGTCGCTGCGGTCGAGCACGGGAATGTGGATCCAGTCCACCGGCCGTCCGGATGCCGCCACAAACGCATTGGCGAGCTTGACCGCCTGCCCAAGATCGTCCGGAGCAAAGCGCGGCCAACCCCCGAGCGTGCCGAAGCAGAAGTGATAACCGAGCGCGACCTCGCGCGGGATATGAGGTGAGAGGTTGCGCACCTCAATCAGATTGCGCTCGATTGCCCCTTCAAGCGGATATCCCGCAATGGCCCCGTAGGCGTCCTGGATCTCGGTCGAGCAATCCCATTGGATCGCGAGCTCGTTGGGGGGAATTTTTTCCACAATCTTGGCGATCTCCGCGCGCGTCGCCGCCTCGTAACCCGGCCTAACTTTTTCGATATCCTTTTGGTTTGGAAAAATGCGTGGCGGCAGGACGCTGTTGACCATCGGGATCGACACCTGAAACAGCAAGTGCGAAGGCAGCACTCCCTTCTCCTTCATGGTGCGAAACACGAAATATGAGTTTATGGCATCGCGCGCGTAACCGAGCCGCCAGCCGGGATCGCCGAAGCGTACGCGATCGAAACCGTCGCGAACCTTGAACCACCACGCATCCGCGGCATTGCGCGGATGCTGGCGTTCGACGCCGTTCTCGTCGGGCGCCGGATGCTGGACGACCTCGAGTTCGGGATGCGCAGCCAGCACCTGATAGTGCACGCGGCTGATCCAGTGCCGGCGGGGTCCGACCTCACCATCGGGCATGGCAAACAAATATTTGCCGAGCGGTTTGCCGAAGGTGCGGAACACGTCCTCCGGCGTGTCGAGGGGGATGCTCCCCACTAGCAAAAGCTCACCACTCACGACGGACTTCCTTGCTTGCCATGGCAATGCTCGATAAGTACTGCGCTAAGAGCGAAGAAACAACGATGCCCGTGCTGAAGCGACTTTTTCAAGTCTCGTTATGGTGCATTGCCCTCTCAATCGGGAGTGTGGCTAACGCGCAGACCTGGCCGAGTCGTCCAATCAAGCTGATCGTTCCGACCGGTCCCGGCGCTGCAACCGATATCATGGCGCGGCTGATCGCCGAGAGTGTGTCGCGCACTCTTGGCCGGCCTATGTTCGTTGAAAATATGCCGGGCGCTTCCGGCATTCTCGCGCACGAGACCGCAGCGCGCGCCGCGCCGGACGGCTACACGCTGTTGTTCACCAACACTTCCGGGATGGCGATCAATCCCATTTCCTTCAAACACTTGCCGTACAATCCCACGCGAGATTTCGCCGCGGTGGCCCTCGCCTGCAGTCTCGGACCGCAGATGCTCTCCGTGAATGCTGATTTGCCTGTTTCTTCGGTTAGCGAGCTGATCGCCTATGCCAAGGCAAATCGCGGAAAGCTATCGATCGCCTTCGACAACACGGCCGGCGCCGCGGCGTTTGCCGCAAAGCTGTTCAACAAACAGGCCGACCTCGGATTGGTCGAAGTGCCGTATCGTTCAGCGGCGCAGGCGACGCAGGATGTCGCCAGGGGCATC
>Ga0310910_10001815_pt1 | contig 11877 bp, 10 predicted proteins | sample GREbulkMGHF172_FD_203448 | JGI IMG/M metagenome (GOLD analysis project Ga0310910, IMG submission 203448) | Lab enrichment of tropical soil microbial communities from Luquillo Experimental Forest, Puerto Rico - GRE.bulkMG.HF172 | ecosystem: Environmental > Terrestrial > Soil > Tropical forest >... | reverse complement strand
TTTTCAATGCGAAACTCTGATCGTCCTCGAGCGATGGCAGCGCCACCTCCTCCCAACCCTTGCCGGACGGACGGCCACGATCGTCAAAGTGCATGCGGTGCGCGGCTTGCGCCAGCGCAATCAGCGGCACCGAGCGCTCGGGCGGCGCGCCGTCACCGATCAGATCGACAAAATTTTCGATCGATTGCTCGGCCGCGAGAAGCGCCTTGGCAACGGATTCGGTCGACGGCCAGCGTTCGCGACCCTGCGCGGTGATGCGCTTGGATTTGTTGAACGTGGTCGGGTCGAGGCCGCTGCGTTTGGCAAGGCCGGACGGCGACAGTCCGGCGCGTGCCGCAAGCTGATCGAGCGCGCCCCAGATCTGCGCGTGCGTCAGGGTCTTCTGCGGCCTTGGTTGCCTGGGCATGAGAGCGGAGCCAATAGGAATAATTACCTCAATAAAACGCCTTTCGCCGTCCTCCGCAAGGGCGGAACGCGCCCTTGAGTTCGATCGAAGCGGTCGATACGGTCGAGCCTTGGTTTTCGAAAAACTCCAAGCCAAATCAATTCAAACAGTGCATACGATCTACAAGATCTGCTCTGCCTCCGCCTGGCGGGAGGCCGAACGGCAGGGCGTCTACCACGGCAGCGCCGACGATGCGCGGGACGGGTTTATTCATTTCTCGACCGCCACTCAGGTTGCCGAGACCGCGCGCAAGCATTTTTTCGGCCAGACCGGGCTGTTTCTGGTCGAAGTCGATGCCGACAAGCTTGGCCAGGCGCTACGCTGGGAACGCTCGCGCAACGACCAATTGTTCCCGCATCTTTACGGCGAACTCGATCTCGGGGCGGTCCTTCGCGTGATGACGATGCACACCCGCTCCGACGGCACTCACGACATCCCGGAGCTGAAGCCGTGATCCGCGCCATCGACCTCTTTTCGTTCTCGCTGCCGCTGTTGCGCTGGCTGGATGCCGAGGACGCGCATCGTCTTGCGGTCCAGGGCCTGAAATTCCTGCCGGCCATGCGGCCGCACGCCGACGACCCCAAGCTTGCGGTGCGCGCTTTCGGCCTGAATTTTCCCAATCCGATCGGCATGGCCGCAGGTTTCGACAAGAATGCCGAGGTGCCGGATGCGCTGCTGCGGCTTGGTTTCGGCTTTGTCGAGGTCGGCACGGTGACGCCGCGCCCGCAGAGCGGCAACCCTCGGCCCCGGCTGTTTCGGCTCGAGCGCGATGAGGCGGTGATCAACCGCATGGGCTTCAACAATGACGGCTCCGACCGCGTGCTGCGGCGGCTCGCATCCCGCGCGCAACTCGCCGGTATCATCGGCGTCAATATCGGCGCCAATAAAGATTCGCCCGATCGCGTCGCCGATTATGTGCGGCTGATCGAGGCATTTGCGCCGGTGGCGAGCTACTTCACCGTGAACGTGTCCTCTCCGAACACGCCCGGCCTGCGCACCATGCAGCAGGCGCACATCCTCGACGATTTGCTTGCGAAAGTAATCGATGCGCGCGAGCGCATGCGCGAGAAGGCCGGAGATTCGCCGGTGCTTCTGAAGATCGCGCCGGACCTGAGCCTCGCCGAGCTCGACGAGGTGGTCCATGTCGCCCGCTCGCGCCGGGTCGACGGCATGATCGTCGCCAACACCACGGTGGCGCGGCCTCAGAGTTTGCGGGAGGAGATGCGCGCCAGGGAGCAGGGCGGGCTGTCGGGTCGGCCGCTGTTCCGGCTGTCGACGCGGATGGTGGCGGAGACCTATGTGCGGGTAGAGGGCGCGTTCCCGCTGATCGGCGTCGGCGGTATCGATAGCGGCGGCGCGGCGCTGACCAAGATCCGTGCCGGCGCCAGCCTGATCCAGCTTTATTCGTCGTTGATCTACAAGGGCCTCGGCCTCGTCGAGGATATCAAGCGCGACCTGGCGTCGACGCTGCTGCGCACCGGACGCGAGCAGCTCTCCGAAATCGTGGGCAGCGATGCTGCAACCATCACGGCCGAGGACTGGCCGACATAGGCCGGCGCAGGATGGGATGAGCCGACGCGTCGTGCCTCAAGCCGTCGCAAAGGATGACCTCAACAGCGCCGGGTAGCGCGCGGCCTCGAGCCCGCCGCGCGCGGCATAATGCACCAGCAGCGCGGCCCACAGCCCCGCATTGCCGAACGAGCGCAGCGCAAGCCATGCCGCGAGGAAGATCCCGAGCGAAGCGACCATGAGGTTGCGCATGTCGCGCGCCCAGGTCGCGCCGATATAAACTCCGTCGAAGGCAAAGGCGAACACCGCGAGCAACGGCGAAACGACGACGAACACCAGAAAGTTGCGCGCCATGCTGCGGACGTCGACGCTCGCGGTCATGATGTCGATCAGATGCGGCCCGAACAGCGCGAAGACGACGGCGACCGCGAGCGCGAAGGCAAGGCCCCAGAGCACGACGAGGCGGGTCGCGCCGGAAAAGGCGGTTTTGTCGCGCGCGCCAAATGCCTGGCCGCAGAGTTGCTCGGCGGCATTGGCAAGCCCGTCGAGAAAGAAAGCGCTGACCAGCAGGAAATTATTCAACACGGCGTTCGCGGCCAGCGTGACGTCGCCGGAACGCGCGCCCTGCGCGGTGAAGAACAGGAATGCGGCGATCAGGGCTGCGGTCCGGATCATGATGTCGCGGTTGACGGCGAGCATCCGCATCAATTTCGCGCGGTCGAAGAGCGTCGCGCGCGACACGGTCAGCCGTCCGCGCAACAGACGGCGCGCGATCAGAACGCCGAACAGGAGACCTGCCGCTTCCGCGGTGACTGCTGCAATCGCAGCGCCCGCGATCCCCGCGCCAAGCACCAGCACGAGCAACACGGTGACGCCCATATTGACCAGATTGATCGCGACCTGCACCGAGAGCGCCAGCGCCGCGCGTGCCTGCCCGATCAGCCAGCCGAGCACGACGTAGTTGCCGAGCGCCAGAGGCGCCGACCAGATACGGATCGCGAAATAGGTTTTGGCGGCCGCGGTCGCGCTCGCGCTGCCGCCCATGGCGGTGAGCAGGATAGCGGCGAGCGGGAGCTGCAGCAGAATCAGCGCCGCGCCGATCAGTCCGGCCACGACCAGGGCACGCGCGAGCAGCGCCCGCAATTCGTCCGCCTCGCCGGCGCCGATCGATTGTGCGGTGAACGCCACCGTGCTCATGCGCAGGAAGGCAAACAGCCAGAACATGCAGTCGAAGATGACGGACGCCATCGCGACGCCGCCAAGCAGCGCGGCATCGCCGAGCCGTCCGACCGCGGTCGTCGAGACGATGCCGATCAGCGGCGTCGTCAGGTTCGCGACCATCGCGGGACCCGCGATTGCGAAGACCCGCGCCGTCGTGACTTTGGATGGAGCGGCCGGGGCGTGCATGCTTAGAGCTCGACGAGCATGCCGTCATGCGCGGCGGTGAAGGCGAGCGTGTCGAGCCGGCTCAGCATGTCGTCGCTCATATGGGTCAGGATCAGCCGCCTCGGTCTTATCTTGTCGAGGTGCGCCTGAAGCGTCTTCAGGCTGAGATGGTTCTTCACGGCGCGGTCGTAGGTATAGGCCTCCGCGATGAAGAGATCGGCCTCATGCGCCAGCGGAACCAGCGTCTCCGTCCATTCGGTGTCCGCGCTATAGGCGATCACGCGCCCTTCCGCCTCGACGCGAAACCCAAGGAAAGGACCGCCGGATTCGCCGTGCACGACCGGATAGGGCGTGACCGTTACGGCGCCGAATTGTCGCGTTTGCCCGGGATCCAGCGCGACGACCGAGAGTGCGAACTTCTGTTGCGTTTTCGAGGAGTGCTCGAACAAAGCTTCCATCACCTGGGTAAGCCGGCTCTCTATGCCTTGCGGCCCGGCAACGACCAGCGGGTGGCTACGCCGCGAGAACTGCGCATCGAGCAGGAAGAACGGCAGGCCGGCAAAGTGATCGCCATGAAAATGGGTGATCAGGATCAGGTCGATATCGTCGCGCGCGATGTTGCTGCGCTTCATGGCCGGCAACGAGGACGCGCCGCAATCGATCAGGAAATTGACGTGCTCGCCCGTGACGTGAAAACAGGTGTTGAACCTGCCGCCGGAACCGAACGCATCGCCGCAGCCGATAAATCGCAATCGCATCGGCTGCTATGCCTGCCTATCGGCCGCGGGGGGAGCCGAACAGCCGCGACAAAAACCAGATCGGGATCACGATCACCGCGCCCAGGAGGAAGTAGCGCCACAGCCAGTTGATGGCGTCAAAGCCGAGATCCCAGAGCCGCTGGAACAGAAGCTGGATGCTGCGCAGGATGTTGTAGGGGTCGAAGCCGATCGCGGCCAGCACGACGCCGACCAGGATCGAAAGCAGGATCAGCCGAAACGCCACCGACAACGGCGTGCCGCCGAGGAAACGGGTGAGGCCGTCGCTTGTTGCAGGCAATTCCCTGGTGTCGTTGGGCATCGATGGTCTCCAGCGGATTCGCTTCGCCGATCCTACTATGGCGGGATGCAGATGGGGAACCCGCCAAAGGCCGCCAGAGCTTACGAAAAATTTATTTTACGCGTTTTCCTGACGCGAACGGGTCGTCGCCCCGCCTGGAAACGTTGCGATTTTGTCTTTGCTGGTTTCCTTAAGCAATTTCTCTAGCGCTTCCAGCCGGTCGGCGTCGCGCGGCGGCTTGTCCCAGCGCAGCCGGTTGATGCGCGGAAAGCGCATCGCGATGCCGGATTTGTGGCGCGTCGAACGCTGCAGCCCTTCGAAGGCGACTTCCAGCACCAGCCCCTGGTTGGGCTCGTGGACGACATGGCGCACGGGGCCGAATTTTTCGGTCGTATTGCGGCGGACGAAGCGGTCGATCTGCAGAAGCTCCTCGTCGGTGAAGCCGAAATAGGCCTTGCCGACCGGCACCAGCTCGTCGCCGCTCTCGCCCGACGTCCACACGCCGAACGTATAGTCGGAATAGAACGACGAGCGCTTGCCGTGACCGCGCTGCGCATACATCAGGACGGCGTCGATGATGTGCGGGTCGCGCTTCCATTTCCACCACTGCCCCTTGGGGCGGCCCGGCAGATAGAGCGCGTCGCGCCGCTTCAACATGACGCCCTCCACGGCGTCCGCATCCGCGCCCGCGCCGGCCGAAGCGGGGTCGGCGCGGGCCTTCGTCAGTTGCTCCCAGGTCTGGAAGGCAACCGTCGGCGATAGATCGACGCGCGGATCGTCGAGCTTTCGGACAAACGCCTCGAGCTGCGCGCGGCGTTCGGCAAAGGGCAGGGCGCGCAGATCCTCCTGGCCTTCGCCGAGCAAGTCATAGGCGCGAAGGTGGATCGGAAAATCCTTGATCAGCTTCGGCGAGACCACCTTGCGATTGAGCCGCTGCTGCAACACGTTAAAACTCTGCACGCGGCCTTCGCGCATCACCAAAAGTTCGCCATCGATCGCACCGGACAGGTGCAGCGACGGCAACAGGTCCGGAAAGCTTTTTGTGATGTCCTCGCCGCTGCGCGAATAAAGCCGCGCCACCTGATGGCCGCGCGCGTCGTGGCCGGAGACCGCCTGCACGCGGATGCCGTCCCATTTCCATTCCGCGATATAGTCGGCGGCGTTGAGGCCTTCGAAATCCCCTTCCTCGAGCGCATGCGCCAGCATCACCGGGCGGAACGGCGCCGGGTCGAGATTGACCGGCTTCTCGCCGCGTCCTTCGAGCCAGGCGAACAGATCGAGATAAGGCGGAATCAGCCCCGGCCAGATGAGCTCGATCTCGTGCGGGTCCTTGTCACCGAGCGCGGCCGCTGCAGTCTTGGCAAGCCGCGCGGAGATGCCGATCCGCATCGCACCGGTGACGAGCTTCAACAGAGCCCAGCGGCCTGTCTCGTCGAGCTCGTCGAGCCAGCGCGCAAGCTGCCTCGGCAGTTCGGTCTTGCCGAGCGTGGCAAGGCGGGTGACGACTTCGGTGAGCGTCGGAGGCGGCGGATTGTTGTGGCCGAGTGCTTGCGAAGGCAGCGACGCCTTCGGCCACATCAGCGCGACGGTCTCGGAGAGATCGCCGACATAGTCATAGGAATAGCCAAACAGCACCGGATCGGTGCGCTCCATGATCAGGTCGCGGATCAGGCCGGGCTTGGCATGTTTGAACGACAGCGCGCCGGTCAGCGCCGCCAGCGCGTAGCCGCGATCGGGGTCGCCGACCTCCCGGAAATAGGCCGTGATCAGCCGCAGCTTGTTGTTGCGGCCAGGCTCGTAGGCAAGGCGATCCAAGAGCTCGGCGAAGCGGTTCATGCTTCCTCGCCCTCGGCCAGTGTCTCGCTGTCCTCCTCGTCGCCATAGCCGACGAGATCGAGCGGCCGCGCCGCAAGACCTTGCGACTTGCACCAATGCACCAGCGCGTCTTCCTGGCCGTGAGTGACCCAGACCTCGCCGGCGCCGGTCGCGGCAATCGTTCCGGTCAAGCCGTCCCAGTCGGCGTGATCCGAAATCACCAGCGGCAGTTCGATGCCGCGCTGCCGCGCGCGGGCGCGCACCCGCATCCAGCCCGACGCGAAGGCGGTCACGGGATCGGGAAAGCGGCGTGTCCAGATGTCCGAGGTCGCGGTCGGAGGCGCAATGGTGATGGTGCCGGCAAGATCCGACTTCTTCGTGCCGCGCACGGGCCTGAGCTCGCCGAGCGCGATGCCGCGGCTCTCGTAATAGCGCGTGATCTTCTCCATCGCGCCGTGCAGATAGATCGGCGCGTCGTAGCCCGCCTGCCGGATCAGCGCGATCACGCGCTGTGCCTTGCCGAGCGAATAGGCGCCGACTAGATGTGCGCGCTCGCCAAAGAGTTTTACGGAGGCCAGCAGCTTCTTCACCTCATCCGCCGCATTGCCATGGCGGAACACCGGCAGGCCGAAGGTCGCCTCGGTGATGAAGACGTCGCAGGGCACCACCTCGAAGGGCGCACAGGTTGGATCTGGCGCGTCCTTGTAGTCCCCGGACACGACCACGCAGGTGCCGTTGCAGCTCACCGCGATCTGCGCCGAGCCGAGGACGTGTCCGGCCGGATGAAATCTCACCGTCACATCGCCGAGCCTGATCGCCTCGCCGTAGCGGACGGCCTGCGTCCGGCTCGCGAAATTGTCTCCATAACGCAGCCGCATGATGTCGAGCGTTTCCTGCGTCGCCAGCACCGCGCCATGGCCGGCTCTGGCGTGGTCGGAATGGCCGTGGGTGATGACGGCCCGCGCGACCGGGCGCACCGGATCGATGTGGAAGCCGCCGACCTTGCAGCAGAGCCCGCCGGGGGTAGGGGAGAGGATGTCTTGCGGTCGCATTTTTGTCATATAGGGTCCGGGTCAATCTCATACTACCGGTTCCCAGACATGCCTGCGCGTTTGTTCCTGTCATCGGGCGATCTGATTGCCGACCGCCGCTTCGAATTCGCGCGCGATCTGCAACTGAAGGGCGACCTGCCGGCCGCCGCCGATCTCCTTGAGCAGGCCATAGAGCTCGTGCCGAAGTTTGCCTCCGCCTGGTTCACGCTCGGTGAAATCCGCGAAAAGCTTGGGCAGAGGGACGCGGCGATTGCCGCGTTTCGCAAGGCGGGCGCAGCCGATCCCGAGGACCGCCACGGCGCCGCGGTCCGGCTGATGCGGCTCGGCGCCGAGCAATTGTCCGAAATGCCGAAAGGCTATGTTCAGACGCTGTTCGATCAATACGCGCCGCGCTTCGAGGCGGCGCTGCTCGGCGATCTCGATTATCGCGCGCCGCAGCTCCTGTTCAAGGCGGTGCTTTCGGTGCGGACGGCCGCAAGGAAGCCCGCATTTTTCAAGCGCGCGATCGATCTCGGCTGCGGCACGGGGCTCGCCGCATCTGCCTTTGTCAAGGAGGTCGATCGTTTCATCGGCATCGATCTCTCGCCGAAAATGATCGAGCAGGCGCACGCCACCGGACTCTATGAGCAACTGGAAGTCGCCGACATGGTCGAGGGCTTGCGCGCAAAGGCCGACGCGAGTGCCGAGCTCGTGCTGGCTGCGGATGCTCTGGTCTATGTTTCCGATCTCTCCGTCGTTCTCGCCGAGGTGAAGCGCGTGCTCGCTCCGGGGGGGCTGATGGCCTTTACGCTCGAAACCCATGGCGGCGACGGCGTCATCATCGGCGCAGGCCTGCGCTATGCCCATGGCGCGCTATATGTTCGCGAGGCGGTCGAAGCCGCTGGCCTCACGCTCGCCAGGCTGGAAGAAGCCTCGCTCCGCACCGAGGACAACGAGCCGGTACGCGGGCTGGTGGTGGTTGCAACCAAGACCTGAGACCAACTGCTCTCGACGAAGCGGCCGCGAAGGCTTAGCTCTTTGCACATGTCGCTTCTCATTCAGCCCGAGCTGCCGTTCGATGCGGCTGCGCCGTTGCCGGACCGTTTCCGGAAATGGTTCGCCGCGCGCGGCTGGTCGCCGCGCGAGCATCAGCTCGCGCTTCTGCAAAAGGCGCGTGAGGATCGCTCGGCCTTGCTGATCGCCCCGACCGGCGCCGGCAAGACGCTGGCGGGTTTTCTGCCGACACTGGTGGAGCTGAGCGATCGTTCTAACCACTCGATGAAGGGTCGGCACGCGGAGCGTGCCGGGAGGGGAGCTTTCGAAGATGCTGCTGAAGAGCAGCGAACGCGTGGGAGCTTCATCGCCACCGGGCGCGGCGTGAAGCGAACAGGCGGGTTGCACACGCTCTACATCTCGCCGCTGAAGGCGCTCGCGGTCGATATCGCGCGCAACCTCGAGACGCCCGTGGCCGAGATGGCGCTGCCCATCAAGATAGAGACCCGCACCGGCGACACGCCGATGTCGCGGCGGCAGCGCCAGCGCCGCTATCCGCCCGACATTCTCCTGACTACGCCGGAACAGCTCGCATTGCTGCTCGCCTCAGACGATGCGCCCTATCTCTTCTCCTCCCTGAAGCGCATCGTACTCGACGAGCTGCATGCACTGGTCACCTCCAAGCGCGGCGATCTGTTGTCGCTCGGACTGGCGCGGCTGTGGCAGCTCGCGCCGGAGATGCGGGCGATCGGCCTGTCGGCAACCGTCGCGGAGCCTGAAGAGCTGGCGCGTTTCCTGGTGCCGCAGCACGACGGCGGAAGCGTTTCCGCCGACATCGTCACCGCCGGCGGCGCGGCGCCGCCGATCGTGGAGATGCTGGATACCCGCGAGCGCCTGCCCTGGGCCGGACACACCGCGCGCCACGCGCTGGCGGAAATCTACGACCTGATCAAGCGCAACAAGACCACGCTCGTCTTCGTCAACACCCGAAGCCAGGCCGAGATGCTATTCCAGGAGCTCTGGCGCATGAACGACGATGCGCTTGCGATCGCCTTGCATCACGGTTCGCTCGATGTGGCCCAGCGTCGCAAGGTCGAGGATGCGATGGCGGCGGGAAAATTGCGCGGCGTGGTCTGCACCTCTTCGCTCGATCTCGGCGTCGACTGGGGCGACGTCGATCTCGTCATCAATATCGGTGCGCCGAAAGGCTCTTCGCGCCTGATGCAACGGATCGGCCGTGCCAATCACCGCCTCGACGAGCCGTCGCGCGCGGTGCTGGTGCCGGCCAATCGCTTCGAGGTGCTTGAATGCGCGGTTGCGATCGATGCGATCGCAGAAAACGCTCAGGACACGCCGCCGCTTCGCACCGGCGCGCTCGATGTGCTGGCGCAGCATGTTCTGGGGCGCGCCTGCGGCGAGCCGTTTCTCGCGGACGAACTCTATGCCGAGGTGCGGACCGCCGCGCCTTACGCCAATCTCACCCCCGTCGATTTCGATGACGTCGTCGATTTTGTCGCGACCGGCGGCTATGCGCTGAAGACCTATGAGCGCTTCGCCCGCATCAAGCAGGACAAGCAGGGCCGCTGGCGCGTCGCCAATCCGCGGGTGCGGCAGAGCTACCGTCTCAACGTCGGCACCATCGTCGAAGAGGCGATGCTGAAGGTGAAGCTGGTGCGTTCGCGTGGCGGCGGAAGCGGCCTGACGGGCGCGATCGGCCGCGGCGGCCGTCTGCTCGGCGAGATCGAGGAATATTTCATCGAAGGCCTCGTCGTCGGCGACACTTTCGTGTTCGGCGGCGAGATCGTGCGCTACGAGGCGCTCGTCGAAGACCAGGTCTACGTCTCGCGCGCCAACGACAAGGACGCCAAGGTGCCTGCCTATGCGGGCGGCAAGTTTCCGCTTTCGACCTATCTCGCCGAGCGCGTGCGCAGATTGCTCGACGACCGCCGCGCCTGGAACGCGCTGCCGGAGCAGGTGCGCGACTGGCTGTTGCTGCAGAGGGACTTTTCGCGCGTGCCCGGCATGCGCGAACTTTTGGTCGAAACCTTTCCGCGCGGCGGCCGTCATTATCTCGTTTGCTATCCCTTCGAGGGGCGGCTCGCGCATCAGACGCTCGGCATGCTGTTGACGCGCAGGCTCGAGCGCGCCCGCGCTCGCCCGCTCGGTTTCGTCGCCAACGAATATGCGCTGGCGATCTGGAGCGTCGGCGACATGTCTTTCATGATCCGGCACGGCAAGCTCGATCTCGATGCGCTGTTCGAGGCCGACATGCTCGGCGACGATCTCGAAGCCTGGCTCGCGGAATCGGCGCTGATGAAGCGCACCTTCCGTAACTGCGCACTGATTTCCGGGCTGATCGCCCGGCGATTTACCGATGAAGAAAAGTCGAGGCGCCAGGTCCTGTTCTCGACCGATTTGATCTACGACGTGTTGCGCAAGCATCAGGCCGATCACGTTTTGTTACGCGGGGCGCGGTCAGATGCCGCGACCGGGCTACTCGATCTGCGCCGGCTCTCTGATATGCTCGCGCGAATCCATGGGCGAATCACGCATCGTGAACTCGACCATGTTTCGCCGCTTGCTGTGCCCGTGATGCTGGAAATCGGCCGCGAGTCAGTTTATGGCGAGGCATCCGACGAGCTGCTGGCGGAAGCCGCCAGTGAGCTCGTCAAGGAAGCGACGGGGTAGACGAATGGAATTCTCGCGCGCAGACCTATCAAGGTCGTCATGCCCGGGCTTGACCCGGGCATTCACGCCTTTCCTGGTGTGGTCGCGACGTGGATGGCCAGGACAAGCCCGGCCATGACGGAGTGTGCGGTTGCTAGCATCGTCGATCGAAGCACCGTCGATGTCTCCGGCGTCACGCTGGTCGCCGATCTCTCCGGCGCGCTGGTCTGGCCGGAGCAGCGGCTGCTCGTCGTCTCCGACCTGCATCTGGAGAAGGGATCGAGCTATGCTCCGCGCGGCGTGCTGCTGCCGCCCTACGACACGGCCGCGACGTTGAGCCGGCTTGCCGCGGTCATCGCGCGGCACGATCCACGCATGGTGATCGCGCTCGGCGACAGCTTTCACGATCGAGAAGCGCATGCGCGGCTCTCGGCTACCGATCGCGACGCGCTGGCCGCGTTACAGGCGCGGCGCGAATGGATCTGGATCTCCGGCAATCACGATCCCGCGCTGCCCTCCGATCTCGGCGGTCTGGTCGCGACCGAGGTTGCGATCGGCCCGGTCGTCTTTCGTCATGAGCCGACAGGTCGCGTCGGCGAGATCGCCGGCCACCTGCACCCGAAGGCGCGCATTGCCACTCGCGGCCGCGCCATGGAGCGGCGCTGCTTTGCTTCCGACGGCGAGCGTGCGGTGATGCCGGCGTTCGGTGCCTATACCGGCGGCTTGAGCATCCGCGATGCGGCGTTCGCAAAAATCTTCGCGTCGCTGGATTTCATGGCGCATGTGCTCGGCGATGTCCGGATGCACACCATCGCCGCCTCGCGGTGCTATTGAGCACGACGTCTGCTCGTTTCTTACCCTCCCCCTCGAGGGGAGGGTGACTAAGCCGCCTTGGCCTGCACGGTGTCACAGAACTCGGCGAGCTTGTCGGCCAGCCGCAACGTCGCGGGGGTCGCGTCGGGAGACGCCACCAGC
>Ga0310910_10001811_pt1 | contig 11879 bp, 8 predicted proteins | sample GREbulkMGHF172_FD_203448 | JGI IMG/M metagenome (GOLD analysis project Ga0310910, IMG submission 203448) | Lab enrichment of tropical soil microbial communities from Luquillo Experimental Forest, Puerto Rico - GRE.bulkMG.HF172 | ecosystem: Environmental > Terrestrial > Soil > Tropical forest >... | reverse complement strand
GCCTGCTGAAAGAGGCGGGTGCCGAAGGGCTCAGCTTCGAGTTGCTCAACCGCAATGTTGACCAGCCCTTCAAGTACAACGCTACGTGGGTGATCGACAATTGGAGCAAGATCGGCCTTCACGTCACGCAGCGCGTAGTGCCGACCGGTCCCTGGTTCGAGGCGTTCCGGCAGGGGGATTTCGAGGTCGGCATGATTGGCAACTGTCAGAGTGTCGTCAACCCGCTGCTTGATGTGCAAAGATATCTGCCACCCTCGGTTTATACCGGAAACTGCGGTCGGTTCGACGACCCGCAGGCGGTCGACATCTACGATAAGCTGTTCCGGGAAACCGACGCTACAAAGCAACGTAGCCTAATGCGCAGTTTCGAGAAGCACGTGCTGGACGACCAAGCGCACGAGCTCTTCCTGCTGTGGTGGTACCGGATCGTCCCCTACCGGTCCTATGTGAAAGGCTGGAAGATCGGCCCCACTCATTTCATCAATCAGGATTTGGCGACGATCTGGCTCGACAGATGAGGTCTCGGAGGATCGTGTCAGGCGGCGCCGGTTTGCTTCGTCGCTTCGCTCCTCGCAATGACAAGGCCGTCATTGCGAGCGGAGCGAAGCAATCTCGCGGCTTCATAGCATGCTTCGCCGGGATGACTATGGCGGTCGCAGCGCTCGCTGTCTCACCGGCCGCGGCCGACGAGGAGCCGAAATACGGCGGTACGCTGACCTACATGATCCCGGCGGACGCGCCGCCGAGCTTCGATGCCCACCGCGAAGGCACCTTCGCGACTGTGCATTCGGCCGCACCCTTCTACAGCGTGCTGATCCGCGTCGATCCGAACAACCCGTCTTCGACCACGGACTTCGTCTGCGACCTGTGCACGGCAGTGCCGCGGCCGACCGACGACGGCAAGACCTACACCTTCAAGATCCGCGAGGGTGTGAAGTTCCACGACGGCACGCCGCTGACCGCAGCGGACGTGGCGGCGAGCTGGGACCATATCATTCATCCGCCCGAGGGCGTGCTGAGCCCGCGCGAAAGCCATTACATGATGGTCGACACGGTCACCGCACCCGATCCGAGCACTGTCGTATTCCGTCTGAAATTTCCGACCGCTGCGTTCCTGCCGTCGCTCGCCGACCCGTTCGGCTTTATTTACCAAAAGGCGATCCTCGACAAGGACCCGCGCTGGTATGAGAAGAACATCCTGGGTTCGGGTCCATTCAAATTCGCCGGGCTGGAGATCGGCCAGTCGATCAAGGGGGTGAAAAACCCGGACTATTATCACAAGGGATCGCCCTATCTCCACGGGTTCACCGGCATCTATGCCGACAAGCAGGCGGTGCGCGTCGCCGCTTTGCGCAGCGATCGGGCGGCGATCGAGTTTCGTGGCCTCCCGCCCTCCGTCCGCGACGAACTGGTCGACGCGCTCGGCGACAAGATCGCCGTGCAGGGCAGCGACTGGAACTGCGGCCAGATGGTGACGCCCAACCACAAGCGAAAACCGTTCGACGATGTCCGGGTGCGCCGAGCATTGACCCTGGCGATTGACCGCTGGCACGGCGCACCCGAGCTTGCCCGGATCGCCAATGTGCGCACAGTTGGCGGCATCGTCTTTCCGGGCTCGCCGCTGGCCGCAGACAAAGAGGAATTGCAGGACATCGCGGGGTATTGGCCGGACATCGAAAGATCGCGAGCCGAAGCGAGGCGCCTGTTGCAGGAAGCCGGAGCCGCGGGGCTCAGCTTCGAGCTGGTAAACCGCAACATCGATCAGCCGTACAAGTATGATGCGACCTGGGTAATCGATCAGTGGAGCAAGATTGGGCTGCACGTCACGCAGCGCGTCTTGCCAACCGGTCCCTGGCTCGAAGCGTTGCGGAACGGCAGTTTCGACGCCGCCATGAACGGCAACTGCAACAGTGTGGTCAATCCGCTGCTCGACGTGCAACGCTACCTGCCGCAGTCGGTCTATGTCGCCAGCTACGGGCGGTTCGACGACCAGCCCGAGATCGATTTGTACGATCGGATGCTGCGGGAAACCGACTTCGCGAACCAGCGAGCCCTAATGCGGAACTTCGAGAAACACGTGCTTGATGAGCAAGCGCACGAGATATTCCTGCTGTGGTATTACCGTATTGTTCCGTACCACTCCTATGTGAAGGGCTGGAAGATCAGCCCCAGTCATTATCTCAATCAGGATCTGGCGACCGTATGGCTGGATAAATAATACCGCTGAACAGGAGGAGCTATGAAGATCAGATCAGACCTTACCGCGGCGATACTTGGCACTGCCATCGGTGCTGTGCCGCTGGCGGCACCGGCCGATGAGGCGCCCAAGCAGGGCGGCACACTGACCTATGTGATCCCGGCGGACGCCCCGCCGAGCTTTGACGGTCATCGCGAGACGACGTTTGCGACGATTCATTCGGCCGCGCCATTCTACAGCGTGCTGATCCGGGTCGATCCGAACAACCCCTCCGCGAATAATTTGGTCTGCGACCTGTGCACGGCAATGCCGCAGCCGACCGATGACGGCAAGACCTACACCTTCAAGATCCGCGAAGGCGTCAAGTTCCACGACGGATCGCCGCTGACAGCAGCGGACGTAGCGGCGAGCTGGGTCGAGATCATCCATCCGCACAAAGGCGTTCTGAGCCCGCGCGAGAGCTGGTACCAAATGGTCGACACGGTCACCGCGCCCGACCCGACGACCGTCGTCTTCCATCTGAAATTCGCGACCGCTGCGTTCTTGCCGGCGCTCGCCAACCCCTTCAGCTTCATTTATCAAAAGGCGATCCTCGACAGGGACCCCCGCTGGTACGAGACAAACATTTTGGGCTCGGGCCCGTTCAAATTCGCCGGGCTGGAAATCGGCCAGTCGATCAAGGGAGTCAAGAATACCGACTATTATCACCAGGGCCTGCCTTATCTGGATGGATTCACGGGCATCTACGCCGACAAGCAGGCGGTGCGGGTCGACGCGCTCCGCGCCGACCGCGCCGCGATCGAGTTCCGCGGCTTTCCGCCCTCGGTGCGCGATGAACTGGTCGGTGCGTTGGGCGACAAGATCACCGTGCAGACCAGCGATTGGAACTGCGGCAGTTTCGTGGAACCTAACCACAAAAAGAAACCGTTTGATGATGCGCGGGTGCGGCGGGCATTGACCTTGGCGATTGACCGCTGGCACGGCGCGCCGCAGCTCGCCAAGATTGCCAATGTGCACACGGTCGGCGGCATCGTATTCCCGGGTTCGCCACTGGCGGCCGACAAGGAGGAGCTGGAGGACCTCGCCGGATTTTGGCCCGACATCGAGAAGTCGCGGATGGAGGCGAGGCGTCTATTAAAGGAAGCCGGGGCCGAGGGGCTCAGCTTCGAGCTGCTGAACCGCAACATCGACCAGCCCTACAAGTACAACGGCACCTGGGTCATCGACGAATGGAGCAAGATTGGGCTGCACGTCACGCAGCGCGTGGTGCCGACCGGTCCGTGGTTCGAAGCAATGCGACAAGGCAACTTCGATGTCGTGTTGGCCGGCAATTGCCAGGACGTCGTCAACCCGCTGATCGACGTGCAAAGATATATGCCCAACTACGCCGCCAATTACGGGCAGTTCGAGGACCCGCCGGAACTCGCGCTCTATGACAAGATGCTGCATGAGACCGATTTCACGAAACAGCGTGCGCTGATGCGCGAATTCGAGAAATACGTGCTCGACAACGAGGCACACGAGATCTTCCTGTTGTGGTGGTACCGGACCGTGCCCTACCGGTCCTATGTGAAGGGCTGGAAGATCAGCCCCAGCCATTATCTCAATCAGGACTTGGCAACAATCTGGCTCGACAAATGACGACAAGGAGAGACATGGTAAACATTAGATCAGCGACCGTGACGGCCATCCTAGGCGCCGCGGCCGCTGCTGCACCCGCGGCCGCCGACGAGGAGCCGAAATCTGGCGGTACGCTGACCTATATGATCCCTGCGGACGCGCCGCCGAGCTTTGACGCGCATCGTGAGGAAACCTACGCGACGATCCACTCAGCCGCACCGTTCTACAGCGTTTTGATCCGCGCCAACCCCTACGATCCAGGCAAGACCGACGATCTCGTCTGCGATCTGTGCACAGCCATGCCGCAACCGACAGACGGCGGCAAGACCTACACCTTCAAGATCCGCGAGGGGGTCAAATTCACCGACGGCTCGCCATTGACAGCCGAAGATATCTCCGCGAGCTGGAACGAGATCATCTTTCCGCCGAACGGCGTCATCAGCGCCCGGCAGAGTAATTTCGTCATGGTCGACAAGATCGAAGCTACGAATCCGACAACCGTAGTCTTTCGTCTAAAGTTCGCCACCGACGCATTTCTGCCGGCATTGGCCGACCCCTACGCCTGGATCTACAAAAAAGCGATCCTCGACCAGGATCCCCACTGGTATGAAAAGAACATAATGGGCTCCGGGCCGTTTAAATTCGTCGCCTACGATACCGGCCAATCGATCAAAGGTGAACGCAACCCCGACTACTTCCGTAAGGGCCTGCCTTACCTCGACGACTTTACCGGGATATTTGCCGAGAAGCAGGCGATCCGCGTGGAGGCGATCCGCTCCGACCGTGCGGCGATCGAGTTTCGCGGCTTCCCGCCCTCCACTGTCGACGAGTTGAAGAAGGCTCTCGGCGACAAAATTACCGTACAGACCAGTGACTGGAACTGCGGCGGGGTGATTACCCCGAACCACACGCGCAAGCCGTTTGATGACGTCCGTGTGCGGCGTGCCCTGACCTTAGCCATCGACCGGTGGGGTAGCGCACCAGAGCTGTCCAAGATCGCAATTGTTCATACTGTCGGCGGTCTGACGTTCCCAGACTCGCCGCTTGCCCCAACCAAGGAGGAGCTGCAGCAGATTGCCGGCTATTGGCCCGACATCGAAAAGTCGCGGGCGGAGGCGCGACGGCTGCTAAAGGAAGCGGGTGCTGAAGGGCTCAGTTTCGAGCTCCTGAACCGCAACGTCGACCAACCCTATAAATATTATGGAATCTGGGTCGTCGATCAGTGGAGCAAGATCGGACTGCACGTCACCCAGAGGGTGTTACCGACCGGGCCATGGTTCGATGCAATGCGCGGTGGCAATTTCGATGTCACTACCGAGGGCAACTGCCAGAACGTCGTCAATCCGCTCGCCGATGTCGGCAAATACCTGCCGCATTCTGTGTCCAACTCGAACTACGGGCAGTTTGACGATCCGAAAGAAATCGAGATGTACGACGGGCAGCTGCGCGAACTCGACAAGGCCAAACAGCGGGCCGATTTGCTCGCCTTCAATAAATATGTTCTCGACGAGCAGGCGCATGCGATCTACCTGCTGTGGTGGCAACGGATCGTGCCGTACCGCTCCTATGTCAAAGGCTGGAAGATCGGCCCCAGTCATTACGTCAATCAGGATCTCGGGACAGTCTGGCTCGACAAATGAGGTTGCGGCCGACAGCACAATTCCGTCATACCCGCCAAGGCCGGTATCCACTGCAGCCATGGATCCCGGCCTTCGCCGGGATGATTCTGGTGGCGGTGCTCTCCACTTTGCCGGCAATGGCCGACGACGAGCCGAAATCCGGCGGTTTGCTGACTTATTTGATCGCGGCTGACGCGCCGCCGAGCTTCGACGCTCACCGCGAGCTGACCTTCGCGACCGTTTATTCCGGCGCGCCGTTTTACAGCGTGCTGATCCGGATCGATCCGAACAACCCCGCCTCGCCGGCGGCGTTCGTGTGTGATCTTTGCACGGAAATGCCGATCCCGACCGATGCCGGCAAGACTTACAACTTCAAGATCCGCGAGGGCGTGAAGTTCCACGACGGCTCGCCACTGACCGCCGCCGATGTGGCGGCCAGCTGGGGCAAGATCATCGATCCTCCCGCAGGTGTCTCGAGCGCTCGGCAGAGCCAATACATGATGGTCGACAAGGTCGAGTCCCCTGACCCTACGACCGTGGTGTTTCGTTTGAAATTCGCCACGAGCGCGTTTCTGCCGGCGCTCGCCGACCCGTTCACCTGGATCTTTAAAAAGGTGGTCCTCGACAAGGATCCGCGTTGGTATGAAAAAAATATTCTGGGGTCCGGGCCCTTCAAGTTCGTCAGCTACGAGGTCGGCTCGTCGATCAAGGGGGTTCGCAACCCCGACTATTACCGCCCGGGACTTCCTTACTTGGAGAGCTTCACCGGACTTTATGCTCCCAAGCAGACCGTCAGGGTCGATGCCATCCGCAGCGACCGGGCAGCGATCGATTTCCGTAATCTGCCGCCGGCGGCGCGCGATGAACTTGTCGGCGCGCTCGGCGACAAGATCACCGTGCAGGAAAGCGATCTCAACTGCGGCAATATTTTCACCCCAAACCACAAGAGGAAGCCCTTCGACGACGCCCGGGTTCGCCGTGCGCTGACGCTTGCCGTCGACCGTTGGAACGGCGCATTGGCGCTGGCCAAAATCGCCGTCTCGCGCACGGTCGGCGGTATCGTCTTTCCGGGATCGCCGCTGGCGGCGAGCAAGGATGAGCTTGAGGGCATCGCGGGCTTTTGGCCGGATATTGTGAGGTCACGCGCCGAGGCGAGGCGGCTGCTGAAGGAGGCCGGGGCTGAAGGGCTCATTTTCGAACTGCTGAACCGCGACCTCGACCAGCCCTTCAAATATCTCGGCACCTGGCTTGTCGACCAGTGGAGCAAAATCGGCCTCACCGTGACGCAGCGCGTGGTGCCGGTTGGTCCATGGTTCGAATCAATGCGCAACGGCAGTTTCGAGGTGACCCTTGAGGGCAATTGTCAGAGCGTCATCAACCCGTTGCTCGACGTCCAGAAATACCTGCCGCGCTCGGTTTTCACCGATAATTACGGGAATTACGAAGATTGGCACGAAGTCGATCTCTATCAGAGGCTGCTGCACGAGACCGATCCCGTCAAGCAGCGCGAGGTGGTCCGAGAGTTTGAAAAATATGTGCTCGACGACCAGGCGCACGAGCTGTTCGTGCTGTGGCAGCACCGGATCGTTCCGCACCGGTCCTATGTCAAAGGCTGGAAGATCAGCCCGAGCTTCTATGTCAATCAGGATTTGTCGACCGTCTGGCTCGACAGGTAGGCGAGCATGACCGTGGCCGCGATCGACGGACATCCGCTCCTCGAAGTCCGGGGGCTGCGGATGCATTTCCCTGTCACCGAAGGGATCATTGTCCACCGCAAAGTCGGCGAGGTAAAGGCCGTCGACGGCATCGACTTTTCGGTCGGGCGGGGCGAGACCTTGGGGCTGGTCGGCGAGAGCGGCTGCGGGAAGACGACGACCGGGCGCTGCATCCTGCGGCTCGAGCGCCCGACGGCCGGCGAAATCCTCTATGACGGGGTCGATATCGCCAAGGCGGAGCGGAAGGAGCTGCTGGCCCTGCGCCGACGCATTCAGGTGATCTTTCAGGATCCGTACAGCTCGCTCAACCCACGCATGAAGGTCGGCGAGATCATCGGCGAGCCGATCATGGTCCATGGGATCGAGCGCGATGCCACGCGGCGCGGCACCCGGGTGCGGGAGCTGCTCTCGGTCTGCGGCCTCGACCCGAAATTCGCAGACCGCTACCCGCACGAAATGTCGGGCGGTCAGCGGCAGCGGGTCGGGATCGCGCGGGCCTTGGCACTAGAACCAGAGTTCATCATCTGCGACGAGGCCGTCTCCGCGCTCGACGTGTCGATCCAGGCGCAGGTGATCAACCTGCTCGAAGATCTGCGCGAACGCTTCGGCCTGACCTATCTGTTCATCGCCCACGACCTCTCGGTGGTGCGACATTTGTGCCAGCGCGTTGCGGTCATGTATCTCGGCCACATTGTCGAGCTGGCGGCGTGTGACGAGCTGTTCGACAATCCGCTCCATCCTTACACCCAGGCACTGCTGGCGGCGGTGCCGGTGCCTGATCCGACTGTCGAGGCGTCGCGTCAATTCCGGCCGGTCCAAGGCGAGGTGCCGAGTCCAATCAATCCGCCCTCGGGTTGCGTGTTTCATCCGCGCTGCCCGATCGCGGTAGAAGGCTGCAAGCGGTCGTTGCCCGAGCTGCGCGAGGTGCGGCCGGCCCACTGGGTCGCCTGCAGCGAAGTTCGGATGTAAGGTGTTGACAACTACAGTGGGGAAGCCGGGAGGAGAGCGAGAATGAACATAAGATCGGGGCTAATCGTTCTTGCCGTCCTCTCAGCCGCTGCACCGACGCTGGCTCAGGAAGCGCCGAAGCAGGGCGGGATGTTTGCCTACATGATCCCGGCCGACGCTCCGCCAAGCCTCGATGGTCACCGCGAGACCACCTATGCGACCGTGCACACGGCAGCGCCGTTCTACAGCACGCTGATCCGAGTCAACCCGCAAAACCCGTCCTCGACCACCGACTTCGTCTGCGATCTTTGCACCGCGATGCCGCAGCCGAAAGATGAGGGCAAGACCTACACCTTCAAAATCCGCAGCGGAGTTAAATTCCACGACGGCTCGCCTTTGACCGCGGCCGACGTCGCGGCAAGCTGGAACGCGATCATCCACCCACCCGAAGGCACCACGAGCGCACGTGAGAGCTTTTATGTAATGGTCGATAGGGTCGAAGCGCCCGACCCAACGACCGTGATGTTTCACCTCAAATTCGCGACCGGTGCCTTTCTGCCCGCCCTCGCCGACCCCTTTGCGTGGATCTACAAGAAGGAGATCCTCGACAAGGACCCCCGCTGGTACGAGAAGAACGTCATGGGCTCCGGCCCGTTCAAATTCGCCGGATATGAGATCGGCCAGTCGATCAAGGGAGTGAAAAACCCCGACTATCATCACGAGGGGCTGCCGTATCTCGACGGCTTTACCGGCATCTTTGCCGACAAGCAGGCGGTTCGCGTCGAGGCGATCCGCGCCGACCGCGCAGCGATGGAGTTCCGCGGCTTGCCGCCTTCGGCGCGTGATCAGCTGGCAAAGGAGGCCGGCGACAAGATCGCAGTGCAGGAGAGCGACTGGAACTGCGGCAATCTGGTGACCCCCAATCACAAGAAGAAGCCGTTCGACGATGTTCGCGTGCGTCGGGCGCTGCTGCTGGCGGTCGACCAATGGCATGGTGCTCCGGCGCTCGCTAAGATCGCCAACGTCCACACCGTCGGCGGCATCGTCTTCCCAGGCTCGCCGTTGGCGGCGACCAAGGAGGAGCTGCAGCAGATCGCCGGATTTTGGCCGGACATCGAGAAGTCACGCGCCGAGGCGAAGCGTCTCTTAAAGGAAGCGGGCGCGGACGGGCTGAGCTTCGAGCTGTTGAACCGCAATGTCGACCAGCCCTACAAATATGTCGGCACGTGGCTGATCGACGAATGGAGCAAAATCGGGCTCCACGCCACCCAGCGGGTCGTGCCCACGGGTCCATGGTTCGAAGCGATGCGCAGCGGCAATTTCGATGTCGTCCTCGAAGCCAGTTGTCAGAGCGTGGTCAACCCGCTGCTCGACGTGCAAAAGGTCCTCCCCGCTTCGGTCTTTACCGAGAACTACGGGAATTATGACGACCGGGCGGAGACAGATCTCTATCAGCAGATGCTGCACGAGCCTGATTCCACGAAGCAGCGCGCGCTGATGCGCGAGTTCGAGAAGCACGTGGTCGACAGCGAAGCGCACGAGTTTCCGATGCTGTGGTGGTACCGGATCATCCCCTATCGATCGTACGTCAAAGGCTGGAAGATCAGCCCCAGCCATTACCTCAACCAGGATCTGGCGACCGTTTGGCTCGACAGGTAGACAAGCGGGCAGCAGCGGAGCGGAGGCAATGTACCGGTACATAATAAAGCGGCTGTTGCTGGTGATCCCGACGCTCCTCGGCGCGGCGGCCCTCGTGTTTCTATTGATGCGCCTTATCCCTGGCGACATCTGCGTCGTGCGGCTGGGCTCCGGCGGCGGCACGTTCGATGAGCGCGCCGTCCAGGCCTGTCATGCCCAGCTCGGCCTCAACCGGCCGGTATTCCTCCAATTCGTCGATTTCGTGTGGGGCTTCTTCCGCGGCGACTTCGGTATTTCGATGTGGTCGGGAAAACCCGTCCTCACCGAGATTGCCGCACGTTTCCCGGTCTCGCTCGAAATCGCGATCATGGCCGTCGTCGTCGCCAATGTCATCGCCATCCCGCTCGGGACGATCTCGGCCTTGAAGCAAAACAGCCCGATCGACCTCGTCATCCGCGTGATCTCGATCGCCGGTCTAGCGACTCCGTCGTTCTGGCTTGGAATTCTGTTCATCCTCGCGATACTCGACGTCTCGCAAGCGGCCTTCGGCTCGCCATGGATGCCGCCGATCGATTATGTGCCGATATGGCAGGATCCTCTGCGCAATCTATCGATGGTGATCTTTCCGGCGCTGACCGTCGGCTACCGAACATCCGCTGTGACGATGCGGATGACCCGCTCAGCGATGCTCGAGGTGCTGCGCGAGGATTACATCCGTACTGCCCGCGCCAAGGGTCTGGTCGAGCACATCATCATCAATCGGCACGCGTTGAAGAATGCGCTGTTGCCGGTCGTGACCCTGATCGGCATCGAAGCGGCGTTTCTGATCGGCGGTCTAGTCGTCACCGAGCAGGTGTTCAACCTGAACGGCATAGGTCGGCTATTCGTCCAATCGGTGCAGAACCAAGACTACACGATGACTCAGGCACTAGTCATGCTGGTCGTCGCCGCTTTCGTGCTGACCAATACCGTCGTCGACCTGCTCTACGCCTGGCTCGACCCGCGCATCCGCTACGGGTGAAAAATGTCATGACGATTGCTGCCCCGACTTCCCGCGCACTTCCCGCAATAGGCGATGATCTGCCGGAGATCCGCCAATCGGTCTTGCGCAGAGCATGGATCTTCTGCCGTCGGCAGCCCCTCGGCACCTTCGGCATGATCCTCGTGGTGATCATGGCGACCGCCGGCATCTCCGCTGATTGGATCGCCCCCTACAGCCCGACAACCAACGATTTCGGGGCGATGACCGAAGCGCCAAGTTGGGGTCACTGGCTCGGCACCGATCAATTCGGGCGGGACCAGTTGTCACGCATCATTTTTGGGGCCCGCACCGCGCTGATCGTCGGTTTCTCCTGCGCGATCGTCGCTAGCGTCACGGGGCTGGTGCTCGGCGTCGGCAGCGCCTATTTCGGCGGCCGCCTCGACCTCTACTTGCAGGGCGTGCTCGACGTCGTGATGGCTTTTCCGCTGATCATCATGGCGCTGGCTGTCGTCGCGATCTTCGGCACCGGCGTGCACAATGTCATCGTCGCGATCACGATCCCGTTGATCCCGCGCTGCGCCCGGGTGGTGCGATCGAGCGCATTGGCGATCCGCGAGGTGCCCTATATCGACGCTGCGCGCGCCTGCGGCTTTGGCCATTCGCGGATTATTCTGCGCCATATGGTGCCGAATGTGATGGCGCCGTTTCTGATCCTGCTGACCGCTTTCGTCGGTCAGGCGATCCTGGCCGAAGCGACGCTCTCCTATCTCGGCCTCGGCGTGCAGGAGCCGGTTCCGGCCTGGGGCCTGATGCTGCAAGGCGGGGCCGAGGAATATGCCTCGACAGCACCGTGGATCGCGATCTTTCCGGGCCTGGCGATCGCGCTGACCGTCTTCGGCTTCAGCCTCTTTGGCGACGCGTTGCGCGATGCCCTCGATCCCAAATTGCGCGACCGCTGAGCTGCAACAAATCCAGGAACTCGCGCGGTGAGATCGTGGGAAGCGAAGCCGCGCTGGGCGGGTCCCGCCCGCAGCTATCCTTTGTACAACACAATATCGAAGAACGCCATTTTCGAATCGGGTTCGAACTCCGGGGATGGGGCCAGCAGCTTTGTGATCAATAGTTCCTTTGCCGCGGCACTGTTCAGGGCTGGATCCGTG